>MKWU01001256.1_pt1 | contig 45239 bp, 40 predicted proteins | sample 809101 | NCBI WGS metagenome assembly MKWU01 (sample SAMN05860141, study PRJNA318959) | sponge metagenome | host: Aplysina aerophoba | place: Slovenia: Piran, Adriatic Sea, Gulf of Piran | collected 2013-05-07 | reverse complement strand
CGGCGGCGGCCCGCCGTCTCGCCCTCACCCGCGAGCGGGTCGACGCGGACGAGGCGCACCGTCTCGGGCGCGCCGACGTGCGCGCGCCGGACGGCGAGGTGATGGCGGTCGCCCTCGAGCGGGCGCGGGCCCTCGCCGCCTCCGCCCTCGGCGGCTACGCGGCCCTCAAGTCGATGATGGAGGACCGCGACGCGCTCCGGGCCGCCCTCCGGGCCGAGGCGCAGACCCAGATCGAACGCTCGAAGACCTGGGAGCACCGGGAAGGGGTGGCCGCATTTCGCGAGAAGCGACGCCCCGACTACGCCCGCGCCGCGACCGCCTGAGCCGGCCCGAAGCACGGATGCGGCCGTGCGCGACCGCTTCCCCTCGCGTCGATGCATGCCAATACCTTTGCACAGTGGTCCTGACCGGTTGAGACCGCGCAAATGAGACCATGGCGGCGCCCAAGAACTTGGTCTTCAATCAATCACAACCACTGTGCAAAGGTACTAGCGCCCGCGAACCTCGACCAGCCGCGGCCAGCGCATGTGGCAATGCGCTTGCGTCCCGACCGAACTCCGTTTGCCCAATGATGAACCGAGGCCAGAGAATGCACCTTGACCATCCCCCGAGCGCCGGCTGGCGCCCGCATCCCCGCTACCCCGATCCCGCGATCGAGTCGTTGGACCCCCGCTTCGACCGCTATCGCATCTTCAGCGCGGCGGTGGAACGCCTGCATACGGGCTGCCGCTGGTCGGAAGGGCCGGTGTGGTTCGGCGACGGGCGCCATCTCCTCTGGAGCGACATCCCGAACGACCGGGTCCTCAAGTGGGAGGAGGAAACCGGGGCGGTGAGCGTCTACCGGCGCCCGTCGAACTTCGCCAACGGCAACACCCGGGACCGGCGGGGCCGGCTCGTGACGTGCGAGCACGGAGGGCGGCGGGTCACCCGCACCGAGTACGACGGCAGGGTCACGGTGCTCGCGGACGCGGTGGATGGCCGGCGCCTCAACTCGCCGAACGACGTGGTGGTGAAATCGGACGGATCGGTCTGGTTCACCGATCCGCCCTTCGGCATCCTCGGCGACTACGAGGGACACCGGGCGGCGCCGGAACTGCCGGAATCGGTCTACCGCATCGACGCGGAGACCGGGGAGCTCACTTGCCTCGCGGACGACGTTCACGGTCCGAACGGGCTGTGCTTCTCCCCTGACGAGAAGCGGCTCTACGTGGTCGAGTCGCGCGGCGAGCCGCACCGCAAGATCCTCGCCTACGACGTCACCGCCGACGGCCGCGCCATCGCCAACAAGGAAGTGTTGATCGATGCCGGCCCGGGCGGCACCCCGGACGGCATGCGCTGCGACGTCGACGGCAACCTCTGGTGCGGATGGGGCATGGGCACCGAGGCGCTCGACGGTGTGCTCGTGTTCGCCCCGGACGGAACTCCGATCGGCCGAATCGCCCTCCCGGAACGCTGCGCCAACGTCTGCTTCGGCGGGCGCAAGGGCAACCGCCTCTTCATGGCCGCGAGCCAGTCCCTCTACGCGCTCTACGTCAATACCAGGGGCGTCCCCGGAGGTTGAGGGCGCCGGACCCCGGTACGAAGCGGCGCACGCAGGCGGAAGCAGGGTGAGACGCCCCGAAGCGCTCGAACGGGTTCTCGGCGCGGCCCGCGACTTCCTGGCGGCCCGCGTCGAGCCGGGGACCCCGCCCGGCGACGCGGCGGCGGACATCTTCGAAGCGCTCGCGGGCTCGACCGGCGACGTGGTGCCCGGCGAGGCGGCTCCCCCTCCGGCGTACCGTCACCTTTCCTCCGCGCTCGAACGGGCGCGCGTGGCACCGGATACGGCCCCCCTCGCGAGGGCGTTCGCCGGACTGGAGCCGACGCTCCATTGGGGCCGGCGGCCGGGCTCGAAAGCGCACGGCCGGACGTTTCACGACGGCCACGCCAACGCCGTCCTCGTCGGGCCCGCCGGACTTGAGCAGCGAAGCGACGTGCTGGTCGGCGCGAGCCTCGTCGCGCCGGGCGTTCGCTACATCGACCACCGGCACCCGCCCGAGGAGATCTACATCGTGATGAGCGAAGGTGAGTGGTACCGCGAGGACCGGGGCTGGCACACCCCCGGGATCGGCGGCATCGTCCACAACCCCTCCAACCTTCTCCACGCCATGCGCGCCGGCGGCACGCCCCTCCTCGCCCTCTGGCTCCTCCCGGTGGGCTAGCGGCCGCACCGGCCGACTCTCGGAATTCAAATGGACTCGCGACCCCTTGTCCCGCCCTTCGAAGAGGCGCGATGGGACCTGGTGCCCGGACGGACGGTCCTCGTGTGCATCGATCTGCAGAACGACTTCCTGCATCCGCAAGGCTGGTACGCGAGCCGCGGCATCGACATCGCGCACATGCGCCGGGTGGTCGAGCCCACCCGTCAGCTTCTCGCGGACGCTCGCGCGAAGAACGTCCCGGTGGTGTGGACCCGGCACGGCACGCGCGGGGTCGAGGACGCCGGACCGTTCTTCCGACTTCGCCCGTTTCTGCGCGACGGTGGACTGCGGCTCGGCACCTGGGGCTTCGGGATCCTCGACGACCTCGAGCCCCGGGAAGAAGACTGGTACGTCGACAAGTCCCGGTTGAGCGCCTTCTTCAACAGCAACCTGGAGGGGATCCTGCGGGCCCTCGATGCCGAGACGGTCCTCATCGCGGGCGTGCTGACCAATCAGTGCGTGGCCGCGACCTCGAAGGACGCGATGTTCCGGGACTTCAAGCCGATCGTCGTCGAGGAGTGCACCGGCACGACCCTGCCGCACCTGCACGCTCCGGCCATCGAGATGATGCGGGTCGGCTGGTGCGAGGTGCGGGACCTCGAGTCGACCTTGAGCGAGCTTCGGCAGATCGCGGCTCGGGGCTGACACCGGTGCCGCCGGCAGGGCCGGCGGGAGCGTCCGCCCGGCGAAGATCCGACCGTACTCCCGTTCACGTTGCCAGCCAGGAGAGACGACCATGCACGTAGTCGATCTGTCGGTTCCCGTTCGCGACGGGGACGGCCGCCTCGGGCTCGAGGTCCGCTTCGAGACCCCCTATCGCTTCGAGGACTGCGGCTGGCAAGGCTCGACGTTCTCGATGTTCTGCCACTACGCGACCCACGTGGACGCCCCCAACCACTTCATCGAGCACGGCTCCGGCATCGACCAGGCACCGCTCGCGAAGCTCATGGGTCCCGCCGCCCTCGTCGAGCTGTCCGACCACGGGGCGAACGCGGGGATCGGCGGCGACACCCTCGAGGACCGCGGTCGTCACGTGGTTCCGGGCGACATCGCGATCCTGCGCACCGGCTGGTCGGACCGCTGCTGGGGCGAACCGGCGTTCTGGAGCGAGGGGCCGTATCTTGGCGCCGACGGCGCCCGATGGCTGGTCGAGCGCGGCGTGAACGCGGTCGTCTACGACTTCAGCGAGGAGGAGGTGGTGCGCGGCGGCGCGTTCCGAGGCGAGGACTGCGTCGTCCACCATACCCTGCTCGGCGAGGACATCTACAACATCGAGTACGTGCATCGGCTGCCCGCAATCACCGCCGAGCGGCTCGCGATCGTTGCGCTGCCGGTGAAGCTCGCCGGCCTCGACGGCGCCCCGGCCAGAGTGCTCGCCATCGAAGGCTTCGACATTCCCCGGGAGTTCGAGGTCACCGCCTGAGGCCGGCCGTCGGTCCGGTCGGTGGTCCGTTCCGGGGACCACCGCCGCCCGACCGGTATGATCCCGGCCACGTCGACGCCCCCCCGCGATGCGCCGGCCACCTTGGACCGGCGCGGCCGCGACAACTTCCGGAAGGAGCCCCGATGGCCCGCATCAACATCCAGTTCACCCTGTTCTCGGCGTTCTACTCGCCGCTCATCGCGACGATGGCCGGGGGGTTCCTGCGCGAGGAGGGTCTCGAGCCCGAGTGGTCGGTCGCTCCGGCCGGGGTGAGCGCCCTCGCCGCCCTCGAGGACGGCTCCGCCGACGTCGTCCAGTCCGCCCTCAGCCAGGGCTTCGGCCCCCTCGAACGCGGCGAGACCCCGGCCACCACCCACTTTGCGCAGGTGAACGAGATGGACGGCTTCTTCCTCACCGCGCGCGAGCCGGACCCGGCATTCTCGTGGCGCAAGCTCGAAGGCGCGGACGTGGTCCTCTTCGGCGGTGGCCAGCCGCTCGCGATGTTCAAGTACGCATGCCACCGGGCCGGAATCGACTACTCCCGCATCAATGCGCTCCACCCCGGGGGCGCCGCCGCCATTGACGGCGCGTTCCGGGACGGTCAGGGCACCTACGTGCAGCAGCAGGGCCCCTTCCCGCAGCAGCTCGAGGCGGACGGGGTCGGACATGTGGTGTCGCAAGTCGGGCCGGTGATCGGAACGTGCGGCTTCTCGAGCCTCGCGGCGATGCCGACATGGCTGGAAACGGACATGGCGGCGGCATTCGTGCGCGCCTACCGCGAGACGCGACGCTACCTCGACGAAGCGCCCGCCGGGGAGATAGCGGCGGTCGAGAAGCCGTACTTCCCCGCCATCGACGAGGCGGTGCTCGCGAACTGCATCCGGACCTACCAGCAGCTCGGATGCTGGACCCCGCACGTCGAGATCACGCGCGCCGCCTACGAGGCGACCCTCGACATCTTCGCCTACAACGGCCTCGTCACGAAGCGCCATTCCTACGAGAGCGTGTGCACCCCGCCGCCGGCGGGATGAACGCGGCGGCTCGCGGCGGCTCGTCCGTCGACCGGCGCCGAGCTCAGTCTGCGGCGAATACGGTGATGCCGAGCGGCTTCGGTCGCCAGTCGTTGGTCGCGTTGCGATCCGCCGGACACGCGGAGACGGCCGCGAGCACGTCCATCTCCGCCCGGAGGTCGATGTAGTCGCCGGCCACCGCGGTCGGCGGGTGGATTTCGAACGTGCCGTCGGGGTGAACGTCGACGTTCATGAACACGTTGAAGACGTCGACGATATCGTCGCCCTCGATGCCCCACGGTGCGACCGCCTCGGTCAGGTTCTCCTGGCACGAGCGATGATCGGTGTCGCCGTCGCGCAGCTCGAGCAGGCGCCGGCTGCACCGCCCGCCCATGCTCGACCAGTGCGCGCCCACGGTGTCCTCGATCACCTCGAACATCACGTTCTCGCGTGGCGGCTTCGAATAGAAGTACTTGAAGCACTTGCCGTTGCCGTGGCCCAACATCACGTTCAGGGCCCAGCTCTGTCCGACGTGGAAGGCTTCCCGGCGGTCGTGCAGATTGAAGAACGCGCAGTCTCCAACCTGCTTGTCCTCGACGAGGTGAATGCGAAGGACCTGACCCTTCATCACCTCGACGGCGCGACCGGTGCGCGCGGGAATGACGAAGTCGTGGATCACGCGCCGCGTCATCGGTGTCTCTCCGAGCCCGACTGGGGCCGCAATCGTACAACGTCGGAGGGGAGAGCCGCTCCGGCGCCCGCGCCAGGCGGCAGGGAGACGGTCGAGGGACTCAGGGTCCGGGTGCCTCCACCACGTGGAAGGTCGCCGCCTCCATCGCCTCCCAGTCGACCCGAAGTCCGAGACCGGGGCGGTCGGGGGCGCTGACGAAGCCGTCCGGGCCGAGGCGGATCGCGTCGACCATCCCGTACTCGAACAGCTCGTACGGCATCGCCTGCTCGAAGTACGTGCAGTTCTCGAGCGCGAGCATCACGTGCAGGTTGGCCGCGGCCGCAAGGTTGTAGCCCCAGGACATGATCTCGCAGTCGAGTCCCGCGGACCGCGCCAGGGTCCCGGCTTGCAGAGCCGGGCCGACCCCACCCATCATGGTGACGTCGGTGCGCGCGGCGCCCCAGGTACGGGTTCGAAGCGCTTCTCGAAAGAGGGAGAGGTCCCGGACCCAGTTTCCCGAGGGCAGAACCGGGATGGAAAGCTCACGGGTGAGGGCGCGGTAACCCTCCAGATCGTGATCCGGCAGCGGCGCCTCGAACCAGCGGAAGCCGAGGTCGGCGAGCTCGCGCCCGGCCCGCATCGCTTCTTCGCGCGTGTAGTTGTTCTCCACGTCGAGCATGAATTCCACCCCGGCGCCGGTGTGCTCGCGGCGCACCGCGCGCGCGAGCTCGAGGTCGCGCGCGGGGTCGCACCAGGTGTGGAACTTGATCGCCCGAAAGCCGCGGGCCAGGCACTCGGCGACGAAGTCGAGGTAGGCGGGAACGCTCGCGAGCATGGGCGGGCTCGCGTAGGCGGGCAGGCGGTCGCGGGTGGCGCCGAGCAGGCGATGGAGAGGCTCGCCCGTCGCCTGCCCCGCGAGGTCGAAGAGCGCGACCTCGATGGCGGCGACGGCGCCGGGCGGTAACGGAAACACGCGCGGGCGAATCTCGCGGAGGATCTCCTCGCGCGCGAGCGGATCCTTTCCGATCAGAACCGGCAGGAGGTGGCGGGTCGCCTCCGCGGTGTACCGGTCGAATTCGAACGAGGTGGCGTTCCATACCGCCCCGACTCCTACCCGCCCGTCCTCGGTCGTCGCTCGGACCACGATGCAGGTCATGAACTGCGGCGGCAGATCGTGCGACCAGGTACGGCGTTCCACCGGCGGCCCGATGCACCTCGCCTCGACCCTTTCTATCCGACCCATGCCCATTCTTCCGCCCGCCCCTTCGGGGCAGCTCCAGCAGTGGGAGTTCCTTCTTCGAAACCTCCGTGCGGCACGGACTCCTAGCTCGACCCGTCAGCCGGGGCAGCTCCCGGCAGGTCGGCGTAGACCTCGAACTTCTCGGCGTCGAAGGCGAGCGGCTGCACGATTCCGCCCGCCGCCTCCAGCACCGCGGCCACCTCCGGAACGGCGATGGCGTTCTCCCATACCCGGGACAGGATGGGAAACTCCTCCGCGATGTCGATCCGGGCGAGGAGCGCGTTGCGGACCTGCGGCACCAGGAAGCACTCGGCCAGGGTGATCTCGTCGCCGACCGCGAAGCGCCCCGCGCTCCGCTCGAGGATCTTCTCGATCGCGCCGAACTCCCGGCGGATGAAGTGCAGGCGAAGCGGATGAAGTGCAGGCGAAGCGGATGAACGGCGGGAGGCGCCTTCACCATGCCCCATTCGCCGATCGCCTGGATGATGAACGGAATGTTCTGGTAGGGCTGGGTGTCCGCGGCGACGATCCAGGCGATACGGCGCGCTTCCGCCCGCAGCCAGGGGTCTCCGGGCAGCATCGGCGGGCCCTCGTGCGGCCCGATCGTGTCGTCGAGAAAGTCCACGATGGGACCGGACTGGGTCATCTTCCGGCCGTCGGGAAGGAGCAGCACCGGGACCCGCCCCTCCGGATTGAACGCGGTGATGGCGGTGGTGCCGAGCCTCACGGTCTCGGGGTCGCCCTCGGGCATCGTGAAGACGGGTATGCCGCGGTGGTCCGTCTCGAAGCCCGTGCTGACGAGCTCGACCGTCGAGGGCGGAATCCGGCGGCAGCCGAGGTAGAGGGTCACCCGCATCGAGGCGCTGCTCGCCGGGTGATGGAAGAGGCGCATCCCTTTGCCCTGCACGTTCGCGTCTGTCGTCATGTGAGATTCCGGGCTCGCTTCGATTTTGTACGATTTGCGTATCTTGCCATCATCGGCCGCCGATTCGCCGTGGTCGCGCTTCCCGTAAGCCGGCGGCCCGCGGGACGGGGGGATCGCGCGTCGTGCCGACTAGGCGGCGGGCGCCGCGCGTGCCGAGTCCGCGAAGAGGACGACCACCCCGGCAACCACGAGCGCCGCGCCGGCCAGCCGGACCCAGGTGACGGGCTCGCGGAGCACGAGCCAGGACACAACGAGGGTGAGGACGATGGCGCCGCTCACGACGACCGGAATCGCGACATTCGCCGCCATCGGCTCGCCACCGCCGACGCCGCGAAAGACGTAGAAGTAGCCGATCTCGGCCGCGCCGATGCAAAGTCCCGCCGCCACCGCCCAGGCGACCGCGGCCGGCGAGATCGCGAGCACGTGACCGCCGCGCGACACGAGGACGAGCGCGAATGCGGCCGATACGGTCACCGCCGCGACCTGCAGCGAAATGGTGGCGAGGATCGGCGTCGTCGCCGCGGCGGGAACGTGTCCGCTCGACACCTTGACGAGCAGGTTGTACCCCGCGTAAAGGACCGTGACGCCGAGCAGCAGGGCCAGGGAAAGGTACATCTTGGGAGGTCCTCCGCAACCCGGGGAGAGCGCGGCCGGCGTCTCAGCCCTCGGCCTCGCTCCGCCCCCAGTCGGGCTCGAAACCGAGAATGATGGAGTCGGCGGTCAGCATCGGGTTGAAAAGCAGGTTGTGCCAGAAGGTGGCCTCGCGGAGCGGATTGTGCTCCGAGAGACGCCGGACCGTGCACTGTACGCGGAAACGCTGGCCGAACTGCTCGAAATCGAGCCGGCACTCGCGGGCCGCCGCAAGACGCCCGGCAGTCGCGGAATCGGGCGGGAAGCATGCGGTCAGCCGGTCGGAGAACTCCTTCGCGGCCTGGTAATGGCGCTCGGCGAACAGCTTGAGGGCGCTCTCTCGCCGCTCGGCCGGATCGTGGGTGCGGCGGGCGAGGTGACGGAGCTCCATGGTGACCGAGTGCTCCGGAAGCTTGCAGAGCACGGTGACGATGCGCGCGACCGGCTCGTCCCCGGTTGCGACGACGGGGGTCATCCCGCTCGTCGGCCGGCCCTCATGGCGGCGCATCGCGATCTGTCGTACCCGGCACTGCCAGCGAAGGAACCGGTCGCGAAGCTCGGCGTTGGCTCCGTCGAGGCGCACCACGTTCGACTCGGGCCGCATCGTGAGTCAACCGGTCCGTCGAATCCGCGGCATGCTTCGGTCCGTCGTCACCTCCGCGCGTACCGGCCGGTCCTGCGGTCAGGCGGCGGCGCGGGGCCTCTCGGCGGGGTCCGCCGGAACGCGGAAGGGACGGTCGTGCTCGAGGCTCGGGATCCTCCCGCGCGCCTCGGCGACGCGGCCGACGTCCACCGTCTCGACGAGGAAGCCGACCCCCGACCCGCCGTCGGCGAGCACCTCGCCCCACGGCGAGACGATGAGGGAGTGGCCGTAGGCGGCGCCGCCGCCCGGAACCTCGCCCACCGCGCACGGGGCCACCACCACCGCGCCGTTCTCGATGGCCCGGGCCCGGTTGAGGACATGCCAGTGCGCCTCGCCGGTCACGCGGGTGAACGCGGCCGGCACGACGAGGATCTCCGCCCCGGCCTGCGCGAGCGCGCGGTAGAGCTGGGGAAAGCGCAGGTCATAGCAGATGGTCATGCCGAGGCGGCCCCAGGGAGTGTCCACGACGACCGCGTCGCCTCCCGGAGCAACCACCGCGGACTCGCGGTAGCGCAGGGTGGGCGAAAGGTCCACGTCGAAGAGGTGGACCTTGTCGTAGCGGGCCCGGACCCTTCCCCGGTCGTCGATCACGAAGCCCCGGTTGACGAGGCGATCGTCCGGGCCGTCGACGGCCACCGATCCGACCAGCATCCACACCCCCGCCTCGCCCGCGAAGCCGCGGAGCGCGGCGAGCACCGGGTGACGGTCCTCTGGCGCGCTCGGGGGCGCGAACAGCCCGCCCTCGCTCTTGAGCCCGCCGCAGTACTCGGGCAGGCACACGAGCTGCGCTCCGGCCGCCACCGCCTCGCGCGCGAGCCGCAGCGCTTCCTCCGTCGCCTCCCGGAAGGTGGCGAGCGGCCGCGTCTGCACGCAGCCGATCCGTACCTCGCGTGCCATGTTCGCCCTCCTCGTTTCGTCGGCCGGCGGTCTTCGTACCGACTCAGAACTTCTTGTACGCCTCGCGGAGCTGCACCATCGGGTGCCGCTCCGACATCTGGAACTTGACGAGCAGCTCGCGCGCGATCATGTCGCGGTCCTGCTGGTTGTCCGGCAGCTCGATGTCGTCCGGGACCCGGACCCAGCCGTTGATGTTCCGGTCGAACACCGCGGCGTTCCCTTCCTCGTAGCCCATGTGGACGTCTTCGAGCCAGTTGAGGTCGTCCCAGCCCATGAGCTCCATGTAGCGCCGGAGGAACGGGGTCACCCGATCGTAGTCCGGAACCAGGTTGACGTCGTAACGATAGCCGATGTGCTGGCCGATCTCCTTCTCGCGCTCCGAGTCGAGCCCGTCGCCCGAGATGAACTGATCGACACTCTTGATGTCGGATCCCTTGTAGCTGCTGCCTGCCATTGTGGTCTCCTGCCTCTTCTCCCGCGCGCGGCCGGCGGCCCGACCCCGGGTGCGCGGCAGCGTTCTGCCGAGCCCGTCCGGCGCCTCGGTCGGTCCGGGTGCGCTCCCCTACAGGTGGTGATAGTCCTCGATGCCGACCGTGTAGCCGGTGCCCGCGAGCGGAACCCCGGCCATCGCCGACGCCTCCATCGTGAGCGCGGCGAGGTCCTCGGGCTCGAGGCTGTGCACGTCGGTCTTCCCGCAGGCGCGCGCCATCATCTGCGCTTCGATGGTGAGGGTATGCAGGAAGTTGTACACCCGCTCGGCCGCGTCGTCCGGATCGAGCCGCGCCCGCAAGGCAGGGTCCTGCGTCGCCACCCCCACCGGGCAGCGACCGGTATGGCAGTGGTAGCAGTGCCCCGCCTCGACCCCGATCTCGGTCTCGAAGTCGGCTTCGGGGATGTCCTTGTTGCAGTTGAGGGCCATCAGGACCGAGTGGCCGATCGCGATCGCGTCGGCGCCGAGCGCGAGCGCCTTGGCGACGTCCCCGCCGTTGCGGATGCCGCCCGCGTAGACGAGGGAGATCTCGCCCCGCTTGCCGAGGTCGTCGATGGCCCGGCGCGCCTGGCGGATGGCGGCCATGCCCGGAACCCCCGTCTCCTCGGTTGCAAGGTGCGGCCCCGCGCCGGTGCCGCCCTCCATCCCGTCGATGTAGATGGAGTCCGGGTCGCACTTCACGGCCATGCGCACGTCGTCATAGACCCGGGCCGCCCCGAGCTTGAGCTGGATCGGGATCTGCCAGTCCGTCGCCTCCCGGATCTCGATGATCTTGAGCGCGAGGTCGTCCGGCCCGAGCCAGTCCGGGTGGCGGGCCGGGGAGCGCTGGTCGATGCCGGCCGGAAGGCTCCGCATCTCCGCGACCTGGTCCGTCACTTTCTGGCCCATGAGATGGCCGCCAAGCCCCACCTTGCATCCCTGGCCGATGAAGAACTCGCACGCGTCCGCGAGCACGAGGTGATGGGGGTTGAAGCCGTAGCGCGACTGGATGTTCTGGTAGAACCACTTGGTCGAGTAGCGGCGCTCGTCCGGGATCATGCCGCCCTCCCCGGAACAGGTCGCGGTGCCGGCCATGGTGGCGCCGCGGGCGAGCGCGGTCTTCGCCTCGTAGGAGAGCGCGCCGAAGCTCATGCCGGTGACGTAGACCGGGATGTCGAGCTCCAGCGGGCGCTTGGCGCGCGGCCCGATGACGGTCTTCGTGTCGCACTTCTCCCGGTAGCCCTCGATCACGAAGCGGGTCAGGGTGCCCGGAAGGAACGTGAGGTCGTCCCAGTGCGGGATCGGCTTGAACATCGAGAAGCCGCGCATCCGGTAGCGGCCGAGCTCGGACTTGATGTGGATGTCGTCGATCACCTCGCGGGTGAAGATTCGGCTCCGCCCGAGAATGCTCGTGTTGCGTTGGGGCTTCGCGCCCGGTTCCGGCCGCGGCGCAATCTCGCTCTTCGCCATTTTCGGTTTCTCTCCCGTGTCCGCCCGGGTCAGGTGGTCCCCGGAGCCGAATCGCGATGGGCCGACCCTCCTTCGCGAGGGTCGGATTCCCCGGACCGGCTTCAGAGGATCAGCTTCTTCTCCGCGGGCTCGAGGTTGTCGTAGTTCCAGAGCTGCTTGCCGGCGACGATCTTGGTGAAGTGGTCGACCCCGTGCGCCGGAAGCAGCTCGTACTGCCCGAGCTTGCGCGTGAGCCACGCCCGATCGAGGTCGGTGAGCTCGGCCGGGACCGCGTCAACCCCGAGGTCCCGGATCTCCCCGCCGACGTAGATCGTGCCGTCGTACATCGAGTCGCCGAGGTTCTTGCCCGCGTTCCCGCACACGACCATCCGGCCGCGCTGCATCATGAAGCCGGAGAACGCCCCGGTGTCCCCGCCGACGACGATCGTTCCGCCCTTCATGTCGATGCCGGTCCGCGAGCCCACCGAGCCCCGGCACACGAGGTCTCCGCCGCGCATCGCGGCGCCGAAGGTGGAGCCCGCGTTCTTTTCTATGAGAATCGTGCCGGCCATCATGTTCTCGCCGCACGACCACCCGACCCGGCCCCGGATGCGCACGTTCGGGCCGTCGATGAGACCAACCGCGAAATAGCCAAGGGAGCCCTCGAAGATGAGGTTCAGCCGATTGAGGATCCCCACCCCGAGCGAGTGCTTGCCGCGCGGGTTCCTCACCACGATGGAGCCGTAGCCCTCGTTCATGAGCTCGCGGAGCTTCGTGTTCACCTCCGTCGAGGTCAGCGAGTCCGCGTCGACCTCGGCCCGCCGGTTGTAGTCGACGTCCGGCGCCCAGGGGTACACAAACCGCTCTTCTTCCTCGGGACGGAAGAAGACCTGCTGGGTGCGCCCCGCGAGCTGCTCGGTGTGCAGCCCCATCTCGTAGGTGCGATCGTCCTGCGACTTCATGCCTGCCACACCCGAATCTCTTCGTCGTAGGGATCGTGGGTGTCGATCTCCTCGGGAAGGATGGCGCGGATCGCGACCTCCTCGGAGGCGAGCGCGATGAGATCGTCGCTCTCGTAGAGGACGAGGGGCTTCGCCGCCATCGTGTCCTTCGCCATCCCGAGCTGGTCGCGGGTCGCGACGAGATAGGTGAAGACCCCGTCGATCTCCCGGATCGAGCGCTCCAGCGACTCCTCGAGAGACACCCCGTGGGCGAGATTGTGCGCGGTGTAGACGGCGAGCAGCTCCGAGTCGCAGTCGGACATGAACCGGTGCCCCTTGCGCTCCATGTCCCGGCGCTTCATCCAGTAGTTCGTGAGCTGGCCGTTGTGGACCACCGAGATGTCGTTGTAGGGGAACGCCCAGTAGGGATGGGCGGAGCGGATGTCGACGTCGGACTCGGTCGCCATGCGGGTGTGCCCGATCGCGTGGGTCCCCTGAAAGCCGCCGAGCTCGTACTGCTCCGATACCACCGTCGCGTCGCCGAGGTCCTTGACGAGCTCGAGCGCCCCGCCGAGGGAGAGGATCTCGGTGCCCTCCACGTCCTCCACGTAGCGCGCGAGGTGCTCGAGGTCGCCATCGAACGAGATGACGTACCGCATGGCGTACTCGGTGGAGGCGGCCCGGTCCTTTACCACGACCCCGAGCTCGGCGAGCCGGCGGTCCACCTCCTGCGCCCGGGCGCGGATCTTGGCGTGGATGTCGAAGCCGGAGGACATGTCCTCCTGCTCTGCGACCTTGAGCCGCATCACGAAGTCGCCCTCGACGGGGGTGCCGTAGATGGCGAACCCGGTCGAGTCGGGGCCGCGGTGCCGGAGCGCCTGCAGCATCGAGGTCATCTCGGCGCCGATGCCGCTCAGTGCGCCCCGGTGAATCACTCCTGCTATTCCGCACATGTTCCTTCTTCCGTCAGTGGTTGGCGGGCCGGCGACCCCGGCGACGCGGGGATGGGCACGGGCGGCCCGCCTCCCGCGACCGTTTCCGCGTGCCGCAGCCGCTCCGGCCGGCGCGCCGCCCGGTGCGGACGCGGCCGCTCCCCCGCCGGGTCAGGGCAGGCAGTCGAGGTACGTCTGCATGTCCCACTCGGTGCTCGTGTGGAGGAAGCGTTCCCACTCGTCCCGCTTGTACTCGTCGAAGAGCCGGTACATCTCTCCCGGCATCGCCGAGCGGATGACGTCGTCGTTCTTCAGGGCCTCGAGCGAGTCGCCGAGGGTCATCGGCAGGCGCTTGACCTGCTTGCCCGCCTCCATCGCCTGGTAGATGTTCCGGTCCTCGGGCGGACCGGGGTCGATGTCGTTGCGGATGCCGTAGTCTGCCGCCTTGATGATGGCGCCGGCCATCAGGTGCGGATTGACCATCGAGTCGACCGCCCGGTACTCGAAACGCCCGGGGGCCGAGATGCGAAGGCCCGTCGTGCGGTTCTGGTAGCCCCAGTCCGCGAAGACCGGCGCCCAGAAGCCGGTGTCCCACAGACGCCGGTACGAGTTGACGGTGGAGCAGCCGATCGCGGTCAGCGCCCCGAGGTGGGTGACGATGCCGCCGACGACCTGCAATCCGACCTTTCCCGGCAACTGCACGTCGTCGGTGTCCGGCATGAAGGTGTTCTCGCCGCCGGACAGATACGTGAAGTTCTCGTCCATGCCGGGAAGCGTGGACGGGTCGTGTCCGAGCCGCTTGATGGACTCCTCCCCGCCTCGCCAGAAGCTGATGTTGTGATGGCAGCCCGAGGCGGAGACCCCCATGAACGGCTTCGACATGAAGCACGCGATGAGGTTGTTCTCGCGCGCGACCTGAGCGCAGATCTGGCGGTAGGTGGTGAGGCGGTCCGCGGTGCGCAGCGGATCGTCGAACGTGAAGTTGAGCTCGAGCTGGCCGGGCGCGTCCTCGTGGTCGCCCTGGATCATGTCGAGCCCCATCGCCCGCGAGTACTCGATGACCCGCAGGTACACCGGGCGCAGGCTCTCGAACTGGTCGATGTGGTAGCAGTAGGGGTTGGAGAAGCCGCCGTCCGGCTTGCCGTCGGGGCCGCGCTTGAGCCACATCATCTCGGGCTCGGTGCCGTGGCGCAGGTGCAGCCCGTCGTGCTCCGCCTTGAACTGGTCGTGGATGCGCCGCAGGTTCCCGCGGGAGTCCGAGGTCAGGAACGCTCCCGGCTCCCGGCGCTCCTCGCGGTTGCGGAACAGGGTGCACCACAGGCGCGCGACCCGCTTGTCCCAGGGGAGCTGGCAGAAGGTCTCCGGCTCCGGGATCCCCACCAGCTCCTTGTCCTGCGGGCCGTAGCCGAGGTATTCGCCGTGCCGGTTGAGAAAGAGGTTGACGGTTGCGCCGTACACGAGCTGGAAGCCTCGCTCGGCGATGCTCTCCCAGTGGTCGGCGGGGATCCCCTTGCCGCAGATGCGCCCGGTTATCGACACGAACTGCAGGTACAGGTAGTCGACGCCGAGGCGGTCGATCATCTCGCGAACCTGCCGGACCTGCTCCGCCCGTCCGGGCGCTTCCACGAAACCTTCGATGTCCATCGCCATTTTCTTCGTTCTCCTCGCTCTCTTGCGAATCGCCGTCGCCAGGCGCGGCGGGACCTTCCTTCGGCCCGTGGTGGAATCCGGCCGCCCCGGCCTCTTCCCGAGCCGATCGGCGCGCGGCTCGCGGGCGGTCGAATGACGTCGCTCGTCGCGTTCCGGGTCTGGTGGCAGAGACCGATAATGACCAGTTCAAAACCAAAACTCAACCAAAATCTCGTTATTGGTACCAGAATTGCGGCTTGACTGGTACGCTAGCCGGATGGTCGAACGGTTGGAACGGGAGTTTCGCGCCCGTGCCGGGGTCTCTCCCGGAGTCGGAGGACGGACCGCGACGGTGCCCCGGACGGCATGCCGAGTTCTCCGGTGGCGGCCGGTCGACGGGCTGGCGCTCGGACCGGAGTGATTCTGGAGGCAAGATGGAGATCGACTCGCATCCTCGACCGGAAGATCGCCCGTACCGGGTCGGGGCGGGCGACATCGCGGTTCAGGTCCGGCGCCGGATTACCGGCGGCGATCTGCTCAACGGCGAGAGGCTTCCGCCCGAGCGCGCGTTCGCCGAACAGTTCGGGGTCTCGCGCGGCACGGTCCGCGACGCGCTGCGTCGCCTCGAGGAAGGGGGGTTCGTCGAGAAGCGGCCGGGAAGCGGAACATATGTCTGTTTCTCCGAGGTCGAGACGTCCTCGATCGCCCGGTCGACGAGTCCGCTCGAGCTCATCGACACCCGCTTCGCCCTCGAGCCGCAGATCGTCCGCCTCGCGGTGCTCAACGCTACCGAACGGGCGCTTGCCAAGGCGGCACGTGCGCTCGAGGTGATGGAGCGGAACGAGGCGGACGCGGACGCCTTCGCCGCCGGCGACGAAACGTTCCACCTCGCCCTTGCGGAGTGCACGCGCAACGCGATGCTGGTCTGGATTACCGAGCGGGTGAGCGAGGTCCGGAACAACGCCGAGTGGGCCAGGATGCGTCAGATCACCCTGTCGCGGGCGATGATCCGGCGCTACAACGCGCAGCACCGGGCAGTCTTCGACGCGGTGCGCACGCGCAATGCGGAGCAGGCGGCGCGGGCGATGAAGGCCCATCTCGACCTGGCCCGGAAGTCTCTCGTCGATGCGGCATCTTCCTGAAGTCCGGGGCGGCCGCGGCACGCCGGAGGGAGTGCTCGACTCCCCTCCGAAACTGGAACGGATGCGATTCCCGAGACTGCGCCGTGCCCGGGAATCCGCCGCGATTCCAACCGCCTTCGGACTCCGTCGGCGATACGGCGCGGCCAGGTCGCCCGCATGCAACCGGGAGAGCCGCGGAACATGATCCTAGAAGCCCGTTCGACCATCGCGCGCACCGCAGCCCGGCGCGGACCGGTACGGATCCCCGGTCTTCCCGTTCTGCCCTCCAATGTCGAGCGGCACCCGGTTCCGGGCGGCGGCACACGCACCTTGACCCTGGATGCCGGCGACGAGCTCACCGTGATCGACCGCGAGGGACGCCAGCGGTGCGAGCTCGTCGTGTTCGACACGGGCGGGCGCCCGGACCCCGCCCTGCTCGGTGCGAAGGGTGCGGGAGCTCCCGCAGGGATCACGGATTCCCTCAAGCGCGAGATTCCGTCGGCGAGGCGCGTCCGGGAGACCCTCGCCTCCCGGGGTCTCGATCTCGGCCGGGCAACCGCAGTCGAGCTCTTCGGGGACGATTCACGCGCCGGCGAGTCCGCCTCGTTCACGGCCACCGCCGCGGCGACCCTGGTGGCCGGCGCCCCGGGACGCCCGATGCGCCCGGACGAGCAATGCCCGCCGACCGAGATCGTGCTCTATGTCCGGCGCGCGCGGCGGACCAATCTCAAGGCGGCGAACGGCCCGCCCCCGCCGCTCGCGGACACTCTCCTCGATCTCAACATCCAGCCGGGCACGGCCCGCAGCTACGAGGTCAGGGCAGGTCAGCTCATCCAGATCGTCGACGTGAAGGGTCGCGAGTGCACCGACTTCCAGGCATTCAGCCTGCGTGCTCTCGACTGGGGCTCGGAGCGCGAGATCGACCCCACCACGACCCGCTCCCTGATGGGTTCGCTCTATCCCGGACCCGGCCTGTATTCGAAGTACTACACCGTCGATCACGAGCCCCTGCTCGAGCTCGTCCAGGACACCTGCGGGCGCCATGACTCGTTCGGGCTCGCGTGCACCGCACGCTATTACGAGGACCTGGGGTATCCCGGCCACCTGAACTGCTCCGACAACATCAACGCCGAGGCGGCACGCTTCGACATCCGGCCCCGCGCCGGATGGCCGGCAATCAATTTCTTCTTCAACACCATGCTCGAGGACACGAACGCGATCGGGATGGACGACCCCTGGTCGCGCCCGGGCGACTTCGTTCTCATGCGCGCGCTCACCGATCTCGTCTGCTTCTCGACCGCCTGCCCCTGCGACGTCGACCCGGCGAACGGATGGAGCCCGACCGACATCCAGGTCCGGGTGTACGACCGGAACGAGGATTTCAAGCCAGCCACGGGGTTCCGCATGACCGCCGACGCCGACGTCCGGATGACGAAGAACACCGGTTTCCACGACTGTTTCGCCGCGCACACGCGAAACTTCGTCGAGTACAACGGATACTGGCTCGCGCAGGAGTTTCCGGGGCACGGCGCCATCGCCGAGTACTGGGCCTGCCGGGAACGCGCCGCGGTGATGGACCTCTCCCCGCTTCGCAAGTACGAGGTGCTCGGCCCGGACGCGGAAGCGCTGATGCAACGGTGCGTGACCCGCGACGTGCGGCGGCTCGCGGTCGGACAGGTGGTCTATACCGCGATGTGCTACGAGCACGGCGGCATGATCGACGACGGCACCGTATTTCGTCTCGGCGACAACAACTTCCGGTGGATCGGAGGCAACGACGCGTCGGGGCTGTGGCTGCGAGAGCAGGCCGAGCGGCGCGGGCTCGACGCGTGGGTGAAGACTTCCACCGACGAGCTCGCGAACATTGCGGTGCAGGGCCCGCGCAGCCGGGAGATCCTCGAGCGGATCCTCTGGACCGCACCCACCTGGCAGACCGTCGCCGAGCTCGGCTGGTTCCGGTTCGCGGTCGCCCGGCTCCACGACTTCCACGGCATGGCGCTCGTCGTGTCCCGGACCGGTTACACCGGGGAGCTCGGCTACGAGCTCTTCTGCCACCCGAAGGACGCCAAGACGCTGTTCGATGCGGTCATGGAGGCGGGAGAGCCGTTCGGAATCGCTCCGTTCGGCCTCGCCGCCCTGGACATGGTCCGCATCGAGGCGGGGCTCGTCTTCGCCGGCTGCGAGTTCTGCGACCAGACCGACCCGTTCGAGGCCGGCATCGGGTTCACCGTGCCCCTAAAGTCGAAGAGCGACGACTTCATCGGCCGGGAGGCGCTCGAGCGGCGCAAGGCGCATCCGGTCCGCCGGCTCGTCGGGCTCGACATCGAGGGCGGAATCGTCCCGACCACCGGCGACTGCGTGCGGATCGGACGCGCCCAGGTCGGGGAGATCACCTCGGCGGTGCGCTCGCCGATTCTCGGCCGGGTGATCGCGCTGTGCCGCATGGACGTCACCCACGCGGCGACCGGGACCGAGGCCGAGATCGGCCAGCTCGACGGCCACCAGAAACGGATCCCGGCCCGGGTCGTCCCGTTCCCGCACTTCGACCCCGAGAAGCGACGGGTGCGCGGCGACTACGCCTGACCCGGTTTCGTCCGTTCCGCCCGCACGACGCCGGCCACCGCCGTGACCATTCTCGAGATTCGCAACCTCACCCGCCGGTTTGGCGGACTGTTCGCGGTGTCCGACCTCTCGTTCGCGGTCGACGAAGGGGAGATCCGGGGGCTCATCGGACCCAATGGCGCGGGCAAGACCACCACGTTCAACGTGATTGGCGGCTTCTATCCTCCCAGCGACGGTCACGTGCTCTTTCGCGGAGAGGACATCTCGGGAATGCCCACGAATGCCATCGCGGCACGGGGGCTCGTCAGGACGTTCCAGGCGACGACCCTCTTCCAGGAGCTCAGCGTGCTCGAGAACGTGCTGGTGGGCTGCCACCTGCAGGCACGTGCGAACCCGCTACGCACCCTGCTCGGTACCAACCGGACGCGCGAGGATGCGGCGCACGCGAGAGCGCGCGAGATCCTGGATTTCTTCGGACTCGGGAAGCGGGCGGACGATCCGGGCATGAGCCTGCCGCATGGGCTCCAGCGGGCCCTCGGCATCGCGGTCGCGTTCGCCGCCGAGCCGAAGCTCCTCCTCCTCGACGAGCCCTTTACCGGCATGAACCCGGAAGAGACCCGCCGGATGATGGAGATCGTCCGCAGGGTTCGCGATCGGGGGGTCACGATCCTGCTGGTGGAGCACGACATGCAGGCCGTGATGGGGCTCTGCGACCGGATCACGGTGCTCAACTTCGGCCGGCTGCTCACCGAAGGAACCCCCGAGGACGTGCGCCGCCATCCGGACGTGATCGAGGCATATCTCGGAGCGGCGGCAAGTGTTGCTTGAAGTCCGGAACGCGACCGTGCACTACCGCAAGGTGGCGGCCCTGCGGGGGGTCAGCATGGACGTTCCCGACGGCGCGGTGGTCACCATCATCGGCGCCAACGGCGCCGGAAAGAGCACGCTGCTCCGGGCCATCTCGGGTCTTGAGTCACTGTCGGCCGGCGAAATCCGGTTCGGCGGCGGTCGCATCGACGGAGCTCCACCCGAGGCGGTGGTGGCGCTCGGCGTCGCCCAGGTGCCGGAAGGCCGGCGCGTCTTTCCGGACCTCACGGTCCTGGAGAACCTCAACACGGGAGCCTATCTCCGGCGCGACCGGGAGGGGGTGGCACGGGACCTCGACGGGGTGTTCGAGCACTTTCCGCGTCTCAAGGAGCGACGCCGGCAATGGGCCAAGACCCTGTCGGGCGGGGAGCAGCAGATGCTCGCCATCGGACGGGCCCTCATGTCGAACCCGAAGCTCCTGCTTCTCGACGAGCCCACCATCGGCCTGTCGCCGGTGCTGGTGCAGGAGATGGCGCGGATCATCCGGGAGATCCACGAACGGGGCGTGCCCGTGGTCCTCGTGGAGCAGAACGCCGAGCTGGCCCTCCAGCTTGCCGACTACGCGTACGTGCTGGAGATCGGCTCCGTGGCCCTGCACGGCCCTGCCGCCGATCTCCACGAGAACGAGCACGTCCGCCGCGCCTACCTCGGCACCTGACCCCGCTCCGCCCGGCCCTGCCCTGCCCTGCGCCGCCGGCCGTGGACCGTCATGATGGCGCAGGGATCGTTCGCCGACGGCCGGTGCGTCTCGCGCCGGACGGTCGGACCCCGGGGCGCGGCCGTCGCGGAGCCGGACGTTGCCCGTCCTCCGGGGCGGGTCCTGCGCCGGTCGGGAATTCAGACCTGGGTGCGGGTGCGGGCGAAGGCGCCCTTCAGCTTCGGCCCCAGGCTCTCGAGGCCATCCGGAAGGAAGAGGATCGAGGCGATGAGAATCGCCCCGTAGAGGAGGGGACGGGCCTGGTCCATCCCCAGCTCGCGGAGCACGATCTCGTTGACCACCGTCAGCGTGACGACGCCGACGACGGGGCCGTAGATCGTGGCCGTACCGCCCACGATGACCCATACCAGCACGTAGACCATCGCCTCCACGTCGAACTGGTTCGGATTCACCGTCCCCAGGTAGTGCGCGAGGAGGGCGCCGGCGAGCCCGCCGAAGAACGAGGCGATGACGAAGGCGAGGGTCCGGTACCGGCGTGTGTCGACCCCCACCGCTTCCGCGAGCTTGTCCTGCCAGTGGATCGCGTGGAACGTGAGCCCGATGCGGGAGTGTTCGAAGCGGTGCAGCAGCACCAGGGACACGGTGACGACGATGAGGCAGAAGTAGTAGTAGTTGACGGGATCGAAGAACGAGACGTCGACGAAGCCGATCTCGATGTCCGGAAAGGAGGGAACGAGCTTGATGCCCTTCGGTCCGCCGAAGGGTTCGCGGAACCGTTTCCAGCAGAGCCGGATGACCTCCCCGGCCGCGAACGACCCGATGAGGAAGTAGAACGCCTTCATCCGGAAGAGGGGAAAGCTGAGGACGTAGGCGGTGAGGGCGGCGACGACGGCGCCGAGCGGCATCGCGAGGGGAACCGGAATGCCCAAGCGTTTCGCGAGCAGCGTGCTCGCATAAGCGCCGACACCCACGATCACCATGTGCGCGAGCGACCATTCGCCCGTCAGGGTGAGGAGCCGGTAGCTCACCACCACCAGGACGTTGATGACGAGGAAGACCAGGACTTCCTTCTGCGAGAAGCTGAGCACGTGGGGCAGGACGATGAGCCCCACGAAGACCGCCGCAAGGGTGGCCCGATATCCCCAGCCGTTGCGTTCCTGCATCGATGAATCGCCTTCGGTCCGAAATCCGCTGCCTGCCTCGCCCGTGCCGCGTTCAGTCCCGCTCCCGGACTCCGAGGAGTCCGGTCGGGCGCAGGACGAGCACGAACAGCATGAGCAGCAAGCCGACGATGTCGGCGACGACGCCGTCGGAGAACGTCGTCACGAACGTGTGAACGAACCCGTAGAGAATCGCCGCCACGACGGCGCCCCCGAGGCTGCCGAGCCCGCCCACGATGGTGACGATGAAGGCGGTGACGATCACCGAGTGCCCCATGTACGGGTAGGTACGAACGAGGGGGGCCGCGAGGGCCCCCGCCACCCCCGCCATCGCCGCCGCGATGAACATCGCGAGCCGCGCCGTCCCGTTGATCGAGATCCCCTGCAGGGCGGCCGCCTCCGGGTCCTGCGCGCAGGCCCGAAGCGCCCAGCCGAAGCGAGTCCGGCGGAGGAACAACCAGAGCGAGACGAGCACGATCCCCGCCCCGACGATCACGTAGAGGCGCTGCAGGGCGACGACCACCCCGTCCAGGCCGAACAGGTGAAACGTCGCCTGGCTCGGCGGGGGGAGGTGCTCCATCCGCACCCCGAACCCCATGGCGATCGCGGCCTGCAGCATCAGCAACAGGCCGATGGAGGCGATGAGTCCCGCGAGCGGGTTGTCGCGCACCGGCCTGAACAGCGCCCGCTCCATCAGTATGCCGAGCCCTCCGACGAACACGAGCCCGATCATCACCGCGAGAAAGAAGGGGAACTCCCGGTCCGCGTACACGAACACGACGCAGTACGCCCCGAGCATGAACAGCTCGCCGTGGGCGAAGTTGACCACCCCCATTACCCCGAAGATGAGCATGAGGCCGACCGCGATCAGCGCCATGAAGCTCGCCGCGTAGACGGCGTTGACGCAGGTCTGCAGCAGAAGCTCGGTCATGGCTTCAGGGACGGTTCCGCTCGGCGGCGCGAAGCCTGCCCCACGCGCCCCCCGAAGTCGAGCGCGCGCGGACGGGGACGGGGGTTCGGACTCGTGGCCTGCCGTCGGACGGCGGGGAAGACGGGCGCTGCCCGCCTCCCCCGCCGATTCTCGATGGCGCGGCGGTTGCCGGCCGAAAGGCCGCAATCAGCCGCGCTGATGGTACATCTCGCCCATCTCGGTGAAGTGCTTGACCAGCAAGTTGCCGTGCATGGACCACCAGTCCGGGATGCTGCGGTATTCCTTGATGACCGCCTTGCCGTTCTCGATGACGACCACCGGCCAGTTGCCGACGAGGGCGTTGTCGATCCCGAACAGCTCCTTGCCCCACCAGCTCGCCTCGCCGAAGGCGTGCTTGCCGGTGCCGCCCTGCTTCATGCCGGCCAGCACGTCCTGCGGCTCCACGCTTCCCGCGCGCTGCGCACCCTGCACCCAGAGATCCATGATGGATGCGTACTCCCACGACACCGCGCTCCATTGGTCGGGCCATCGCTCGATGTACTCGGCGTAGAACTCGTTCGGCGCCGCGAAGTTGATTTGCGGCTCGTTGAGGGCCGGGTCGTCGAAGTCCGGGAACTGGAAGATGAACCCTTCCATGAACTCCTTCGAGGTCTTCTCGATGATCTGCTCGTAGTAGTCCGCGGTACAGGAGATGATCTTCCCCTTGAAGCCCTGCTGGTGCGCCTGCTCGCACAGGGGGTGCACGAAGTCCGCATACGCGGTGTCGAGGCACAGGATGTCCGGGTTGGACGACAGCAGCTTCGTCATTACCGGGGCGAAGTCGGTGGTCTCGAGACTGAAGAACACCGGGTCTTCGGACTGGATTCCGTGCGCTTCGAAGGCCGCGAGATAGGTGGCGACGGAAGGCCTCCCGAGGGCGTCGTCCTGGGCGCAGATCACCGCCGTCTTCAGTTCCGGCATGTTGTCGGCGAGCCACGAGACGCCGGTCACGTTGTAGATGGGATGCACCTCGCAGGGCGCGATGAGGTTCGGGGTGTCGGGCGACAGATCGCTCGGGAGCAGGGTCGACACCAGCATTCCCGATTCGTTGGAAATGCGCTGAACCCCCGGCCAGGTGTCGCCCCCGAGCATCATGATGAACTTGACGCCTTCATCGAACACGAGCTGAGAGGCACCGACCTTGGCCTTGTCGGTGGCGTACTCGTTGTCATAGGAGACGAACTCGACGTTGTAGGAATCGTCCCCGATCCGGACCCCGCCCGCCGCGTTGACCTGCTCGGCCCATATCCGGCAGCCGTACAGCCCGGGAAGCCCCCAGGCCGAGACCGGTCCGGTGAGGGGGGCGAGGAACCCGATCTTGACCGTCTTGTTCGCGGCGGAGAGCCTCGCCGGAGCGAGGCCGCCCGCCATGGCCGCGCCAGCGACCGTGGCGCCGAGAAACGTCCTCCTGCCGATCTTTCTCTGGTGCAGATTCTGTGACATTGGCTTCTCCCCTTGATTGCCGTCATCCCGCACGCCGTCCGGGCACGCATCCTTCGGTTCGCGGTTCAGGATTCTGTGAACCGGCACGGCTAACATACCACTTCTGTAACTGTTGGTAAAAATAAATGTACCAGTTATGTACCAGTTGTTAACCGCACATGACCAATCGCGGCCGCGCGACTATAATCCCGCCGGTCCGTGGCGTGCGGCGCGGCGGCGGGCGGGCGGCTGTCGAGCCACCCGGCTAAGCGCCCCGGCATCCGGCCGAGTGACCCGGTGCGGGGCGCGAGCCGACCCCGTGGCACATGGCCGGTCGGCCATGCGCGCCCGGGACCGGTCCGCTCGGCAGGAGGAACGCTCATCCGTGCTCGCCGGGAGTCCGTCCCGGCCGGATCGTGACGAAATATCTGGATGCGAGGAACCACACCATGAAGAAACGCGTTGCCATCATCGGGGCGGGCCCGTGCGGGCTTTCCCAGCTTCGCGCCTTCCAGCAGGCGCAAGCCCGAGGCGCGGAAGTCCCGGAGCTGGTCTGCTTCGAGCGGCAGTCCGACTGGGGCGGACTCTGGCACTACACCTGGCGCACGGGCCTCGACGAGCATGGCGAGCCGGTGCATTGCAGCATGTACCGGTACCTCTGGACCAACGGACCGAAGGAATCCCTCGAGTTCGGCGACTACTCCTTCGAGGAGCACTTCGGAAAGCCCATCCCCTCGTTTCCGCCCTACGCGGTCCTCAACAACTACATCCTGGGCCGCGCGGAGAAATCGGACGTGCGCAGGCACGTACGGTTCAACACGGCGGTGCGCCGTGTCGCCTGGTCGGCGGACACCGGCCGGTTCACGGTACGGACGACGGATCTCGCCGCCCAGGCGGACCGCGAAGAGGAGTTCGACCACGTCATCGTGGCGACCGGCCACTTCTCGGTACCGAACGTGCCGAGCTTCGAAGGGATCGACCGGTTCCCGGGGAGAGTCCTCCACGCCCACGATTTTCGCGATGCCCTCGAGTTCAAGGGCAAGCGGCTCCTGATCGTGGGGAGCAGCTACTCCGCCGAGGACATCGCGCTTCAGAACCTCAAGTACGGCGCCGCCTCCGTCACCTGCTCGTACCGGAGCGGGGCGATGGGCTTCAAGTGGCCGAAGGGGATCGAAGAGCTCCCGCTGGTGACGAAGTTCGAAGGCCGCACCGCGCACTTCAAGGACGGCAGCACCCGCGAGCTCGACGCAGTAATCCTGTGCACCGGATACCAGCACCACTTCCCGTTCATGGCCGACGATCTCCGCCTTCGCACCACCAACCGGCTGTGGCCGGGGGGCCTCTACAAGGGCGTCGTCTGGATGGACAACCCGAAGCTCGCCTATCTCGGCATGCAGGACCAGTACTACACCTTCAGCATGTTCGACGCGCAGGCGTGGTATGTCCGGGACGTCGTCATGGACCGGATCGAGCTCCCGTCCCGAGAGGACATGGAGGCGGACTGCGCCCGGTGGCGCGAGCGCGAGGAAGCGCTCGAGGATCCGATCCAGGACATCGACTTCCAGACCGACTACTGCAAGGAGGTCTCCGCCGCGACGGACTACGGGATCGACTGGGACGTGCAGTCGGACAACTTCAAGCACTGGGAGCACCACAAGGAGGAGAACATCGCGACCTACCGCGACCACGCGCACCGGTCGCCGGTCACCGGCAACCGGGCTCCGGACCACCACACGGCCTGGTGGGACGCTCTGGACGATTCCCTCGAAACGTTCATGGACACCCGGTAGGTTCCGGCGCGCAACGGGAGCCGGTGCGTCACGCCCCGGCTCCCGCCCCGGACGCGGCCGCGACGGCACGCAATCCTCGCGGCTTCCCGGGCGGGCGGATCGAGGCCGGGCGCGAGGCCCGGACGGCGCGGAACGAACGGCCGATCCCGAAATGCCGGGGACTTCCTCCCGGCGGCGCCGCGGTCATCGGATCCCGGGCAATCCGGGCGAGGGTCCGGGCGGCTACTGCCGATCGTCCCCCGCGACGAGGAGCACCGCAGCGAGCAGCCGGCGCCAGTCGTTGAAACCCGCCGGGCGCTCCTCCCGCCACCTCGCGAGCCGATCGTACGTATCCGGCCGGCCGTCGCGTCGGGCGGCAAGGACCGCCCTCCCCTCCCGCGCGAGCGACCGGAAGCGTTCGCGCGGGAATCGGTCGTAGGCGCCGGGATGCCTGGACTCGAGTCGCAGGTGGAACGTCGAGCTTCGCGCCCGCGCGGCGGGCACGAGCGCCTCGAGCCACTCCTCTCCCTCATCCCCGCGGCGCGGCCCCCCCCCCCCCGCGGCCCGCCACCGCGCCCCGGGAGCCCCCCCTCTCCCTCATCCCAGAGGCGCAGCGCTTCGTCGAGCCGGCGCACCGCCGCCGCCCGATCCCCCGCCCGGCGCGCCGCCACGCCCAGGTTCGCGGCGCTGGTGGCGAGCCGGAGATCCCGGGGATCGAGATGTTCGCAAGCGACGTCGAAGGCACCCCGCCAGAGCTCCACCGCCTCCGCCCGGTCGCCGGCCCGGTCGCACTCCTCCGCGGCCTGCTGAACCTGCTCCCAGATGACCTCCGCGTTCGTCCATCCCGCGCGTTCGAGCGCGTCCGGGTCATGGACCGGGGTCGAGACGGTCTCGGAAAACTGCTTGGGATCGTCGGTCATCGACTCGACTGTGCGTCCGTGGAGCCGGACGGAAGTCAACCCGTTCCGGGCCGGGGGGTCAATCCCGGCCGACGGCACGCCGGGCCGCGCCACTTCGAGGACCCGGAGCCGGAACCGTTGCGCGAACGCGGCGGATGTGCGATGGATTGCCCTCGAACGGAGCAACGCCGGAAGCGATGAACGTGCCTCGGCGCCCGCCGGGCGCGTCCCGAGCGGCCGGAGACCCGGTCTCTCCGACACGGAGCGAAACGTGCGAACGGTCAAGAACGAGATCCCCGTCTTTCCTCTCGGCACGGTCCTCTTTCCGGGGGGGCCGCTGCCCCTTCGGATATTCGAGCCACGCTACCTCGACATGGTGAGCGACTGCCTTCGCAGCGAACGACCGTTCGGAGTGTGCCTCATCCGCACCGGCAAGGAGGTCGGCGAGCCGGCGGAACCGCACCGGACCGGCACCCTCGCGCGCATCGCCGACTGGGGCAAGGACGACCGGGGAATCCTCACCATCGAAGCGGCGGGGGGGGGGCGCCCCCGCGCGGGCGGGGGGGCGAGCGGGCCCCCTCACCCCCCGCCCGGCGGCCCGAGACGCGAATCGCCCCCGATCGACTGCTGCTCGGCACCTGCGAGCCCGTCGAAGAGGAACGGGCCGCGATTCCCGCCGCGTACCGGCCGCTCGCCCGTCTCGCCCGCACCCTGATCGGCCGCCTCGAGACCCGGTACCGGCACGTCCCCGCGCCACCGCCCGAAGACTCGCCGGACGCCGCCGCCTGGACCGGATTCCGGCTTGCGGAGCTGCTGCCGATTCCGATGCCGCACCGCCAGCATCTCCTCGAGCTCGACGATCCGGTGGCGCGCCTCCGGCGCATCGACCAGGTCGTCGCCCTGATGGCGGAGGCGGCGCGGAGCGACGAGTCCGAGTCGGGGTAAAGGCGCCCCGGCACGCGAGCGGAGTTGTGAGCGGAGCGTGGCCGCGTCGTGCGGACGCGGACCCCGGCGCCGCGCTTCATCCGGTCAGGGATTCAGAAGGAACCGGCGCCATCCGCCAGCGGTCCGTTCGTAGCAGTCGCGCTCGTTCAGACGGTGGTCGCCCGGGCGCCAGAACTCGATGCGGTCCGGTACGACGCGGTAGCCGCGCCAGTTCGGCGGCCGGGGAATCGGGCCGTCCGCATGGCGCTTTTCCTCCTCCGCGAACCGCGCGTTCAGCTCCTCGCGCGAGGCGAGGGGCGCCGACTGGTCCGACACGAGGGCTCCGATGCGGCTCTCGCGCCGGCGCGTCGCCCAATACGCATCCGCTTCCCCGTCCGACACCGGCTCGACCCGGCCCTCGACCTGGACCTGCTCGAACACCGATTGCCAGAAGAAGACGAGCGCACCGCGCGGGTTCTCGCGAAGGTCGCGACCCTTGCGGCTGTCGGCGTTGGTGTAGAACACGAACCCCCGCTCGTCCACGCCCTTGAGGAGCACGGTGCGGGCGGAAGGCCGGCCCTCCCCGTCCGCGGTCGCGAGGATCATCGCAGTCGGCTCGCTCGGCTCCATCTTGCCCGCGCGGGCGAACACCTCGTCGAAGCGGGCGAGCGCTTCCCGGTAGATTTCCGTCATGTCCAGACTCCTTGAAGCGTCGTCATCCGTGCAATCGAGCGAGTCTTGCAAGGTATTTTCTCCAAGTGGAGGTACGAGGCCTCTCCCGGTACGGCGCACCGAGTTCTCGAACGAGATCGGGTGACACCGAACATGTCTCGTCGGCCGGAAGCGCAGCCTCGCTAGTCGATGTCCCGATCGTTCATGCCGAGGAGGTACAGGATACCGTCGAGTCCGAAGTTCTCGAGGACGTGGTCCGCCCGGGCGCGCAGGACGGGTCGCGGCCGGAACGCGACCCCGAGCCCGGCCGCGCGCAGCATCTCGACGTCGTTCGCGCCGTCGCCGGCCGCGACGATCTGTTCTCGCACCATGCCTTCGCGCGCCGCGATCCGGCGTACGTACGCCGCCTTGGCTGCACCGTCGATGACGTCACCCGCAATCTCGCCCGTCAGCCGGCCATCCCGGACAACGAGCTCGTGGGCATGGACGCGGTCGATGCGAAGTCCGAAGCGAACCGCGATCCGGCGGGCAAACCATGCGAAACCTCCCGAGACCACCGCGATGCGGTAGCCGTGCCGGTCGAGCGCGGCGAGCAGCCTCCCCGCGCCCGGGGCGAGGGCGAGGCCGCCGGCAATCTCTTCCAGCGCCGCGACCGGGAGCCCGGCGATCCGGGCGAGGCGCGCCCGGAGCGCGCCGCGAAACTCGATCTCCCCGCGCATCGCCGCATCGGTGATCGCGGCGACCTCGCGTTCCGCCCCCGCCGCCCGCGCAAGCTCGTCGATGACCTCGGAATCAATCAGGGTCGAGTCCATGTCGAGGCACAAGAGCCGGCGCCGGCGCCGCCAGCCGTCGTCGCGCTGCACCGCGGAATCGACCCCTGCGCCGTCGAGCGCGGCCCGGACGGCCGCCCGGAGCGCGCCGATGTCCGAAAACGGACCGGAGGCGACGATCTCGAGGGCCCGGCACCCCCCCCGCGCCGTCGGCGACGACTCCGGACGTTCCGCCCCGGCCGGCAACCGGCCGGACAGGGCGAACGTTCGCTCCGTTCGAAGACCGAAACACGAGAGGACATCGCGGACGCACTCGAGATGACGGTCTTCAACGCTCGATCCGAGCAGGGTGACGATAGTCCGGGGAGTCTCCAAGCGGGTGCGCTCGCTCGGCGCGCGGGGCAGCCGGCGACTAACCCCTTGGCGCGCAGGGCGAGCGGCCGAAAAGCCGATGCGCGCTCGCGCAGGACGGCGCGCTCGTCCTTGCCCGCGCGCCCGGCCCGGTCGCCGTTCGCCCCGTCACGCGACGTTCACTCGCCGGCGGCCGCTTCGGGTCCGGGAGGAAGGGCAAAGAACGCGCGCGCCGTCGCGGTCGTCCGTGCCGCAAGGGCCTCCACCGTTTCGCCCGTCGCCGACGCCACCACCCGGGCGATGTGCGCGAGGCGGGACGGCTCGTTGCGGCGGGTGCGCGGGCGGGGACGCAGATCGCGCGGAAGGAGGTAGGGGGAATCGGTCTCCAGCATCAACCGGTCGGCCGGAATGCGTCCCGCGAGCTCACGAAGGTGCAGACCGCGTCGCTCGTCGCAGATCCACCCGGTGAAGCCGACGTGGAGATCGAGGTCGAGATAGGCGTCGAGATTGCGCCGGTCACCAGTGAAGCAATGAATCACGGCCCGCGCCAGCCGGTCCCGGTAGGGTCTCAGGATTTCGACGAACCGGAGGTGCGCGTCGCGCTCGTGCAGGAACACGGGAAGCCCGAGCCGGGAGGCGAGGTCGAGATGCGCCTCGAAGGCGCGTTCCTGATCCCCTCGTGGCGAGAAGTCGCGAAAGAAGTCGAGGCCCGTCTCGCCGATTGCGACCACCTCCTCGCGCGCCGCGAGCGCCTCGATGGTGGCCGCGGTCGCCCGGTCGAAGCTCTGCGCCACGTGCGGATGGACACCGGCGGTGGCGTGGAGTCGCCCGCGATGGCGGCGGGCGAGGGCCGCCGCGGCCTCGCTGTCGGCCCGGCTGGTGCCGGTCACGATGATCCGCTGGACACCGGCGCAAGCGGCTCGGTCGAGGACGGAGTCGAGATCGGGCGCGAACGACTCGTGGCAAAGATTCGCGCCGATGTCGATGAGCTCCATGGGCGGGCGAGGATATCATTCCGCCGGCGTGCCCGAATCGAGGCGGACTCGAATGCGGGTTGCGCCGGACCGCCGACCGCGGCCACGCCGGTCGCGTCGCGCGGAAGTTGACCCGCCGGCCGCGATTGCCGGCACATGAAGAGAACGCGGCCGACCAGGGAAATCATGATGTCCGACGCTCCGCCCCGCCCGCCGACCCTTCGGCAACGAGTCGCCGAGCTCGGCGCGCTTCGAATCGCCCTCCTCGCGGCGGTCGCGGTGCTCGTTGCGAGCGCCCCCTTTGCCTCCCTCTTCGGGGACGGCTCCGATGCGATCGACTTCTCGGCCGCTTTGACGGCCGGAAGCGAAGGCCTCGGGTCGAGCGGAACGGATTTCTCCCTCGGCCTCCTGTGGGCCACCCTCATCGCCCCGCCGCTCGCGGTGATGTTCGCCTTCGTGGTGCCGCTCGACATGCTGATGAGCCGGATCTACATGAGCGACAAGTCGGCCGCGGAGCGTGCGCGCTATCGCCGCATTCTCGCCGCCGAGGCCCTCGCCCTCGCGCTCCTGGCCGGGGTGTGGACCCCCTTCTTCGTGTCGCTCCTGTCCGTTTGAGACGGCCGGCCGGTGCCGGGACCCGAGCCCGGCCGGAGCGCGGCTTCAGTACTGCCCGGCCTTCCCTCGCCCAAGCACCTTCACGCGCTTGGTCTTGTTGAACGGCTCAGGGTCGACGACCTTGACGACCACCTGGTTGACCTTCAGCTTCCTGGTCTTCGTGAGATTGGTGTGCAGGCTCTCCGCGATCTCCGTCGCGACCGCCTTGACGTCCTTTCCGCGGTTCTTCTCGTTCAGGACGACCAGCATGTAGGGGCCCCGGTTGTCGAAGGTCTCGATCTGGAACGCGTCGATCTGCTTGTTACGCACCAGCCTCTTCATGTGGCGATCGATGGCGGGCCGGAGGATCTTGACGTCGGTCAGGTAGGAGAACACGAAGGCCTTGCCGACGATCTTGCTGACCTTGGCGAGCTCGATTTCGGAGATGTGGAGATCGAAGCCGGACCAAAGACGACCGCTCACCGATATGTCGGCGCGGGTTCGCTTCCTCGACTTCGAGAAGCCGGCGTCCGCCACGTACTCGGACCGGAAAAAAGCACTGTAGGGCATGACCAGACTGCCTACCGCGACACCCTCGATCTCCTTTTCCGCAAGCAGCACCCGGATCTCGGACTTGAGCGACTGATAGGTCCAGATATAGGAGACGAGGCAAAGGAGAACGACCGCGTACACCGCGCGCTTGAGCGTGAACACGCCAAGAAGCGCTTCGCGCGGCCGGTGCCGCAGATGAGCGATGTTGCCCGCGGTGGCATGGAGCTTGAGCAGTTGCGCACGGCGGTCGGGCGCGGTGACGAGGAGCACGACGAGGACGAGCAGCACGAAGCCGATGAGGGGAACGAAGGATTCGAGCGCCGGCATCGTCAATCCAGTCCCAGCAGTCGCCTTCGTTCGCGGGCCCAGCGGGTGACGAGGTGGTCGACCGCGAGGGCCATGAAGGAGACGCAAAGACCCAACACCACCCCCTTGCCGATGTTGGTTTCGGAAAGGGCCTTGAAGATCTGCTGACCGAGATCGATCGTTCCGACGAAGGCCGCGATGATGACCATCGAGAACGCGAACATGATGGTCTGGTTGACGCCGAGCATGATGTGGGGGATGGCGACCGGAAGCTGCAGGTGCACGAGCCGCTGCCGGGTGTTGCACCCGGCCATGGTCGCCGCCTCCTCGAGCTCCGGCGCGATGGACCGGATGCCCTCCACGGTGTAGCGGACCGCGGGAATGATCGCGTAGACGATGACCGCCATGATGGCGGAGAGATCGTTCACCTGGAACAGCATGATGACCGGGAGGATGTAGATGAACGACGGAAACGTCTGGAAGGTGTCGCACCAGAATAGCGCCGTCTTCGCCCGCCTCTCGCTTAGGGCGCTGAAGATGCCGACCGGAATCCCGATCACGATGCAGATGAAGGTTGCGAACACGACCATGTAGGCGGTGATCATCGCTCGGTCCCACCAGCCGGCGAGACCGATGAACACCAGGAACGCAAGGGTCAGCAAGGCGGAGTAGTACCCTCCGAGAAGCAATCCCAGTCCGGCGACGAGGAGCAGGACCGACGGGTACGGCATGTACAGCAGGGCGTCCCGGAGCGGGGCGAGGACGTTGACGATCAGGAAGTAACGGAAGTTGGTGAGGCCGTCCGACCAGTTGAGGACAATCCAGTCGACCAGGCCGTCCCAGGTCTTGGCGTAGGTGACGGTGAGGTCGCGCGGCACCTTCTCGAGAATGGGAAAGTACGGCGCCAGCAGGTAGGCGGCAGCCACCATGACCACCAGGAGAATCGGATACCGGAAGCGTCTGTGGAAAGGCAGGTCGGCGGCGTAGTCGCGTTTCTTCTCCGCCCAGGCCCGCGAAAGGCCGTCGAGCACCACCGCCAGCAGCACGATCGCCACCCCGATCTCGAGCGACTGACCGAGCTTGAGGGATTGCAGCTTGTGGAGCAGCCGGTAGCCGAGCCCCGACGCACCGATGAACGCCGCGATGACCACCATCGCGAGGCACTGCATGATGACCTGGTTGACGCCGAGCAGCAGCTCGTTCCGCGCGCTCGGAAGCTGCACCCGGAACAGGAGCTGGAGGTTGGTGCAGCCGCTCATCTTCCCCGCTTCCACGATTTCCGGCGCGACTCTCTGAAGCCCGAGCAGGGTCAGGCGCACCATCGGCGGCACGGCGAATATGATGGTCGCGATGACCCCCGTCTGGTGGCCGATGCCGAAGAACACCACCACCGGAATCAGATACGCGAAATGCGGCAGGGTCTGGGCCACGCTCAGGATCGGAAGAAGCGCCAGCTCGAGCCACTTCTTCCGGTAGGCGACGATACCGACCAGCAGACCGATGATGATCGAAATGGGCACCGCCGCCGCCAGCAGGGCGAGGGTTTCCATGGCGAACTTCCACAACCCGAATATGGCGAAGTACATGACCGTCCCGCCCGAGAGAAGGGCCAGCCTCCACCCCTTGAGCGAATACCCGAGTATGAATGCGATCACCAGCAGCGCGGTCCAGGGGGGTGCGCTGAGCCCAAGACCCTTTCTCCCGCCGCGCAGGATGTTGTCGAAGATGTCGATGAGCTCCTTGAGCCGCTTGGAGACGAACCGGGTGACGAGGGAGACGCCGAGCTCCTCGCGCATGAACTCGAACGTGTGATCCAGGATGAGGCCGAACGGCACCAGCTCCGTGTACGCCTCCTTGCCGGCGTCGCCCAGGGTGTCGATGCTGCTCTTCTCGAGGTGCAGCGGGAGCTCGTCGAGGAATGCCGGCAACAACCCCGCCGACTTGGCGAGGAGCAGCGCGAGCACGAGCGCTCCCAGCCACGCATACCCCTTCATGCGAAGCTCCGGGGGCAGGCCGTGGAGAAGAGCTCGCTTCATGGCTCGAATCGGGGCCCGAAACGGCGGTCTCAGGCGGGCTCGGACCGGGAGGGGAAGAGGACCTTCAGAACATGCGCCTGGTGCATGACCCCGACCACCGTGTCCCCGGAGTCGACCACCGGCACCGGCAGCCGCTGTCCCAGCACGTACTCGACCACGTTCTCGACGCGGTCGGTCACGTCGACCGCCCGGTCGGCCACCTCCTCGCCTTCGCTCGGCGGATTCATGACCGAACCGACCCGCAGCACCTTCTCGCGCGGGACGTCGCTCGTGAACCTGGACACGTAGTCCGTGGCGGGGTTCAGCACGATGTCCTCGGGCCTGCCGATCTGCTCGATGCGGCCGTTGAACATGATGGCGATGCGATCCGCGAGCTTGAGCGCCTCGTCGAAATCGTGGGTGATGAAGACGATGGTCTTGTTGAGGAGCGACTGAAGGCGCAGGAACTCGTCCTGCATCTCCTTGCGGATGAGCGGGTCGAGCGCGGAGAACGGCTCGTCGAGAAACCAGATATCGGGCTCGACGGCGAGCGATCGCGCGATTCCGACCCGTTGCTGCTGGCCGCCGGAAAGCTCCCGCGGGAAGTTGTTCTCCCGGCCCTCGAGGCCGACGAGAGCAATCATCCTGCGCGCCCGCTCCACATAGTCGCGGCGTTTCATGCCCCGCATCTGCAGCGGGAAGGCGATGTTCTCGAGCGCGGTGCGGTGGGGAAGCAGGGCAAAGTTCTGGAACACCATCCCCATCTTGCTGCGTCGCAGATCGATGAGCTCCCGGTCCCCCATCCCGAGAAGGTTCATGCCCTCGATCTCCACCGAGCCGGACGTGGGCTCGATGAGCCGCGAGAGGCATCGTACGAGAGTGGACTTGCCCGAACCGGACAAGCCCATCACGATCAGGAGCTCGCCGGGGCTTACGTCGAGGTTGACGTTGTCGACCGCGGTGACCGTGCCCTCGCGTTCGAGGATGGACGGCTCCACCACACCGTCCCCGTCGATGCGCAAGTCCGCCGGATTGAGTCCGAAGATCTTGTAAAGCGACCGGCAGCGGATGACGGGCTCGGACATGGCTCTGCTTCAATGCACCTGGCCGGCAGCCGCAGATGATACAAGAGTCGCGGGGAACCACCGCGAGAATCGAATCTCACCGTGGTTCCCCGCCAAACGGAACGGCCGGCGCCTACTGCGACGCGTACAGCCAGGGGCTCCAGACGTCCTCGTTCTCCTCGATCCACCGCGTCGCCGCCTCGTCGTGCTCCATCTCCTCGACGTCGACGAACATGGCCATCGTGCCCACGTGGTTGGTGGTGAAGTTGATGCGGGTGAGAGCCTTGTAGGCGGCCGGCCACGTGACCGGCATCATGTACCACGCCGCCTTCTTGAGATAGCCGCCGGCGGGGCTGCCGCAGTCGTTGGTGGCATCCGGATTGATGCCCCAGCTCGCGTCGGTCTTGCACTTCTCGTCGAACGCCGGGAACTCGATGAACGAGCCACCGTACAGCGCGTCGGTGAAGTTGGGCGACCAGTTGAACATGACGATCGGCTTGTTCTGCTTCGCCGCCGCCTCGAGCTCGGCCCACAGCGCCGCGGCGCCGCCGACGTTGATCTGAATGAAGTTCATGCCGAGCGCCTCGATTCGCGCCGGATCATGCAGCCACTCGACGGGACCGTCGACGTAGACGCCCTTGCCCCCGGAATCGGGGCGCGCGAACATCTCCGCGCAGGCGGCCAGGGCTTCCCAGTCCGGGAGTCCCGGGCAGTGCTCCTCGACGTAGGTCGGGTACCACCACTCCTCGCGGGTAACCGCGTCGTGGGTGCCCGCGTCGAGAATGCCGCCCTTGTCCAGGGCCGTGTTGAAGGACGTCGCGAAAGAGCCCTCCCAGACTTCGAGCTCGATGGTGGCGTCGCCGATGCGCACCGCCTCGTACACCGCCTGACTGTCGGTCGACGTGTACTCGACGTTGCAGCCAATCTTCTCGAACAACTGACCGACCACGTGGGACATCACGATCTGGCTCGACCAGTTGTGGGTCGGGATCACGATGGGATCCGACGAGCCGCAATCGGCGGTTGCAGTGCCGGAAATTCCCAGCCCGGCAAACAGGGCGGAAGCCACCGCTCGTTTCGAAAACAGTTTCATTGCGCCTTCTCCTCGCATGCGAGTATGTGTTGGAACCGGTTCTTCGTGACGCGCCGGTTTGCGCCGCATGTCAGACTACGAGTTGTTTGTGAATGGTGGTCAAACCGACAGTGAAGCGTATGTGGTAGATTGTTATAAATTGTGAAATAACATTGCCTTGATGTGAAATACATCAGTACTGAAATATGCTACAAACGTTGGACGTGCATGACCGGGACCTTCTGAAATTGGCGGGCGACTCGACCCATGTACTGATTGTCGAGGACGACGAAGTCGCCCGGACGAAGCTCGCGGGTTATCTGGAAACGGCCGGCCACCGGGTAAGCGAGGCGATTGATGGCGAAGGGCTGCGCGAGGTCATGCACCGCGACCCGGTGGATCTCGTGCTCCTCGACATCAACCTGCCGGGCGAGGACGGTCTGGACCTCACCCGGTTCATTCGTGCGCATTCCGATGTAGGCATCATCCTCGTGACCGGCCGCACCGATGATGTCGACCGGATCGTGGGGCTCGAGATCGGGGCCGACGACTACGTCACCAAGCCGTTCAATCCGCGCGAGCTCCTGGCCCGGGTCAAGACGCTGCTGCGCCGGACGACGGCCCGCACCCCGGCGACGTCCGAGTCGAAGGCGTTCGCAGGGTGGCGCTTCGACATCCGTTCGCGCCGGCTGGTGACCTCCAAGGGCGACCGGGTCGCGCTCACCCGGGCGGAGTTCGAGCTCCTGAATGCAATGATCGCACACCCGGGAACCGTACTGACCCGGGAGCGGCTGCTCGGTTGCATCACCCACCGTTCCTGGGACCCGGGAGACCGGACGGTGGACGTGCTGGTCCGAAGGCTGCGCCAGAAGCTGGAGACCGATCCGCAGTCGCCGGAGCTCATCATCACCGTTCACGGAGAAGGCTACATGTTCGCCGCCGAGGTCTCCGGGCGCTGAGCCTGCTGCGGTCCGTCCAGGGTCGTCCAATAGGCGCGCAGTTCCGCAATCGACGTTTCGAACAGGTCCATGAACGAGTCGAGATCGCGCGCGATCTCGGCACCCTCCTCCTGCCTCGCGCGCGCCTCGAGACCCTGGGCGCGATTCTCGAGCGCGCTCAGGCCCAGACTGGCCGCGCTGCCCTTCAGGTTGTGGGCGATGAAGGCGACCGTGGACCAGTCCCCGCTCGCCACCGCATGAGCGAGCTGCTCCACCTTGCGAACGGCTCCGTCGAAGAACGAGTCCACCATGCGGCCGGTCTTGTCCGGACCGAGAATCATGTAGTCGTCATCGAGAACACTGCGATTGAGCACGACGTGGCGGCCATCTTCGAGCACGTGCCCCACCGGCACGACGACCCCGCGCTTGCGGCGCAACACGACTTGCGCGAGCGCTTCGGCCAGACGTTCCGGAGACACCGGCTTGCCGACGAAGGCGTCCATCCCGGCATCGAGGACGTGGGAGATTTCATTCTGGAACACATGCGCCGACATGGCGATTATCGGCAGCTCGCGCAGGGCGGAACGGTCCAGGTTGCGAATGCGCCTGGTCGCTTCCACCCCGTCGATGCCCGGCAGGGAGATGTCCATCAGGACGACGTCGAACGACTCGCTCCCGATCGTCTCGACCGCCGCTTCTCCGCTGGCGACGGCCTTCACCTCGTGCCCCATGTGCTCGAGGAACCCTTCCACCACAATCGCGTTGATCTCGTTGTCCTCGACGACCAGCACGGACAGAACGCCCAGCTCGGGATGGCTGAATGGAAGCTCGAGCCCGGCCTCGGCGATGGCGCCCCCGTCTCCCTCGTCCATCCTCGCGTCGAAGAAGAAGCGGCTCCCCCTGCCCGGCTCGCTCGAGACCGAGAGCGTGCCGCCCATCGCCTCGACCAGCCGGTTCGAAATCGCGAGACCGAGACCCGTGCCGCCGTGCCCGCGGGATCTGCGCGGATCGACTTGATAGAAGGGCTCGAACAGTCGCGGTTGCTCGTCGAGGGGAATCCCCGGGCCGGTGTCCTCGATCTCGAAACGCAGGGTCACGTCTCCATCGGACAGCTCGCCCGCCTTCCCGATCGACAGTGCGACTCTCCCCTGCTCCGTGAACTTGAGCCCGTTGCCGATGAGATTCAGCAGAACCTGGCTGAGCTTGCCGGCGTCTCCCCTGACGAACTCGGGGACGTCGGCGGCGATCCGGGTCTCGAGCCTCAGTCCCTTCTCGTTGGCCCGGAACCGCATCAGCGCCTGAATGTCCTCGACGAGCTGACGCAGATCGAAATCCCGTGGCTCGAGGAGGATCTCCCCCGTCTCGATCTTCGAGTAGTCGAGAATGTCGTTGAGGATGCCGAGCAGCGTCTGGCTCGAAGACTGGATGACGGCGAGCCGGGCCCGCTGGTCGTCCGTGAGAGCGCTGTCGCCAACGATGCGCAGCATTCCGAGGATGCCGTTCATGGGGGTTCGGATCTCGTGGCTCATGGCCGCGAGGAACTCGCTCTTCGCCCGATTGGCGCTCTCGGCCCGTTCGCGGGCCCGCGCGTGGCTGTCCACCGCGATCCGCAGCCGGGCATTGGCATCGGAAAGCTGCGCCGTGCGTTCCGTGACCAGGACCTCGAGCTCGCTCTTGTGCCGCCGCAGCTCCGCTTCCGTGCGCTCGCGCTCGCGTTCGAGCTCGCGCTTGACGAGCCCTTGCTCCCGGAACACCTTGACCGTGTCCGCCATCTCCGACAGCTCGTCACGGCCGCTGGTCCGCACCTCCACGTCGAGGTCGCCCTGCGCGAGCTTGCGCATGACGAGCGCCAGGGACTCGAGCCGCGCGATGACGTTGCGCTGGACGTACAGCCAGAGGATGAGTCCCGCCACCGCGAGCACCACCACGGTCTGGAGGAGCAGGGTGAGGAGCCCCGCGTCCACTGCCTCGGTCGCTCCCTGCGCGGCCTTCTCGGCGAGCTGCTGCGACTCCTCGACCAGCTCCACGATGAAGTCGCCGAGCGATTCGGAGAGCGCGCGGTTGCTTGCGGTGAGGGTCTCGATTCCGGCGTCGAGCTCCAGCACCCTCCGCCGCAGGCCGAACACGTTGTCCGGACCGGCGGCATTGGAGCGCAGCAGCGTCTGCAGCAGACCCCGGGCCTGTCGCAGACGAACCGGATCGGAAATCCCGCGCACCCGACGCTCGAGTATCCGCAGGTTCCGGCCGAGCGCGTCCTCGATCCACGCTACTTCGTCGCCGGTCCCGGCCCGCGAGAGCTGGTTGAGCAGCAGGCCGACCTGGGACGCTCGCAGGCGCAGCTCGAACATGCGTTCCATCAGGAACACGTCCTCTTCGTACAGCCGATCGAGCGCGTCCAGGCTCTCCTCGATGCGGTCCTGGGATTCCACCAGCTCGTAGAGATTGGAAATCACCGCGGTGGTGCCGGCGGCCGCGTTGGAGACCAGGGTCTCGGACAGGTCGGACAGCCCCTGGGCCGCTTCGAGCGATTGTGCGACGGCGTGGGTCAGACGCCCGTCGGCGTCGATCCGGGCGGCCACCAGTGCGTTCTGTGCGCCCAGGTTTTCGCGCAGCCGCTCGGCGGTCGCTCGCAACGTCTCGAGCTCGGTGTCGGAATAGCCGTACTCGACATTGCGGTCGAGGGCCTGCCGGAGCCGTTCGGCAAGCTCGAACAGGGCAGCGGACTCGGTCTCGCGTTCCGTCTCCGTCGTCGCACTGGTGAGGCGGGGGCTGCGTGCGACAATGCGTCCGGCAATCTCCGCGGCCAGGCGGGCGTCGGACACCGCCGGCATGGCCCGCTCGACGATCGTCGTCTGAGCGGTTTCCACGTCGTTGAGAATCAACCATCCGACACCGCCGGAAGCCAGGGACAGCGCGGCGATCCCGGCAAAGGCGAGAAACAGTCTGGTGGCGATGCCTAGCTTCATCGAGACGACACCAAGGCTCGACGGCGAGTCTATCCCGTGTCGCGCCTGCGTTGGGAGGGCGGCACGACGACTCGCGACGTGGTTGGCGGCCGCGCTCGCCTGCATGGCCCCGGCATTCGGCGCCGGCGCGCAGGAGCCGGTCTGGGAGCTCGAGACCTGGGAGGTACCGTACGACTACTCGAGTCCGTCCCGTCCGGTGAGCTACGAACCTCTCGCAAGGGCGACGAAGAAGTGGCGGATATGCGCCTCCTATCCCCACCTCAAGGATTCGTACTGGCTGAGCGTCAACTACGGCATGGTGCTCGAGGCCGAACGCCTGGGGGTCGCGCTGCAGGTGGTGGAAGCCGGCGGGTATCCCAACCTCGCGCGCCAGAGCGCCCAGATCCGCGAATGCACCGCCTCCGGGACCGACATTCTCGTGGTCGGCACCGTGAGCTTCGAGGGTCTGACCCCGACGGTGCTCGAGATCGCCCGGCGCCTTCCGGTGACCGCGGTGGTCAACGACATCGCGGATCGCGGCATCAGCGCCAAGACCGGAGTCTCCTGGACGATCATGGGAAGCAGCATCGGGGAATACCTGGCGCGCCGGCACCCCGAGGGATCGGCGCCGGTCAAGGTCGCGTGGTTTCCCGGTCCCGAAGGGTCGGGCTGGGTGCCGTTCGTCGAAGCGGGCTTTCGAGAGGCCCTGCAGGAGAGCTCGGCCGAGATCGTCGTCACCAAGTACGGGGACACCGGTAGAGAAATCCAGCTCATCCTGCTGGAAGAGGCGATCGAGGAGAGGCCCGACGTGGACTACATCGTCGGCAGCGCGGTAACCGCCGAAATGGCGGTCAGCGCGCTTCGCGCCCGCGGACTGCTGGGTCGGATCCGGATCCTTGCCGACTACTTCACCCATGCGGTTTACCGCGGCATCAAGCGCCGCCGCATCCAGGCCGCCCCGACGGACTTTCCGGTCGTTCAGGGCCGCCTGGGCATCGAGCAGGCGGTTCGGCTGCTCGAAGGCAGGCTCGACCTCATTCATCTGGGACCCGCGATCAGGCTCGTGGACCTCGAGAACGTGGACGAGCTCGGCACCGGGACCTCCCTCGCTCCGGCCTGGTTCACGCCCAGGTTCATCGTCGAATAGGGTTCCCCGAGCCCGTCGCCACCGCGCCCGGCGACCGTGCGACGGGGCGTGAGGCACGTGTGCGCATGCGCGACATGCGCGTGCCCCGAGTCCTCGCCGGGCGGGGCGACTCCCGCGCTACTTCCGGTCGAGGAGCCAGCCGAGAAGCGCATCCTGGACCGCGGTCCCCCGCCCGCCCCGGTGGACCCCGCGATGCTCCTGGAGCGCAACCACCGCGAGGGTCCGTCCGCCCGCGGTGCGCACGAAGCCGGCCATGGACCGCACCCCGTCGAGCAGGCCGGTCTTGATCCGGGCTCGCGCCGCCATCGCGTTGCGGGAGAGCCGCGAGCGCATGGTTCCGTCCAGGGAGGCTAGCGGCAGCGATCCCGCGAACTCCGGCTGGAACGGACTGCGCTCTCCCGCGAGGAGGACCTGCCCGAGGGTGCGGGCGGAAATCCGGGTCTCGCGAGCGAGTCCGGAGCCGTTCACGAGGCGAACCCGCGACGCTTCGATCCCGCGTCGCCCGAGCCACGCGCCCACCGCGCGGCGGCCCTTCGCAGTCGTGCCGGGCGGACCGTAGCGCTCCGCCCCGAGGGTGAGCAGCAGGTTGCGCGCCATCACGTTGTTGCTGTACTTGTTGATTCCGCGCACGACGTACGCCAGCGAGGGGGAGCGGTGCCGGTGCCAGCGGACCGCCCCGGCGGGCAAGGGCTCGATCGCGAGCCCTCCTTCGATGCGCCCGCCCATCTGCGTCCACAGGGCGCGGAGCACGCCGTCCGCGAAGCGGACCGGGGGCAGGACCGAGCGCGGGAACGACCAGCGCCGGCATCCGCGCGGGAACCGGCCCGACACGGTGACGGCAGGCAACGCGACGTCGGGCGGCGCGTCGGCCGCCACGGGGCCGGACACCGCGAAGCGCAGCACGCGCCGCCCGCAACCGCCCGTCGTCGAAGCGATTCGATTCCGTACCGGGAGACCGGCGACGGCAGGCTCGGTCCACACGCGTGCTCCGCCTTCCCCCGGCTCGAAGACCATGTCGAGGGAGTTGAAGTTGACGAGGAGCGCGTCGGGCGGCGCGTTGTAGGCGCGGTACGGCTTGCCGTCGAATTCCCCCGGCGGCGGCTCGGCGTCCACCGAGAATCGGGTGTTGTCGATGACGAGACGGCCCGCGACCTCCTCCAGGCCCCGCGCCCGCACCGCCGCGAGCATCCGCCAGAGCTGCTCCACCACGAGCAAGGGGTCCCCGCTTCCGACAACCACGAGATCGCCCTCGAGCCGACCATCCCGGACCGGGCCGGTCACGTGGACATCGGTCTTCCACCGGTAGGCCGGGCCGAGCACCTCGAGCGCCGCGAGCGTGGTGAGGAGCTTGATCGTCGACGCCGGGTTGCGGGCGACGTCGGCGCGATGGTCGACGAGCGGCTCTTCCGCCGCGACGTCCCGCACCCAGACGCTGAGCGAATCCGCGGGCAGGCGATGGTGCTGCAGGGCCTCGACCACCGGCTTCGGCAACCCGCCCGCCACCGCCCCCGGCGCCGGGCCCGACAGGAACAGGGCCAGGAGCGCGGACCAGGCCCCGGGCCGCCTCCGGAGTCCGCCCACCCATGCGGCCCTCGCGCTCGGCGCGCGACGCATCGAACGGTTCCCGGCTCGAACGGACGCGCCGCGACGCACTAGACCGAACCGTCCACCAGGAGCTCGATGAGGCGAGGCGCTCCGCTTGCGAACGCCTCGCGCACGGCCGACCCGACCTCCTCGGGCTCGGACACCCGGCAACCCTCGATGCCGAATCCGCGCGCCACCGACACGTAGTCGATGTCCGGGTCGGTGAGGTCGAGGTGCCGGTACGAGCCGGCACGTCCCTCGACCCCCGCGACCGCCCGGAAGCGGTTCATGTTGTACTTGAGGATGCGGTAGACCCGGTTGTTGAGGATGACGAAGACCACCGCGACGCGATGATGGGCCGCGGTCCACAGGGCCTGGATGGTGTAGAGGGCGGAGCCGTCCCCGGACACGCAGAGCACCGGGCGGTCCGGCCGTGCGAGCTTGAGTCCGACGCCGGTCGGGAGCCCCTGCCCGATTCCGCCCCCCCGCGAGCCGATCGCATCCCCAGGAGCATGGAACTCGAAGCTCCGTCCAAGGTCGCTGTCCGCCGTGATCGCTTCGCGGGCGACGATCACCCCTTCGGGGGCGGCGTTCGCCAGCTCGTGCATGGCTCGCGCGGCCGACATTGGGCGGTTGCCGGCGCCGGCGCGTTCCACCCGGGCGCGGTGCGCCGCCGTCTCGCGCGCCTTGCGGTCCCGGATATCCTCCATGCGCGCGGCCGCCCGATCCCGGTACCCGGCGTCCGCTCCCGCCCGGACGGCATCGACGAGGGCGGCGAGCGCGAGCTTCGGATCCGCGAAGAGCCCGCAGTCGAGTCGATGGTTGCGACCGAGATTGCGCGCGGAAGGGTCAATCTGGATGACCGGCGCACCCTCCGGAAACGGCGCGTCCTCGACGTACCACACCTCCTCGAAGAACTCCCCGCCGACGAGGAGCACCAGATCCGCGTCGCCGGCCGCGGCCCGTACCTGGGCGTGATCCCCGAACCCGCGCGCACGTACGCAGGGGTGGCCCGAGGGCGCGTTCACCTGCACCGGCAGGACGTCGCCGAACACGTCCGCCCCGATCCGCTCGGCAAGCGCGACGAGCTCCTCCGCGGCACCGCTCTGCGCCACCCGGTCGCCGGCGAACACGACCGGGCGCTCGGCGGCGAGCACGAGGCGGGCGGCCTCCGCCACCCCTTCGGGATCCGGTCCCGCCCGGCGCCAGATGCGTGACGGCGGGATCGGCGCACGCGCCGTGCGCTCGTTCATCACGTTGAACGGCAGGGCCACGAACACCGGGCCGGTCGGCGGGTCCTGCGCGATCTTGAATGCCCGGTGCACGAGCTCGGGGAGCTCGACGGCCGATTCCGCCTGCACGCTCCACTTCGTGACCGGCGCGGCCATCGCGACCAGGTCGTGCCACAGCACGGGCTCGCGAAGGCGGTACCGGGTGTCCTGCTGGCCCGCGGTCACCACGAGGGGGGTCCGCCCTTCCCAGGCGTTGTAGAGCGAGCCCATGCCGTTCCCGAGACCGGGACCGACGTGGAGGTTGGCGACCCCCACCCGCCCCGTCGCCTGCGCCCAGGCATCGGCCATGGACACCGCAATCGCTTCCTGGAGGGTCAGGATGTACCGGATCGAGGGGTAGTCTTCCAGCGCGTCCATGAGCGGCAGCTCGGTCGTCCCGGGGTTGCCGAAGAGGTACTCGACTCCCTCGGCGACCAGGGTCTCCATCACGATCTCGCGTCCGCTCCAGGTCCGTGACGACATCGTCCGCGTCTCCTTCCCGCCCATCGAGTGCCAGATCCGCGATTATAGTTTTCGCCGGGATGCGCAATGGAACCGCGCGGGCGAGCCCGCACGAACGCCACGGGACGGCCGGCGCGCGGCGGACGGCGGCCCGGCGCGGCACCGCCCCCCCCCGCGCGGGGGGGGGGGGGGGGGGGCCCCCCCCGACCCCCCCGCCGCAACGTACTCTCGCGGCTCTCGGGCGCCGCCTGCGGGAGTCGCCCCCGCACGCAGACGAGCCCGGCCGAACCGTGCCCGTGAAGCCGGAGGGAGCGATTGGTGCGATGGAATCGACGGTGGAAGCGTTCCTGCTCACCCGCGACTGGCGGGACACCCCCCGCGGGCTCGAGATCGTGCTGTGGGCGTGCGGCGCGGCGGGTCCCGTCCGGGCGGTGCTCCGCGAGCAGGAGGCGATATGCTTCGTCCCGCGCCCGCAGGTCTCGCCCCCTTCGGTCCGGCGGCGGCAGGTCGCGCTCACCGCGCTGGACGGCCGCCCCGTCGATGCCCTGTACTTTCGGTCCCGGCGCGAGCTCGACGGATATCGTGACCGTCCCGGCATCGAGGTTCTCGAGTCCGACGTCAGACCGGCCGATCGCTTCCTGATGGAACGCTTCGTGACCGGACCGGTGACGTTCCATGGTCGCGCGCAGCGCCGGCCGGGATTCTTGGAGTACCTGGACCCGAAGGTACGACCGGGCGAGATGCGGCCGGACCTTCGGATCGTCTCCCTCGATATCGAGACCTCGGGCCTCGACGGCGAGGACCGCGAACAGCGGCTCTGGTCGATCGCGGTGAGCGCAGACGCGGCGCGGGCCGCCCCGGGCGAGGCCGCGCAGGTGACGCCCGGAGCTCCGGCGACGCCGCAATCGGGGGCCGGTGCCGGTCCAGGGGACCCTGCGCCGGCTGCGACGGCGGTCACGGGAACGGCGGGCCGTGCACTGCAGCGGCGGGCAGAAGCGGTGTTCGTGGTGGATCCGGATGCCGTGCGCGCGCCGCCCGGCTCCGTCCGGCTCCCGACCGGCGGCGAACCTTG
>MKWU01001254.1_pt1 | contig 45311 bp, 40 predicted proteins | sample 809101 | NCBI WGS metagenome assembly MKWU01 (sample SAMN05860141, study PRJNA318959) | sponge metagenome | host: Aplysina aerophoba | place: Slovenia: Piran, Adriatic Sea, Gulf of Piran | collected 2013-05-07 | reverse complement strand
GCGTGGGCAGCTCCTACCTGCTGAGCGGGCTGGTCAAGTGCCGCAGCTGCCGGCGAGCCCTCTCGGGGCAGGACTCCAAGAGCGGCCAGTTCTCCTACTACGTCTGCCAGTCGCTCATGAAGCGCGGACGGGGGGCCTGCGACGCGCCCCGCCTCAACGCGCGGCGCTTCGAGCAGCTCGTCGTCGACCAGCTCCGCGCCAACGTCCTCACCGAGTCCAACATCTGTGACCTCGTGCGCCTCGTCGGCGAGGAGATGGATGGGGTTGCCCATGAGCAGCGCCAGAAGCTGGAGACGATCGAGTCCGAGCTGGCCGACGTGCGCCGCCGCCTCGACCGCCTCTACCACCTCATGGAGACGACCGAGCTGGACATCAGCGACGTGCTGCCGCGCGTGCGCGAGCACAAGGAGCGCCGCGAGCGGCTGGAGCAGGCGGCCTCGGAGGCGCGGGCCGCGCTCTCGGAGCGGCGCGAGGTGCTCGACGACGTGGAGACGATCACGGCCTACGCCGAGGAGATGCGGGAGTTTCTCGGGACGAGCGAACTGACGGAGTCGAAGGCCTTCATCAACTCGTTCGTGAAGGAGATCGCCGTCGCCCCCGGCGCCGCCACCATCCGCTACACGATCCCGATGCCAGAGGACAGTCCCGTGCGCGGCGGCAAGGCCGAGGATGTCGCCCTCGGCGGCCCGGTACTGTCTACCGTCAAGTCTGGTGGGCGATACTGGATTCGAACCAGTGACCTCTGCGATGTCAACGCAGCGCTCTAACCATCTGAGCTAACCGCCCACGGGCTGATCAGCCTAGCGCGTTTTCGGTTCAAACGCCTCTGCCGGGCAGGCGGGCGCGGGAGTTGGCATACTCCTGCGTCGTATGCGTAGACATCGACGGTACTACGAGCCCGAAGACCTCGGGTCCGAACAGGATCGACGGGATGCCGCCGTCCCCAACCGGCGGTTCTACGTCTACGTGCTCGACACCGACTACGGCCACTACGTGGGCCACACGGCGCACGTGGGCCGGCGGTTCCGGGAGCACCGGGACGGCGAGACGGAGTCCACGGCTGGGAGCAACCCGGATCTGGCCTGGACCTCCGGGCCCCTTCGCACGCGGGCGGACGCGGCACGCTTCGAGGCGGCACTGAAGTCGCTCCGCGATCAACGTGCGCGCCGCTTCGAGGAGATCACGGGGCTCGATGCCGTCCCCTTCGAGCCGGTTCGCTACGCATCCATCGAAGAGGACTGGGGCTGGCTTAGGCCAACCATCGTCTTGGCAGCGGCCATCGGGGCAGTTGTGCTGCTTCTAAGCATCGGAGTGTGCTGACCCCTCGACCGCTCCGTACGGCTGGCTATACTCGAAGGCGGACAGTCACAGACTTGAGAGGCGACGACCGGGACGAGTAGCCGCCACCCCCAGAGAGCCGCGCCACTGGCTGGAAGCGCGGCGAGCGGCGGCGAATACCACCCGCGAGCCTGCGCCCGAAGCCCCCGGCGGATAGGCGCGCACGGTTGGCCCCGTTAGCGGCCGCAACGAGCCCGCGTGTGCATGAAGTCAGTGCGCGGGGAATCAGGGTGGGACCACGGGCCGCGCGCCGTCCCTGAGCAGGCGCCAGAACGTCCGGGGGAGTCCCAGCCATGCCAGAACCTATCGAGTCCCACGTCGACCTCGCCGACCTCCAGCAGGAGGAGCGACTGGCGCGCATGCGCCACTCGGCCGCGCACGTCCTCGCCGAGGCGATGGTCGAGCTGATGCCGGAAGCGGAGCTAGGTATCGGGCCGCCCACGGCGACCGGCTTCTACTACGACTTCCGGCTGCCGCGCCCGCTCACGCAGGAGGACCTGACGTGGCTGCGGCGACGCATGCGCAAGTCTATCGGGCGGCGGCTCCCCTTCCAGATGGAAGCGATCACGCGGGGCGAGGCGGAAGGGCGCTGGAGCGACCAGCCCTTCAAGCTCGACCTGCTCGCCGACCTTGAGGACGGGGCGATCACGCAGTGCACGCACGGCCAGTTCACCGACCTCTGTCGTGGCGGGCACGTGAACCACACCGGGGAGATTCCCGCCTTCAAGCTGATGAGCATCGCCGGGGCGTACTGGCGGGGCGACGAGGCCAATCCCCAGCTGCAGCGCGTCTACGGAGCGCTCTTTGAGACGGCGGAGGAACTGGAAGCGTACGAGCGCCAGCTCGAGGAGGCGCGCAAGCGGGACCACCGTCGCGTCGGCCGCGAGCTGGGGCTGTTCACCTTCTCCGACGTGGTCGGGCAGGGCATCCCCCTCTTCCTGCCGAAGGGGGAGACCGTGCGTCACCTGATGGAGAGCTACGTGCGCGAGATGCAGGAGCGCACCGGCCACCAGCACGTCTGGACCGGGAACGTGGTGAAGGGCCAGCTCTACGAGCGCTCCGGCCACCGCGAGCACTACGCCGACGCCATGTTCCCGCCGATGGTGGATGGCGATACGGAGTTCTTGCTGAAGCCGATGAACTGCCCCTCGCACATGATGCTGTTCAACGCGGAGCCCCACAGCTACCGCGACCTGCCCCTGCGTTACGCCGAGTTCGCCACGCTCTACCGCTACGAGAAGTCGGGGGAGCTGAGCGGACTGACGCGGGTGCGCGCGCTTACCCAGGACGACGGGCACATCTTCTGCACGCCGGACCAGATCCAGGACGAGTTCGCCCTTGCCCTCTCGCTCGTGCAGGAGGCGCTGGAGACGTATGGCTTCAGCGACTACCGCATCGCCCTCTCGCTCCCGGATACCGGGACCGGCGGCAAATTCGTCGACGCCCCCGAGTTGTGGGAAGAGGCCGTGAATGCCCTGCGTTCGGCGATGGAGACCTCGGGGCTGGAGTTCAACGAGGAGGTGGGCGAAGCCGCCTTCTACGGGCCTAAGGCCGACTTCATCGCGAAGGACGTGCTCGGGCGCGAGTGGCAGCTCTCGACCATCCAGGTCGACTTCATCCAGCCGGGGCGGCTGGGCTGCGTCTACACGGGCGAGGACGGCAAGGAGCACACGCCGATCCTGCTTCACCGGGCGGTGACGGGTGCGACGGAGCGCTTCATGGGCGTGCTCATCGAGCACTTCGGGGGCGCCTTCCCGCTCTGGCTGGCGCCGGTGCAGGCGACGGTCATTCCAATCGCGGATCGCCACCAGCCCTACGCCGACGAGGTTGCCGCGACGCTGCGGGAGGCCGGCTTCCGCGTGGAGGTGGACGCCCGCAGCGAGCGCATGAACGCGAAGATCCGCCACGCCCAGATGCAGAAGGTGCCGTACATGCTGGTCGCGGGGGACCGCGAGGCGGAGGCGGGCACGGTCGCGGTGCGCGTGCGCACCGGCGAGGACCTGGGCGCCATCCCCCTCGCCGACTTCATCGCCCGCATCGAAGGGGAGCGCGAGACGAAGGCGCTGGCGCCGTAGGGGCTAGGCCAGGGCGGCCTTCAGCTTTTCGGCGGACTCCTGGGCGGCGTTGGTGGCGTCGTCGAGGACGCCGTGCATGCCGTAGAAGGCGTGTATCTGGCCGGCGTAGCGGGTCTGCGTGACCGGTACGCCCGCCTCCTGCAGTCGTTTCGCGTAGGCCTCGCCTTCGTCGCGGAGGGGGTCGTACTCCGCGGTGATGACGTGGGCGGGCGGAAGACCCGACAGATCGTCCGCGCGCAGAGGCGAGGCGTGGGGATGGGAGCCGTCGCCGTCAGGGCCGAGGTAGTGGTTCCAGAACCACTCCATGCCGTCGCGCGTCAGCAGGTAGCCATCCGCGTTGTCGCTGTAGGAAACGGTCTCGTAGCTGTGGTCGGTGACGGGGTAGACGAGCAGCTGGAAGCTGATCGCGGGGCCGTCCTCGTCGCGGGCGCGGAGCGAGACGACGGCGGCGAGATTGCCGCCCGCGGAGTCGCCACCGACGGCCAGCTTGCTCGCGTCGGCGCCCAGTTCAGCGGCGTTCGCGGCGGCCCAGACGGTGGCGGCGTAGCAGTCCTCGTGGGCGGCGGGGTAGCGGTGCTCCGGGGCCAGGCGGTAGTCGACCGACACGACGACGGACCCGCTTCGGTCGGCCAGTTCGCGACAGGTCACGTCGGCGCCGTCGAGGTCGCCGATGACCCAGCCACCACCGTGGTACCAGACGAGGAGGGAGTGGTCGGAGGCGTCGGTGGGGCGGTAGATGCGCACGGGGATGTCGCCCGCGGGGCCGGGGATGTTGCGGTCCTCGACGTTGGCCATGGTCGCGCCCGGCACCGCCGGTGGCAGGCGGTTGGCCTCGCGTACGGCTTCGGGCTCCTGCTCGTGGATGGGGGGCATGCCCATGGCCGCCATCTGATTCAGAAGGAACTTCGCTTGCGGGTTGAGTGTCAACTGCCGCCTCCTCGGGTCCCGCGAACCGTAGGAGCGACCGGGGAAGGCGTCAACCGGCGCGGTCGGAGAGCGTCCGCAGGAACTCGCGCGAGGTCACGAACTCGACGGCGCCGTAGCCGCGCATCCGGAGCACCTCGCGGTCGGCGGTCACGAGGTAGCCGGCGCCGCCTGCGTGGGCGGCCTCGACGAGCCTGCGGTCGCCCGCATCCTTGAGCGTGAGCTCGTCGAGCACGGGCGCGTCGACCATGACCGAGCGTTCCCGCAGCTCGGCAAGGAGGGCGTCGCGGGCGCCGGTGTCGGCGATGCGCGCCACCCAGCGCGCCCCCACGACCAGCTCCGCCTCCCGCAGGGTCGCCGCCGAGGCGACGTGCTCGAAGTCACCTGCGCGCCAGTGGTCGAGGATGCGGGCGGACGAGCCTCCCGGCCGGGCGAGCGCCCCGACCAGCAGGTTCGTATCGACGATGGCCCGCAGGGGTCCGCGTTCGCCGGTCAATGGGCGACCGCGTTGCCCCCGCACACGTTGATGGACTGGCCCGTGATCCAGGAGCCCTGGTCGCTGCAGAGGTAGACCGTGGCCCAGCCGATGTCCTCGCCGAGGCCCGCGCGGCCGATGGGGATCATGGCCGCGCGCGCGGCGAAGTCGGGGTCGTCAAACACGTCCGACATGCGCGAGGTATCGACGAGGCCTGGGCAGATGGCGTTCACGCGGACACCGTGGCGCCCGATCTCCCGGGCCATGCCGCCGGTCATCCCCTGGAGACCGGCCTTGCTGGCCACGTAGGCGGCCATGTTCGGCCCGAGTACCTTCCCCGCGATCGAGGAGATGTTGATGATGACGCCTCCGTTGCCCGCGTCGATGAGCTGCTGCCCGAAGATCTTCGACATCAGGAAGGGGCCGCGCAGGTTGACGCGGATGACGGTGTCCCAGGCGTCGATGGGCATGTCGACGACGGGGACGCGGTCGGGGCCACGAGCGGCGCCGGCGTTGTTCACGACAAAGTCGACGCGCCCGAACTCGGCGAGCGTCTTGTCGAGCAGCTCCTGCACGGAGTTCTCGTCGGCGGAGTCGCTGACAACCGGCAGGGCGCGGCGCCCGGCGGCCTCGATCTCCTCGGCGACGGAGGCGATGTCGCGCCAGCCGGCGGCCTTCTCGTCGTCGGGATAGCGCTCGGGCGGACGCCCGGTGCCGGTGATGACGACATCGGCGCCGGCTTTGGCGAGCTCAACGGCGATGCTGCGCCCGATGCTCTTCATGCGTCCCGCGCCTGTCACGACCGCGACCTTGTCTTCGATTCCCGTGAGGTTCAGTCCAGCCATCGCAAATCCCCCTCCGGGCCAGCCGCCCGGCGGCGCGACTATGCCGCCTCGGTCGGGTTCTCACAAGGAGCGCCTCGACCCGGGCTTCTATCCTTGTTGGACCTCCGTCTACACGACAGGGCCTGTGACCCAGGACGGAGAGAGTGCCCAAGGACTCCTGAGACAGTCTGGAAGGCACTCTCCACCCAGGGGCAGTAGGGAGGCTCGACACTTGGCCACGCTATTCCCTGCAATCGAACCGTACGCTGAGGGCCTGCTGCCCGTGGGCGATGGCAACCGCATCTACTGGGAGACTTCCGGCAACCCTGAAGGGAAGCCGGCAGTCGTGCTGCACGGCGGCCCTGGCTCGGGACGCTCTCCCGGCCAACGCAGGCTGTTCGATCCAGAAGCCTACCGAGTGGTTCAGTTCGACCAGCGAGGCTGTGGGCGGAGTACTCCCCATGCGAGCACGCTTGAGACGGACCTGAAGGACAACACCACCTGGAAGCTCATCGAGGACATCGAGTCCTTGCGCGAACACCTGGGCGTCGAACGCTGGCTCGTGCTTGGTGGGTCGTGGGGCAGCACCCTGGCCCTGGCCTATGCCGAACTCCACCCAGGCCGTGTCACCGAGTTGATCCTGTTCGGGGTAACGACAGGACGCCACTCCGAGTTCGACTGGCTTTTCCGAGGGGGCGTCGCAATCCTCTTCCCCGAGCAGTGGGAGCGGCTGAGGGCTGCGGCGCCAGTTGACGACCGGGACGGTGATCTCGTTGAGGTGTATCACCGACTGCTGCACGATCCCGACCCAGACACTCGCCAGCGAGCGGTACTCGAGTGGTGCCTGTGGGAGTCCTCCACCCCGGAGTGGCCACCAGCCACGGGGCTTTCGCCGAGGTTCGAGGACGCTGACTATGCGATGGCATTCGCTCGCCTCGTCACCCACTACGTGCGTCACAATGCCTGGGTCGAGGATGGCGCCCTCCTGCGAGGAGCGACCTCGCTCGCCGACACTCCAGGGGTGATGGTTAACGGACGCCACGACTACCAGGCGCCAGTCGGGAATGCGTTGGAGTTGAGTCGCGTATGGCCGCAGGCGGAACTCATCATCGTGGACAACGCGGGGCACGCGGCCAACGAGGCGATCGCCTTCGAGTTGGTGCGCGCCACTGGGCGGTTCACCCCGGCAACCCCTGACGGCGGGCGTGATAGTGAGTCCGGGCAGTCCGCCTGAACCCACTTCGGCCGCATTGAACGGGCCCTTACCGCGATCGCCGAACGGGTGGGGGTGGACGTGCCAGCGGCCCAACGAGGCAGTACGTGGTCTGATGTGATGGGAGTCGTGGGGCTCAGGGGCGGTGTCGGCGAGCAGGGTTCGCACCATGGAACGCGATCTGCAGCAACTGCGGGAGCGCGTCTCGGATTTGGAGAGCCGCTCCGCCTGACGGGTCGTTGGGACCCAGCCCTCAATGCAGAGAAACCGGGCGAAGCCGCCTGCCCTTGGCCCTGCGAGCGGGGCGGCTACAGTGGTCGGATGCGGCTGCGGCCCTCGATTCGGACGTTCCTCCCGGCGGGGCTGGCCCTGGTGCTGGGGTTGGTGGCAGCGCTGTTCTTCCTGCTGGACGAAGCCTCCTCCCCCGGCGAACCGGAACCGATCGCCCCGGCCGCTACCCCCACAGCCACCACCTCCGCGACCACAGCCACAGCCACAGCCACGGAGGCCGTCACTCCTGCTCCGACGCCCACCGCGACCCCCACCGCGACGGACACCCCCGTCCCCACGCCGACGACGCCTCCAGCGACACCCTCGCCAAGCCCGACAGCGACGTCCTCACCTGCCCCCACAGCCACCCCTTCCCCTTCGCGGACACCGGTGGCAAGGGGCGCCGACCCGGGGCGCGTCGAAACGCCCGAGTCGGGCGAATCGAGGGAGGGCCGCCCCGAGCGCTGCACGAGCGTGGCCGGACGGGGAGCGGCGCTCATCGAGGCGGTGGAGGACGCAATGACCGAGTACCAGGGGGTGTGGGGGCTGGCGCTCATCGACCTCGACTGCGACTCCGCCATCATCGTCCGGCCCCAGCACTCCCAGTACCCCGCCTCCGCGGGCAAGGTCGTGATCCTCACGGCCGCGCTCCGGGCGGTGCAGGACGGCCTGCTCGACTTCGCCGCAATCGAGGAGAACGTCGAGCTGGTCCTGCACCACTCCCTCGACAAGAGCACGGACGAGATCGCCGAACTGGTCACGCCCGAGCAAGTGGGGGCGGTGATGACGCAGGCGGGCGTCTCCTGGTACTCCTACCTGGAGTGGAGCTGGCGGCATGCCTGGTTCAGGCCGCACGACCTGGCGCTCGTGTGGGCGTCCATCCTGCGGGGGGAGCAGCTTGACGAAGCGTGGACGGCCCACCTGCTGCAGCTCGCCTCGGAGGTGGTCCTGCCCCAGGGGATGGAGACGTTCCCGGCGGACTTCGGGGCGGAGGGGTACCAGTACGGCCAGAAGGCCGGCTACTGGACGCCCGAGGATGACACGGACCACTTCGTCGGCGCCGGGTACGTGTTTCCCGAGGACCGGACTAGCGCGGGCTTCACCTTCGCCTTCCTGCTGGAGAGCTGGGAAGAGGAGGTCGAGGAGCCCAAGCGCCGGGCGGTGTTCCCGCTCGTGCGGGACTTCGTCTTGGGTGAGGTGGAACTGAGCCGCCAGGAGCAGGCAGCGGTGGCGGAGCGTTAGTCGCCGGAGAGGCGCGCCTCGAGGTCGGCGAGCGTGTACGCGCCGGGGCCCTTGCCCGACGCCGCCACCTCGGTCGCGACCTCCTGCAGGAGCGCGTTCACGGGGGTAGGCACACCGTGCAGCCTGCCGAGCAGGACGACCTCACCGTTGAGGTAGGCGGCCTCGATGGTGCCGGAGCCGCGCGTGAGGCTCTGCCAGGAGGAGTTTCCGGCGCGCGCCGCCGGGCTGTTCGAGAAGATGCGGTTCAACGCCTGGAATCGCTCCCGGAACTCGTCATCCCCGACCAGGTCGATGCCGGCGGCGGCGAAGCAGGCGAGCGCCTCCTCGTGGGCGCGCGCCATCAGGCCCTCCGCCTTCTCCTCCAGGCCGAGGATGGCCTGCGTCGAGTTGGCGAGGTTGCGCAGTAGCTTGCCGTACTTCCACGGCATGATGTCCTCACTCGCCACGGCGCTGAAGCCGGCCTCGGTGAGGTCGCCGGCGATGCGTTCCGCGCATGCGTCGCTGCCGCGGGGGTAGCGGCCGAGATCGAGGATGCCGTAGGTGGGGCTGGCGCTGGCAATGACGCTGCCCGGTTCCAGGTGCGTCCCCGGCAGGATGACGAGCTGGCCGTAGACGTTGGGGAAGCGGCGCAGGGCCATGCGCTCGTTGACGACGCCGTTCTGCGCGCAGACGACCGTAATCGACGGCGGGGCGGCAGCGAAGAGGGCGTCGAGGGCCGCCACCGTGTCCTGCGACTTCATCGCCAGGATGACGACATCTTCGGCGGTCAGGTCGAGCTCGGCGGGGGAGCCGGCGGCGGGGATGGGAAGGGTCTGGGTGCCGTCGGCGCTGGTGAAGGCGAGGCCGTCCTGGCGCAGGGCCTCAAGGTGTGCGCCTCGCGCGATGAGGGCGACGTCCTGCCCGCTCAGGTGCAGCCGCGCCCCCATGACCCCGCCGATCGCTCCGGCGCCGTAGATGACGTAGCGCAAGCTTCAGGCCTCCCCGCCGGCGGCGGCGCTCAGTGGTGCTCGCCGTAGTGCCGGGCGAGGAGATCTTCGCCGAAGTCGCCCTCAGGGTCGCGCCAGACCGCATGGATGTGGTTGGCGCCGTTCTGCGTGCAGTCGTACTCGACGAGGAAACGGGGGCCCTGGAGCCGGTAGTAGTGCGGCTCACCCGCCTCGAAACCGCCCGCCCAGGCGAAGTGCATCTGCGCGAGGGCGCCTCCCGCCAGCGCTTCCCGCTGGCTCTGCGCGAGCTCGTCGGGGAGGCGATCGACGTAGAGCGCGACGAGCGCCTCCAGCATCTCGTGCTGGGACTCGCGCAGGGCGCCGGCAGCCAGGCCAACGGGCGTGACCGAGTAGCGGACGGCCGCTTCCTGCTCGGGACCGAAGCCGAGGCCGTCGCGCTCCGCGCGGCCGCGTTCCTCCCAGGTCTCGGTGCTGGGGATACCCATCAGGCGGGCCGTGGGGATGGGCACGGCGCCGTCCTCAACCCGGGGCCGGTTCGACTGCACGATGTCGGGCGGCGCCGCCGTCGAGATGAGGGCGGTTTCGCGCTGGCCCCCGTCGAGCGCCCGCAGCAGGTCGCGGGCGAGGTCTTCCTCGGCGGCGAGGGGGCGCAGGCTCCCGGCGCCGCCGAAGGGCGCCTCCGCCGGGTTCGCCCCGAAGAAGGTCGGGTTGGGGGCGACGACGCTGTCGCCCTCGATGGTGTAGTGGAGAGACACGTGATGGCCCTCGAAGCGCCAGCCCCAGGTCTCGTCGCCGGGTTCGCCGAAGATGGTCGCGAAGTAGAGCTGCGGGTCGCGCCAGCGGTCGGAGCCGACATCGACGCCGAGCCGCCCCCCGCTCCACGCCTCCTGCGCATCGAGGATGTTCTCCAGCCCCATGATGACGGCGGCGGTTACGTAGCCCGAAGGGCTCAGGCCGGTGGCGGCGAGGCGGTTGGCGGCCTGCTGCTGCAGGGGCGTCATGGCGAGGAGAGGCAGGCCCTCGCGGGCCATGGGCGCGTAGTTCCAGTGGCGGCGCTCGTCGTCATCTGACAGAGGACGCAGGACGCGCGCACGCTGCTTGGGCTCCAGCTGGGCGAGGAAGGCGCGCGCGGCGGCGGCCATGCGTGCGGCGGTCTCGGGAGCGTTCGTGGCCGGCATGGCCGCAAGGATACGCTTCGGGCACAGGGCTGACCCCACCCCCGAGCGCGCCGCTAGAATGCCCGCGCGCGCCCTGCGCACGGAGACCAGCGATGACGGCAACCGAACCCCGAACCGAGACCGATCGCGAGGCCGCGATCGACGAACTGCTGACGAAGCAGGAGATCCGCGACGCGCTCATGCGCTACTCGCGGGGCATCGACCTGCTCGACCCGGACCTGGTGAAGTCGGCGTACCACCCCGACGCCTACGACGACCACGGCACCTTCAAGGGGAACGCCTTCGAGTTCGCCGAGCACGTGATGGTGGGGCTCTCCAACCTGGAGTGCACCGAGCATTTTCTCGGCAACTCGCACATCGAGGTCGAAGGTGACCGGGCCTACTCGGAGACCTACCACGTGGCCTACCACCGCATCCCCGCCGGCGACGACGGCGTGGCCAAGGACTTCACCTGGGGTGGGCGCTACGTGGACGTGTTCGAGCGGCGCGACGGCGGACCCTGGCTGATCCTGCACCGCACGGTGGTGCACTCGTGGAGCCGCATCGATCCCGTGCTCGATACCAATGCGGACATGGCCGCCAACTTCACGCAGGTGGCGCGCGGCGATCGCAGCGACCTCATCTACCGCCTGCGCGAGGTTGTGGGCTAACCAGCCCCGGTTCCAGGGGGTATCATTCCGGAGGATGAGCGCGCGCGGCGCTCTCGCACCAGGAGGCTAACCATGACGGCAGAAGCGACGACGGAGCGACCCTTCTACAAGGATCCGACGCCCGACCAGATCCGGCGTGACCCGCCGCACCGCTACCTGCCCGTGAGCGAGCGCTCGGACTGGCGCGAGAACGGCATCGACATGCCCTCGATCCTGCTGCGCGACCCCGAGAAGCTGCCCGTGAAGGTGCTCCTGCACTCCATGTACGGCGGCGAGATCGGCGGCTCCGAGGCCTTCGGCCGCCGCTACGTGCTGGCAACGCAGGAGGGCGTCGACCAGCTCCCCTGGGAGCTGGCGCTGGTGAACGCGCGACTCACCTGGGACGAGTGCCGCCACACGGAGATCGTGCTCGAGCAGATGGCCAAGAACGGCTGCACGCTCGGCGACTTCGTCGATGGCTACACGGCGGGCGGAGCCCTCACGGCCTCAAGCGAGAACGGGAACCCCCGCAGTGGGCTCGACATGATCAACAGCATGGCCTCGGTGCACCGCGGCGGCGAAGGGCTCGCGATGAACCTCTTCACCGCCCTCATCGACATGGGCCGCAACATCGGCGATCCCGAGTGGGAGCGCGCCTTCGACTTCAACCACGCAGACGAGGTGATGCACGTCGAGGTCGGCAACTACTGGGTTCCGCGCCTCACCGAAGGCAACGACAGCAGGCGCCGGGAGGCGATGCAGGCCCAGCAAGCCTTCGAAGAGCTGATCATGGCGCTCAACACCGGCGACGAGGTCGTCGCTCCGAAGGAGTTCGCGCTCTAGAGGGCATCCGCACCCGGCGCGTCGCAGAGGCGCGCAGTCACAGCAGCTCACGCAAGCGGGAGGAATTCATGTCCGCCAGCGAATCCACCGAACGACCCTTCTACCGCGCCCTCGGGGCGGGTGACCACCGGCGCGACCCGCCACATCGCTACCTTCCCGTGAACGACCGCGAGAACTGGCGCGAGAACGGCATCGATCTCGCCTCCATCCTCCTCCGCGACCCCGAGAAGATGTCGCGGCGGGTTCTGTTGCACGCCATGTACAACGGCGAGATCGGGGGCGCCGAGGCGTTTTCGCGCCGGTACGTGATGGCCACGAAGGAAGGGGCCGGAGAGGAGCTTCCCTGGGAGCTGGCGCTGGTCAACGCGCGCCTTACCTGGGACGAGTGCCGCCACGCCGAGATCGTGCTCGGGAAGATGCCCGAGCACGGCGTCACGCTGGGCGACTTCGCCGACGGCTACCGCGCCGACGACGGCAGCGTCTCCCAGACCGGTGAACAGAACATGGTCAACAGCATGGCCGCCGTCCATCGCGGGGGCGAGGGCATGGCCATGAACCTCTTCACTTCGCTTATCGACATGGGCCGCAACATCGGCGACAAGGAGTGGGAGACCGCTTTCGACTTCAACCACGCCGACGAGGTCATGCACGTCGAGGTGGGCAACTACTGGGTACCGCGCCTGACCGAGGGCGACAGCGCCAAGCGCCGGGAGGCGATGGAAGCGCAGCAGGCCTTCGAGGAGCTGGTGATGGCGCTCAACACGGGCGACGAAGTGCTCCCGCCCGAGGACTTCGCCCTCTAGGCGCCGCCGGCAGGGAAGACGATGGCGAAACGCTGGCGACCGCCCTTCGATTTCAAGCGCTACTGCGGCGACTCGGCGTCGATGGTCATTCATGACCTCGTCTGCGAGAAGCCGGAGTGTTCCGTGTCCACGCTCGAGGACGAGCAGATCACGATGTGGGACACGGACGAAGAGGTAGCGGCCGCCCTCGAGAGCGGCGAGTGGCAGCGCCATGAGCCGTGCGAATCGGGGGCCCTCTACTTCACCCCCCGCGAAGAGTTGAAGTAGCAAACGCCAGGCCGCCGGGCCGGGAAGCGAGACACATATGGTCGAACTCTGGGTGCCCGAGCGGAAGCTGGGTGGGGCCTTCTCCGTGGACGAGTGCGCGCGACGGCTGATGCACTACCGCTACGCCGAGGTGGAGATGATGCGCGCGCTCCTGCAGTGGATCGCCACGCAGCCGCAGGTGCACCACAAAGTCGAGTTCGGGCCGATCGCCTACCACTGCGCCCAGCACGCCGACATGCTCGGCAAGCGGCTCCCGGAGCTGCGCATGACGGAGGGCGCCGAAGGCCCCTACCCGCTCATGACCTCGCCCAAGATGGACCCGCCCAACGACGAGTTCCGGGCCTTCATGGAGGCCATCCAGGACCAGGATGACTCGGTCCTGCGGGTTGTCGGCATCTTCGGGGTGCTCAAGCCGCACCTCGCCACGCACTACCTGTACCACATGCGCGCCACCGACCAGGTGGTCGATTCGCCCACCGTGCGCATCCTCAAGTTCATCCTCGTCGACGAGGAAGAGCACATTCAGTGGGGCCGCGCCCAGATCGAGGAGCTGGCGGACACGCCGAAGAAGCGTCGCCGCGCGAACGAGTGGCGCATGCACCTCGAAGAGCTGCTGACCGAGGCGGGCGGCGTGATCGGCATCCGGGGGAGCGACGACGAGGAGTGACCTACGTCATCGACAAGGCGCTCTGCATCAACTGTGGCTACTGCCGCCGCGTGTGCCCCACCGAGACGATCCACTACTTCGACACGGACGACTTCATGCACACCATCTATGCGGAGGAGTGCATCGACTGCAACGCCTGCGTGCCCGTCTGCCCCGTCGACTGCATCAGCTACGACGACGCGACCGTGCTCGAGGGCGAGGCGCTGGAGCTGGCACTTGAGAAGGCGCGCGAATGGGCGCGCAAGCGCAACCAGGACGACCTCCTGAAGGAGCTCGCGCCGCGGGCCAAGTTCCGCCCCTCGGTGATGCCGGAGAAGGCGCGCCGCGGCGCGCGCAAGGAGTAGGGCCCATGGCCCTCAAGATCATCGCGGGGTGCATCAACTGCGGTAACTGCCGCCACGTCTGCCCCACCGACACCATCCGCTACTACGACACACCCGACCTGCAGCACACGATCGACCCGGCGGGCTGCATCGACTGCAACCTGTGCGTGGACGCCTGCCCGGTCGAGGTGATCGAGCCGGACAACGCCTACGTACACGACCCGGAGGAGCTGGCAACGGCGAAGGCGCTCGCGGCGGACGTGTGGAAGGAACGGGGCCCCATGATCCAGACGGTGCTGAAGGTGATGCGTCAGCGCAACGCGCGCTGGGCGCGGGAGCGCGAGGACCGTCGCGACGACCCCGACCGCTACCGCAGCGGCAACCGGCAGCAGTAGCGCTGGCCGGTCGGGACATCGTCGAAAGCACGCTCAGCGCTATACTGCCAGACAGGGTAGGCGCGTTCGTCTAGAGGCCTAGGACACCGCCCTTTCAAGGCGGAGATCGCGGGTTCGAATCCCGCACGCGCTACCACCCCCTAGCCAGCGGTGGCTACTGCGAAGTCTCAGGTGCCTGGAGGCTGCCGCCGGGTCGGCGATGTGGCCGGGGCGGTTCACTCCAACCTGCACCACCTATTCGTCTGCTTCCACGGTGAAGCGGCTGCCGTCGCTGCGCCCGAAGACCTCCGGGAAGTACGTCTCCTCCGCGTAAACCGGCAGCGGCGCTCAAGCCGAAGCGGGCGACCACGCGAGCCACTGCCCGGAGCCTTCCCTGGCCCTCACCCGTCTCGTCCATGTTTGCCACCCTATCAGCCCACCCCTCGAACTACCCCGTCCGTTTGAACGCAGGGTGACGGGCGGCGGGGACTGGCGTCTGCCTGCCGGATCAATGCCGCCAAGGTGTGCGAACACGAGGGCAGGACCACACCCAGACCGTCGAAGTGAGCGACGGATCCGCGGGTTACAGCACCGCGTAGCCTGCCAGGCCAGGGGGCCGGTGTTCCACCCTGTGAGGCGATCGAGCTTTGTGCCTGAGCCCCTCGGTATCCGGAGGTAGTTCGCCGCCCCGCTATACTCCTCCGCCGAATCCACTGCCTGAAGGAGCTCCCCTGAGCCTGGTCGACCGTAGCTTGCGCCCCTCCCGCTCCCCCTCCGCCGGCCGCGGTGGCGAACAGCACGAGGGCACGACGGAAGAGGCGTTGAACCAGGACCGGGATGCGGCGGCGGCCGCTCCCCCCAGGCAGCAGGAGTAAGAGGTCCGGGGCCCGCCGTTCCTCGGAGCCCCAGCGTCCGCCATGTCAGGGGGAAGGCCAGTGCCCGTCGAGACCGAGAACGAGAACGTTCGATACGAGCCCCAGGATCGTCCTCCAGCGCTCGTCACAGCGGGGTCCGGGCTGCAGGCGGCGATGGTCATCGTCGCCCCTGTTGTCCTGACCGTCGTGATCGTGGCGCGCATCGCGGAGCAGCCCGACTCCTACCTCACCTGGGGTGTCTTCGCGGCGCTGGTCGTCAGCGGCGTCACGACTGTTCTGCAGGCCATCCGTGTCGGACGTGTGGGGGCAGGCCACGTGCTCATCATGGGGACATCGGGCGCCTTCATCGCCGTGTGCGTAGCGGCGATGGTCGAGGGAGGGCCCTCCCTGATGGCGACCCTCATCATCATCTCGTCGCTGTTTCAGTTCGCGCTGGCGGCGCGGCTCTCGCTGTTGCGCCGCATCTTCACGCCCGTCGTGTCGGGGACCGTGATCATGCTGATCGCGGCCACCGTCATGCCCGTGATCTTCGACACGCTGACCGCGGTCCCCGAAGGCGCATCGGGGGCGGCCGCCCCGCTGGCTGCGGGGGCCACGCTCGTGACGGTAGCGGCCCTGGTCCTGCGGGGTCCGCCGGCCTGGCGCCTCTGGTCGCCGATTATCGGCATCGCCGTGGGATGCGCGGTTGGGGCGCCCTTCGGTCTCTACGATGTGCAGCAGGTAGCGGACGCAGCCTGGGTCGGCGTCCCCGCCAGTTCCTGGCCCGGCATCGACGTCACGCCGGGCACCGAATTCTGGGCGCTGCTGCCGGCCTTTGTGGTCGTGACGATCGTGGGAGCGGTCGAGACGATCGGCGACGGCATCGCCATCCAGCGGGTGTCGCGCCGGAGACCGCAGGCCACGGACTTCCGCGTCGTCCAGGGCGCCCTCAACGCCGACGGCGTGGGGAACTTTCTTTCGGGCATCCTCGGGACCCTCCCGAATACCACCTACTCCTCCAGCGTCTCTATCGCGGAGGTAACCGGGGTCGCGGCACGGCGCGTGGGCGTCGTCATCGGCGTCACGTTCGTCGTCATAGCCTTCTTTCCGAAAGTCGCAGCGCTCCTAATCGCCATTCCCGGCCCCGTGGCCGCGGCCTACATCACCGTCCTGATAGCGCTTCTCTTCGTGCAAGGGATGCAACTCATCATCCGTGATGGCGTCGACCACCGGAAAGCGCTGGTTGTGGGTGCTGCCTTCTGGATCGGCACCGGCTTCCAGAACCAGTGGATCTTCCCCGACTTGCTCGAGGGGGGCTTCCTCGAGGTGTTGCTCGGCAACGGCATGACGGCAGGCACGCTCGTCGCGGTCATCATGGTCGCGTTCCTGGAACTGACGGGCTCCCGTCGAAGCCGCCTCGACCTGGCCCTCGACGCCAAAGCGGTGCCGGCTCTCGAGCAGTTTCTGCGCGCCTTCGCGGGGAGAGGGCGGTGGGACGCCGCATCGACGGAGCGCCTGACCTCGTCGGGCGAAGAGACGCTGTCCATCCTCCTGCAGGAGCAGGATGACACGTCCGACGGCGCCTCGCGCCGGCTTGCCGTGACTGCCCGGATGGATGGGAGGAGGGCGGAAATGGAGTTCGTGACCGCGCTGGAGGGCGAGAACATGGAAGACCGCCTCTCCTACCTCAGCGACCTGCCTCCCGTCCCCGACGAGCAGGAGGTGTCGTTCCGCTTGCTGTGGCACTACGCCTCGGACGTGCGCCACCAGAAGTACCACGGAGTCGACATCGTGACCGTCAGTGTCGAAGGTCACCGCTAGCTTCAGCGGTCGGGGAAGGCCCTCGCCTTCGCAGGAGGGGGCCACTCGGACGTACCCCGCCCCCGGTTTCCCACCCCCGCTAGTCGACCATGCCGTAGCGACGTTTGAGCGCCAGGATGCGCTCGACCGATTCGTAGATGCGGTCTTCCGAAATCTCCCCCTCAGCCACGGCAGCCAGAATGGCTCGCTTCACGCGGTAGACCTCGGTTCTGTCATCGGACAGCTGGTTGGCGATGAGGACCACGTCGACGCCCGCCTTGATTGCCTCAACAGCCGCCCGCTCGAGGCTGTATTGCTCGACGATGGCGCCCATCTGCATGTCGTCCGAGAGGATGACGCCCTTAAAGCCCAGTTCCTCACGCAGTAGGCCGGTCACGATGGCGGTGGACAGGGTGGCGGGGCGGCCGCTCGGATCGAGGTCCCGGTTCACGATGTGGGCGGTCATTACGGGGTCCTCGTAGCCGTCCTCGATGAGCATCCGATAGGGCGCCAGTTCGTCTTCGCCCACGAAGCTGGCGGTGACGTCGGTGACGCCGAGGTGGGTGTCTCCCGCAGCGCTGCCGTGGCCGGGGAAGTGCTTGAGCGAGGAGATGACGTCGACGGCGGCGTGGGCGCGCGCGAATGCGGCGGCGTGCGCGGCCACGACTTCCGGGTCGGCGCTGAAGGAACGCTCCAGTGCCCCGATCGCGGGGCTCTCGGGAAAGACGTTGACATCGACCACGGGCGCGAGATTCCAGTTGATGCCGAGCGCGCGCAGCTCCGCCGCCGAAGCCGAGGCGGCGACCCCCGTGGCGGCCACCGAGCCGGTGCCCAGCGTCTGGTGGCTGGGCAGATCGATGCTGAACCCGTAGGCGGACTTGAGCCGGTTGATGAGCCCGCCTTCGACGTCGATGGCGATGAAGTAGGCGATGTCGGCGCGCCCCTGCAGCTCGGCGATGAGCGCACGTAGCTGTTCCGGCGAGGTGATGTTGCGCGGCTTCGCTCCGCCGGATGGGAGGTCGTAGTCGAACAGGATCACGCCCCCGGGCGCGATGTCGTCCAGGAGCGCAACCGTCTCTTCATCCAGTTGCTCGCCCGGAAACCCGATGAGCAGCATCTGGCCAACGGCATCCTCGAGCGACAGCGAGCGGCCGCCGTCGCCGGAGCCGCAGGCGGCAACGCTCGCCAGGAGAGCCGCCAGGATGAGTATGCCGATCAGCCAGCGTGTCGCGAGAGTACGCACTACCGCCCCTCGCCTGTGTCTGCCAGGGGAAGGCGGATGGTAGCCGTGACGCCCTGTCCAGGCCCGGCGCTCTCCACGGTGACGGCGCCCCCGTGCGCTTCGGCGATGGCTCGCGTGATCGCCAGCCCCAGGCCCGTGCCGGCTATCCCCCGACTGCGAGACTGGTCGGTCCGGTAGAAGCGGTCGAAGACATGGGGCAGGTCTGCGGGGTCGATGCCGATCCCTCCATCGACGATGGAGATGGCCAGCGTCTCCTCGCCTTCCCGCCGGGCCCTGATGGCGATGCTTCCCCCCGCCTCGGAGCAATCAATGGCATTGCTCACGACGTTCCCCAGGGCCTGGCTCATGCGCAAGCGGTCGAGGTCCATGTCCGGAAGATCGCCGGAGACCTCCAGCGTCAGATCGACCTCCCGGGCGCGGGACTGGGGTTGCCAGCGCTCCACCTCGGCCGTGAGCAGCGCGAAGACCGACGTGGCCTCCAGGGTGAGCCCCAGTTCCCCATAGTCCGTCTCCGCGAGCGAGTTCAGATCGGACACGAGTCCTCGCAGGCGCTCCACTTCCTCGATGATGATGTCGGACGCGCGCTCGGGCGTTTGAAGGCCATCGTGCAACCCTTTCGCCTCCAGCTGGATGACGCTCAAGGGCGTGTTCAGCTCGTGGGAGACATCGTTCACGAGCCGCCTGCGGAGTTCGCGTTGGGTCTCCAGGGCCGAGGTCATACTGTTGAAGGCTGCGCTCATCTTCCCCAATTCGTCGGAGGATGTGACCGGCAGCCGCGTCGTGTCGCCCTGGGCGATCGCCTGGGTCGCCTCCGTCAGGGCCGTGACGGGCGCCGTGATCCGCCGGGACAGCCAGCCGGCCAGCAGGATGGCGACGCCGGCCGTGAGGGCGCCGCCAATGAGGGTGATGTACAGGAGCACGTTGAGAAACCCGTGCGACTCGCTCGAGAGGAACTCACGGTTGACGTCCACATAGACGTGGCCCACGGGTTGGTTCGTGCTCAGGTCGAGCACCGGCTCCCGGTTCCCCTCCAGGTCGGGCGCGGCGGCTCCCGGCGGGAGCTCGGAGAAGTTGTCCCTCACGACGCTTCCGTCGATGCCGACGATGACGACTCGTACCGGATCGCGATGGAAGGCCTCGAGGTGGTCCTCCTCACCCTCGTCCGAGCCCTCCCCCCGGGGCGTCTCGCCGTAGCTGTATCCGGCCTCCGACAGCACCCTGTCCGCTGTGTCCCAACCCCCTGCGGCGGTGTACTCCCGGCTGAGATTGCGGGCGAGCTGAGTGGCCTCATCGTCACCTATCTCGTCGACGAACTCGCCCAGGCGGGACTGCGTTGCGTAGTAGCCCACGGCCACGCTGATCAGGACGGCGAGGACGACCACGAGGACGGTCGCGCCCATGATTCGCCAGCGCAACGACATCAGGAGTCCTCCACCACGAACCGGTAGCCAGCGCCGTAGACCGTCTGGATGGGCTCCAGGCCGTCGCGGTTGATCTGCTTGCGCAAGCGGGCGATCTGGCTGTCGATGGCGCGGTCGAAGCCCCCGAACTCATTGCTGAAGGTGAGCGAGATGAGCTGATCGCGGGTAAGCACCTGGTTGGGATGTCGCATGAAGGTCGCCAGGAGGGCCATCTGGGCCTGGCTCAACACCACGGGTTCCCCGTCGACCGTGACGGCGCCGGTGGTCTCGTTCAACGTGATGGCGCCGCGCGTCAGCACCTGCTGAACCCTTCCCTTGACGCGACGCAGGACCGCCTCGGCGCGGGCGATGACCTCGTCCGGGTCGAACGGCTTGATGATGTAGTCATCGGCCCCGCTGTCCAGTCCGGTGATTCGCTCGGCCGGGGCTTCCCTGGCTGTCAGCATGATGATGGGAACGTCCGACTCACGGCGGAGGATGCGGCACAGCTCGACGCCGTCGAGGCGGGGGAGCATGAGGTCGAGGATGACCAGGTCGGGATCCAGATCGCGGGCCAGGGCCAGCCCGCTCTCACCGTCGTGAGCCGTCTCGGCGGAGAACCCGGCGCGTTCGAAGTACACCTTGACCCAGTTCGCGATCCGCCTGTCGTCCTCGACTATCAAGACCGTGCCGCTCATCAGCAAGTCCTCGAACATTCCTGGACGCGGCGCCTCGGGAGAGACGCCGCGTCCACTCGCGGGATGCTCCGCCGGTCAGCGTACACCCCTTGCCGGTCCGGACCGGGGGCTAGCCCCCGCCCCGGCGCTCGCCCCCGGAGCCATGCTCGCCGCCGGCTTCGTTGCCGCCGCCGCCGGAGCCGTGCTCGCCGCCGGACTCACCGCCCGACTCGCTGCCCCCTTCGGCGCTACCGACCTCGGCATGGGCGACCCAGCCGGTGAACGACGCCGCCGTCGCGGGCAGGTTGACTGTCCGCACCTCGCCTGGAGCCATGTCCACCGGAGTCGTCGGGCCGAGCTCCGTTCCGTTGGAGAGGTGCACTTCGATCCTGACGCGGGTCAGGACACTGTTCGTCGTGTTCTCGACGGTGCCCGTGAAGGCATTGGCCGAGGCGTCGTAGCTGAGGATCAGCCGGGCGCCGCCGCGCACCATGTCGAATGTCTCGTCCGGCGCCAGGGTAGCGGCGCTGCCTTCTTCGCCGCCCTCGGAGGCTTCGCCCCCGCCTTCGGCGGAGCCTTCACCACCGGAGCCGTGCTCGCCGCCGGCCTCGTTGCCGCTGCCCTCGGGGCCTTCGCCGCCGGTCTCGGCGCCCTCTCCCGAGTGGGGAACGGGGCCGGGGCCGCTGCAGTCGAACACCTCCATGTGCACGACGTAGCCGTCGTAGGCCACCCCCGCCATTGCCGGTTCATCGGCGACGGCCAGGACGGACGTTGCTTGCTGACCGGGGTTGAGGTCGCCCAGCTTGTCAGGGCCGAGCTCCCCTACGGTCTGCGTGCCCATCTTCAGGTGCGGTTCGGCCTGCACATAGCAGAGCTTCCCCGAGACCGTGTTCTGGACGGTCGTGTAGACAGTCCCGGTCGCCTCATCGAAGCGAGCGGAAACCGCCAGCTCGCCGAGGTTGCCTTCCCAGGTCTGCCCGAGCGGAATAATCGGGCTCGACATGGCGGCTTCGCTGGCTTCGTTGCCTTCGCTGCCGCCTTCGCCCCCGGGGCCGTGGCCTTCGCCACCGGCGCCCTCGGACCCGCCTTCGCCGCGGCTTTCGCCGCCGCTCTCGCTGCGGCCCTCGGAACCGCCTTCACCCCGGCCGCCATGCTCGCCGGCGCCTTCGCGCCCGGAGACGGCCTCGCTTGCCTCTGAGCGGTCGGAGTCGTGACCGTTTCCGGCCTCGCTATCGCCCGCACAGGCAACCAGGACTCCCGCACCGAGCACGGCCGCAAGGACCGACCCAATCAGGAACGTCTTCGTGAACCGCTTCTTGAACATCATCACATCAGTCCTTTCATCTGTGATGCCGTTCAAGCTAGGAAGAAAATGTCGCAGAAATATGTCGTGAGGTAGCTACTCCCCCCGGGCCGCCGCGCGGGCGAGGAAACCCGGTTCTTGATACTGCGCAATCCGGCCTACGACCCCCTGTCCGGGTCCGTCAGGCCGCGAAGGTGTCCACGACGAGCCAGATGGCGACCAGCAGGAGCGCGGCCGAGAGGACGCGCAGGATGGTGGCGCCGCGCACGCGCAGGGCGAGGCGGGCGCCAAGCTGCGCACCGGCGATGGCGCCGGCGGCGATGAGGGCGGCCTCGGCGAGGTCGGCCTCCAGTCGGAGGCCGCCTGTCACGAGGTGCACGATCGTGGCTTCGAGCGCGATCAGGGCGTAGGCGAACTGGCTGGTGGCGGTGGCGATGTGGACGGGGAAGCGCAGGACGATGGTGAGGAGCGGCACCTGCAGGACGCCACCGCCCGCTCCGAGCAGGCCGGAGACGAACCCCATGGCGCCGGCGATGGAGAGTCCGTGCCAGAGGCGGAAGGTGTAGAAGAAATTCTGGCCGCGGCGGTCGCGGATGCGGCGGGAGATGGCGCCGCGACCGCTGATGGGCTCGCGGTAGCCGCGGAACTGCCTGCGCACGATGAGGTGAGTCCCGACGCCCGCGAGGGCGACGGCGAACACCAGCACGAATACAGGACGGGGGATGATCCCGACGAGGAGGGCGCCTCCGAGGGCGCCGGGGATGGCGGCCAGCGCCCACCAGAGTCCGCTGCGGTAGTCGATGCGCTTCTGCCAGGCGTAGGCGATGGCGCCGGAGCTCGCGTTGGCGAAGACCACGGCGAGGGACATGGCCGTGACGGTCGCGGGGTCGCGGTCGGGGTAGGCGACCAGCAGGACGGGGACGAGGAGGAAGCCGCCGCCGGCCCCCACGACCGCGCCGAACACGCCCACGCCCAGCCCCAGCAGGACGAGGAGCACCGCCTCTAGCACGCGCCAGCCCCCTGTGCGGGTGGCGGAACGGTTGTAGGAGCGGGGCGAGTCACAATCGAACGATACCCCGACAGGGGCGGTCCGCCCGAGCGGCGCGGAACACACGGCCCCGGCACGGGCCGTTAGAATCGGATGGCTTGAAACACAGCCGGAAATGAACCGGCAAGGGGGACTCATGGCACCGCGAGTAGTGATCTCGGCCGACAGTCACACCGAGAGGTTCCTGGACCTCTCCGAGTACATCGAGCCCAAGCACCGTCCAACCATGGAAACGTTGAACAAGCGGGACGAAGAGCGCCTGCAGAAGATCCTCGCCAACATGCGCGCGCGCGGGCAGGAAACCTCCTACTCCGGGCGCAAGAACACGATGGAGGAGTTCCGCATCACGGTCGATCTTGGCGACCGGATGGAGGCGATCACCGAGGACGGCGTGTGCGCCGAAGTCGTGATCGAACGCGGGGGCTCGCGCTCGACGGACATCGAGTTCGTGCGGGCCTGCAACAAGGCCTACTACCGCTGGTTCGCCGAGCACTTCGCCGGGGAGGCGTATCGCTTCATCGGGGTGGCCGCCATCACGATCGCGGACATCGACGTGGCCGTGGCGGAGCTTCGCGAGGCCCACGACCTGGGCTTCCGCGCCCTCATCCTGCCGGGCTCCCACTACTGGTTCCCCGGCGCCCTTCCCTTCCACGACCGCAGCTACGACCCGCTCTGGGCGGAGGTGCAGGAGATGGGGATGCCCATCCTCTTCCATCCCGGCTTCGGCCGCGAGAACCCGGTCCTCGAGGCCGACCCCGAGAGCCAGGTCTTCAAGTACGGGCCGTTGACGACGCTGGAGCTGCGGGGGGCGCTGAAGCACTTCCTGCTGGGCGGCATCGCCGAGCGCTTCCCCACCCTCAACTTCGGCTGGGTCGAGTCGGGCAGCCTGTGGGTGCCGCCTTTGCTCGATGAGTACGACGCGCTGGTGAAGCGCCGCCCCGGCGGCCAGAGCCAGGAACTGCTGCCGAGCGAGCTCTTCGCGCGGCAGGGATTCTGCGCGGGGCCGCTGACGCAGTCGGAGGTGGATGCGCGCCACCGCCTCGGGGTCGACAACCTGATGTTCGGGACCGACTACCCGCACCCCGAGGGAACCTACCCGCACACGCAGTCGATGATCGACGAGATGTTCGAGGGCGTGAGCGAAGAGGAAACCGAGAAGATCCTCGCGACCAACGCGGCGCGGGTGTTCAACCTCGACATCGAGAGGCTCGCCTTCCAGCCCGCCTCGGCCGGCTAGCGAGCTGCTCGCACGAGCAAACGAGGCCCCGGCCAGTTCGACTGGCCGGGGTTCTTCGTGTGCGGCGCTCCGTCAGGAACTGCGGCGTGCGTAGGGGCTGATGGCCTCGTTGATGGCGTCGGCGAAGAGGTTGAGGCAGAGGAGCAGGAAGGCGAGGATGGCACCGGGGAAGACGGGGTACCACCACGCACGCTGGAGGTACGGCCTGCTGTCGTTCACCAGCCCGCCCAGGGAAGGCGTGTCCGCCTCGATCCCGAGACCGAAGTAGCCCAGGGCGGCCACGATCAGGACACCGCTCGCGATTGCCAGGGCCACCTGTACGAGCAGGGGCGGAAGGGCGTTGATCACGATGTGGCGGAAGATGATGCGGGGCGTGCTGGCCCCGAGTACCTGCGCCGCGAGCACGTAGTCCTTGTTCCGCTCGCCCAGCATCTGGGCGCGGGAGAGTCGCGTGAAGCCGGGGATGGCGAAGACGACGATGGCGATACCGATGTTCTCGAGGCCCTCGCCAAGGATGGTGAGGATGGCGAAGGCGATGAGCAGACCGGGGAAGGCCAGCAGGGCATCCACCAGGCGCATGACGACCGAGTCGGCCCAGCCCCGCACGTACCCCACCGTGAATCCGGTCATGGTGCCGATGACGGCGCCGGTCATCACCGACACGAAGCTCAGGGCGAGGGCGGTCTTCAATCCGTGGAGGTTTCGCGAGAAGAGATCGCGCCGCAGCTCGTCGGTGCCAAAGGGGTGGTCCCAGGAGGGCGAGAGCAGCCGCGCGGAGGCGTCCTGGGCGATTGGATCGTGCCAGGCGATCAAGGGAGCCGCGATGGCAGCGATGGCGATGATGAGCAGGCCTCCCACGGCGATCGCGCCCTGCGGGTTACGGAGCAGGCGACGCAGCGTGTCGGCCCACATCGACTGGGTGACACCGGACCTGACCATCGTCAGCTCTTCCTGGCGACCGGCAGCGATGCTCATCGGACACGCACCCTGGGATCAACAAAGCCGTAGATGATGTCGGCCAGCAGGTTCACGGTCACGAAGATGACGACGAGTACGACCAGGACGGTCTGCACGACGAGGTAGTCCAGTCGCTGGATTGCTTCGACCACGACGCGGCCGAAACCGGGTCGGGTGAAGACGGCCTCAATGATTACGACCCCGGTCAGCAATTCACCCACCTGCAGCGCCATGATGGTGATGACGGGAATGAGCGAGTTGCGGAGCGCGTGGCGCACGATGACGGTGCTTTCCCCAAGGCCCTTTGACCTCGCCGTGCGGACGAAGTCCTGGCCGACAACGTCCGTGATGGTGGTTCGCGTGTAGCGCGCGAGCACGGCGCTGATTGGCATTGCGAGCGCGATCACGGGAAGGGCGAGGTGGTGGAGTGAATCCACCGGGTTGTCCAGGAATGAAACACGCCCGTGCGAGGGAAACCAGCCAAGCTCGGCCGCGAAGATCCAGAGCAGGATGATGCCGAACACGAAGCTGGGAACGCCGACGGCAACCATGGTGTAGCCCGAGAGGAGCCAGTCCCAGAAGCTTCTCGGCTTCACCCCTCCGAGAATGCCGAGGGGAATACCGACCAGGATGGCGAAGGCGTAGGCCGCAATGCCAAGCTCAATCGTGGGCGGGAAGTTGATGGTAAACAGGCGGTTGACGCTCAAGCCGCTTGTGAAGGAATACCCCAGATCTCCCGAGACCAGATCACCAAGCCAGCGGATGTACTGTTCGGGCCAGCTGTCGTGCAGGCCGAGCTGTTCGCGGATGGCGTAGAGGTCCTCCGCCGTCGCTTCCTCGCCCGCGATAACGAGCGCGGGATCTCCGGGGATGAGCCGCAGGACCAGGAACGCGAGCACCGTACCCAGAAACAGGATGGGGATCGTCTGCACGAGCCGGTTCACGATGAACGGAGCCATATCCCTCGCCCTTTGTCCCGGGTCCTGGCCATCACGTCAGCGCTGGATCGGGCATGAGGATACACACCCCGGGATGGCTGGTGGCCACACTCGTCAGGCGCCCAGAAAACGCCTCGGCCGTACCACCCCCATTCGGGACCGGTATAGTACCGGCCCACGCGTCAGAGGCCGCCCGGCCGGGCTTCAGGCGAGGCTTGCCACCCGGGCCGGCGGCACAGAGACAGACACCAACACGCGGAGGATCACCATGACGTCGACCTGGAAGAGGCCTATCACCCGCCGGCAGATGCTCGCCGGCTCAGGAATCGCGGTCGGAGCGGGCGTCACCCCCCCCCCTATCGGCTGGGGCGGCGGCGCCGGCGCCCCCCCGCCCGCCAACCGGGCGCCCCCCCCGGGCGCCCGAGCCGCCCTTATCGGCTGCGGCGACGACGACGACGCCCCGCAGCCAGCGACCGAGGCGCCCGCCGAGGCGACCGAAGCTCCGGCAGAGGCCACCGAGGCGCCCGCAGAGGCGACCGAAGCTCCGGCGGAGGCCACCGAGGCGCCCGCGGAGGCAACCGAGGCTCCGGCAGAGGCGACCCCCGAGCCCACGGAGGCTCCCGAGACGGGCCCGAAGCAGGGCGGCACGCTGCGGTACGCGGTCCAGGGAGACCTGCTGCTGACGAACGGCGCTCCGTTCACACGCGCCCAGGGCATCCCCATCCTCGTCTTCGAGAGCCTCATCCGGTACGAAGACTCACCCTCGCCAACACTCGTCCTCCTCGACTCGTACGAGGTGTCCGAAGACTTGACCACGGTCACCATGCGACTCAAGGACAATGCGGTCTTCCACGACGGCTCGCCGGTGACGCCGGACGACGTCTTCTTCGGGATCGACGCGATCGTCAACCCCGACCAGTACGGCTTCAGCTTCCGCGGCCAGTTGCTGGCCTTCGCCTCGCTCGTGACGGACATGAGTACGATCGACGACCGCACGATGGTCTTCACGTTCGGGACACCGCTCGCGAACATCAACGACTTCTTCGCTCAGTTCCCCGTCACCAAGCGGGACACCTACGCCGAACTTCAGAGCGGCGAAAACATCCAGGGCACGGGACCGTACAAGATGGGCTCCTGGACGCCGGGGGTCGGCTACACGCTCGAGCCGAGCGACAACTGGCACGACGACCGTGGCGGTCCCTACCTCGACGGGGTGCAGGTGATCCAGTTCGCTGATGCCGAAGCCGTCGGCCAGGCCTACGCCGCAGACGACATCGACATCGCCACTGGCGTGAGCCCAGTATTCGGCAAGGCGCACGAAGACGACGTGAGGCTGGCGGCGAAGTGGGGCATCGTCTACGTGGGCCTCAACGTCACCAATCCCTACTTCGCCGACAAGCGCGTGCGGCAGGCGCTCTTCTTCGCCATCGACCGCGAGCGCATTGTGAACGAGCTGATGGAGGGGCTGGTGGAGTTGACGACCCAGCCGTGGGATCCGGGCAGCCCCGCCTTCGACCCCTCCCTGGAACAGCCGTTCTACGACCCCGAGAGGTCCAGGGCGCTGCTCGCAGAGGCGGGCTTCAGCCAGACGGAGCCCATTACCTTCGACCACTACGCCAACCACCCCGTGGTAGGCGCGCAGCTCGCCTCGCTGATCAAGAACAACTTCGCGGACGTGGGCGTGGAGATCGAGCTTGTCGGTCACCAGATCCCGGACATGAACCAGAAGCTGTTCGAGCGAAACTTCGAGGCCGGCTGGTTCCTGATGACGGGCTTCTCGCCGTTCTCGCCGGTCACGGTGATCACGCAGCCGCTGCCCTTCCAGGACAACAACCCGAGCCAGTACACGAGCGAGACGTTCCTGGACATCAGGGCGAAGCTGAAGACGCTCGATCCGTTCTCGGAAGAGGCGCTGGTGCAGTACGACCGCTTCAACGAGCTCTTCCACGACGACCCCTGGCTGCTTCCCTGCGCACCGTTCCGCGGCATCAACGTCGTGAAGCCTCGCGTGCAGGGTTACAACAGCTTCATCGAGCCGCTCACCTACCTCGGTTACGTCTGGATCGACGACGAGGCGTAAGGGGATCAGGCTGCGGAAACCGTTCTGTCGCACCGCCACCGGGAGTCACCCGGTGGCGGTGTGGCTAGGGACACCCGGTCGGGCGCGCGCCCGAGGGAGGAACCATGCCTGACGCCGCCGATTTCTCGGGCCATGCCATGCTCGAGTCCACGGAGTACTCCGGACCGTGGCCGCAGCAACCCGACCCCCGGGGCCTCCCCAACGTCGTCTACATCGTGCTCGACGACGTGGGCTTCGCCCAGTTCGGCAGCTACGGCTCCACGATCGACACGCCGAACATGGACCGACTCGCGGCCAACGGGCTGCGCTACACGAACTACCACACGACGACGCTCTGCTCGCCCTCGCGGGCGTGCCTGCTGACGGGTCGCAACCACCACACGGTGGGCATGCGTTCGGTCTCGAACTGGGCACGCGCCTATCCGAACGGGCGGGGGGCGATCTCGAACCGCGCGGCCACGGTCGCGCAGGTGCTGCGGGACCAGGGCATGGCCACGTTCGCCGTGGGCAAGTGGCACCTGGCGCCGATGTCGGAGACCTCGGCGGCGGGGCCCTTCGACCACTGGCCGCTGCAGAAGGGATTCGACCGGTACTACGGCTTCCTCGACGCGCTGAGCGACCACTTCGCCCCCGAGCTGACCTACGACAACCACCGCATCCCCACGCCCGACACGCCGGACTACCACTTCAGCGAGGACATGATCGACCACGCCATCGAGTTCGTCCGGGACCAGGGGGCGATCTACGACGACAAGCCGTTCTTCCTGTACGTGGCCTTCGGGGCGTGCCACGACCCGCACCAGGCTCCCCCGGAGTACCTGGAGAAGTACCGGGGCCGCTTCGACGAGGGCTACGACGCGGCACGGGAGGCGTGGTTCGAACGGCAGAAGGCGACGGGCATCGTGCCCGCGGAGACGGAGTTGCCGCCGAGCAACCCCGGCGTCCCCGCCTGGGACAGCCTCACGTCCGATCAGCAGCTCGTCGCCAACCGCCTGCAGGAGGCGTTCGCGGCCATGCTGGACCACACGGACGTCCAGATAGGGCGGCTGGTGGACTACCTGGAGCAGACGGGCCAGCTCGACAACACGCTCATCGTGCTGACCTCCGACAACGGCGCGAGCGACGCGGGCGGCCCCTTCGGGACGGTCAACTGGCTGCGGGGCATGAACGGCCTCGACATCGAGTCCTTCAACATCGAGAACCTGGACGAGATCGGCGGGCCGCGATCGCACACCAACTATCCATCGGGCTGGGCGCAGGCGGGGAACACGCCGCTGCGGTGGTACAAGCAGACGTTGCACGCGGGCGGCATCCGGGCGCCGCTCGTCTTCCACTGGCCCGAGCGCATCAAGGAGGGCGCCCTGCGCCACCAGTTCCATCACGTCACGGATGTGACGCCAACGGTGCTGGACCTGCTCGGGATTGAAACACCGGCGGTGTTCGAGGGCATTCCCCAGCTTCCGGTGGCGGGCCAGAGCATGGCCTACACCTTCGAGGACGCGGATGCTCCGACGCGCAAGGTGACGCAACACTTCGAGATGAACGGCCACCGTTCGATCTGGCACGAGGGCTGGAAGGCCGTCACGTACCACGTCGTCGGGGACGACTTCCAGACCGAGCCGTGGGAGCTCTACCACCTGGACGAGGACTACGCCGAGAACTACGACCTCGCGGAGGAGGAGCCGGAGCGGCTACGGCAGCTGATCGACCGCTGGTGGGCGGAGGCGGGCCAGCACGACGTGCTTCCCCTGGAACAGGGGAACGCCGCCTCGGCTGTCGGCAACGTCCCGCCCGGCAGCCCCCAGGACCGGAACACGTTTACCTACGCCCAGGGCATGGCGCACGTGCCCACGGTGGCCGCGGCGGACATCCGCAACCGCTCCCACCGAATTCGGGCCACCATCACGCGTGAGGGCTCGGGCGAGGGAGTGCTCCTGGCGCACGGGGGATACGCCGGCGGCTACGCCCTCTACGTGCAGGACAACCGTCTCGTCTACGAGCACAACTGCGCCGGCGACCGCACCCGCATCGTCAGTGGGGAGGAGCTCCCCGCCGGACGGGCCGATGTCGAGTTCGCCTTTACGAAGACGGGCAACAACCGAGGACTGGGCGTGCTCAACGTGGATGGCATCGAGGCCGGCCGCGGCGAGCTCCCGCATATGCTCGGGGGGCTGTTCACGATCGAGGGGCTCGACGTGGGCCAAGACACGGGCACGGCCGTGAGCGACCAGTACGAAACGCCGTTCCCCTTCACCGGAGCGATCGAGTCCATCGTTGTCGAAGTCGATGACGACCAGTTGCTCGATCCGGCCGAGCTGGTGCGGGCGGAGGAAGAGCAGCAGTAGCGCCCGTTACTCGGGAGTAGCCGGCGGGGGATCGCGCTTCTCGTACCAGAAGTCGAACACCTTATCGACGGCTGTTATTGCCTCGTCCGTCGCCCCGGCTTTGAAGGCAGCTTCGACGTGGCAGGCCCGGAGCCTGGTGCCGCTGCAGTCGTCGGAGTCGTCGTCGACCTGGGACTTCTGGTAGAGGAGTCTCAACCCGTCCCAGAAGTCCTCACCAAGCTCGCGATAGAGATCCCGGAACAGGCGGAATCCAAGCGAGTAGGAACACCGGAATTCGAGGGACCGCTGCTGCGGGCCCGCATCTTCGAGGTCGGAGATCCGGCGCGCGTACGGGCAGGGGAAGACCCTGTCACGCTCGGGCAGATCCTCGAACGAGCCATCCACAACCGTCTCCAGGAGATTCGCCACGCCCTCGTTAATCCACGCAATGTTGCCGGCCCAGTAGTAGTGGGCGGCTTCGTGGACGATGGGCCGGAAGGCCTGGGCCTTCGAGAACCCCCCCGAGTCGACCTTCGGGGAAAGCGCGATGTGCGTCCCGAAGTGTGTGCCGAAGAAGGTGGTCGTAATGGCCTCCTCAAACAGGTAGGTGACTTGCCCACGGGGCAACGGGGCCTGCATCAGCTCTTCGACGGATCGAACGGCGTCCTCCACGAGGTCCATGGTTCGTGCCTGCCCTTTCGCCGTGCGGATAATCGTGAGCGTCACCTCGCCGCTGTAGGGAAGCTCGATAATCCGCTCCTCGCGCATCACCTGCGCGGGATCCAGGAGCGTCTCGATGAGGTCCGGGTTGGTGCGCTGCACGCCCCAGAGAGTGGACACGATGGGGGCTTCGTCCTCGGTGATCCCGTCGCTGATCGCCGGGTGCTCCAGGATGGCTGGGAGAGCTTCGGGAGCCCAGAGCGCCAGGTTGCGCAGGGCATTCGTGGCTGCGGCGCCGGCAGGCGACAGCGCCTGGAGGAACGGCATGCCGACGATCGAGCCGGCGCCGGCTCCAGCAAGCTCCCGGAGATGACGAACCGTCCCCGCTTCTTCCCGCGTAAGTCCATCCTGCAGCCACGCGAATTCACCGACTGTCTCGGCGAACTGGAGATGCTCCGCGGCGAAATCCGATAGGTCCCGCACGGTCCAGCGTTCCCGGCTGGTGATGTCGTCCTGGATCCAGGGATACGTGGCGACCATCCCTGCAAAGTCCGGACTTGCCACTGCCAACTCTCGGACGTTCCGGACGGTCCAGCGCTCCTCGACAGTGATGTCATCCTGTACCCAGGGGTACGTGGCGAGCATCCCCGCCAGGTCTGGATTTGCCACTGTCAACTCTTGGAGGTGCCGGACCGCCCAGCGCTCGTCGGCGGTGATGTTGTCCTGCACCCAGGGGAAGGCCAGGACGAGGTCTGCAAGGTCCGGATAGACCACCGCTAACTCCCGGAGGTACCGCACGGTCCAGCGCTCGTCGACGGTGACGTCGTCCTGCACCCAGGGGAACGCCAGGACGAGGTCTGCAAGGTCCGGATAGACCACCGCTAACTCCCGGAGGTTCCAGAACAGCCAGCGCTCGTTTTCGGTGATGTCGTCCTGCATCCAGGGGAACTTGAGGAGGAGGTTCCCCAAATGCGAATCGCCCACGGCAAGCCGGTCCAGGTTCCACAGCAGCCCCTGCTCGGCGTCGGTCAGGTCATCGACGACCCACGGGTAGGCCGCGATTTGCTCGAGCCACTGGTCCTGCCCGGCGATGGTCCGCAGGTAGCTGAGGCCCCGCCGCTCAGACGCATCAATGCTGTCCCCTGTCCACTGGAGGCCGGCGGCAAGTCTCGTGGCGGTGTCCCCGGCGCCGGCCAGCAGGGCCAGGTCCCTGAGGCCGAGCCACTCCTCAGCAGTCACGCCATCGGCCAGCCAGGGGAACGCCGCCACCCGTCGCGCGAGCGGAACGTCTTCGCGAGCAAGAGCAACCAGCTGTTGCATGGTCCACAGCCCCTCCCCCCGGGGCCCCTGCCGCACCCATGACAGCGCCGCCACCGTTTCGGCCAGCTCCGGGTCGGCATCCAGCAGCCCGGCGAGGGCCAGCAGCGCCACCTGCGAGTCATGGCTCAGGGGGCCTTCGGCCCATTCCAACCCGTCCCGCAGCGCGGCAAAGGCGCGCGTCTCGGGTATCTGCCTGTCGATGATCTCGAAGCTTCTCCCGGCAATAATCTCGCCTTCGACCCATAACACGGTGTGGTAGGTTCCCGGCTGCCAGTTCGCTGGCGCTGCGTAGCCCCAGCCATGGCCGTGCCGGCTGTTGGTCCAGCCAGGCTCAATGAGGCCATCCGTTGTGAACTGCGCCAGAACGCTCCCATCCGATCGATAGATGGATGTTTCGATGTCATACTCGACGGGGCTGGACCTCGGAGGGTGGACGAGTTTGAGCTCCCAGGCGATCGCGCGCGTCGTCAGTTGCTCGAACGTGGTTGTGTAGATTCGCTCATCGGGGTGCGACGACTCAATGGGCCTCTCGTAGAGCCTCAGGTCGACGACGGTGGCGTTGAGGGAGGGGATCCGCGTGAGGGTTCCGGGCGCGGGGAACTCCGGAATGAGGTTCCCCACCTCCACCTCGACGCGCACAGCATTGCTCTGGTGGAAGTTCCTGGAACGGCTCAGGGCCGACATGTCGAGCGCGGTGTTCTCCGTCCGCCAGGAACCCTCGTCTGCTCGCGTGCTCACGTAGATCGCCGCCGGATTAGCGACGGACCGCCACACGGTCACCTCGACGCCTGCCGTTGCGCCTCCCTCCAGCGCCACCTCCAGCCGGATCGCATTGCTCTGGTGGAAGCTCCCCGAGCGGCTCCGCTCCGACATGTCGAGCGCGGTGTCTTCAGTTCGCCATCCTCCCCCTTCCACCCGCGTGCTCAGGTAGAGGGCGTCCGGGTTGGAGACTGACCGCCACACCGTCACCTCCACCACAACCGTCTGAGAGGTGGAGGGGTTGTCCACGGCGCTCGCAGCTGCCGCGCTGACCGCAACCGTCAGGGCGATTGCGAGAGCGCCAATGAGCCATCTGGGTAACCATGTGCCCACTGCTGTCTTCTGTCTCCACGTAGAGGTACCCGCTGCCCGTTTCCGGGTCCCGCACTGTAGCAGAGGGGCGGACCAGCGGAGGAAGAGCAGCAGTAGCGCTCCGGAGCGCACGGCGGCCGCGAGGCGCGAGCTAGCGGAGGGGGCGGTCTGAGAGGACGCTTCCGTCGCGGATCTCGACGAGGCGGTCGGCCCGCTGCGCCATGCGGTCGTCGTGGGTGACCATGATGCAGGCCTTGTCGCGCAGGTGGACTTCGCTCAGAAGAGCATCGACAACGCGGGTTCCGAGCTCGAAATTGAGGCTGGCGGTTGGTTCGTCGACGAGGAGGAGGGAAGGGTCGCGCATGAGGGCGCGGGCGATGGCGACGCGCTGGCGCTCGCCGCCGGAGAGGCTGGTAGCGACCTGGTCGCGGACGGGGATGAGGTCGAGCTGGTCGAGGAGCTCGTCGGCCCGGCGGCGGAGAGCGGCGCGGTCGCCGGCGCCAAACTCGCCGACGAGGAGGAGATTCTCGCGGGCGGTGAGGAACGGAACCATGTTGCTCCCCTGGAAGACGAAACCGACTCGGTCGCGGCGATAGCGGGTACGGGCGCGGGCGCCGTATTTCGTTATGTCGTCTCCATCGACGCGAATCTCGCCGGCGGTTGGAGTGAGGAGCGCTCCCGCGAGGGCAAGCAGGGTGGTCTTGCCCGAGCCCGACGGCCCCTCCAGCGCAACGACTTCGCCACGGTCGACCTCGAGGCTGAAGTCGCGAACGGCATCGACGCGCCGCGCCCCCTGGCCGAAGGATTTGGACACGCCGCGAAGCTGGAGGATGGCCACGAGCGCCCCTACTGCTGCTGCATCGCGATGATGGGGTCGATGGATGCGACCTGCCGGGCGGAGAGGAGAGAGCCCACAACGCCCGCGATTACGACCGAGATCGAGGACGTGGCCATGGCGCCGCTGGTGAAGTTGATGGGGATGGTGTCGGAGGCGAGGACGGTGGCCTCGGTGAGCAGCGCCAAGCCGACGGCGACGGCCGCACCGACGATGCAGACGACGAGAACCTGCAGCAGTCCCTGGGTGACCAGGTAGGGGCCGGGGGCGCCGATCGCCTTGAGGATTCCCAGGAGGGACACCTTCTGGAGGGTGATGACGTAGAAGAAGACGCCGATGACCATCGCGCCGATGAGCAAGCCCATGTAGCGCAGGGCATCGACCGTGGACTGCTGGGCCTGGACCCCCTCGATGTTGTTGAAGCCGTCTTCCTTGGTGACGATGCGCCAGTTCTCGCTTCTCGTGCCGGCGAGATCGCGCCCCTGGAGCAGCACGAGGCTGGCGGCGGGCTTCTGCATGGCCTCGCCCTGGAAGACGAGGTCCTGCCAGGAAGCGAGGTCGACGTACATGCCCGGCTGGAAGAAGAAGTAGCCCCTGTCGACGATGCCCGCAACGGTGAAGTCGCGGGTTTCGAAGCCGACGGGTAACGCGAGGGTGTCGCCCACGCGGGTGCCAGCGACGCGGACCCAGGCGCGGTCGACGAGGATTTCCGTGGGGCTCTCGATGGGTCGCCCCTCGACGACTTCGGGTTCGGCGAAGGAGCCGGGGATGACGCCGATGATGGCGGCGGTGTCGCTCTCGTCGGGGCCGAACTCGATAACGGCGGCGACGTAGCCGATGGGGGTGGCGGCTTCGGCGCCGGGAAGGGACCGGACCTCGGCCACATCCTCGTCGCTGAGGCGGGAGCGGATGACCGAGAGGTTTGAGTTGGCAGCGTAGGCGAGGTGATCGCCGTTGAGGTTGAGGAGTGCAGTCCCCGCGGCCTCGTACAGGCCAAGTCCCAGGCCAGTCACCATGATGATGAGGTAGGCGATGAGGGCGACCACGCCGGTGACGAAGCCAAACTGGAGCTTGCGGCGTCTGACTTCGGTAAGAGCGAGCACTCGATCGGATCCTTGTGTCTGCCGCGGGTGCGGGGCTCCCAGGTAGCGGTGCTCCCGCACGCGCCGGCGGGAGGACTAGGGGAACGGTCCACACCCCGAAGGGTTCCCGGTAGAGTAGCGCCCAGGCTCGGATCCGGGAACGCGAGGGGAGGGGCCGGCCTTGAGCGTGGACAGGATCGCCGCGTTTCTCTCCGAAGCGGAGTTTGGCGTCTACGCCATGTCGCTGGACCAGCGGATCGTGTTCTGGAACCAGGGGGCGGAGCGCATCCTGGGTCACCCGGCGCACAAGGTGCTCGGGCGTCACTGCTACGAGGTGGTGGCCGGCCTCGTGTCCGGTCGTCTGACGCCGGCCTGTGTGAGCGGGTGCCCCTCCTTGCTGTCCCTGCAGGCGGGAGCCATCCCCAACGCGGTCAGGATGCAGATGCTCTGCTCATCGGGGGAACGCAAGACCGTCGACCTCACGCCAATGGTGGTGTCGGGGGTCGTGGACGACGCACCGCTCATGGTCCACGTGTTCGACGACCGGGCTGGGTCGCAGTCGCCTGACCAGATTCTCGCAGCCGTGAAGAGCGAACTCGGGCGGGGCGGCGCCGAAGTCGTTTCGGAGAACCCAGCTCCGCTGCCCCCGGTAGGCGCGGCGCCACTGACGAGTCGCGAACTGGAGGTGCTCGCGCTGGTGGCCCTGGGTCGCACGACCTCGTCCATCGCCGAGGGGCTGGGCATCAGCGAGCACACGGTGCGCAACCACGTTCGCAACTTCCGCCGAAAGCTGAACGCGGCGACGAAGCTGGAAGCGGTGCTCACGGCCCTGCGGCGGGGAATCCTGGAGTGGGCGTGAGGGCTCGGGCAGGCGGGGCGTCACGACCGGGGGCGTCACGACCGGGGCCGGCAGCGGGCCGCAGGAGGCGTCCAGATGGCTGACGACGCAACCCGCGAGGCCTATCGGGAGGCCTGGGAGGCGTGGACGAAGCAGCTGGAGCGGATGCACGAGGTGCTCCTCGATGGGGAACCGCTTACTCCGGACCGTCTGAAGGGCCTCCTGAACCGGGAGGCGCGGGCCAAGCAGGCGTACGACGAGGCCCGGCTGAAGCTCCTGGGGCTGGACGAGAGCGCGGCGCCGTCCCCTTCCGGGGACGAGAACCCCTTCCGCTAGCCGCCGCCACCGCGGGCACGAAGGAGCCGGCCGCCCTGAGCTGCATGGTAGACTCGCGCGGCATACCTGTTTCCTGGAGATGTCCCATGGTCGAGACCAAGAAATCCTTTTGCCGCTTTTGCCACGCGTTCTGCCCGATCGAGGTAGACGTCGAGGACAACAAGGTCATTGAGGTCCGTGGCGATACGAGCAATCCCATCTACGGTGGGTACACCTGCATCAAGGGACGGCACCTGCCGGACCAGCACAACCACGAGGACCGCATTCGCACCTCGATGAAGCGCATGCCGGACGGCAGCTTCCAGCCGATCTCGAGCGAGCAGGCGCTCGACGAGATTGCGGAGCGCATGAGCGCAATCATCGAGGAGCACGGGCCGCGCTCGGTGGCGACGTACAACGGCACGTACGCCTTCTGCAACGCCATCACCCTTTCGGTGTCGCGGGCCTGGCACGCGGGCGTGAAGTCGCCCTCGTACTACACGAGCGTGACCATCGACCAGCCGGCGAAGGCGATCGCGGCCTCGCGGCACGGCACCTGGATGGGCGGCAGCCACGGGTTCGACACGGCCGATGTGGCGATGCTCATCGGGAACAACCCGGTCGTCTCGATGTTCGGCGGCATTCCCCCGTTCAACCCCTGGAAGCGGCTGCGGGACGCGCAGAAGCGCGGACTGAAACTGATCGTGATCGACCCCCGCAGCTCGGACGTGGCCAAGCGGGCCGACCTGCACCTGCAGGTGAAGCCGGGCGAGGACCCCACACTGCTGGCCGGGATTATCCGCGTGATGTTCGATGAGGGCCTGGTCGACGGCGACTTCCTCGCCGGGAACGTGGCCCACGTGGAGGAACTGCAGCAGGCCGTCGACAGCTTCACCCTGGACTACGTGGAGGAGCGCACGGGCGTGCCCGCGGCGCAGGTGGAGCGCGCGGCGCGCATGTTCGCCGAGAGCCCGCGGGGCGTGGCCTCAAGCGGGACGGGGGCGAACATGGCGCCTCACCCGAACCTGACCGAGCACTTCGTCAACACGTTCAACACGCTTGGCGGGCGCTACCTGCGCGAGGGCGAGGTGGTCCCGAATCCCGGCGTCATCGGGCCGGAGCGGCCGTGGCTGGCGCAGGCCAACCCGCCCAATCCCGCCTGGGGCAAGGGCGAGCCGAGCCGCGTGCGCGGTCTGGGCGAGGTGTTCGGCGAGATGCCGACGGCGGCCCTGAGCGACGAGATCATCGAGCCGGGCGAGGGACGCGTGCGCGCGCTCGTGAGCGTGGGCGGCAACCCCGTGGGCGCGTGGCCGGACCAGCTCAAGACGATCGAGGCGATGGGCAAGCTCGACCTGAACGTGAGCATCGACATTCGCTGGTCGCAGACGGCGAAGATGGCGGACTACGTCATCGCGCCGAAGCTCTCGCTTGAGCGGCCCGACCTGACGGTGCTTACCGACTCGTGGTACCCGGTGCCGTACGCGCACTACACGCCCGCGATGGTCGAGGCCGAGGACGACGTCATGGAAGAGTGGGAGTTCTTCTGGGGCATCGCGCAGCGCATGGGCAGCGAGATCAAGCTCGCCGGCGGCCCGATGCCGATGGACGAGAAGCCGAGCACAGACGACGTGCTGGACCTGATCACGGCCAACTCCCGCATCCCGCTCGATCGCGTGCGAGAGGCGGACGGCGGGGCGATCTTCGAAGGCGAAGAAGTACGCGTCGGCGCGAAGGCTCCGGGCACGGATGCGCGTCTGGACGTGGCGCCACCGGACCTGGTGGAGGAGATCCACGAGGTACGGGCGGAGCCCGTCGTCGAGGGCGCCGGCTACGTCCCGGGCGAGAAGTTCTCGCACCGGCTCATCAGTCGCCGCATGCGCGAGTTCTACAACTCCTCGGGCCGCGACATCGCCGGGCTGACGGCCCGCGACGGCAGCACGAACCCGGCGTTCATGAACCCGGTCGACGGGGCCGAGTTCGGGATCGAGAACGGCGAAGTCATCGAAATCGAGTCGAGCCGGGCGACCATCCTGGGCGTCGCGGCCTTCACCGACGACGTGCCCTCGGGGGTCATCTCGATGGCGCACTCGTGGGGCGACGTTCCCGAGAAGGACCAGGATGTCCGCAGCATCGGCGGCAGCACCAACCGCCTCGTAAACAACGAGGAAGCGTACGACCCGATCACGGGCATGGCGCGGCAGAGCGCCATCCCGGTGAACATCCGACCGGCCCGGGAAGCGGTCCCGGCCGGCTAGCCCAAGGAGGCACCATGGCGGACATGAAGTCCGGCACGAACGACGTCTGGGAAGCGATCTACACGCAGCGGGCGATCCGCCGCTGGAAGAGCGACCCGGTACCGGATGACCTCATCTGGAAGGTGATCGAGGCGGGCACGAAGGCGCCTTCGGGGAGCAACACGCAGCCCTGGCGCTTCGTCGTGATCACGGACCAGGAGACGCGGGACGCTATCTCGGCGCAGCTGAGCAAGGGGCTCGAGAACCCGGGCCTGCAGGCGATGATCGACAACGCCATCAAGTCGGGGAGCAAGGGCGAGCGCCTGATGATGACGGGCGCGCGCGGGCTCTTCGAGAACCTGGCGCAAGCGCCCGTTTTCATCGTCCCCTGCCTCTACCAGGTCACGTCACCGACACAGGACCCGACGACGCTGCTGGCGGGTAGCTCCATCTACCAGGCGGTGCAGAACATGCTGCTGGCGGCGCGGGCGCTGGGGCTGGGCACCGTGATGACGACGTTCCAGGGAGCGGTCGACGACGTGCTGCGGGAGCGCTGCGGCATCCCCGCCGAGGCGACACCGGTGGCCATCATCCCGATGGGGTTCCCGGACGCGAACTTCGGCCCGACCAACCGCAAGCCGGTAGACGAAGTGACCAACTGGGAGCGCTGGGACGTCACGAAGGCGCGCGACTAGCGCCAGGCGCGGTCGTCGGGGGCGAGGCGCCGAGCGATGATCGCCCTCTACCGGTTCTGGCCTGAGGCGCGCGCGTCCGTACGGGCACGCATCGAGAACGCGACAACGGAGCCCGGGGCGGGAACGGCCCTCCCGCTCGCCGAGGTGGCCACGACGCTCGGGGCGTACGACCTCGCCATCGACATCGGGGAGGCGGGGAGCGCCGGCGAGACGGCGTCGCGGGCGCTGGGGGTGGTGGGGGCGGGCGGGGCGGGGGGTGGGGGGGGGGGGGGGGGGGGGGGGGGGGGGCGGGGGGGGGGGCGCGGGGGGTGGTGGGGGCGGTGGTGGCGGGTCGCGTGTGGCGTGGGGGGAGCGGCTGGGCGGCCGGAGTGGAGGACACGGGCCTCGCGATTCCTGAGCCGGAGTTCGACACGTTCGAGGCAATTCCCGGGGATGTGCCCTTCCTGCTCCTGCGGGCGATGGGGGGCTGGAACCTGGTGGCCTCGCCGGACCGGGAGACGTGGCTGACGCTCTCGATGACGTTCCTGAACCGCCGCGCCTACCAGCGCTTCGACACGGAAGGGGCGTGGTTCAGCCCGGACGTGAACGAGCTGGCCTCGCTGGTGATGGGAACGCACAACACGCAGGACGTGGAAGGCACGTGCCTCACGTACGGCATTCCGGGGCTCTCGCTGAAGGACTGGGAGGACGAGCGGCAGACGGAGCGCTCCGGGGGCGAACCCGAAGCGACGCGGAGCGCAATGCTGGCGGAGGAGCTGCACTACGCGGCCCTGCTGCGGACTTCCTCAGGTTCGCTGCGGGAGGCGCTGGCGCCGCTGGGGTCCGAGCTGTTCGTGGAGGGCTAGCGCAGCGGCTCGATGACCATGACGGCCTGACCGATAATCTCGCCTCCCTCGAGCAAGGCGGTGGCTTCGTTCACCTGCTCGATGGTGCAGCGGAAGGTAACGATTGTGGGGATGGGAAGGCGGCCGTCCTCGATCCAGTCGAGGAGGGTGGGCACGTACTCGTCGGGGTCGGGTGGATCGGGGAGGGTGTAGCCGTTGGCGGCGACGAGCGTGTCGAGCTCCTCCTGCCGTTCCTCCGTGCCGGGGCTGGCGACGACGACGGCAGAGCCGCCATCCCGGACAGGGGCGCGGCCGGGGCGGGAAGCGGTCTCGAACTCGTAGACGCAGTCGAAGAGGTGGTCGACGCCGTCCGGAGCAAGCTCGGCGATGCGTTCAACGGCGGCGGCGCTGCTCAGGTTCAGGGTCTCGGTGGCGCCGGCGGCGCTGGCAGCCGCAAGCCGCTCGTCGTCGCGGGCGACGGCGATGATCGTGCCGGCGCCGGCCACCGCGGCAGCGGCGATGGTCGAGAGGCCGGCTCCGGCGCAGCCGAAGACGGCGACGGTATCGCCCTCGCCCACCCCGGCCGTTCGCACGGCGCTGGCGGCAAGGAGCGCGGTGTTCCCGAGGATGGAGGCGCCCTCCTTGTCGGGCAGGTTGGGGATGGCGACGACAAACTGCTCATCGAGGATGAGGTTCGTGCCCCACGCCCCGGCAGGAGCAACCTCGGTCTCGGTACCGTCGTCGAACTCGACGAGGGGGAGGTCGGGTTCGCGGGAGGGGTCGGCGCTCCAGGGGGTGATCAGGACGACGTCGTCGACCTTGCAGCGGGTGACCTCGCTGCCGACGGCGAGGACGCGGGCCGTGCCTTCGCGGCCGGGGATGACGGGGATAGGCTGGGGCTCCTCGACCTGTTGGAGCTGGCCGTGCTCGATGCCGGCGGCGTAGATCTCGAGGACGGCCTGGTGAGGCCCGGGATCGGGCAGCTCCAGCTCCTGGATGGCGCAGACGCCAAAGTCGCCTTCGAGGACGACAACGCGGGCGGTAGTGGGCATGTTCGCGGCGGTCCTAGCGCTCGACGTAGGGCGCGAGCAGCTCAGGCACGCGCAGGTCCTCGGGGATGCGCTCACGGCCGACCATGCGGTCGACCTGCTCGGCGCAGTTCCAGATGCGCCGCTCCTGGTAACTCACGGGCATGCCAACGAGCCCGGGGGAGTTGAGCGACTTCTGCATGGGCGCCATGTTGCGGGTGTCCTCCTCCATGACGACGTCGAACCCATCGAGACGACCGCGCCAGACGTCGGAGGTGACCGGCGAAGGGCCGTCGCCCCAGTCGACGCAGAAAGTGATCCACTCGAAGCGGGTGGTGCCCACATCGAGGGGCCAGGCGAGGAGGAAGGGCATGCCCGTGGCGCTCACCGGGGTCACGAGGTTGGGGAAGGCGCTGAAGGCGGTGCTGGTACAGCGGGTCATGCCGTTGACGGTGGGGATCTCGGCCATGCCGTCGTGCAGGGCGCCGAAGGCCTGGCGGTCGAGGTCCACGCGCCAGTCGAGCTGGTGGTCCATGCCGGTCATCTCGGCGGCGCGCTTGGAGAGGGGCGTGATCATGCGGGAGTGGCCGTTGGGCAGGACGCCCATGGTGGCGCCGCGCTGGTCGAGGCCGGAAACGCCCGCCTTCTGGTGGATGTGCTTGAAGTGGTAGACCTCCTGGAAGGCCTCGACGGTGACCTTCCAGTTGCAGGGGATGATGGTCCAGCGCTTGTCGATCATGCGCAGCTTCGCGCCCTGGAACATGGCCATCTGCTCGGGCAGGGGATGGAGCCAGTCGAGCAGGGGCTCGGCGTCCGGATCCTGGTTAATAAAGACCCAACCATCCCAGCTCTCGCAGCGGAGCTCGCGAATCCGGCGCTTCTCTTCGGGGATGCCGGCCTTGTCGCCCACGAAGCGGCCGGTGGTGTAGTCGTAGAGGTGGCCCTCCTCGGGGCAGCGGAAGATGCCCTCGGAGAGCTTCCGGCGGGGGAACTCCTGCTGGAACTGGAGGTTGTTACCGGCGGAGTCGAACTCCTTCCAGTGGAAGAGGTGGCTATCGTCGGGGACGTTGAAGAGGGGCGAGCCGTGTACGCAGGCGTTCTCGAAGGCGTGAATGGCGCCGTCCTCGCCGTGGATGAGCACGACCTGGATGCCGAGGTGGTCCCAGAGCTGGTAGAAGCCCGGCTCGGGCATCTCCTCCTCGCGGTTGGCGTAGACCCACGTGGATGTCCACAGGTGCTTCATCTCCAGGTCGAAGAACTCCTGGCTGCGGTAGCGTCCGGCGGGGAGATCGGGGAACTTGGGGAAGCCTTCGGGCGGTCCCTCGCGCGAGAACTCGTACAGGATTTCCTGCTTCAGGCGTTCGACGAGCGCTTCTTGCATGGGGCTCCTCCGGGGGCCGGCACTGGCCGCGCCGGTCGCGTCCTGCGATTCTACGCGCTGACCGCGGGCTTGCAGCCCGCCTACCGAGACAGGAGACACTCATGATTCGCCACATCGTCACGATCACGCTGAAGGAAGATGCCCCCTCGGAGGAGATCGAAGCGTTCTTCGAGGAGCTCGTCCCGATCAGCGAGCACCCGAAGGCGATCGACTACTACTGCGGCTGGAACTTCCAGGACCTGGGCGAGCGCTGCGACATCGGCATCTCCTGCTCGTTCGCGAACCGGGAGGACTTCGACGAGTACATGGCCTTACCGCACCACAGTCCGCCGGGGGCGATCATGAACCGCATCGCCGACCACTGGAGCGTGATCGACTTCGACGAGGGGTCGCCGGCGGAGGCGCAGGCAGCCACGCGGGCGGAGCGGGGGTCGGCGTGACGGAGCGGCCGCTCATCGCAGTCACGCTCGGGGACCCGGCGGGGATCGGGCCGGAGGTGGCGGTGAAGGCGCTGCAACGCGACGAGCTGCGCTCGCACGCGCGGCTGTTCCTGCTGGGCTCGCCGACGAGCGCGGCGGCGGCGCTGCGCCTTGTGGGCTCGACGGACGAGTTGCGTCCGGTGCGGCGGACGGGGGACGTGCGCGGGGAGGCGGGGGCGACGGGGGGGCTGGTCGGGGGGGGGGTCCGCGAAGACTACTTCGCCATGGGCGCGCACTCGGTGGGGGCGGGGGGGGGGGGACGACGGAGGTGCTGGTCGTGGGGGGGTTCCGCGAAGACTACTTCGCCATGGGCGAGCACTCGGTGGTGGCGGGGGAGGCGTCGCACATCTGGGTGGAGGAGGCGGCGCGGCTGGCGCTGGCGGGGGAGGTGGACGCGATCGTGACGGCGCCGATCAACAAGGAGTCGTGGCAGCTCGCGGGGAGCTCGGATACCGGGCACCAGGAGGTGTTCAAGCGGCTGTCGGGGTCGGAGCACGTGGCCACGATGCTGATCAGCGGGACCCTGCGCTGCATGCACCTCTCGACGCACAAGACGCTGGCGGAGGCGTGCGCCTACGTGACGCGCGAGAACGTGCTGGAGGCGATCCGACTGACGGACCGGCACTTCCGCGAGTGGGGGTTCGCGGAGCCGCGCATCGGGGTGGCGGCGCTCAACCCGCACGCGGGGGACGGGGGGCTGATCGGCACGGAGGAGCTAACGGAGATTGGGCCGGCGGTGGATGACGCACGGGCGGAGGGGATCGCGGCGACGGGGCCGGTCCCGGCGGACTCGGTATTCCCGCAGGCGATCGCGGGGCGCTACGACGTGGTGGTCGTGATGTACCACGACCAGGGACACATCGCGATCAAGGTTCACGGCTTCGAGGAGAGCATCAGCGTGAACCTGGGGCTGCCGTTCATCCGCACGTCGGTCGACCACGGGACCGCGTTCGACATCGCGGGCAAGGGCGTGGCGGACGAGACGAGCATGGTGGAGGCGATTACGACCGCCATCCGCCTGGTCAAGCGTCAGGGACTTTCTCCAGCCGCCGAACCGTTCAAGCCACCGGAATAGTCAGCACCGCAAGGGCGCACTTCCGACGCCGCCGCACACCGCATGTTCACCCCTTGCGGCGCCCACGATTCAGCAGGCTTGAACTTCCTCCGATCTCAGAAAATAGCGAGGGGGTTGGCGGGGCTGCCGGTGCCGCCGCTGACGCGCAGGGGCGAGAGGACGAACTGGAACTCCCAGCGGCCGAGCCGTTCGCAGGTCTCGGCGAGCTGTTCGAGATTGCAGTTATCGATGAGGTGGAGGCCCATGGCGGTGAGGCTGACGATGTGCACGGGCTGGTTCATGGCGGTGTAGCCGGAGGGCATGGCGTCCTGGGCGGTGTCGGCGCCGATAACGGCGGCGCCGCGCTCGTGCAGCCAGGGAAGGCTGGCGGCGTGCCAGCCGGGGTAGCCGGCGGCGGGTAGTTGCTCGCGGCCGACCTCGCCTTTCTTGCGGCCGTAGCCGGTGCGGAGGAGGACGGCGTCGCCGGGCTCGACGCGCACGTTCTGGCGGGCCTCGGCGGCTTCAAGGTGCTCGGGATGGACGCCCTCGCCGGGGTCGAGCCAGGGTCGGTCGAGGGCGGCGGCGACATCAAGGAGGACGCCGCGCGTGACGATGCCGTCCTTGAGGGCGGTGATGGCGTGGTGGGTCGCGCCGAGGCCGGAGGTGACCAGCTCGGCGGGCTTGCCGTTGTACATCTTGCCGTCCCAGAAGAAGTGGCAGAGGCCATCGATGTGGGTGATGGCGTAGCCGTGGAAGATGAAGCCGATGAACTCGAGGGCGCCGGCGTTGCGGGCGCCCGTGGCGCCGACGCGGTGCTCGTCGTTGAGGCCCTGGCCGGTGGCGAGCATGTAGCGCTGGGGCGTGCCGAAGGCGTGGTCGGGCTGGGGCCGGGTCTCGATCTCCCAGGAACAGGAGACGCTGACGCCTTCCTGTACGAGGGCGGCGGCGGCTCGCCGCTTCTCGGGGGTGATCAGGTTGAGCGTGCCGAGTTCATCGTCGTCGCCCCAGCGACCCCAGTTGGAGAGGGTGTCGAGATAGCTCAGGACCTCGTCTTCGGTGGGTGGGGTGGGCATGGCGGGCCTCCGGCGCGGGGGGTGCGGGGGGGGTGGGGGGGGGGGGGGGGCGGGGGGGGGGGGGGGGGGGGGGTCAGGGGGCGGTCTTACTTGTGGGCGACGCTCTCCATGGAGCCGTGCTCGACGCTGGTGGGGGTCACGCGGGAGACGACGAGGAGGAAAATGGCGC
>MKWU01001252.1_pt1 | contig 45329 bp, 31 predicted proteins | sample 809101 | NCBI WGS metagenome assembly MKWU01 (sample SAMN05860141, study PRJNA318959) | sponge metagenome | host: Aplysina aerophoba | place: Slovenia: Piran, Adriatic Sea, Gulf of Piran | collected 2013-05-07 | reverse complement strand
AAGTGCATCCGTAGAATTTCATTAAGTTTTCTCATGGAAATCCTGTTCTCAGGCATGGCCGTCTCTCCTCTTTGCGGGAAGGAAAGACGACTAAAGTTCAAGAAAATTAATGCGCAAGGAGGTGTTTGACTGCCCCTGAAGGAGCGATTCTGGTGACTTGAACATCTGTTCTGGCTGGTTGAACAGTGATTCTGGAAACCACAGAAAAGTGTTCAAGAGTTACCAGAATGGCTGTTCAAGTCTTACCAGATTGGGTGTTCAAGCGTTACCAGAATGGGTGTTCAAGTGATGCCAGAATATGCAGCATCGTCGTTTGTGCAGCCTCACCTTGATTCGCGAATCCTCAGCCCCCGACATTCCCGCGAGGATGGGAATCCATACGGCATCGCCGTTTGTGCAGCCTCACCTTGATTCCTGACTCCGATTCGTGACTCCTCAGCCCCCGTCCTTCCCGCGAAGGCAGGAATGACGATAGAGAGGCTGCGCCTCAGCATCCGGGAGCAGGGATTATCCGGAGCACAAGGACTCTGCCGCTGAGTGGGCGAACGCAACGCCTGTTCACTCCTCCGTGATGCCAGCGCAGCTTGAAACTGACCTGGTGCGCGGCAAGCCCCGTCTTTCAGGGCGGGAAGGATCGCGCGTCTAATCTCACTGGCATTATTCACAGACCTAACCCAGGCTCCATGGCTCAAGGGCGGGACACGCCCGGCTCACCTGTGAAGTGAGCGGTGAGGTAATGCCGGCCAGCAGCAGGAACCCGCCGAAGCGACTCACAGGCACCAGCGTGAAGCTGTCACCGGTACGCGCAGCAGGAATCCCCGTCCTTCAGGGCGGGGAGGATGTCAAAGAAGAACATGCGGGAGCAATGCAGCTCTTGATGAATGCTTGCAGGGAAGGGTTCTGGACTGCAAAAAAGGTTCGAAGCCTACACGGGGAAGTCGATGGCTCTTGCTGCCTGAATCCAGCTTGAACGAGTCTAATCCAGAGCACGGGCATCCCATGCAATCAGCTCCGCCACCTTTTGACAGAATGCGGCGCGGGAAACAGGAAAGCCGCCCATACGCATCAAATGGTCGGTTTGCATCTGACAATCAACCAGGTCATAGCTGCGGCTTTCCATAAGATGGTACAGTGCCACACGCGAGGCGTTACTGCATAGGGAAAACATCGACTCACCAAAGAAAACACGACCCAGCGCAACACCGTACAAGCCGCCCACCAAACGATCACTCTGGTCCCAGACTTCAATGGAATGTGCCCCACCCCTCTGGTGCAGACGCACATATGCCTGCTGCATTTCATCTGTAATCCAGGTTCCCGATTCCCCGGCACGCTCCACCTGGGCGCAGGCGCGAATAACCCGAACGAACGCCTTGTTGCAAGTCACAACCCAGTCGGAACGGCGTAGAAAACGCTTCAGGCTACGAGAAACATGAAAACTCGATCGCGTGATAACAAGACGTGGATCCGGCGACCACCAGAGCAATGGCTGATCTGCCGAAAACCAGGGGAAAATACCTCTTGCGTAAGCGGCAAGCAGTGTTTCCGGATCCAGATTGCCGCCAACACACAGCAAACCGTCAGGTTCAGACAGCGCCTGGTCCACAGAAGGGAATACCGGGTTTTCGCAATCCAGTTCAATCAGCACCGCATGCCACTTCTTCGCCCCGCCTGCCCTGCCCGCTCTTGCTCAGAAACGCGCCCAAACAGGAGCATGATCTGAGGGAAGCTCCATGCCACGGATGTGGTAGTCGATACCGGCCTCTTTGCACAGCTGTTTCAGCGGCTCAGTAACCAGAATGTGATCAATGCGCAGTCCGCGCCGCGGCTCGCGCTCAAATCCACCTGAACGGTAATCAAACCAGCTGAATCCATCGCTGGCATCAGGATAATGATGCCGCCATGTATCGGTCAGCCCCCAGCTCAGCAGTTTTTGATACCATTCTCGCTCCTCGGGAAGAAAACTGCATTTCCCTGTGCGCAGCCAACGCTTTCTGTTCTCTTCACCTATACCTATATCGCTGTCCTGAGGCGATATATTAAAGTCGCCCATAACCACAAGCGGCAGCTCCGTCGAGCAACATTCTTCCAGATATTTCTGCAAATCCGCATAAAAACGCTGCTTACCGGGAAACTTGACCGGATGCTCGCGACTCTCGCCCTGCGGGAAATAGCCATTGATGACCCTGATGCTCTCCCCCTTCCAGGGCAGATCGGTCACCAGCAATCTTCGTTGAGCAGCCTCATCATCGCCCGGAAAACCCTTTTTCACGGAAGAGGGTGCCTGACGCGTCAAGGTCGCCACACCATAATGCGTCTTCTGCCCGTAAAAGCTGGCGTGATAGCCCATGTCGGCGATTGCGTCTACAGGAAAGTCGGGATCACTCACCTTGGTTTCCTGGATACCGATAACGTCCGGATCGTGACGATCGATGATCAGCCGCAGGTGATCGAGGCGCTTGCGTATGCTGTTGGCATTAAAGGAGATGATGTTCATACCAGCGGGCTACTCTCGCTTGAAAGAAGGAAGCTCAGCGTACCATATGCAGGAAGTGCATGTGCTTCTCGTACTGATCGACAATATCAGCAATAATCTGGTCCTGGGTCCATCCTACGAGGTCATAATCCTGGCCTCCTTCAGACAGAAAAACCTCTGCCCGGTAATAGCGGCGTTCATCCTCCCTTTCACTGTCAACCACAAAGCTGGGCGGCAAAAAAGGACGGGGATAGACCTGATAGAGGAAGTCACGCTCATCGCCGTGCATGATGTGCAGCTTGGGAGACAAGCTCTCTTCATCGACTTCCACCCGAATGCCAGCCGCATTCTGGCTGTCAATTTCCCGGGCAACGGCTTCCATGGCCGACAACACTGTCGTTTTTATAAACATTTCCACCTGGGTTCTGCGGGGAAAGTGAATCTGGTTCTTGAGCCTTTTCTGCCACGAAATGGGCTTGCTCCCCACGTGGGGCGCCAGGGTCGCATTCAGCTGGCTGTCCCTTTTGGCAGCATCTATGGCCAGCGCCTTCAAAAGTCCATAGGCAGCAAAAAGAAGAACAATGACAAAGGGAAGAGCAATCACCATGGTCGCCGTCTGGAGAGCACGCAAACCGCCGGCCAGCATCAGCACCATGGCCACAGTACCAATCACGAAGGACCAGAACGCTTTTTGCCACAAGGGTGTCGGTCCCTTGCCACCAGAGGCCAGAATATCGATCACCATGGCGCTGGAATCTGCGGATGTGATGAAAAACACGATAATCATCACAATGGATAGCAGGGAGAGCATACTCGACAAGGGAAAGTGCTCCAGAAACCGGAAAAGCGCGAGGGAGACGTCCTCCTGCACTATGCCAGCAAGGACATGATCACCCTGATGCATCACCATATCTATAGACGTATTGCCAAACACCGTCATCCAGATAAAGGTCATGCCGGAGGGAACGCAGAGCACACCCAGAACAAATTCACGGATTGTTCGCCCTCTGGAGATACGGGCAATGAACATGCCCACAAAAGGCGACCAGGAAAGCCACCAGGCCCAATAGAAAAGCGTCCAGCCGCCCAGCCAGTCGTTTGGTTCATACGCATAGAGATTGAAGGTCTGATCAATGATGCCTGACAAGTAACCACCGGTATTCTGCACCAACATTTTGAACAGAAGGACTGTAGGCCCCAGCACCACGACCAGTACCATCAAAATCAGTGCCAGTGCCAGGTTCAGTTCAGACAGGCGCCGCACACCCCGATTCAGCCCGGACACCACCGACATGGTCGCCAGCAATGTGACCACAGCGATGATCACCCCCTGGGTACGAATACTGACCGGCACATCAAAAAGCTGGGACAGGCCCGAATTGACTTGCAAAGCACCGTATCCCAAAGCTGTCGACACCCCGAAAACGGTGCCGCTGATGCCACATATATCAATCAGATGGCCTTGCCAGCCATAAATGCGCTCTCCAATCAGTGGGTAGAGGGCAGAACGCAGGGTCAGGGGAAGTCCGTGCCTGTAGCAGAAAAAAGCCAGAACAAGCGCGACAAGAGCATAGATACTCCAGGCATGAAGACCCCAGTGAAAAAAGGTAATGCGCATCGCTTCCTTGGCGGCCTCAACCGAGCCGGAGTCGGTGCTTCCCGGCGGTGAAAGCAGGTGCATCAGCGGCTCTCCCACACCGAAGAACATGAAACCTATACCCATGCCGGCAGCAAACAGCATGGCGAACCAGGAAGCGAAACTGAAATCCGGCAGGGCATGATCCGGGCCCAGCTTCATGGTGCCGTAACGGGACACCCCCAGAAACACAACACACAAAAGAATGAGAGCCACGGCCATCACATAGAACCAGCCAACATTATTCATCATGCTGACTTGCACCGCCTGAAAGTGAACTTCGGCACTTGACGGAAACAGGGCTGTATAGCTGAGAAGAGAGAGGATAAGAAGGAACGCACCCCAGAAAACAGGGGGGTTCAGTCGGTGGCGTTTCGGGGCCTTTGCATCACTCATAGGATAAAGCAGTGGCTCTCCAGTAGCAGCACATGGGCGCGCATAGTACATGGAAAATATTGTTTTGTGAAGGAAAAAGGTGCTTGCTTGTCATGAAGCGGGGCGTATAGCCTATCAAGACCAGCCGGACAAGGTTGGCTTCATCTTCCATTCAACCGATGAGTGACAACAATGATCTACGAAGGTCATGGCCTTGCCGTCAGCCTGCTTGACGACGGGATTGCCCAGCTTGATTTTTCGCCTCCGCGCGGCGGAGTCAACCTGCTGGATCAGCCTACCCTGCTTGCCCTGGACCAGGCCCTGACCGCACTGCACAGGGTGTCTGACCTGGCCGGGCTGGTGCTGACAAGCTCTGCAGACAGTTTTATCGCAGGGGCTGACATCAAGGCGTTCAACAGCCTTTTCTCCCAGTCAGAAGAGACCATATGCCAGTACCTTGCGGGCATTCATCAGACCTTCAACGCGCTGGAGGATCTGGCTGTACCGACTGTCGCTGCTGTCAATGGGCTTGCTCTGGGCGGCGGTTTCGAGTTGTGTCTGGCCGCAGACTATCGCATCCTGTCCAGCCAGGCATCTGTGGGGCTCCCGGAGGTCAGGCTGGGTATTTTCCCCGGTTTTGGCGGCGTTGTGCGTCTGAGTCGACTGGTGGGATGTGATACAGCTCTGGAGTGGATTTGTCAGGGCCTGGAACAACAGCCGGACGCAGCCCTGCGCGCCGGTGCTGTCGATGCTGTGGTCAAGCCCGAACACTTGCTGACATCCGCCCTGGACACGCTCCAGCGTGCGGGACAGGGTGCGCTGGACTGGCACAGCCAACGCCAGAGAAAGATAGCGCCTGTCACCTTGCCAGCGGCGGAACAGACCATGGTTTTTGCAACCGCAGAAGCCATGGTGGCTGCCAAGGCCGGCCCTCACTGCCCTGCCCCACTGGAAGCCCTGCGCGTCATGCGCGACCAGGCTCTTCTGGCAAGACATCCCGCACAGCAGCTGGAAGCTCAGGCTTTTGCCCGTGTGGCCCGCACAACAACCGCAGCTCACCTGATTCAGCTGTTCATGAATGATCAGCTGGTGAAGAAAAAGGCAGCACAATATGCGCATGAAGAGCCGCCCACCCGTCGGGCCGCCATTCTGGGGGCCGGCATCATGGGAGGCGGCATCGCCTGCCAGTCCGCGTTGGCTGGCATTCCGGTATTGATGAAAGATGTGGCCCAGCAAGGACTGGATCTGGGGCTGGAAGAAGCCGCGCTCTGTTTGAACAGGCGACTGGAACGCGGCAAGCTCAGCCCGCTGGAGATGGGCAGGATCCTCAACCGTATAGCACCGACCCTGAATTATGGCGATTTTGCACAGACCGATCTGGTCGTGGAGGCGGTCGTAGAGGACAAGGCGATCAAGCAGGCCGTGCTCAAGGAAGTGGAACAACATGTTCGTCCTGGAACGCTGCTGACATCCAACACATCAACCATACCCATCGCGGAGCTGGCCGGCGTCCTTGAGCGACCGCAGGATTTTTGTGGCCTGCATTTTTTCAACCCGGTTCACAAAATGCCGCTGGTGGAAGTGATTCGCGGGCCTCAGACCAGCCAGGAAGCACTGGCACGTGCCGTTTGCTATGCAAAAAGTCTCCGGAAAACGCCCATTGTAGTGAGCGATTGTCCAGGCTTTCTGGTCAACCGGGTGCTGTTTCCCTACCTGGGTGGATTTGCAGCCCTGGTGCGGGACGGTTTCGATTTTCGTGAGGTAGATCGCGTCATGGAGGGTTTCGGCTGGCCAATGGGACCCGCCCGCTTGCTGGACATCGTCGGGCTGGACACCGCCATACATGCCGAGACGGTGATGGCGTGTGGCTTTCCTGAGCGTATGGGACGCGATTTCACCAGTGCCCTGGAGGCTCTCCACAACGACGGGCGGCTCGGTCAAAAAAACGGCCTTGGGTTTTACCGATATGAAGCCGACAAAAAGGGGCGACTGCGTCATCACACCGATGAAAAAAGTCTGGCACTTGTGGCATCTTGCAGCGCCGCACGCCGGGAGACTTTTGAAGACAGGGAAATCCTTGAACGGATGATGATCCCCTTGTGTCTGGAGCAGGTGCGCTGCCTTGAAGACGGCACAGTGGCCACAGCTGCCGAGGCGGATATGGCACTGGTTCTGGGGCTGGGATTCCCGCCCTTTCGTCAAGGACCGCTGGGGTGGATCCAGGCACAAGGCCTGAAACACTTTCTCAGTCTCTGCGACCGTCATGCGCCACTGGGCCCCCTTTACGCAGCCACTGAAGAGCTACGCCGCATGGTCCATGACGGCAAGACCTTCTATTGATTCAGGAGTGACAGAATATGGCTCTCAAGCCAAGGGACGCGGTTATTGTGGACGCCGTGCGTACCCCCATGGGACGCTCGAAAGGCGGCCTTTTTCGTCAAGTCCGTGCCGAGCAGCTGGCCGCCGGCCTGCTTCCGGTGCTGATGGAACGCAATCCGGCATGGGAGACTGCCGCCACCGATGACATTATCTGGGGCTGTGCAACCCAAACCCGGGAGCAGGGACTCAACATTGCGCGCAATATCGCTCTTATGACGTCCCTGCCCCAGCAGATTCCTGCCCAGACAATCAATCGGCTGTGTGGCTCCTCCATGCAGGCATTGCACAATGCGGCCATGGCTATCCAAGCCGGACAGGGTGATGTTTTTGTTGTCGGTGGTGTGGAGCATATGGGACACGTGTCCATGGATCAGGGCCTGGATCTGGCACCACAGGCAGGTCTGTACAGCGCACAGGCTTCCCGCAGCATGGGGTTGACAGCCGAACTCCTGGCCCGCACCCAGGGGATCAGTCGTTCAATGCAGGATGAATTTTCTCTTCGTTCTCATCGCAAAGCGGACAATGCCCGCAAACAGGGTTACTGGGACAGCGAAATTGTTCCCACCAGAGGGCATGACGCCCATGGCTCTCCCATCTGTTGCAGCGAAGATGAAGTCATTCGCCCGGACACTGAACTGGCGGCCCTTCAGGCTCTCAAGCCGGTTTTCGACAAGAAACAGGGAACCATTACAGCCGGCTCATCTTCTGCTTTGGCCGATGGTGCGGCGGCCCTGCTGGTTGTCTCAGCCGAACGGGCACAAGCACTGCAAATGAGAATACGGGCACGCGTCAGAGCCATGGCTGTTGTCGGCTGCGAACCTGCGCTGATGGGCCGGGGGCCCGTTCCTGCCAGCCATAAAGCGCTTGACAAGGCAGGCCTTGCCATGGATGACATGGAAGTGATTGAGTTCAACGAGGCCTTTGCCGCTCAAGCCCTTGCTGTCATCAAGGAGCTGGGTTTGCATGACAGACTGGAGGAGCGCATAAATCTACAGGGAGGAGCCATTGCATTGGGACACCCGCTGGGCTGTTCCGGGGCACGGATCACAACAACTCTGCTCAATATCATGGAACGCAAGGACAGCCACTTTGGACTGGCGAGCATGTGTATAGGTCTGGGGCAAGGGATCGCCACCATACTGGAGCGTGTATGAACAGGTCGCGTCGTCTGACAGCTGACGACAGAAAGGCCAGGCAGCGAGCCCTGTAGCACGGCAAGCTCAGGCTCGGGTTCGGAGCTGTTCGTATTCTGATATCCAGCGGCGCGTATCCAGCGAAAATCAGTTATGAAAATACCCACCCAGTCTGGTTACGGCAAGGCGACTCTCTTGTGAACAGGCCCCGGGCATGACACCGGCCGGCGTCATGCCCGGGAGCTGTCTGAAACAGTTCTGGAAACACACCAACGTATTTGTTGGAAGATGCTGTTCTTCTGTCAACAATGCAGAGCCATTTTTCAGATCTGGCGTTCATGAAAAACAAGCCGGTTAAACGGGGCGGCTCGTTTTCCGGCCAGTTTCTATAGAGCGGTGCCTGCGCCTGTCTTACTACAGAGGCAGAGCATGCTGAAGCTGGAGGACAGGAATCCCATCCAGGCAGGCCTGGAGCAAGCCGACTACAGAACCGGGGCTTGCTCCGGGCTTTACCAACGAATGAGGGACACAAGATCTACGGGGAAAAAAACTGCCCGCCTACACGGGGAGCTGTTTCAGATCCCAGAAGGCTTTGGCAAGATAACCCGCACCCACCAAACCTCTCTACAGTTTCCTGAAAAGTCGCGATATCGAGGTCCTCCAGAGGCAAGCGCTGCCAAAGCACATAGACACCAGCATCTCTGTCCACAGTCAGGCTGACACGCTGCTCCTTGATGAGCCCCATACTGTGTTCCAACAACCTGCGCGTCTCATCCTGCCGTTGCGCCTTCGATTGAGACAAGGGCCCCAGATGCGCCTGGAGATATAACCGGCGGTCTTGTTCGAAGCAGAAAAGTTCAAGTCCTTCCACAGGAACAGGATATTTTTTGTCCTTGTTCTGCACAGGCCTTTCGATTCCGTTATTTCTGGAAAAGGTATCCAGGAGTTCATTCAGATGCATAGCAATGGCTCCAGCACAAGTCTTCGTTAAGTATTGGCAAGCACACAGCAGAGCACAACAAACAAACCTGTGAAGGGGGCGACAGTGACGCGGTCTTGCTGAGCTCGTCAAAACCACCTTGTGGAGGAGGTCTTCAGGAGGAGCAGCCTATCCTGGAGTCTGCACTTTTCAGAGAACCCGGAAGCATACGACATGTGCTCCCATAAAGAACAGCGGCTATGACAGCCTGCCGGAGACAAGCTCCTGCTCAAAGCGAATCACAGCCAGCTGTTGGTATGCGGGGTTTATAGACAACCGAAACCCGACTACTCAGTCTGAATACTCAACAAGTCAGCTTTGCACCTCAAAGGAAATTGACGGGCAGTGTGCTCAGGACACAAGAACGGTGAAGACTTTCGTTTCCCGTTCTTGTTCCTGACCACACAGCCTGCTGCACCAGGCTGGGCCCTTGCCGAATAACGGTGCCCGGGAGACTGACCGGGCATGGGTCTGCAAGACAACCTCCCTGGCGTACAGCGTCCCGCAACAACCTCCGGGGCGACCGCCTGTCAGGCGTAGTCGACGAGGCTTTTGTCCCCACCGGCTTGCCGCACAGACAGCTTCTTCATCACCAGGAGGGAGAGGATAAAGAGCCCTGTGGTAGCAGCCAGGCCCGCCCAGAGAGAGCCGCTCATACCGAACATCAGATAGCCGACACAACAGATGCAAGCCACCAGCAGACAGTAGGGAAGCTGGGTCACCACGTGATCAATGTGATCACAGGAAGCGCCCGTTGAAGACAGGATGGTTGTGTCAGAGATGGGTGAACAATGATCACCAAAAACAGCGCCGGACAAAACTGCTGCCATAGCCGGAAGCAACAAGGCGCTGTCTGCGGCATAGGCCATATCTGCGGCAATCGGCAACATCAGGGCAAAAGTTCCCCAGCTGGTGCCTGTAAAGAATGCCACCACACCCGAGAACAGAAAAACCAGAAGCGGTAACCAGCCGGCGTCCATATGGTCTCCCATAAAGCTGATCAGATAGGCACCGGTTTCCAGGTGATCCACAACAGTGACAAGCGTCCATGAAATCACCAGAAGGCAAGAACAACCTATCATGGAGCTGATCCCGTTGAGAGCTGCCCGGCCCACCTTCGCCGCCGCAATTCGTTGACGCCACAATACCTTTGCGCTGACCAGCAGAGCGGCACAACCGCCAAGGACCAGAGACAGGGGTACCCGGGTTGACTCAATGGCCGCCAGAAAAGAAAACGGTCGACCGGCTTCCGCCAGGGCCTGGGCTCCTATTCCCACCAGAGCTATAAGCGTGACAACCACCAGAGCCAGAATAGGACCTACCAGATCAAAGACTTTGCCCTGCCCTTCGCCCTGACTGTCCACAACATCTGCCGCCTGGTCGCCGCCCCTGGCAAGTGCCTCCCTGGCGATGCGCGCATGCTTGGCCATGGGCCCTATGTCAAGCTCGAAAGCCGCAACGGCAGCGGCCATAAACAAGGCAAAAAGCGCATAAAAGTTCATGGGGATCATCGAGACAAACGCAATCAGGGATCCCATGCCCTGAACCCCATGGGCCGCCATCGTGGTTCCTGTAAGGGTCACTATGTATGCCCCCCAGCTGGAGACCGGTGCCAACACACACACAGGTGCGGCTGTAGAATCAATCAGATAGGCCAACTTGGCACGGGAGACGCCATGGGCGTCGGTGACCGGACGGCACACATTCCCTACAGCCAGCGCATTGAAATAATCGTCGATGAAAACAATGATTCCCAGAAAGACGGCCAGCAACTGACTGCCCTTTGCGGTCTTGATACGCTGACGCGCCCAGCGGGAAAAAGCACGATCGCCTCCGGACAAGGAAGCAAAGCTGGTGATGATCCCGAGAGTCAGACTGAAAGTCACAATGAAGACTTTGTCAAACTTGATGCCATTGTCCCAGAAAAGTCCCAGAACCTCTCGCCCGATGTAACGCGCTGCCGTGAGTGGGTTGAAACCGTTCAGGAACAGGGCTCCCAGCGCAATCCCTATCGAAAGAGAAAGCAAAGCCCGGCGAGTCACAATGGCCAGAACAACGGCCAACACCGGGGGCAAGAGAGACAGAGGAGAATGGGAAAAGCTGATACTGCTAAAGTCCATGGTCTGGAATCCGTAGTTTCCGTTTTTTCACACCGTCATTTATAAAAGAAGGCATGTCTTTGATAACTGCAAGAAGACGGGAAAAAGCCTGCGTACAAAACGAGCAGAGTCACCACGCCCCAAGGGAAAAGAAAGTGAAAATCAGCGCGCGAAAGGGCTTGCAACGGCGTGCTGCACACCTCTTTTTTCTCCGGCCGGGCATAAAAAAAAGCACACAAACGCCATCATGGCATTCAGGCACTTCCTGGAACCTCACTTCCATGCCCGCCAGGAGCCAGGGCTGCAACCAGAAACTGGTCGGAATGCAGCTCCTCTCCTTTGAATCATGTCTCTGACGACCGTTCAACGCTGTGTGTTCGCCAGAACCCCGTGCTGCTACCATGCATTTGCCGCAGGCCGCAGAAGAGGAGAGCCAGACGAACCACACCACGGGGGGGGAGGAACCTGAAATATTTGGCACGCCACCAGTCGTCTATCGAGAAAACGGCCGGTCTCCAAGCCTGAAACTCCGGTTCAGACTGGACTCTCACAGATCAGAGCTGGGAAGAAAAGCCCAGGCTACCGATAAGAGAGCGGGAACAGGACGCCCTGCTGAGACAGGCCAGATTGAGTATCTACTGGCACGAGCCCCGCCCGGAAGATCAACACTCCCGTCACGCCGAACCAGCATTCGCCTGCAACCTGACGTACTAGCAGAACCCAGCCGGGCTTTCTCCTGCTGCTGACACAATTTCCCGGACAGCCCCCTAGTTCAGCTTCTCCCTGATGCGCGCTGCCTTGCCACTGAGGCCTCTCAGATAATAGAGCTTGGCCTTACGCACAGCGCCACGGCGCTTGACCTTGATGGAGGCCAGCAAAGGACTGTAAGTCTGGAATGTACGCTCCACTCCTACGCCGTAAGATGTCTTGCGCACTACGAACGAAGAATTGAGTCCGCCGTTGCTCTTGCCAATCACAACCCCTTCATAAGCCTGAAGGCGCTCACGGCTGCCTTCGCGGACGCGCACTTGCACTACAACCGTATCACCAGGCGCAAAAGGCGGAATCTCTCCACCCATTTGTTCAGCTTCAAGCTCCTGGATGATTTTTCCCCTGTTCATTCTTGCATCAACTCCAAAGTCAATCGTAATCTGGTATTTTTTTCAGGCCCGGACTTGCCGGGCAGGCACCAGCACTCTTCAAGCGATTTGACATGCCCTCATCGGGACACTGGCCGACAAACTCCGCCAGCAGCTGCCTGTCCTCACCGCTCATCACTCTTGCGTCCAGCAAATCAGGCCTGCGCAACCAGGTCCGTCCCAACGACTGCTGCAATCGCCATTGCCGGATACGTTCGTGGTTACCGGACAGCAACACCTCCGGCACAGGACTCTCTTCGAACACCTCAGGGCGCGTGTAGTGAGGACAGTCCAGCAAACCATCGGAAAACGAATCTTCCTGCGCAGATGCGTCATGGCCGAGAGTGCCGGGCACCAGGCGCGAAACAGCATCCATGACCACCATCGCAGCCAACTCTCCACCACTGAGCACAAAATCACCCACAGACCATTCTTCGTCTATCTCAGCGGCAATCAAGCGCTCGTCAATGCCCTCATAGCGCCCCGCAACAAGAATGCTTCCCTCTCGCTGTGCCAGGGAACACACCCCCGCCTGGTCAAGGCGCCGCCCCTGAGGCGACAGATAAATCACGCGAGCTCCGGGGGCTGCCGCTGCCTTCGCCGCCCGTATGGCATCTCGCAATGGCTGAATCTTCATCAGCATGCCGGGCCCCCCGCCGTAGGGCCGGTCGTCCACAGTACGGTGTCTGTCGTGGGCATAATCCCTGGGATTCCAGGTGAATAATTCGATCAGCCCACTGCGCACAGCCCTTCCACTGACACCATACCCGGACACAGCCGCAAACATCCCGGGGAAAAGGGTGACAACATCAAACCTCATGCAACACCCAGCTCTCCGGCTCCGGTCCCGCATGGAACCTCGCAGCCTCGAAAAAAGCCGCCCAGCTCTGAAACAGCCTTTTGGTTTTCAACCAGAACCACTCTCGTCTTCATGCCATACCGTGCTTCGAAAAATCGAAATCCCGCGTCGATCCCCATCTTTCGTTGCGCCGAAAATCCTGTTTTTTTGCCAAGAGGTGTCGGTGAAACAAACGCCGCGCCATGCAAAATATGGCGGGAGGCACGTTCTGCACCAGCCTTTGCTTTCAAAGAACAGCCCCCGGCACAATCTATTACGTGCAGATCCGGCCATATCACCAGATGCTTCATCGCCAGGAACGCCACTGCCGGATGGCCTTCCATTGCCCTAGAAGTCGGGATCCCAACGCACCAGCAGCTTGCGCTGCGCAAGGTCCACATCAACGATGACATGATCCACCCAGGGAACCAGATGCTCAGGACTCACGCCATCTGCTGCCGCTCCCTTGATCACGAGGACATCGTTGGCTCCCGTTTCTATCAGGTTGATGACCTTTCCGAGGAGGACAGGCTCGCCCTCATCCTCATCCGCGCGCCAGGCCAATACGCTCAAACCTTGTAACTGGTGCCAGTAGTATTCGCCCTCATCAAGAGGCGGCAAGCTGGCTTGCTCGACGAAGACCTCTGCTCCGGAAAACGAACGGGCATGTTCCCGATCATCAACACCCTCGAAAGACGCTACCAACCCTTTTCCCTGGATGCGCCCGCCGGTCAGCACCACTGATTCCCAGTGCCCATCGCGATGGCGCAGCCGCCAACGTCTGTACTCAAGGATATTGGAGGGAGGGTCTGTAAAGGAAAACACCTTGACCCACCCTTTGATGCCATGAACAGAAGCAATGCGGCCCATCACAAGATAGTTGCCGACATCCGCCTGTGTCCCTGCCTCCGGCATCAAGCGCCCTTCAGCAAACGCTTCACAGAACCCGTCATCTGGGCACCTACGGAAAGCCAGTAGTCGAGGCGCTCACGATTGACAGAGATAACGGGTTCCTGCCCCTTGCGCAGACAAGGCTGCGTGTACCCAAGGCGCTCAAGGAAAGCCCCGGAAAGAGCTCTTCGGCTATCAGCAACAGTCAGATAGTAGAAGGGGCGCTTCTTGGCGCCCGCCCGAGCAAGACGGATTACAACCATATGAACATCTCATTCTGTGTGACAAAACACACGCTGCAAAAAGGACCCTTGCACCAGGAACCACAGTCCGCTCACCCAGCCCTCCAGCTGACCGGCATCGCGTGCACACCCCTGAAAGCCCCAACAAAGGGCTGGCATTCTACGACATATTGCGGAATATGCAAGCTGCAAACTGACAACCCTGTTATAACCGGCTTCTTTTTCATCCCTGCGGCACCGGCCAGGCTGGCAATGCCTTATACGCGCCCGGCCTGCTTGTTCTTGAACATCCCCAGTCCGCGCATCATTTTCGTCATACCACCTTTCGCCGATACCTTTTTCATCATTTTCTGCATCTGGCCATGTTGCTTTACCAGACGGTTGATATCCTGAATGCTGGTGCCAGAGCCTGCTGCGATACGCCGCTTGCGCGATCCATTGAGGACGGCGGGGAAACGTCGCTCACTGGGGGTCATGGAGCTGATAATGGCCTCCATCCTGGCAAACATTTTGCCATCATCGAGTCCTTGTGCCATCGCAGGGATGCCGCCGCCCATCCCCGGCAGCCGGTCGACCAGCCCTTCCAGGCCTCCCATGCTTTTCACTTGCTGCAACTGATCCCTGAAGTCTTCCAGATCAAACTTTTTCCCTTTTTTCAGCTTGCTTGCCAGTCGGTCAGCTTTCTTTTTGTCCAGCTTGCGCTCGGCTTCCTCGACCAGACTGAGCATGTCTCCCATACCCAGAATACGGGAAGCCACACGGTCCGGATGGAAGACTTCCAGCGCCTGGGTCTTTTCTCCCACCCCCAGAAAACGAATGGGTTTTCCCGTGACAGAACGCACAGACAAGGCCGCACCACCACGGGCATCCCCATCCACTTTCGTAAGGATGACACCAGTCAAGGGCAGCGCTTCGTGGAAGGCCCTGGCTGTCACAGCAGCATCCTGACCGGTCATGGCATCCACAACAAAAAGCGTCTCCACAGGGGCAACCGAACTATGCAGCTGACGTATTTCAACCATCATCTGCTCGTCCACGTGCAAGCGCCCTGCTGTATCTATGATCACCACATCCTTGTGTTGCAGACGTGCGTGCTGGACAGCGGCCTTCGCTATATCAACAGGTTTCTCACTCCCCGAAGAGGGAAAGAAATCGGCACCCACCTCTGATGCCAGAAGCTTGAGCTGATCTATGGCCGCCGGACGGTAGACATCAGCACTGGTCACCAATACCGATTTTTTACTGTTCTCCTGCAGCCATCTGGCCAGCTTGGCAACAGATGTTGTCTTCCCCACGCCTTGCAGGCCGGCCACAAGAATAACGGCCGGAGGCTGGGCTGCCAGGTTCAGGCCTTCATTGGCGGCACCCATGGTGGCAGTCAATTCATCACTGACAATACGCAGGAAAACCTGACCGGGCGTCAGACTTTGGCTGACTTCCTGCCCCAGTGCTCGCTCGCGTACGCGTCCGATAAAATCCTTGACAACGGACAGGGCTACATCAGCCTCCAGAAGGGCCATGCGGACTTCCCGCAAGCTATCCCTGACGTTTTCATCAGTCAGTTTGGCCTGACCTGTAACATGCTGCAGCGTCCGTGATAGACGCTCTGTGAGACTTTCAAACATCCGCCACTCTCTTGCTTGCTGGACTCGAAAAAAATGGGTGAATTATAACAGCAGCCTGTGCCCCCGCTTAACGCCCGTCAGGAGCAAAACGAGGGCGTGCAATGCGCATCAGGCAAGACTTGGGGACTATATCTGGAGACGGGAGCCTGTTGTTGCGCCCCCTGGCTGCCGACAGTGCCAGCAGGGCATCTGGAGCCCTGCCGGCGGTGAAGGCAAAGGACGCAGCAGAGCATCCGCCCCCCAGACGTACAACGGCAGAGACCGGCCTGGAGCCGGTCTTTATATCAATGGAACACAGAAGTTATGACAGGGAGCTGATCAGATCACCAGCCAGTCACTTCTTTCAGACCCGCCGCTATATCGGACAGGCTACGGACCGTTTTTACGCCTGCACGCTCCAGGGCCGCGAACTTCTCATCGGCAGTCCCTTTTCCTCCCGCGATTATGGCACCGGCATGTCCCATACGCTTACCCGGCGGTGCCGTCACTCCTGCAATGTAGGAAACCACAGGCTTGGTGACATGATCCTTGATCCAGGCCGCTGCATCTTCTTCTGCAGTACCGCCAATCTCGCCGATCATCACAATAGCCTCGGTAGCCGGATCCTTTTCGAACTCCGCCAGCATGTCAATAAAACTGGATCCGGGTATAGGATCGCCCCCGATACCGATACAAGAGGACTGACCAAAGCCGGCATCCGTTGTTTGCTTCACTGCTTCGTAAGTCAAAGTCCCGGATCGGGATATGATTCCCACACGGCCAGGCAGGTGAATATGTCCTGGCATGATCCCGATCTTGCATTCGCCCGGCGTTATGACTCCCGGACAGTTAGGCCCGACAAGACGGACATTGAGCTCGTCACACTTGACCTTTACCTGGAGCATATCGAGCGTGGGAATACCCTCGGTAATGCAAACAATCAACTCGATACCGGCATGGGCGGCTTCCAGAATGGAATCCTTGCAAAAAGGCGCCGGAACATAGATGACACTGGCCGTAGCCCGCGTCTCGGCCACAGCCTCTGCGACTGTGTTGAACACGGGAAGATCCAGGTGCGTCTGCCCGCCCTTGCCTGGCGTAACGCCACCCACCAGACGGGTGCCATATTCCAGCGCCTGTGATGAATGAAACGTGCCCTGAGAGCCTGTAAACCCCTGACAGATGACGCGCGTGTCCTTGTTGACAAGAATGCTCATCCTTTTTCCCCCGCTGCCTTGACCACCTGCTGCGCTGCATCCGTCAGACTGGTCGCCGCTATGATATCCAGACCGCTCTCGGCAAGAAGTGCCGCCCCTTTCTCTGCGTTGTTGCCTTCCAGACGCACGACAACAGGAACCTTGACGCCGACCTCTTTGACGGCACCCATTATGCCTTCAGCAATGAGGTCACAACGCACTATGCCACCAAAAATATTCACCAGGACCGCATTCACCCTGTCATCAGACAAAATAATCTTGAAAGCCTCGGTAACGCGTTCCCTGGTCGCACCGCCCCCCACATCCAGGAAGTTGGCAGGCTGGCCGCCGTGCAGTTTGATGGTATCCATGGTACCCATGGCCAGGCCCGCACCGTTGACCATGCAGCCAATAGTGCCGTCCAGTGCGACATAGTTGAGCTCCCAGTTGGCCGCATGCGCCTCGCGTGGATCTTCCTGACTGGGATCATGCATGGCCTGCAAACGGGGCTGGCGGTAAAGAGCGTTGCCATCGATGCTGATTTTGGCATCCAGACAGTGCAAATCCCCCGCTTGTGTGACAACCAGAGGGTTGACTTCCAGAAGTGCCAGATCGCAGGCGTGAAACATTTTGGAAAGCCCCAGAAACATGTTCACAAACTGCTTGACCTGCTTGCCCTCCAGGCCGAGACGGAAGGCCATATCCCTCGCCTGATACGGCTGCGCACCCACCAGCGGATCTATCACTGCCTTGAGAATTTTTTCGGGTGTTTCGGACGCCACTTTCTCGATTTCCACTCCGCCCTCGGTCGAGGCCATGAAAACAACACGGTGGGAAGAACGGTCAATGACGGCTCCCAGATAGAGCTCACGTGCAATATCTGTGCAGCTTTCAACAAGCACCTTGCTGACGGGCTGGCCTTTTTCATCTGTCTGGTAAGTGACAAGCTGCTGCCCCAGCCACTTGTGGGCAAACTCCCGTATTTCATCATGGCTACTCACCAGGCTGACACCGCCGGCCTTGCCACGTCCTCCAGCGTGAACCTGGGCCTTGATGACCCAGCGTTCGCCACCAATACGGCCAGCGGCCACCACCGCCTCATCAGCCGAGTCGCAAGCATAGCCTTCTGACACCGGCAAACCGTAGTCGGCAAACAGTTGCTTGCCTTGATATTCATGCAAATTCATTCTGAAACCTCGCCGCGTACGACCACGCAGTCCCTCGTTACAGCTCGCGAAAAATTAAATCCGGTGAACCTGGCCGCACCCCCGGCACCCGGGCACAGTGCGTCCAGCACAACAGACAAGAGCGCAATAGCCGACTGAATCAGCCTGCTGACTTGCGGTTGGGCATATGAATGGCACGCTCATCAACCGCCAGGGCTGCCTCATGCAGTGCCTCACCAAAAGTAGGATGCCCAAACATCGTCAAAGCAAGGTCCTCAACGCTGGCACTGAACTCCATTGCCACAACGCCCTGCTGCACCAGCTCTGCGGCACAGCTTCCCACCGCATGCACGCCCAGCACGCGGTCTGTGTCACTGTCGGCAACGATCTTGACCAGCCCTTCACTTTCGTTGGCGGCCACAGCGCGTCCCACTGCTGAAAAAGGAAAAGCTCCTGTTTTGACGGAGACGCCGGCTTCCTTTGCCTGCTCTTCAGTCTGGCCAGCCCAGGCCACCTCGGGATGGGTGTAGATAATGGAGGGAACCAGGTCGTAGTTGACCTCAGCGGCTTTGCCTGCGATCAACTCAGCCACCATCACCCCTTCTTCTGCGCCCTTGTGCGCCAGCATGGGGCCGCGCACGGCATCACCTACGGCAAACAGGCCTGGCACAGCGGTGCGACAGCGATCATCAACAGCAACAAAACCGCGATTGTCCAGCTCCACCCCAGCCTCTGGTGCAAACAGATTCGCTGTGCTGGGGGCCCGGCCTACAGCCACAATCACCTTGTCAAAGACTTCTACCACCTCTTTGCCCTGCGGATCCTGGTAGTGAACCTTGACCTCCTGCCCCTCTATTCCGGAACTCACAACACGACATCCCAGACGGATATCAAGTCCCTGTTTTCTGAAAATCTTTTCGGATACCCGGGCTATCTGCCGATCGGCCATTCCCAGGAAGTTATCCAGCGCTTCCAGCACAACAACCTGCGATCCCAGCCGCGCCCAGACACTACCGAGTTCCAGACCTATAACACCCGCGCCTATCACCCCCAGCCGCCCGGGAACCTTGTCAAATTCCAGAGCACCTGTGGAGTTAACGATCAGGTTGTCATCAAGCGGCACGGGAGGAATCTCTACAGGATGAGAGCCGGTCGCCACCACCGTATTACTGGCATGGATTTCAGACACCTTGCCTGCGGCATCGGTAATCTCAATCCTCTCATTGCCAAGCACCCTGGCCACACCGGATATCAAACTCACCCCGTTGGCCGCAAAGAGCGCCTTGATACCACCGCTCATTTTCTGGACCACTTTGTCCTTGCGCTTCATCATGGCGGCAACATCAATGCCCAGCTTCTCCAGAGCTATGCCATGCTCGGCAAACTGATGGGCCGCCTGATGAAACCGGTGCGAACTGTCCAGCAGCGCCTTGGAGGGAATACAGCCCACATTCAGGCAGGTGCCACCCAGAGTGGGCTTGCCCGCTGCATCCTGCCACTTTTCCACGCACACCGTTTTCAGCCCCAGCTGGGCTGCCCGGATCGCACATACATAACCAGCCGGACCGGCTCCTATCACAGCTACGTCAAATTTTTCCGTCATATCACTCAACCAGACCTTTGCATTACACCCGGGGGCTTTTCTTAAACTGCAAGAAGAATGCGCGTCGGATCTTCCAGCAGCTCTTTCATGGTCACCAGAAAGGTAACGGCCTCTTTGCCATCAAGAAGCCGATGATCGTAAGAAAGCGCCAGGTACATCATGGGGAGAATGACAACCTGACCATCAACTGCCACAGGCCTCTCCTGGATCTTGTGCATACCCAGAATGGCTGACTGGGGAGGATTGAGAATAGGGGTCGACAGCAAAGAACCAAAAACACCACCGTTGGAGATGGTGAAGGTGCCGCCTGTCATATCCTCAATGGCCAGCTTGCCATCACGCGCCTTGATTCCGTAATCTCGAACGCAGGTCTCCAGCTCCGCCAGGGTTTTCTGCTCAGCGTCACGAACCACTGGCACTACCAGTCCCCTCTCGCTGGAAACGGCTACGCCTATATCCTGATAGCCATGGTAAACAACATCCTGGCCGTCAATGGAGGCATTCGCGACCGGGTGACGCTTCAAGGCTTCCACGGCGGCCTTGACGAAGAACGACATGAATCCCAGTTTCACACCATGGCGTTTTTCGAACAGGTCGCGGTAGCGTTTGCGCACTTCCATAATCGGACGCATGTTGACTTCATTGAAAGTGGTCAGCATGGCTGCCGACTGCTGCGCCTGAAGCAAGCGCTCTGCCACCTTGGCGCGCAGACGCGTCATGGGCACACGCTGTTCGGGGCGCTCGCCAGAAGGAGAGCCCGCAGGAGAGTGCTCCTGCGTCCCCTTGCCAACGGCAGGCTTTTCGTCTGAAGGCCCTTTATCCGCAGCGGGCCTGTCTGCGGTCTGGCTCATGGCCGGCTGGGGACTTGAACCGCGAACACGGACGAAAGCCAGAACGTCCTCCTTGGTAATCCGCCCCCCCTTTCCTGTTCCCGTAAGAGCCTCCGGCTGGACGCCATGCTCTTCGGCAAGACGCCTGGCCGCCGGGCTCAACAAAAATGACACCCCGACCTGGCCAGACGCTTCCACGCTCAGAGAAGCCTCTGCAACAGCAGAAGCAGAAGCCGCTGCGGCATCGCCGGAAGCCGCATCAGGAGCGGGCACACTCTCACCTTTTTCCCCCACCTCGAAGTGCGCAATCACCTCCTCACTGGCCACAAGGCCCCCAGCCGCCTTCAACTGGTCAAGCAGGGTGCCAGACTCGGGCGCCACAACTTCCAGGACCACCTTGTCTGTTTCAATTTCCACCACAAGCTCATCGCGTACGCAGTAGTCGCCCGGCTCTTTACGCCAGGCTGCTATAGTGCCTTCGCTGACAGACTCAGGAAACGTTGGTACTTTGATCTCTACAGCCATGGATGCTCAATTCCTTGACGATTCAGTCACCGGTTACATAATTCAGGGCGCGGGCAACCAATCCCTCCTGCTCTTCGAGATGCATCGACATGTACCCACAAGCCGGTGCAGCCGATGCAGGGCGGCCTTCGTAGCCCAGTGTCAGCGCTTCGTTGGGGTGTGTCGCGACAGCTCGCCGCATGTGGTGCTGGCTGCAATACCAGGCCCCCTGGTTCATGGGCTCTTCCTGACACCAGACAACAGTTGTCAACATAGGCCATGCCGCCAGGACCTCTGCCAGATCCTTTTCCGGAAAGGGATAGAGCTGCTCCACGCGAATAATGGCCACAGTATTCAACTGTTGGTCACGACGCATGCTCAGCAGGTCGTAGTACACTTTTCCGCTGCACAGAACCAGCCTTGTCACTCTTTTCTTGTCGAGAGAATCCACTTCCGGAATGACTGTCTGGAACGCGCCTGCAGACAATTCCTCCAGGGAGGATACAGCCAGCCGATGACGCAGCAAACTCTTGGGGGAAAAAACAATCAGTGGCTTGCGTAACGGCCGCACAATCTGGCGACGCAGCATATGAAACACCTGGGCCGGCGTCGTTGGCACGCACACCTGGATATTATGCTGGGCACTGAGCTGCAGAAAACGCTCCAGCCGGGCAGAGGAATGCTCAGGCCCCTGGCCTTCATAGCCATGCGGCAGCAGCATGGTCAGGCCGCACAGCCGCCCCCATTTGGCTTCACCGCTGGTGATAAACTGATCGATGACAACCTGAGCCCCATTGGCAAAGTCACCAAACTGCGCTTCCCATATCACAAGAGCACGCGGTCTGGTGGTTGCATAGCCGTATTCAAAAGCCAACACGGCCTCTTCTGACAAAACAGAGTCGTACAGACACACCTCGGACTGATCATCACCCAGATGCGCCAACGGCATCCATGTGCTGCCGTCTTCCTGGCTATGCAAGACCGCGTGCCTGTGTGAGAAAGTTCCCCGGGCCACATCCTGGCCGGTCATTCGCACCGGATATCCGTCCGTCAGAAGAGTGGCATAGGCCAGCAGCTCTGCCATGCCCCAGTTGAGAGACACTTCGCCAGCCACCATGCTGCGGCGCTCATCCATCATCTTGGCGATTTGACGCTGAAGCACAAAGCCGTCAGGCACAGAGCACAGCCGCTCTCCCAGTTTCAACAGCGTCTCCATGGGAACCCGGGTATCATGCGAGGCTGTCCACGAGTGGCCCAGATAAGGCGTCCAGTCCACATACAGGTTGGTGTTGGGCTCGGCAACCAGCGCCTCTACAACGTGCTGGCCAGCATTCAGGGCGGCACGATAGTTTGTCGCCATCGCCTGCTCCTGCGCCTCGGTCAGCACACCCGCCTGGACAAGCGCCTTGGCATAGAGTGTACGCGTGGTTTCCTGCCCCCTGATCTGCTTGTACATAAGCGGCTGGGTGAAAGCCGGCTCATCGGCTTCATTGTGCCCCCGGCGTCTGTAGCAGACCAGGTCGATGACACAGTCGCATCCAAACTCCCTGCGATAATCGACAGCAATGCCTGCTGCAAACACAACAGCCGCAGGATCATCACCATTGACATGCAAAACAGGTGTCGCCAGCATCTTGGCCACATCCGTACAGTAAGGAGTGGAGCGGGCATCTTCCTTGCGGCTGGTCGTAAATCCGACCTGATTGTTGACAACCACATGAACAGTGCCGCCTGAGCTGTAGGCGCGCGTTTGAGACAGCTGGAACGTTTCTGTCACGACTCCCTGCCCGGCAAAAGCGGCGTCACCATGTATGGCGACCGGCACCACCTGACAGCGCTCCCGGTCCTTACGGCGATCCTGGCGCGCACGAACCGAGCCCTGCACAACCGGCGAGACAATTTCAAGGTGCGAGGGGTTGAACGCAAGAGCAAGATGCACCTCTCCGCCGGAGGTCATCACATTGGACGAAAAGCCCTGGTGATACTTCACATCGCCGGAAGCATCACAGGCGTGCAGACTGATTTTGCCTTCAAACTCGTCGAAAAGGTCAGAGGGATTCTTTCCCAGAATATTGACAAGGACATTCAGGCGCCCCCGGTGCGCCATGCCAATCACAATCTCTTCTGCCCCCTGGGCGCCACTGCACTCAATCAGTTCATCCAGAAGAGGAATCAACGACTCCGCACCTTCCAGACCAAACCGTTTGGTACCCGGGTACTTGGCCGCCAGATATTTTTCAAGACCTTCAGCCGCCGTCAGTCGCGCCAGAAGCTGGGTTTCGGACCTGTTGGACGACGCGAACTTGCCTCCGGCCGCCTCCAGCCTGTTCTGAAACCAGCGTCTTTGACATGCATCCGGAATATGCATGAACTCAGCGCCCACAGGGCCGCAATAAATAGACTCAAGGGCAGATAATATTTCACGCAACGGCACAGGCGCCGCGTCTCCCAGCAGTTCCTCTGCCTTGAACGCAACAGCCAGATCCGCCGGCGTGAAGCCATGATGCTCCGGTTCCAGATCCGGCACAGCGGCGGGCACTTCCATACCCAAAGGATCTGTGCAGGCGCGCCTGAATCCATAGCTTCGGTACGCATCTACCAGACGCAGAACCTGTGCCTGTTTGCGCTCATACTCCGCGTTTGAACCCTTGTCCAGGCGCGGCTTGCGCCGCCCCAGCTCAAGAAAGTACTGGCGCACTTCGGCGTGAGACCTGTCCCGCTCTTGCGGATCACCCACAGGCGGCAAGTCAGAGAAAAAAACACGCCACGCATCCGGAACACCCTGTGGATCCTGCAGCCAGATGTTATACAGCTCCTCGACATAGGCAGCGTTCCCCCCTGAGAGGTGGCCTGTCTGCCACATCTGTCGCATTAGACTGTCTTGCATTGCTCCTGTCATCCTGGATAGGCAGAAATCATGGCCAGCTTACACAACACACTGGCCCCGCACTAAATACCTGCTCCCCGCCCTGATGGACGAGACTTCTGACTTTTCGGGTCAGCAACCGACTCTGGACTGGATTGACACTTGTCTCCATCACCAAAGACGGACAGCTCCCGCCCTTTCTTCATACCATACTGGGCACGAGCGCCCCCTGAACCCACCTGACAAGGCACGCCAAAACCCTGCCCGGGAACCACCTTGCCGCCCACACAGTGCCATCAGGACGGCCTCCGCGAACCGGAAGACCCTGTCGCGCTTGCGCCTGTCATGCGCGCCGACGGGATCAGGGATTGCGGAAAATCAGCCAGGCAAGCGTCCCAACCGCCCCGGACCCGGCTCACAGCATTTTTCGTCAAATGCCACGCCGCAGCAGCATGGTACGTATATGCCCTATGGCCCGGGTGGGATTGAGCCCTTTGGGACACACGTTGACGCAGTTCATGATGCCCCGACACCGGAAAACGCTGAAGGGATCCTGCAAGGCAGACAGGCGCTCGCTGGCGGCCGTGTCCCGACTGTCGGCCAGAAAACGGTACGCCTGCAGCAGGCCCGCCGGGCCAACGAAGCGGTCCGGATTCCACCAGAACGAGGGACAGGATGTAGAGCAACAGGCGCATAAAATGCATTCATACAGCCCATCGAGCTGCTCCCTTTCTTCCGGGCTCTGCAAGCGCTCCTGAGCCGGAGGCGCCGTATCATTGATAAGCCATGGACGCACTTTTTCGTATTGGCGGTAGAACAGCGACATGTCGACAACAAGATCACGGATCACCGGCAAACCGGGCAGGGGCCGCAGCACCAGGCGCCCTTTTTTCAAGGCCTCAGACAGCGGCGTAACACACGCCAGACCATTGGTGCCGCCGATATTCATGCCATCAGAACCGCATACGCCCTCACGGCATGAACGACGATAGGTCAAGGTGGGGTCCTGTGCTTTCAGTCGCTCCAGCACATCCAACACCATCAAGTCCTTTCCGTCCGGCACCGCCACCGTCATATCCTGCATGCGGGGCACATCATCCCGCTCAGGATTATAACGGTACACACTCACCTGCACGTCCACGTCTTTCTCCTTGCATCCACCATCAGTAACTCCGCATTTTCGGAGGAAAGGACGCGACTTTTTCCGGCGAAAAATTAACGTCCCTTTTCCCGACCCGCTGCTGCTTCGGAAAATACAAGGAGTGCTTCAGCCAGTTTTCATCATCGCGGTCTGGGTAATCGTTGCGGGCATGAGCCCCTCTCGATTCCTTGCGCTCCAGCGCAGAAAAGGCTGTTGCAAAGGCCACTTCAAACAGATTGTCCAACTCGAGAGCCTCAATACGCGCCGTATTGAAAGCGCGACTTTTGTCTTCAAGATGGACATGCGCTATGCGCTCTTTCAAGGACCTGAGTTTTTCAAGCCCCTCCAGCATGGCTTTTTCTTCACGAAAAACGCCAAAACTCAGTTGCATGACATTCTGCAGCTCGTGCCGCAGATCCGCCACAGACTCACCGGACTCGGTGGCTTCCAGTCGATTCAGGCGCGCCATCGCGGCCTCAATATCCGTATCGCTTGCCGCCAGGCTCTCACTTTCTTCCGCCAGACGATCCCGGATATGCAGCCCTACAGCGCGACCAAAAACCACCAGATCAAGCAGGGAATTCCCGCCCAGTCGGTTGGCGCCATGCACGGACACACAGGCCGCCTCGCCGCAGGCATAGAGTCCGTCCACACCAATCTGCTGGCCAGCATCATCCTGCATCAAGGCCTGGCCTTCAACACTGGTGGGGATGCCGCCCATCATATAGTGACAGGTCGGCACCACAGGAACAGGCTCGCGCGCGGGATCAACATGGGCAAAGGTCTTTGACAGCTCGCAAATACCCGGCAGCCGTTTGGTCAGCGTTTCTTCGCCCAGATGATCGAGCTTGAGAAGAACGTGATCCTTGTTGGGCCCGGCCCCCCTGCCCTCCAGAATTTCCAGAATCATGGAGCGGGACACCACGTCGCGGCTGGCCAGGTCGCGGGCATTGGGGGCGTAGCGATCCATGAAGCGCTCACCCTCGCCGTTGACCAGATATCCGCCCTCACCACGACAGCCTTCAGTCACCAGCACACCGGCACCATAAATGCCTGTGGGATGAAATTGCCACATTTCCATGTCCTGAGCCATGAAACCGGCACGCAGGCTCATGCCCACTCCGTCGCCGGTGTTGATCAGCGCATTGGTGGTTGACGCATAAATACGGCCGGCACCACCGGTTGCCAGAACCGTAGCCCGCGCCTTGATATAAACCACCTCACCAGTTTCAATGCACAAGGCCAGCACACCCGTTACCTGCTGCCGGGCATTGGTCACCAGATCGACGGCATACCACTCATTGAGAAACACAGTCTGACTTTTCAGATTCGCCTGGTAAAGTGTATGGAGAAGAGCATGCCCGGTACGATCCGCAGCAGCACAGGTGCGAGCAGCCTGCCCGCCTTCTCCGTAGTTCTTTGACTGGCCACCAAAGGGACGTTGGTAGATGCGCCCTTCCCTGGTACGGGAAAAAGGCAACCCCATGTGATCAAGCTCATACACGGCACGCGGCCCAACAGAACACATGTACTCAATGGCGTCCTGATCACCTATATAATCAGACCCCTTTACGGTGTCATACATATGCCAGCGCCAATCATCCTGTGGATCATCACTGGCAATGGCACAGGTGATTCCGCCCTGCGCTGACACAGTATGTGACCGGGTAGGGAAAACCTTGGATATACAGGCAGTTTTTACACCGGATTCTGTCAACTGGAGAGCCGCCCGCAGACCTGCCCCCCCGCCGCCGACAACAATGGCATCAAAAGTCAGGGTACGCATCCCGGACATATCTCACAGCTCCCACAGGATCTGGATACCCCAGACGCCGTAACCAAACAAAGCAGCGCCACAGAACATCTGAAAAAGAAAACGAACAAGCAGCGCCTTGCGACCCAGAGCCCTCTCGTTGAGGTAGTCTCCGGACAAGGTCCACAGACCAATCCACGCATGCGCACAAAGGGAGAGCAACGCCAGAAGACTGAAAACCCGCATCCAGGTATGGGCGAACAAATCCCTCCACTGGTCATAGTCCAGAGGCGCATGCGCAAACAGCCAGGCGACCATGAACAGAACGTAACCTGCAAGCAGGACCGCCGTCAGACGCTGAACAACCCAGTCGCCCAGACCACTTCGCGCCAGGCTCGTAACAGGGGCTACCATATCCACACTCCCACCATGATGCTCAGCACCAGACTCAACGACAAAGTCAGCCAGGCCGTTTTCTCTCCAGCCTGCCTGGAGTCGGCCACCCCCATGTCCATGACAAGATGCCTTATTCCAGCGACGAAGTGATACCCGAGTCCCGTCAGAAGCAACCAGGCCACGCACTTCGCGCCGGTCGATTGCAGGCAGGCAAGACAGTGCTCAAAGTCAGCAGGAGACTGCAACGAAAGCTCCAGTCCGTACAAGAAAGGCGCGATAGCCAAGAAGAGAAAAACACCAGAGATTCGGTGCAAAATCGAGACAAAGGCAGCCGGCGGCAGCCGCACACTAGCCAAGTCCAGATTTACTGGCCTTTTAGTATTCAATATAGGAAGTCCTGCAATCCCGATGGAAAACGATGGTATTGCGCAGCAAATGGAGCAAGCGCCTTTGCAATAGCACAGCAAAGCGAAGCGAAGCAGAGATCCAAGAGAGCTCGTGCCGGAACCTGCAATGGGATCCCCGTCCGCTTTCGCCGACCGAGCACCCCAACAACCGCACCGTCCAACTGTCCGGCCCCGGATTATAGACACTCTCCTGACCTGTTACAACGTCCATTCCTTCACCGGAGCCGAAAACCACCCTGAAAAAAACCTGCTTCCAATTCAAGTTGTTAGATTGCGGCAAAAACAATCCGCAACCTTATGAAAAGACGGCGGACGCCCGCTGGCACCAGACAATATCCTCGCACGACTGGCAGGGCCGATCTGTCTGACATGTTTGACAAAGATATGGATCGCTATATAGTGGGACAACCTATCAGAGTCCCCACCGGACGCCGGGAGCGGCTTTATGCCGATCCCCTTTTGACTGACCTGACGCTTGATCAAAATTCCACAAAGCTCACCAGGGCAGACGGCAAGTGGTGTACTCGGCTCAATGCAGACAGGGGCGAGAATGACTGACAAATTGGCGCGGCTCAACGCAAACGTAAAGGGACAGGAAGCAGAACTGGAGCTTCCCGTATACAAAGGTACCTACGGTCCTGACGTCATCGACGTAAGAGCGCTGACGAAAAGCGGGCTGCTCACCTACGACCCTGGCTTCGTATCCACAGCATCCTGCCAATCCAGAATTACTTTCATAGATGGTGACAAGGGACAGCTGCTGCACTGCGGTTACCCTATAGAACAACTGGCGGAACAGTCCGATTTCCTTGAGGTCAGCTATCTCCTTCTACACGGAGAACTGCCCAGCGCCCGGGAAAAAGACAACTTCATACACGCGGTCACGCGGCACACCCTTGTACACGAGCAACTGGCCGAAATCCTGAAAGGGTTTTACCGTGATGCGCATCCCATGGCGGTGCTCTGTGGACTGGTCAGTGCCATGTCGTCCTTCTACCACGACTCGCTGGATATCAGCAGTGCTCCCCATCGCGAGAAGACGGCCCTGAGACTGATTGCCAAAATGCCTACCCTGGCAGCCATGGCATACAAGTACGCGCTGGGCCAGCCTGCCATGACACCGCGCAATGATCTGTCCTATGGCGGAAACTTTCTCCACATGATGTTTGCCACCCCCTGCGAGCCTTACAAGGTCAGTCCCACGCTGGCCAAGGCCATGGACAAAATATTCCTTCTGCACGCCGACCATGAGCAAAACGCCTCGACGTCCACAGTGCGCATGGCCGGCTCTTCGGGTGCCAACCCTTTCTCCTGTATCGCCGCCGGTATAGCGGCACTCTGGGGACCGGCCCACGGTGGCGCCAATGAGGCGGTGCTGAAGATGCTTGATGAAATAGGCGACGAGTCCCGCATTGATCATTACATCGCCAGGGCCAAAGACAAAAAGGATCCCTTCCGGCTTATGGGCTTCGGCCACAGAGTCTATAAAAACTTCGATCCCCGCGCCCGGGTGATGATGCAGACCTGCAACGAGGTCCTGGCAGAGCTGGGCATTGATGACCCCCAGTTGAAGATCGCCAAAAAACTGGAAGAAATTGCGCTCAGGGACAGCTATTTCATCGAGAGAAATCTGTATCCCAATGTGGATTTTTATTCCGGCATTACTCTCAAGGCGCTCGGCATTCCCCGCGAGATGTTCACTGTCGTTTTTGCCATAGGGCGAACGCCAGGCTGGATTTCTCATTGGCATGAAATGCTCAGCGAGGACTACCGCATCAGCCGTCCACGCCAACTGTACACAGGCCCGGCCCGTCGGGACTTCGTCCCCCTGACGGAGCGCTGATGGCTGGCGGAGCAGGACATGCGCGGCGGGCAGGGCCTGTCCGCCAACAAGAGCCCCACTTCCAGGCAGCAGCGCCTTCCGGGGCTGTCCATTGCCATAGACAACAACAATCAAGGATACACATTTGGCTTCGTCAGACGCGTGCTGAGACGGGAGATCAGCTGGCATGGCAGCATTTCCTGCACTGTGAAAGGCACGCGACTGGAAGCATTTCCCGAACATGGAATGGATAACTTCTCCCCAGGCCTGGATTTCGCTGCTGACGCTGACGGTTCTCGAAATCGTCCTCGGGATAGACAACATTATCTTCATAAACATTTTGACCAACAGACTCCCGGTCAATCAGCGCGATCAGGCCAGAAAGTGTGGCTTGATAGCGGCCATGATAACCCGCCTGCTCCTGTTGCTGTCCCTGTCATGGATAATGAAACTGACCGCCCCGCTTGTGCCCTTGCCACTGATCCAGAAGACACTGTCAGGACGTGATCTCATCCTGCTGGGCGGAGGGCTTTTCCTGTTGTTCAAAAGCACCAGTGAAATTCACTCTTTCATGGAAAAGGAGCAGGAACAGGTCGATGAGGCGGCGCCCGGATACACAACAGGCTTTGCTCTGGTACTGGGCCAGATTGCTGTACTGGACATTGTATTTTCCCTGGACTCCATCATCACTGCCGTTGGAATGACTGCGCACCTGCCGGTCATGATTGCTGCTGTCATTCTGTCGGTCAGCGTCATGCTTTACGCGGCCACGCCTGTCGCCCATTTTATTGCCGACCACCCGACACTGAAAATGCTGGCACTCAGTTTTCTGATGCTGATAGGCTTGTCCCTTGTGACCGAGGCGCTCGCGTTTTCCATTCCCAAGGGATACATCTACTTTGCGATGGCTTTTTCCCTGGCTGTGGAAATGCTCAATATCCGCAAGGCCAAACGCCAGCGCAGAAGTGACAGACAGACATAAACTCTCCTGCAACCTCCGGCAGCGGCAACAACACTATGGTGAGACACGAGGCATCAAGGATAGAATATCCCTTTTTTTGAGGGCGGCTCGGTCAGTCGCACGACCTGCATGCTTCTGCCAACAAGTCTCTCGACGAACACTAACCCGTTTCAGGACTGGCCTGTTGTTCCGGTAGCAGGCCAATCCATCGCCGGACATAGACATGGCCAATCCGCCCTATAAAAAGAAGAAGGTACAGCCGTCAGAATCGATGCAGCCTGCTTGCAAAACCGGCGCTCTCCTCTCAGACGAAGACAGAAAGCTCCTTCAGCAGGCCATGGCCGACGTCGATCCACTGTCGCACAAAAAAGCGAAAATGCAGCTCGCCCGGTTGAAAGAACTGCCGTCCACTGTACGGCTGCGTCAACAACGGGCGGCTCAAATGGCGACTCCTGCGCCAGAGCCCGATCTGCTGTCGACCCTGCATCTGGAAGAAGTGCAGCCCGATGCCTATGTGGAGCATTGTGGACCGGACATGACTCACCACCAGATGCGAAAACTGCGTCTGGGAAAGGGCGAGGTGGAAGATACACTGGATTTACATGGATACAATTTTGAGCAAGCGCGTACCCTGCTCAAACAGTTCGTTGCTTTTTGTCGCGGCCAGGGCTACACGACAGTCAGGGTCATACATGGTAAGTCGCACTCTGTCTGGGGGCGAAAGAAAAGCATGAAAAGCCATGTGTACACCTGGTTGAAACAAATTGAGCAGGTCAAGGGATTTGCTTCCTGTCTTCCCGTAGACGGTGGCACAGGGGCCGTTTATGTTCTGCTGAAAAAGCAACGTTGAATAGCAGCTGGCGTCAGACATCGGGCAATGCTGGCACCAAAGGTTTTGTCATGGCACCGGTTCCAGACGCCCTGCCGCACACAGAGGGAGACGGGGGGAGACTACACCGCAAGCACTGTGCCCGCTGGAGAGCCCCTGTCCCCCACGGGAACAGCCTCCAGTCTGGATCGCCAGCCTGGCACACGCTGGCCCCGCGCGTATGACGGGAGACGGACGCCGGGAGCCCCTTCGCCTCTGGTGTAAAAGGCCTTCTGGCCAGGCCCTGCGTTTATTCCATTTCCCCGGTGACGGTTTCTTCCCTGAAAAGGAATTTGCCCCGGGCATGATCCTCAACGAACGAAGTCAACACGCGCTTGACCGGCAGGAAGGCCAACTTTTGCCAGGGGATGCTTTGCAGCGCAAAAAGGTCGACTTCGAGAGACTCCAGCCCCGGCGAGAAATCGGGCAATTCCATCTGAGCCCGGTAGAAAACATGAACCTGATCCGCATCGGGAATACTCATGACGGCATAAAGTTGTTCACAGCAGGTGACGGCGCGTGCTTCTTCCCAGGTCTCACGCCTGGCTCCCGCCAGAAGAGTTTCCCGGCTTTCCATAAAACCTGCCGGGAGGGTCCAGTAGCCATGGCGTGGTTCTATGGCCCTGCGACACAGGAGAACACGATCTCCTATAACAGGCAGGGTGCCGACGACAATTTTCGGATTCTGATAGTGAACCATCTGACAGCTGCCGCACACGTACCGGCGCCTGTCATCCCCCTCGGGCACCTGCAAGCTGACAGATGCTCCACACCCACTGCAATATTTCATGGTCAGATTCCTTGAGGCTTGTTGTGGCGGCGCTCCACCCACAGATGCGTCCCGCCGATGACAGCCGCAGGCATAAGGACAAGGGGGGCGAAGGGGATCAGGGTACACAGGGACACGCTCGCACCAAACAGCCAGGTGGGCCACCTGGGCGATGCCAGCAGGCGTCTCGTCTCACGAAAACTGACGCCTTCGTTATCCGCAGCATAGTCGCAGTACTGAAGAGCTGTTGCCCAGCCAGAGAACGCCAACCATAACCAGGGGCTGATCAAGTTCACCAGCGGAATCAGCGAGATAACAAGCAGAATCAGCATTCTGGGCAGAATATAGCTCAGTTTGTGCAGCTCCCGCGACAGGGTGCGCACTGTGACAGACACGAAAGCCTCCCAGCGACTGGTCTCTGGCAGACTGTCCGGGGCCAGCCGACGCTGCACTTTTTCGGCCAGCAATCCATAAAAAGGTGCAGCAATCAGATGGGCCACCAGGGTAAAACTGAACAGAACGACAATAGCCATCGTCAATGCCAACACGGGCCAGAGCAAAAAAGAAAAGACACCCAGCCAGCCGGGCATCTGCCCCAGCCACCGATCGAGAAGGGCACTCAACTGATGGAAAGCGACTCCGACAAGCAGGATGTAGAGGATGGTGTTAAGAAGCAGCGGAACAAGAACACAGGACTTCAAACCTGTTTGTTTGAGCTGGCGCAGGCCAGTCAGTAGCAAGCAAGCTCCCTGCAAAAAGCGGAAAGGGCGGCGTGTCATGAGAAGGGTTACCTGAAATCTGCGCAAGGGGCACCACTGGCTCGCAGTGGGCAAGCTGGTTATTATGTCGCACATTTTCTGGTCTTGACAGGTGTCAGTGACACAGGCGCTATGAGGCAGACAATTTTTCGCACAGCCATACAAGGAGATGAAGTGTGACTGAAAGAAGACACAGCCGATTGCTGGTACTGGGTTCAGGGCCAGCCGGTTACACAGCTGCCATTTATGCGGCACGGGCCAACCTGCGGCCTCTTTTGATCACCGGCCAGCAGGTCGGAGGCCAGCTGACCACGACGACAGATGTTGAAAACTGGCCAGGCGAAGCCCCCGGCTTGCAAGGCACTGAGTTGATGGAGCGCATGCGGGCGCACGCAGAACGCTTCGATACCGAGGTTGTCTTTGACAACATTGAGAAAGCCGACCTGGGACAAAGGCCCTTTGTGCTGGAAGGCAACAGTGGTACCTACAGTTGCGATGCCCTTGTCATATGCACCGGTGCCAGCGCGCGCTACCTGGGACTGGCGAGCGAAACGGCCTACATGGGGCGAGGCGTCTCGGCCTGCGCCACCTGTGACGGTTTTTTCTACAAAGGAAAGCCGGTGGCTGTTGTAGGCGGCGGCAACACAGCCGTGGAGGAAACACTGTATCTGTCCAATATTGCTTCGCATGTGACACTGGTGCACCGCAGGGACAGCTTTCGTGCCGAAAAAATCCTGCAGCAAAAATTGTTTGAAAAAGTCGATGCCGGGCAAGTGAGCCTGGCCTGCCATGCCACCCTGGATGAGGTGCTGGGAGACCAGGACGGTGTCACGGGCATGCGTCTGCGCAGCACGCTTGACGACAGCACCCGGGAACTTGACGTCCACGGCATTTTTATTGCCATTGGGCACACACCCAATACGGCCCTGTTTGCGGATCAGCTGAAGATGAAGGCGGGCTGGATCTGTGTCAAGGGAGGAAGCGAAGGTGCGGCTACGTCCACCTCTGTTGAAGGCGTGTTTGCAGCGGGTGACGTGATGGATTCCGTCTATCGCCAGGCCATCACCTCTGCCGGAAGTGGCTGCATGGCGGCTCTTGATGCCGAGAAATACCTGGACAGTCTTCAATAGCCTTCTGATCTGAGCGTTGACCTGGCAAGCAGTGGCCAGGTCAAAACGCTTGTCAGGTCTGAACAAATGCGCTGTATGCATCCGTTGTGGCGCGAACTGGCCAGCCACCGCAATGCCCAGTGAACAGTATCCCATGCTGGATGGCCACTGAGTCGGGGCCTCCAGCAGCAAGGCACGGCCCGCCAGGGACTGGCTGCCACGCCAGCGAGGACGCAGGGAACACCATTGTTAATGTCTGAACGGGCTGAGCTACTGACAAAAAGGCAGGCTGTCAAAACTTGGCAAGCACAACCGGATCCAAGAGGTAACAAACAAACAGAGCACCGTACTCATGACACCTTCCTTGCTCAACAAGATCCCGCAGACTGTATCCGGCTCGCCCTGCCCTCCGGCAATGCCATCAGAACCGGTCATTATCGCCCGCACTCCCGTCCCGATTTGTAAACAAAGCCAGCCGATCTGCGCACACCCCCAGGGCCTGCCCTGCCTGGTGCTGCACAAGATTTTCAGTTATCTGCCATTCTCCGCTCAGACTGCGTGTACGCAAGTGTGCCGCCACTGGTATAACAATCTTCCTGACAACTATCTCAGTCTGACTCGGTGGTTGCGCCAGCACCCTCCACCAGCAAACATATCTGCATCCCAGATAACGGCAGGCTACGAGAGCCGCAGTCGCCCCTGGTTGGCACGCCAGGGCAGCGAGCTCCTGACCTGTCTGGATCGCCAGCAGCAGGAGCTGGAGCTGCTCAAACAGCGTGCAGAGTCTGAGCCCGGTCCGGACCTGCAGCAGCAGATGCACAGGGCCTGTCGCTGTCTGGCCGGGCTGGTGCGCTACAGCCTGCACCACCAGATAACCCAGGCCCCTGAGCTGCAACTGCGCCCGGTTGCTATCGACTGTGCCGCCACTACTGCCAGGGGCGGCATCCTGTTCAGCCCCTGTAGCAGATGGCTGCTGGTGGGAACCCGTGGGACCGAAAACCCGATGCAGCTCCATGATTGCACGGGTCACCACCAACAGCCGGGCGTCATGGCACTCTTCCGAAGAAGGCAGTTCACCCGGGTCAAGTTTGCAGTGACGCCACCGAATACGCTGCTGACAGCCCATGACAGTCAGGTGCTGGTATGGCAAAAGCACCCGGATACCCGTATTTGGCACCAGATCCAGCTATGGGGCCTTTATAGATCCCACAAAATTGTTAACCTGGTATCCATGGGAAACGGAGACATCATCACTTTATCCCTCACCAGCGCGTCTGGCACCATCTCCACCCAGATACTGTTTTCCTGTTATCTGGGCGCAAGGCATGGCTGGGCAGAGCCCATCGTCCACCAGACTCCCCAGGCCATTCTCACCTGTGCGGAAGATCCATTGTCATGCCGGTTGGCACTGGCCAGCAGTACCCCCATCCCTGACAGCACGGCTCACAGAAATGAAGTACGCATCTGGTACAAGACCCCGAATTCAGCCCGATTTCTGCCATGGAACTGCGCAATCTCTGTTCTGGAAGAGCAGGACATCTCTTTGCAGAACGCCGAGATTCGCCTGCAAGGTCGGCTCCTGCTGACACTGCCGACCAACGGGCAGCTGAGTCTGTGGACGCTGGACGCCCGGCACCAGCTGCACAAGACGGCACTGAGAAAGCTGGAGCTGGGCCTTCTGAGACCCAGTCTGTACCAGCTGGCCTGTTTTCGCAGTGATAGCAAACAACTGGCGCTGGCTCCCTCCCGCTGCTACATCCTGTTCTGGGATAAAAATCAGGACGACCAATGGCAAGTCGGAGCCAGACTCAACACGCCCCCCGAACCTGCGGTCACACCCGACAGTCTGAACTACATACTCCTGTCGACCAGTGGCCGAACCCTGGTACGCTGCACCCGTTTCCAGATTACTGTCTGGCACCGCAGCGGTGCATGCTGGCAGACGGTGGTGCAACGCACATCGGTACAGCCTTGCCGTGTGGTACCACATGCCGGCTTGCTGCCAGACGGCGATACCGTCGTCACCATGGTGCAGGACCCAACCCCGTCCCTGTGGATTCACGGGCCCGACAGCCAGGGACGATTCATCCAGAAAGCGCGTCTGACAACCCGGGCGTCCCTGGCCGGTCGCAACGCCAGCAGCCCGGATGGGCTCTCATTACTGCTGGTCACAGATGATGGACAACTCTCCCTGCAGCAGTTGACCTGTACCTCACCTGCGAGCGCCCCTTCTCGCTCCTGATGTTCAGGCCCGGAAAATCCCCGATGATCACACCGCCAGCCAGTAGTCTCCCGCCAGACGTCAGAGCACGGCCATCAGGCCCCAGCCGGGAGGCGGCGACAGCTGCCGGATGCACTGCCAGCGCAACACAGACGGGAAGGACAGCACAGCAGGTCAGCACAGCACAACAGCAACACGCCCAAGCCTCACCGACCTCAAGCCTCGCCAGCACCCAGGCAGCACCGGTTTCCATCGCCCAGGTGCTGCCTGCCGAACTGCTGCACCTGATATTCACACAACTGGCTCTCTCAACGCACAGCCAGTGTGCGTTGGTGTGTCGCCACTGGTACGCCAGCCTGCCCTTCACCAGAGTGCGGATAGGCCGTTGGCTGAAAAGCCGGGAGAATCGCGAATGGCAAGGGCGCGTCTGCCGTGACTGGGCACAGGCCTACAGCACCCGTGCCTACCCTTTCCTGGCAGGGCACGGGTGTGAACTTGTGCCCCTGCTGCAGCACCAGCATCAAGAATGGCAGCAGTGCCGGGACCGGCAGCGAAAAGCCCCGTCACGGGTAGCAGAGCGGTCTGTGCAGACAGCGCATCATATGCTGTCGGCACTGGTGCGCTACGCTCTGCACCAGCAAATTATCCAGGCACCAAAGTTGAGGCTCTGGCCTGCGGTCATCCACTGGCAACACAGCGATTTTCTGAGTCTGTTTTCCTTCTCGCCCTGTGGCCGCTGGCTGGCGGCATGCCGACAGGCCCACAGTGGAGCCCCCCGGTTTTTACGTTTCCATGCCTGGCAACCTGATGGCTGGCACAAGGATAAAACAATTCCCCGTCTGGACCTGTACGTCGAAGACATCCTGTGCAGCTATGCACTACCGGCCACTTTCTACAGTAACCATGGTGCAACGATCAGCGTCTGGCAGCGGGAGCCGGACACCGGCTGGCGACGCACATGGCAGCACCGGACGCATGTACTTCATGAAATCGACAGTCTGAACGAAGCGAGCACTGGTGATCTGGTCACCCTGTCCCGGCGGTCCAGCGGCGAACCAGGATGGATGCTGGACTTCTACTGCTACCGGGATCACGACCGCAGCTGGGCTTCACCGGCATCTTTCTTCTACGGGCTGGAACCCCGGTGCCTTGTCACCAGCAGGACAGACTGCCATCTGGCCCTGGCGGTGAGCTCGTCCGTTGGCCGGGACCATCGCAAGAATGAAATACACTTCTGGCACCGGGTCAGGCAAGCCGGGCAAGTCGCGTGGACATGCCACCCCCATCCACTCAGACCCGACCAGGCGCAGGTGACCGCATTGGACTTTACCCAGAGCTGCCGCCACCTGCTGACTTTGCTGGGAGACGGTCAGATCTGTATATGGCACCCTGGGAGCCATAACAGGTGGCAGCAACGACTGACAGTGGCCACGGCCATTGATGTAACACGGCAAGTGCTCGCTGATGTTTGTTCTTCCGTATCCCGGGAAGACACAATACAGCTGGTCGTGCCCGGTGCCGCACGCCAGCTCCAGTTCTGGCATGAGGATGGACAGGGCAACTGGACACAGGGAGCCAGAATCGACACACCGCCAGAACCGGGCATGGCTGCTGGCGAACTGGTGCGCGAGGTTTTACTGGCGTCCAACGGCCGCCTGTTGGTGCAGCGCACCAGGTGGTGCCTGGACATCTGGCATCAGGATCACGCGAAGACCTGGCAACGCCTGATCCACCACAGAAGCGAAACGGGGACCGCCCCCCGGGCTTGCCTGCTCGGCATCGGGAGGGAGGCAGTTTGCACAACCTCCGGCGATACGGCCGGAAACCTGTGGATTCATGGTCTGAACGCTGAGGGGAAGATGGTCGAAAAAGCCCGGGTAGCAGCAGGAGCGCCGATCAGAACGCTGTTTTGCAGCGAGGATGGACTGACCCTGGTACCGGACATTTTGACAGAACAAATCCCGACTCTTCTGCACCTGGGGCCCCCCACCCAGCAGAATGCAGCCCGCCAGGACTTGCATATACAGGACCTGTTGCCGTAGCAGCCGCGATGCGGCACGAGGGACAAAGCCTGCACAGCACCGGGCAACGAAGTACAGGCTCCGGGCTACAGCGACGCTGGCCTGTCTGTGCTGGCGGGCACACAAACACAAGACTCAGCCCTGCTGCGGGTTTCCCTGGCGCAGCAGGCAGCCCGACGAGCTCCGCCACACACAACAGAGCAGTGATACCAAAAAACCGTACGGGTGCAACTTGCTGGCACAAATGCGGTCCTGTACCAGGAGTGCACTGCAGCAAGAGGCCTGCGCGCCCCGATACGAGATGCCCCGATACGAGATGCATAGTGCCAGCGGCTCAGCGGAAACAGCCAGGGGACAGGCGCGTGCGGCGGCACAAGGCTCCGGATAGCCCCTCATCCTTGCTGCCACTGACCAGCCCGTACAACGGGCCTTGCTCTACCGCAACATCCCTCTACAGGAGAGCACCCCATGATCACACCACCAGACTCTGCCAGCCCGCCAGTGCGCAGCGCCGCTACACCAAAGCCGCCCGCGCCTGTGTCCGAAACCCGGCAGTCACAGCTCGTCACAATTCCCGGCCGCCAGCCTGCCCGGGTGGCACAGGCAGACAGTGCAACAGGGCAGTGGCCGGAAGCGGCATCGACCGCAAGGCTGACCGACGAGCACGCCTCCCCGGTTGCCATTGCCCAGGTTCTGCCCCCCGAACTGCTGTGCCTGATTTTCAACAGACTGTCACTCTCAGCACATAACCAGTGCGCGCTGGTGTGCCGGCACTGGTATGCCTGCCGACCTTCCACCGCAATGCACATCACCCGCCAACTGGAAAGCCAGCACCAGCGCAATCAGGGATGGGGCTTTCGTGACTGGGCTTTCGCTTACAGCAGCCGCAGTTACCCTTTCCTGGCAGGACACAGGTGCGCACTCCTGCCCCAGCTGCAACGCCAGCATGAGGAACTGCAATGCCGGCAAGAAAGGCACAGCGCAGCACCGTCTGCTGTCAGCGGACCACTCATCCAGACTGCGCATCACATGCTGTCGGCACTGGTGCGCTACGCGCTGCGCCAGCAAATCATCCAGGCACAAAAGCTGACGCTCTGGCCTGCTGTTATCGACTGGGAGCACAGCGATTTTCTGGATCTTATTGCATTCAGTCACTGCAGCCGCTGGCTGGCGGTCTGCCGACAGGCCCATGATGAACAACCGCCTTTTTTCCGTTTCCATGCCTGGCGACGCGACGGCTGGCACCTGGAAAAAACACGTCCTGATCCTGATCAGCCGGTCGACGATATCGCCTTCAGCTATACGACACCAGGAACAGCCTACGCCAGCCATGGTACACAGCTGAGCGTCTGGCAGCGGGAGCCTGTCACCGGTTGTTGGCACCGTATACGTCAGCAGAGTGCAGGCGCGCGCTATGAGACCTATTTGCTCCAGGAGATACAGGGAGGCGACCTGGTCACCCTGTCGCGGGCGCTGCACGACGGTGAAGCATGGATGCTGCGTTTCTACCACCACAGGCATCACGACCGCAGCCTGGACCTGACTTCGCCTGAAACACACTATTACAGCCTGGAGCCTCAGTGCACCGTCATCGACACCGTAAGAAGTCGCCTGGCGCTGGCCGTGGACTCGCCCAGACCGCGAGGCCCCTGCAAAAATGAAGTACACCTCTGGTATAAGGACATGTGCTACGGGGAGCCCTTGTGGCGGTGCCAGATCCACAAGCTCAGGCCCGACCTTGCGATGATATCCTCCTTGAGTTTCAGCCCCCATTCTCTCTACCTGTTGGCATTACTGGCCGATGGACAGATTCATCTGTGGCAACTGGATACAGGGCACTCATGGCCGGAACGACTGATAGCCCCCACAGCCATCGATGTGGCATACCAGAATTTCTGTCACCTGACCGAATTCCGGAGAGATGGAAAGCAGCTGGTTGTGCCCTGCGCCCCACGCCAGCTGCAATTCTGGAATGAGGGTGAGCGCGACTACTGGACGAGGGGAGCAAGGATAGAAATGCCTGGCAACCCTTCCATCGGGGCCGCCGGGATGCTGCACGAGCTGACGATGACCGCCGACGGCCGTACGCTGGTGGTGCGCACAGACAGACGGATAGATATCTGGCATCAGGCCCCTTCAGATAGCTGGCAGTGGCTGGTTCAGCACCAGACAGCAACAGACACAGTCCCCCAGGCCTGCCTGCTCGGCATGGGAGAAGCCGTCTGCACAACCTCCGGCGATGCGCAAGGTACCCTGTGGATTCATGGTTCAGATGCGCAAGGACAGTTGCTTGAGAAAACCAGGGTGGCACTGGGCGAGCCGATAAGATCTCTCTTTTCCAGCCCGGACGGATTGAGCCTCATGGTGGACCTGGACGCAGTACAGCCCCCTGTTCTCCTGCATCTGGGGCCCTCGCTCCTGCAGGACCTGGCCCGTGCAAAGATGCCAATACAGAACCTGCACCACCAGTGACGCAACACGAGCGGCAGCAACCGCGCTGACAGGACGCAGCAGACAACCAGATTGGCACCGGCAACGAAACTTTACGTTCAGCTCCGGGATCCAGGCAGCAGTACGACGACAGCGAAGAACAGCACTGATGGCAATGCACAGCGCTCAGCCCCACAAACTTCCCGGCCCAGGGCCCCGGCAGACTGCTGCCTCCCCCTGTGTGTCGCCAGCACAGCCAGGGGGCTTTGGTCGCTCTCTTGCCAGCACTGACCCACAGCCACGTCTGGCATCGGCCCAGGCGGTGTCGGCAGCCGCACTCCTGCCGGGGCCCGTGCTACAACGCATATTCAGTTATCTGCCGCTCTCGTCACACAGTCAGTGTGCACTGGTGTGCCGACGCTGGCATGCCAGTGTGCCCTCCACCAGCAAGGACCTGGCCCAGTGGATTGCACAGCCCGGCCTTGAACATCTTCAGTTCAGCCGCCAGATAGCTGCCAGTTACAGGCATCGCACAGGTCCCTGGCTGCGCGCCGAGCGAAGCCCTTTCCTGCCCATGGTGGAACGCCAGCATCAAGAGCTGCTGCGTTTGCAGGATTGTCTGTTGCAAGTACAGTCGCCGCACAGACTCGAACGGCTGCAACAACAGACGCAGCAAGCCCGGCACCTTTTTTGCGCTCTGGTGCAGTACAGCCTGTATCAGCAGCTGGCACAGGCCGATCATCTGAGTCTGCAACCGCTGCCGCCCCTTCCCGATTGTCAGGGCACCGTGATGCGGCTATCCATAAGCCCCGGCGGTCGCTGGCTGGCCACGAAGCTGCAACCGACAGGTTCACACAATCGCAGCCTTCTGCGCCTGTACGGCTGGCAAGAGGGGGCCTGGCACCTGCAAACCCTGAATCCCCCCAACGGACCGCCGCCCAGGACACAGAGCTCTTTGGAAGGCTACATTTTCAGTCTCAGGCAACCTGATACCCTGCTGTGCAACTACGATGGGAACCAGATCGTCAGTTGGCACAGAAACCCGGATTCAGGCGTCTGGAACCAGGCTCCTGTTCTCCATGTGGCTGACAGCAACAAGATAGAGGATTTTTTCCTGTCCGCTGAGGGCGATCTGGTGATACGGCAGCAGGAATGGGGCCGCCCCGGGCAGCGTATACTGGTTCTCCATGACCGGGGCTCAGGGCGGGGCTGGAGCACCATAGTTTCAAACGCGTATGACCAGCTCCATCTGTTAATCCTGGGACCCGGTCGGCACCAATGGGCTACGGTCACATCCGGCACTGGCACTGGCACTGGCACTGGCACTGATACTCTGACGATCAGTATATGGGAACGCAATCTCAACGCGCCCTCTGGTATCTGCGGCTTTCAGGAAACCCTTCTCAACAGCGACCAGCATCTCCTGATGCTGTACTACAGCCCGGACGCCTGTCATCTGCTGGGCCTGATGACCGGGCAGCGTGCGGTGCTCTGGGAGCTGGATGACACGCGCAGGCTGCAGCAAAAACTGGAGATCAGCTGTGCTTTCAACGAAGACTATCCGGATGTGTTTGCGCAGTGTTTGTTTCACCAGAGCGGCAAACGGCTGGCTCTGCCCCTCTCCACCCACTGTATCCAGTTCTGGGCAAAACACATCCGGGGGCACTGGTTCGCCGGCGCCAGACTGGATATGCCACCTGATGCCGGCGACCTGGCCGACGACAAGATACGTTACATCCTGTGGTCTGCTGATGGCCGCACCCTGGTGAGGGTGACCCGCTGGCAGCTGGATATCTGGTGCCAGGGCAGCAGCAATCGCTGGAACCGGTGCGCCAGGCATATCCGGGAAGATGCCCATGCACCCTCGCTCAATGCCAGATGGATGCCCCCGTTGCACCGGCACTGTCTGGCTGTACTCTGGCGGGAGGGGCGGCTATGGCTGTATGGCCCGAACCGCAACGGGACAAACACGCACAACGCCTGTCTCGCCAACGGGGCTCCCGTATGCCAGATGGCTGCCAGCCCGGACGGACTGTCGCTGGCCGTGATCAGTGGTGCGTCCCGCAATCTGAGACTCCTGCAGCTCTCCACCCGGACAGAGCGCGATATCGCCAGTCCTGCGCCTGTGACCGCTGACATCATGGCCACAGCGGGTGCCGGTACGCCAGCGCAAGTCCTGGATGAAGAGCAGAACAGGCCCGCTTCAGACCAGCAACCCTGCCCGGCGCAAGAACCCGCAGCCCGACCACCGGATACGGCTACCGCTGCAATCTGTCCCGAGAGTCTGGCCAACGCCGGAAACCTGCCTGATCTGGCACTGTACAAGATATTCAATTATCTGCCCCTGTCGATGCTGGATGCCTGTGCGCTGGTGTGCCGCCGCTGGTACAACAATCTCCCCGACACACTGCAGCAGATAGCCCGCTGGCGGGAAACACAACCCGCCGACCACAGAGTGCGCAGCCGCCTGCTGGCAGCCGGTTACAGCAGTCGTTCCCGTCCTTTTCTACAGGCGGCCAGAAACCCGCTGCTGCCAGTGCTGGACCGCGAGCATCAGGAGCTGGTACGCCTGCAGGCACTGCTCCAGCCTCCTCCTGCGCAGCCGGACGCCAGACAGCGGCTACAGCAACAGCTGGAAAAAAGCTTCCGCCTGCTGTCCGCACTGGTGCACTACAGCCTGCACTGGCAAATGGCCCGGACCTCGCAGATGACTCTGACTCCTGTCCCCTTCGGCATCCCGGCACGCTATGCTGCCGATGCGAGCGTTCTTAGCCCTTGCGGTCGCTGGCTCGCCAGCTGGTGGCGGAGCTTCGCCGGGAATGCAGAACCGAGCATGCTGCTACATGGCTGGAAAGAAGACGAGTGGCAAGTGGAAACCCTGGTTCCCACTGCGCATACGCCAGCCACTGGCTTGATGTTCAGCCGGACTGAACCGGACACTCTGATGAGCATCCATGACAGAACCCTGATTGTCTGGCATAAAGCGACGGACGCGGAACACTGGCAGCGGCGGCAGTCGTGGGAGATTCCCCCCTACGAGCACTGGCATCTCTATTCAATGGAAGGCGGCGACATTGCTGTCCTGTCCACGAAAAGCCTCGGAAAAGGAAAAGGATGGGAGTATCTGCTGCAATTTTCTCGCTACATCAATGAAGAGAAGCGCTGGGAGCAACCCGTATCACACAGGTGCCAGGTACCTGCGGGAATAGCTGCGACCGTAAGGACGATACCAACCAGCCAGCTGGCGCTGAGCCTTGGCAATCGACAAGCTGACCGCATCCGCAACGAATTGCATATCTGGTACCGGCAGCCGGATGCGGCAGGCCTGCCACAGTGGCACTGCCAGATCTCTATCCTTCCCCGTGAAGGCTTGAGGTGCGCCCACATCGAATACAGCCCGAGCCACCGATATCTTATGGCTTTGATGCACAACAGGCAGCTGTGTCTGTTGACACAAGATGCGCAGCACCGGCTACAGGAGCAGCTGATTGTACCCTGCTGCGTCGAGCCAACAGCCCCGCCGCGTGATCTGTACCGCTTGACGTCTTTGCAGGATCATGACAGGCAGCTGGCTGTGCCCTACTCCCGGGACAAGATTCAGCTCTGGCATCGGACGACAGACACCTGTTGGCAAGCAGGAGAACTGATTGAAGCACCACCCGAGCCCGATGCCCAGCCCGACGAGCATCTTTTCCAGGTGGAGTTGTCAACCGATGCCCGGATCCTGGTCAGGCTCACCAACAGATGCCTTGATATCTGGTGTCGGGTCAGCAGCCGCTGGCACCATCAGCGCCACAGGCGGGAAAATGTTGCTGACTGGGCTATCCAGACGAAAGTTTCCCTGAGCGGTGCCCTGTGCACAACGGTTTCCGACCTGGCTGGCAACATCTGGATTTACGCAGCCGATGCTCAGGACCAGGTCACCTGTAAAGCCTGCACAACACTCGACAGCCAGGTACAGGTCCTGACTTACAGTAACGATGGGCTGTCTGTGCTGACCCGCACAGCAATACAAGACATCGCCCTGCAACTGGTGCCCCTTCCCGACGGTGTACAGCAGCGGGATGAGCGGCACCACCGGTGACGACGCCATGCGCTGCAGCAGTCCTCTGCACGGGCACGAAAAGTATGGAAAGGTTGTAACAGGCGCGTCACCCGTCACAAAACTTTGTACTAGCCCCGGTATCCAAGACGACACAAAACGCACGCAACGACCCACATCAGCGAAAATGCAGAGCAGTCAACCACAGCCACCACTGCCCGGTGCACAGCAGAAGCCTGCTGCGGCCCCGCCTTCTGCCCCACCGCCAGGACCTGCAGCCTTTGGCCGTCCCCTTGCCAGGGCGGAAGCACAGCAGGGCCCGACACCCGCCCGGACAGCATCGCCAGCCGCTGTCCTGCCAAACCCCCTGTTGCAGCGCATCTTCCATCATCTTCCGCTCTCGGTGCACAGTTCCTGTGCATTGGTATGCCGACACTGGCATGCCAACCTGCCTGCCACCAGAAAGGAAGTAGCCCAATGGATTGCACAGTTCACACCTGCCTATCTTCAATACAGCCACCAGATGGCCGCCAGCTACCCCTATCGCACAGGCCCCTGGCTGCGCGCCGAAAAAAGCCCATTCCTGCCCATGGTGGAACGCCAGCATCAAGAGCTGCTGCGCTTGCAGGACTGCCTGTCGCAAGTACAGTCGCCACAAAGATACGAACGGCTGCA
>MKWU01001251.1_pt1 | contig 45344 bp, 37 predicted proteins | sample 809101 | NCBI WGS metagenome assembly MKWU01 (sample SAMN05860141, study PRJNA318959) | sponge metagenome | host: Aplysina aerophoba | place: Slovenia: Piran, Adriatic Sea, Gulf of Piran | collected 2013-05-07 | reverse complement strand
AGAGCATGTACGAGCGGCGCTCCTTCTTCTCCACGCCCAGCACCACGAACAGGTCCGGTGCCAGCATCGCCGAGGGGTCGCCCTCGCGGTAGTACAGCGCCATGCTGCCTGCCACGTAGACATCCTGCCGGGCCTCGAAATGCGTTTTCAGTTGGTAGCGCATGTCGACGATGGAATTGGCATGCGGGTCGGTCTCCATCAGGATCTTGCCGTCGGAATAGGGGTACTCCAGCGGCTGTTCTGCGGCGCGGCCGGTGACGGGTTCCAGGAGCGTGGCGCGGGCGGCCATGGCTGTAGCATAACAGGCCGGAGTGCGGCCAGAATCGGCCTGGCTCGGGCCTGCGCCGGCCTGCTCGCGGGCTCTCGTCAGCACAGCCGCCGAGGTCGGACGTCAACCGGACGGGGGCTGGAGCCCCACGCTCGAAGTTGACTCAATCGTCAAGCTTGCGCCGAGACAAGGGGTCTAGGCTTGCCTTGTCTTGTGGACTTCGGGCTCAGGTCTCGGATCCAAGCCCGGGGCTGCCCCACTCACCGGCGAACACGAACTCGGCCTGTGGCCGACGACTCCGAACGCCCTCGTCTCGCGCCCGCAACTCCTTGGCGCCGGAGCCGGGTCCGGCCCAATAGCCCAACGCAAGGGCCGTGACTGGCTCGAACTCTTGCGGGATAGCGAAAATCTCCCGCGCCTTGTCCGGCAGGATTCCGGCCATCTGATGCACCTGGACTCCCCGGCTGGTCGCTTCCAATGAGAGGCTCGCAGAGGCGAGTCCCAGATCGTGCTGCGCGACACGATTGGGCTTGTTATTTCGGGAAAACGTTGTCCGGGTACATCCCATCGCGAGAGTTGGGGCTTCTCGCGCCCATGCTTGATTGCCATCGAGCAAGCAGCTCAGGATCCTCTCGAAGTCCTGCTCTTGGTCGCGACTCGCGACGAGATAGCGCCAAGGCTGTTCGTTGAAGGATGAAGCCGCCCAGCGTGCGGCCTCAAAGATCGACTGCAGGTCATCGCGCGGTATCAACCGCTTCGAAAACACATACGGGCTCCAGCGCTGCGAGATGAGTTCGTTGACCGGATAGTCAGGCGAGGTGCTTCTTGGCATGAGGCCAGTGTACTTAGCCGCCGGATTCGGGTAGCCGGTTGTACCGCGATGGTCTACCGTGCAGAGGGCAGCTTTTTCGATGCACGACTCAGCCTCCTCCGTTGGGCGTGAAGCACCCCGGACGGTGCTTCGACTGCCGTCCGCGCGTCTCGTTCCGAAATGCAAGGGTCGGTCACGTCGGCCTCAGGTCCTGAGCGGGCCGGCGCGACCTGCGATCCAGCGTCCGGAGCGAGGCTGGGACCGAGAATCAATGCGGGACGGACTTCGCGAGGCGAACGTCCCTCGCTGCCATGACTCTCTCGCCACCACGCGACAAGCGGTCGTGGACGGCGACGTATATAATTCCCATGCCGAGTGGCGGCGATCAGGGGAGATTGTGCGGGTCAAGGGAAAGGTTGTCGTTGTTACTGGTGCGGCACGAGGTATCGGGCGAGCACTTGCGGAACGATTCATTCGCGAAGGAGCTGCGGTCGTCGTGGCATCGGATATTGACCAGGAATCACTGGCGGCGAGCTGCGCCGAGATTGGGGCGACGCCGCAGGTTGCGGATGTGACTTCCGAGAGCCAAGTCAAGGACCTTATCGACTCGACCGAAGCCCGCCATGGCCCGATCGATCTGTTCTGCTCCAATGCCGGGATTTCTCATCCAGGCGGGCCGGAGGTGGCAGACGTGGACTTCGAGCATGTATTCGATGTCAACTACCGGTCCCATCTCTATGCCGCCCGGAATCTCGTCCCGAAGATGACCGCGCGCGGTGAAGGCTATCTGCTGAACACTGCCTCTGCCGCGGGCGTGCTGACGCAGATCGGCTCGCTCGCTTATGCAGTGACGAAACATGCGGCCGTGGCACTTGCCGAGTGGCTCTCGGTTAGTTACGGCGACCGGGGGCTGAAGGTTTCCGTGCTGTGCCCGCAAGGCGTGCGGACCAGGCTGCTGCTGGGTGAGCGTGGAGAGCGGGACAATTTCCTAACTCCGGGAGCAATCGAGCCGTCCGAAGTGGCGGAGGCGGTGGTCGCTGGATTGGCCGACGAGCGCTTTCTGATCCTCCCCCATCCCGAAGTTGCCGAATACATGCGAAGAAAGGCTTCGGATTATGACCGGTGGCTCCGGGGCATGCGCAGACTGCAAGCCCGCGTGCGAGAGAATCCAGGCACCGCGATGAAGACCTGATCAGTGCTTGCCTGGCGCGCATGGATCTCATTGCGCCAAGGCCAGAACTCGCCAGCACGGTGCAGGGATGAGCATGTGTTTCCGAATCTTGTCGCGTTCGCGGCGACGAAGAGCGATTCGCTAGCGTTTCGGCATTCGTCATGGCCAGAGCCCTTCGGGTCATCGGTCGGCCCGCGCCGCCGCAATCGGCAGCCCGGACACAGGTGACAGCGAATCTGGCCATCAGGCAGACTCCGGAATCGGCGCTGGACGCGCTCCCGCCAGTCGGGATTCGGTCTCGTGTGCCACCGCCGCCTCGTCGGCCTCGGAGAAGCGAACTGAGAATGCCAGCAAGGAGACCGCTGTGACCGCCGCTCCCAAGATCAGCAGCGCCTGGGGCCAGCTCAGGCCCTCGGCCCTGAAGAGGAATCCGGCGGCCACGGCTCCAGCGTTTCCGCCGGCTCCGACGATGCCGGCCACGGCGCCAAGAGCCTTCTTGTTGATGAACGGCACGACCGAGTACGTGGCGCCTTCCGACATCTGCACGCAAAGGCTGAACAGGATCAGCGTGGCAATCGCTACGGGCAGCACAGTTTGTTGCGAGAAGAGCATCAGGGCCAGACCCTCCACGAAGAGAATCGTTCCCAGAAACCACACCCGTCCGCTCAGACCCCACTTCAGGCCCCACTTGTCTCCCACTACGCCGCCGAGTGTTCGGGCAAAGATGTTCATCAGACCAAACAGGCCGGCCACGATTCCTGCCGTCGCAAGCCCGAGTCCGAAGTAGTCGTGGAAATACAGAGCCGCGATGTTGTTGATTGTCAGTTCGACGCCGAAACAGGCGCCGTAGATGACGAAAAGGGTCCAGACTCGTTTGTCTGTGCAAGCCTTCAGGAAAGCACCCTCGACGGTCTTGGCGCTCGCGAGTGCGCCGCGGGCGCGCAGGCTCGAATAGCTTCCGTCCGGAGAATCCTCCGTGAACTTCCAATACAGAACCGAGGTCGCCAGCAGCGCGAGGCCCGGGATCACCATCGACAGGCGCCAGCCGAGCGCCTGGTCCGCCGCGAACGTCATCGCGCCCGCGAAGACGAGCGGCATTGCAATTTGCGTCACGCCGCCGCCGAGATTGCCCCATCCGGCAGTTGTTGCGTTCGCCGTGCCCACGGTATTGGGCGCGAACATCACTGACGTGTGGTACTGGGTGATCACGAACGAAGCGCCGATCGCCCCGATCGCCAAGCGGAACAGCAGGAACGTCTCGTAGCTGTCGGCCAGCCCCACCGTCATCACCGGGAATGAGCCCAGCGCGAGCAGCCAGGTGTACGCCTTGCGCGGTCCAATCTTGTCGCACAGCCAGCCAATCGCGAGCCGTGCGATCACCGTGATTGCGACCGATGCGATGATCGTGTTGCCGACCTGCTCCTTCGTCAGGCCGAGGTCGTCTCGAACCACCGCCATCAGTGGTGCGATGCCGAACCAGCCGAAGAAGCATAGGAAGAATGCGAACCACGTCATGTGAAACGTTCGCATCGGAATCGTGCTGAGGCTGAACAGCTTGATCTGTGTCGCTTTGCCCTTGAAATCCATGTGTTTTCTCCTTCTTGCCGGACAGGCCTGTCCGGCACCGATCGCAGTCCGTGCCGCGACCGGCATTGATCAGCTCGATGTCTGGAAGATCGGACTTCCCGGTCCGGCTCGCGCCCCCATCAGACTGAGTCGGGGCGATGTGTCTAGTAGGCGGTGCTTCTCGGTCCGCTCTTCTCGACCCGCACCGCCGCCTGCTTGTAGTTCGGTTCCCGTGAGAACGGGTCGAACGCGCTCTGCGTCAGTCGGTTAGAATTCTTTTCCTCGTAGTGGAACGGCATGAACACCTGGCCGGGCGCCACGATCTCGGTGATCCGCAGCTCGAGATGATCGATGCGGCTGCGGGGCGAAACGACGGTGACGAGATCGTGCGGTCGCAAGCCGAGCCGCCTGGCATCGCGCGGGTTCATCTCCAGCCACGCCGTGGGTGACATGCGTTCGAGGATCTTGACTTCCTTCGTCTTCGTCCGCGTGTGCCAGTGCTCGACTGTGCGCCCGGTGTTAAAGACGAACGGGAAAGCGTTGCTGGGCTGTTCCGGATAGGGCTCCCACTCGACCGCGAAGAGCCGCGCCCTGCCGTCTTCGGTTTCGAACTTGCCGTCCGCGTAGAGCCTGCTGGTCTCCGGCCGGCAGTCGTTGGTGGACGAGGCGTCGGCTTCCGTGAACGGCCACTGGATGGCATGGTGCCGGTCAAGCAATTCGTAGCTGAGGCCCGAGTAGTCGCAGAGACGCCCTTTCGAGACCCGGCGCCATTCCTCGAAGGCGTCTTCCGGTGTCGTCCAGCCGGGGAAGAGCGCTTGGCGAACGCCCAGCTTCTCGGCAATGGCCAGGAAGATGTCGAAATCTGATCGTGCCTCGTCCGGCGGTTCCACGGCCTTGTTCACCTTGCTGACGCGCCGCTCCGAATTCGTATAGGTTCCGTCCTTTTCCCCCCAGATTGCCGCCGGCAGCACCAAGTCGGCCATCTCCGTGGTCGGCGTCGGATGAAAGCCGTCCTGTACGACAAGGAAATCCAGGTTCTCGAAGCCCTGCTGGAGCACTGCGACATTTGGAAACGAAACCAGCGGGTTCGTGGCGATGATCCATAACGCCTTGATTTCACGTTTCACGCACGCCTCGACTATGTCGGGATATGCATGGCCACGGTTGCGAGGCACGGCATCGGGATCGATGTTCCACAGACGCGCCAGCTCTTGCCTGTCGTTGTCGCTCTCGAACTTCCGATAGCCAGGCATCGACGCGGTGAAGCCTGTCTCCCGGGTGCCCATGGCATTGCACTGGCCGGTGATCGAGAATGGTGACGCCCCGGGCTTGCCCAGATTCCCGGTCAGGACGGCCAAGTTATTAATGGCATTGACCGTCTCGGTCCCCTTGGTCGAATGGTTGACGCCCATCGTCCACGCCAGGAAGGGAGCTTTGGCGCGCCCGTACAGCAGCGCGGCGCGATAGATCTGTTCTTCGCTAAGCCCGGTAACTGCCGCCACGCGTTCTGGCGTGTACTTGCCGAGGTGTTGCTCCAGTTCCCGGAATCCGGAGGTGTGGGCTTCGATGTAGTCGCGATCGATCAATCCAGTCTGGATCAGGATGTGTGCCATGCCGTTGAGCAGGGCGATGTCCGAGCGCGGCTTCAAGGGCAGGTACAGGTCGGCCGTGCGCGCGGTCTTGCTGACGCGGGGGTCTGCGACCACAACCGTCTTGTCCGGATTCCGCTCGAGGCGATAGCACAGGATCGGGTGGTTATCGGCGATGTTGGCGCCGATCAAGAACACCACGTCAGCCTGCTCGAAGTCGTCGTAAGCGCCGGGAGGACCGTCGCTGCCGAACGAACGCTTGTAGCCGGATACCGCGCTGGCCATGCACAGAGTGGTGTTTCCGTCGTAGTTGTTGGTGCCAAGTCCGAGTTGAACGAGCTTGCCGAGTGCGTAGAACTCCTCGGTCACGAGTTGCCCGGTGCTCACCACGCCTAGTGCTCGCGGTCCGTGCTCGAGCTGGACCTTCTGGAATTCCCGGACGGCCGTTTCGATGGCTTCGTCCCACCGAATTCGCTCAAACCGCCCTTTTGGGTTCTTCAACAGCGGGTAGCGCGCGCGGCTTCCAGCGGCGATGATGTCGTGCTCTGCCAGCCCCTTGGGGCAGAGCTTGCCCAGGTTCACCGGGTGGTCGGCGTTGCCGCGGACCGCAACCGCCTCGCCCTCGCGGACGCCGATGTGCATCCCGCAACCCACCGAGCAGTAGCCGCAGGTGGTCGGCACCCACCGGTCGGGAATCTTGGCTGCCGAGGTGTAACCATAGTCAGGATCGTGACCGTAGGCATAGGCTTCCTTCCGTGTGTCAAAGCCGAGCAATCGCTTGATATTCATGCCGTCTCGCTCCGTTCGAAGAACGGCATCGCCATGTTCTTGGGCACGACGCTCACGAAGAACAGGTAACGGCCGAGCAAGGCGCCCGTCACCGCCAGACCGAACCCGCTACCTGCGAGTCCCAGGGCGGGCAGGGCCACGGCGCCGACGGCGAGCAGTCCGAGCCGGAGCAGGAACAGTCGCGAGAGCGGCCCGCAGAGCAGCCGAGCCGTTGCCTGCCTCTCGCACACTTCGGATCGCACGAGGCTCAGGAAGCGCCACGTCTCAGCGAGTATGTGGGCGACCGCAGCCCCGGCCGCGGCAACGAGCAGGCTCCGCTCGGGATGCGCTCCCAGTGCCGCCAGGAGCAGAGGGCCCAGCGTCAGTCCCGTTAGGAAGAAATCAGCAATTGTGTGCAGGCTGTTCCAGGCGGGCCGGCCCGGGACCAGGTAAATCCGCGACGTTGCGTACATGGAAACGGCTCCGATCGCCGAGGCGGCGCCTCCCATCAATTCCACGCCTGGCGTTCCGAGCAGCAGCATGACTGCGTACGCCGATGCTGTTGCTCCGAACAAGCTGAGGCCGAGAATCTCGCGGCTGAGCCAGGACGTCTTGAGGTTGCGGATCGCCAGGGGTGCGAACGCCGGGCGTCCCAGGTGCAACGGCGAAGCGGCGAACGAGGCCACGCCGAGGCCCAGCATGACCAAGGCCGCCGCCTCCAGTACTTCGGACCCGCCAAGAAAGGCCAGGATCCATGTCGTTGCGAAGCCCGCAACGGAGAGCTGGGTCAGGACCGTCATCAGCACCAGTGAGTAATGCGGCTTGGAGGGACGGATCCGGTGGAAATCGGCTTTCTCGGCATCAAGGGGAAGCTCGTCGGGCAGGGTGACCCGGGTTGTTGAAATCGTGTCGTCAGCGCTAGGCAGGCCGGGAGCATTTGCCTCGTCCCGGTATTCTCGCCTCCACCTGTCGATATCCACGATCTCGATCGAAAGCGCTTCCGAGGGACACGTATCGACGCACGCCGGCGCGTCTCCTTCTGCGAGGCGGCCGTGGCACATGTCGCACTTGCCGACGACGCCGCGCTCCTCGTTGAATGTCGGCACGCTGTATGGGCAGTTCCAGATGCAGTATTCGCACCCGATACAGGCATCTGCGTTGTGATGTACGATGCCGGTCTTGGGATCCTTGGAATAGGCCATCGTCGGACAGCCGGTCATGCACGACGGGTCCAAGCAGTGGTTGCATCCCATCGAGAGATGCATGCGTTGGGTGTGGGGAAAGACGCCCCCCTCGACCTCGCCGACACGACGCCAAGACACGTCCGCCGGGTTGTTGTTTTGCTCGGCGCAGGCCACCTCGCAGCACTTGCAGCCGACGCACTTGGACATGTCGAAGTGGAACCGGTACTGCTGCCCGTCTTCCAGCGGGATGTTTGGAATCAGCGGAGACCGCCCCGCGGACTCTCGCGGCGCGCGTAGCGGTGCCGTCGACCCCAGGATCTTGAACGGGTTCGCGACATGCTGCTCTGCTGCGAGGTTCGTGTCCATTGATTGCGCTTGATTCCCTTCTGTACGCGCCCGTCGGGTTCCGATGCACCTTCACCGCTACGGCCCTCCGATGCCGGAGCGCGGCGCGGGTCATGCATCGCTATTTCGGGAACGGGCGGTTCCCCATCCGGCTCTGCCATGAGCCGAGCGATTCGGTGCCTTCGAATCTACGGGGATCAAGCCACTAGGACGAGCTGGGTCCTCGGGCTGCGAGAACGCGGGCGCTGCTTGGCTGCCCGCCTATCTGTTCCGAAGCTAGCACGCCCCCGTCCCCGGTGTGAAGCAAGAAATTCTTATGGGACTCATACACGAGTCATGACAGCCTCGGGCAGTTCCGCGCGTCACCGGCGCCCGATCAGCCCCGGGGTGTGTCGCAGGCGGCCTCCCGGTTCCAGTTCTGCCTTGCCGGATCGCACCTGATGCCGCCAGCGGGCGCTTGTCTGCAAGCGCGGCTGTCGTCGGACGTTTGATCGGAGATTCCCCTTGACTTGTGGTATTCTTGCAATTCCCGCTGGCCTGGGTCCCCTGCTGGAATCGACCACAGCGCACGAATGTCGGCTGAGCGCGATGGCGGATACAGGCACCGAGACGCACATCGAGTTCCGGGGCGTCAGCAAGACGTACGATGGCCGGACGATGGTCGTCCAGAATCTCGACCTCCGCGTTAGAAGGGGCGAGTTTTTCACGCTGCTGGGCCCGTCCGGCTCGGGCAAGACCACTTGCCTGATGATGCTCGCCGGATTCGAGGTGCCCACCGCCGGCGAGATATCGATCAACGGGCGATCCGTGCAGAATCTCCCTCCCCGGAAACGGGGTATCGGAGTCGTCTTTCAGAACTATGCCCTCTTTCCGCACATGACAGTGGGTCGCAATCTCGCGTTTCCTCTGGAGGTGCGGGGCGTCCCCGCGGAACAAGGGGCCGGACGGGTCCGGCAGGCGCTTGAGATCGTGCGCCTCGAGGGTCTCGAGGACCGCCGTCCGGGCGAGCTGTCCGGCGGCCAGCAGCAACGCGTCGCGATTGCCCGGGCGCTCGTGTTCCGGCCGACCCTGGTGCTCATGGATGAGCCACTCGGAGCGCTCGACCGGCGCCTGCGCGAGGAGATGCAATTCGAGATCCGCCGAATCCAGCAGGACCTCGGGGTTACCGTGGTGTACGTCACCCACGACCAGCAGGAGGCGATGGCGATGTCATCGCGCGTGGCCGTTTTCCACCGCGGTCAGGTACAACAGGTTGCAGGACCAGAGATTCTCTACGAGGAACCTGAACGCGAATTTGTTGCGAGCTTCATCGGCGATAACAACATCCTGCGCGGACGGATCAGTGCTGTCAGTCGCGGTGTCTGCGAGGTCGAGACGCCAGACGGGATAGTCCGAGCGTTTCCGGTCCGCGAGTGCCGGCCCGGCCAGAGCGCCTCCCTCGCGATTCGACCGGAACGGGTTGGCCTAGCCAAGCCCGGCGTTTTCAGCAACGAGTTCGAAGCCCGGATCGACGACATTCTGTTCATTGGAGACCACTTGCGGCTGCGTCTCAATCTGTGCGGCAATCCGAATTTCATCGTCAAGATTCCGAACATCGTGGGCCACGGCGCCGTGCTGGAAGGCGATCGCGTTTCCGTCGGCTGGGCCGTAACCGACTGCCGAGCCCTTCCCGATGACGGTCCTGGGGGAGGCAGCGGGGAAGGGCCGGGCGAATGAGAGCCCACGGTCCGCTCCCGACCGGTTGGCCTGCGGGACCACATTCGGCCCCGGCGGCCCGGGCCGGCCGGGGAGCCGCGAGTGGCGACCACAGTCAACAACCAGGAGAAGGAGTCGAGTGATGACAGGACATCGAAGCGAGCGGAAGGCGGCGGCGCGAGGCGGGAGGCAAGTCTTCGTCACGTTCCTCTTGGCGGCGCTTGTCTGCTGGCACGCGGGATGCGGAACCGGCGGAATAACCGTGGTTTCCTGGGGCGGGTCGTACGCGGAGGCCTGCAAGAAGGCATTCTTTGACCCCTTCAGCGCCGAGACCGGCATTGAAGTGCGTGTCGAGAGCTTCAACGGCGGGCTCGCGCAGATTCGCGCCCAGGTAGAGACCGGCAATGTCCATTGGGATGTCGTTGACCTCGAGTTTGCGGACGTCGTCAAGGGATGCGACGAAGGCCTGTTCGAAGTCATCGACATTGACGAGTTCCCGCCAGCTCCGGACGGTACCTCCGCGCGCGACGACTACTTCGAGGGAACCTATTCCGAATGCGGCGGAGGTGGGACGTACTACTCGGGCGTCTACGCTTATAACCGCGAGAGCTTTTCCGGCGAGCGGCCGTCCACGCTCGAGGACTTCTTTGACCTTGGCAAGTTCCCAGGTCGCCGCGGAATGCGTCGAACACCCGTTGTCAACCTCGAGCTCGCCCTGATGGCAGACGGCGTGCCCACCGAAGAGGTGTATGCCGTGCTGAGCACGCCGGAGGGGGTGGATCGCGCGTTCCGCAAGCTCGACTCGATCAAGTCGGACGTTGTCTGGTGGGAGACAGGAGCCCAGCCGCCGCAGATGCTTGCGGATCGGGAAGTCATAATGAGCACCGCCTTTAACGGGCGCATATTCAACGCGCAGGTACTGGAAGACCAGCCCTTCACGATCGTGTGGGACGGTCAGGTCCTGGACTACGGTCAGCTGGCCATCGTTGCCGGGACTCCCAGAATCGAGGCGGCCAAGCAGTTTCTCTTGTTCGCTTCCCGGATCGAATCCATGGCGGCTGTCGGGCGCTACATCGCTTACAGTCCCACCCGCCGGTCAGGCATGGACCTGATCACCACGCATGCCGAAACCGGCATCGACATGCGCCCCCATATGCCGAGCGCTCCCGAGAACTTGGCCCGAGCGCTGCGCAACAACCCGGAATGGTGGACGAACCATGCCGAAGAGATGACCGAGCGTTTCAGCGCATGGCTCGCCCGCTGAGGAGTGCCCGGCTCCGAGCGGCCGCACTGACGCTGCCGCTCGTTTTCTTCGTGGGCGTGACTTTCATCGCGCCGCTCGGCTCGATCCTGGTCCGGAGCATCCACGAACCGCAGGTGGCCGACGCGCTGCCGCAAACTCTCGCATCGCTTGAAGCGTGGGATGGAACCTCCGTTCCAAGCGAGGACATGTTCCGGACTCTGGCAACGGAGTTCCGCCTGCTGGACGAGCAACGCAAGCTGGGCAGCGTGGCGACCCGCGTCAACCGCTTGGAGAGCGGCATGCGCAGCACGATGCTGGACACGGCGCGCGCGCTGGGCGATGCGGACCCGGACTCTTGGCGCGATGCCATGATCGCTGCTGACCCGGTCTGGGGCGAAGCGAAGGCGTGGCTCGCTGTGAGACGCGCCGGCGAGCGCTTCACGCTACGCCATTACCTGAATGCGATCGATCTGGACAGGGATGCTTCGGGCAACATCGTCGCCCAGCCGCCGGACCGGCGAATCTACCTGCCGCTACTGTTTCGGACGCTTGGTGTCAGCCTCGTCATCTCGGTCATCTGCCTGATTCTCGGATATCCGGTCGCGTATCTGATTGCGAACGCCTCGCCGGCGAGGTCAAACCTGCTGTTGCTCCTGGTGCTGGTGCCGTTCTGGACCTCGCTGTTGGTTCGGACCACGTCGTGGATCGTGCTTCTTCAGAACCAAGGGGTCGTCAATGACTTGCTGGTGGCGATCGGTGTCATCGGCGATGACGGCCGAATCGCACTCGTTTACAACATGGTCGGCACGCTCGTCGCGATGACCCAGATCCTGCTGCCGTTCATGATCCTCCCTCTGTACGCGGTCATGCGATCGATCTCGCCTGTGCATCTTCGTGCGGCGTCGAGTCTCGGAGCGACTTTCCGGCAGGGCTTCGTCCACGTCTACTGGCCGCAGACACTGCCGGGGGTGGCTGCGGGTTCGCTGCTTGTCTTCATCCTGTCAATCGGGTACTACATCACGCCGGCACTGGTCGGCGGCCGAACTGGGCAGTTGATCTCGAACATGATCGCCTACCACATGCAGGAGTCGCTGAACTGGGGGCTTGCCGCGGCGCTCGGCGTGATTCTGCTGCTCGGCGTGATGCTGCTCTATCTCGTCTACAACCGCCTTGTCGGCATCGAACGGATGAGACTCTCCTGATGCGGCAGTCAATGGCGAGTTTCGGATTCGGCGAGCGCATGGGCCGGGGCCTCCACCTGGCGTTTTGCGCGGCAGTGCTCATATTCCTGATCGCGCCGATGCTGGTCGTGATACCGCTCAGCTTCAACGCGGAGCCGTACTTCACGTTCACCGAGGGCATGCTGAGCCTTGACCCGGAAGCCTATTCGCTGCGATGGTACCGCAACGTTATCGAGGATGGAGTCTGGCAACGCGCGTTGGGTAACAGCATCTTGATCGGCGTGGCGGCCACCGCCATCGCCACGACGCTGGGCGTTCTCGCGGCACTCGGCCTCGCGAATCCAGCGATGCCGGGGCGAGGATTCGTGACAAGCCTGCTGATCTCGCCAATGGTCACGCCGATCATCATCTCGGCGGCAGGGATGTTCTTCTTCTATTCCAGACTCGGGCTCGGGCAGACCCATCTCAGCCTGATTCTTGCCCATGCGGTCCTGGGCACGCCCTTCGTCGTCATCAGCGTGACAGCCACGCTTGTCGGTTTCGATAGGAACCTCGTGCGCGCCGGCGCAAGCCTCGGAGCTGGACCGTTCCTCGTCTTCCGCCGGATTCAGTTGCCGCTGATCGCTCCCGGCGTGATTTCGGGGTCGTTGTTCGCATTCGCCGCATCGTTCGATGAAGTGGTCACCGTGCTGTTCCTCGGCGGTTTGGAGCAACGGACTATCCCGAGGCAGATGTGGAGCGGCATTCGCGAGCAGATCAGCCCGGAGATTCTTGCGGTCGCCACATTCCTGGTCGTGTTCGCGCTCCTCCTCCTCGGGGCCGTGGAATGGCTGCGCGGGAGGGGACGTAGCGGAGCGGCTGGCGGCGAATGATCCGTGGCCGGCGGCGTCCAGCGTACCGGATCTCTTCCGCTAGGCTGGGGAGGGAAGACTTGAGCGTGCTGATTTCGCCCGCCTCATGCCGCCGGCAGACAGCGGACGACGGGACAGAGAGGAACGGAGCGTCGCGTTGAGAGTAATCTTGGCGTCGATCGGCAGTGCGGGTGACGTGCATCCGTTCGTCGCGGTAGCCCTTGGACTTCGCGACCGGGGACACCTTGTCTCCGTCGCCACCAATCCCTACTTTGCGCCTCTGCTTGATCGGCTCGGCCTGCCGCTGCTTCCCGTCGGAACGGCGGAGCAGTTTGACGAAGCCATTGCCCATCCGGCGCTCTGGCGCCAGTTCCGTGCCTTTGGCGTCCTCGCGACAATCATCCGGTACAGCACTCCGATGCTGCACAGGATAGTGAAGGAGGAGGCCGCCAAGGGGGATATCGCCGTCGTGGCCCACCCGCTTGCGTTTGGAGCCCGGGTTGCGCACGAGACGCTGGGCGTTCCATTGGTGACGCTGCACTTGGCTCCATCCTCGATCTGGAGTTTGCGAAAGCCGCCCGTTCCTTCCCAGTGGATCGGTTCCATCGATGCTTGGCCACGGCTGGCGAGGAGGTTGTTTCTCGGGCTGGGTGACCGACTCGCCGACCGGGCGTTGGCGCCCAGCCTGAATCGCTTCCGCGCCGAGTTCGGCCTCGCTCCGGCGCGCCACGTCGCCAGCCGTTGGTGGAACTCTCCGCAATGCGCAATCGGACTGTTCCCAGACTGGTTCGCGGCGCCACAGCCGGATTGGCCGTCCCAGCTTTCGCTAACAGGGTTTCCGCTCTACGACGAACAAGGCGTCTCGCAGGTGCCTTCCGATCTGGAGGTGTTTCTTGGCGAGGCGGAGACCGCCGGCGACCCGCCGATCGTCTTCGCCCCGGGCTCAAGCAACCGGCAGGCCAAGCGTTTCTTCGCGGCGGCGGCTGAAGCTTGCCAACGGCTGGGTCGGCGCGGGGTCTTGCTGACGCGCTACGCCGAACAGCTTCCCTCACGGTTGCCAAGTCAGGTGCGGCATACCAGTTACGCGCCCTTCAGTGCCGTATTCCCCCGCGCCGCCGCGCTGGTGCACCATGGCGGTATCGGCACTGCCGCTCAGGCGCTGGCAGCCGGAAGGCCGCAGCTTGTCATGCCGATGACTTTCGACCAGCCCGACAACGCAGCGCGGCTCGTAGGACTGGGTGTGGCACGAATGTTGGCTCCAGCGCGCTTCAGCGGAACCAACGTTGCGCGGCAGCTCTCGGCGCTGCTCGAGGACGACTTAGTTCGGCGCCGATGCACGGAGATCGCACACCGATTCGACAGCAACGATGCAATCGCTCGCACGTGCGACCTCATCGAGGCGTCCATCACCTGAGAGGTACAGACCGCTGTCTCGCGTGGTTGCAAGTGCTGACGGGGGGCCGACATGAAGGGGCGGCTCTACCGAGTCGTTCAGCAAAGGAGCATACAAGGCCGTCCCAACAAGTCCTCCGGCGCATAGGTTTGATCCAACCGCTCCACCCGAGCCGATGGTACACGCGCCAGGCCGTCTCCACTGGGCGAGGCCGAATCCGCGGACGATGAACGCTACCCTCGCATAGGCGGGGAAGATGGGCTCGTCTTTGGGCCAATCGAGTTGATTTCAATGGTCGGGAAACGACCGACGGTGAGTTCCTGCCGGTCTTGTCATTGAGTGCAAGCCAGATATAGGCCGGTCGCGAAAGCCAACAGGTATGCAAGGCCGAGAAGCCGGTGGAGCAAGATCACAAGTCCTGTGTTGGACAGGATGCGGATCCTGCGGCCCAGCCAGTCCTCGGTATTGTTTAGTATTTCTTGGGAATCCGCCTGGTTTGGAGTCGAGGTGATCGAGAGGGTCGCACCCGAGAACCCACAAGCTGTCAGTTGATTGGTCAGCCCAAGTTGGTGCTCGATCAATGTCTTCTTGTAGATTGATCGCCGATAGTAGTTGTGTCCGTTGCGAGCCGTCCGGATCCCAAGAACGCAGACGACGACTCCGATGATCGGAATCGCAACGAGCAGGATCGCAGGACCGTCGATGAATCGCATTAGAGCCGACGCCGCCGTAACCAGCACCGCGTTCAATCCCACAAAGAACCTTGTGCGATCCCAGGAGAGCTTCACGTTGAAGCGGTATTCCTCGATTGCTAGTCGATAGAGATCGTATAGTTCGGCCCGGTCGGGTTGGCACTCAGCCATTACTGACACAGAAGCGGTCTAGCAATTGCACTAGTGTCGGTGTGAACGTCCATGGTTCGGAGTGCCGTATGCGTAGCACGTCGGCAAGCGGTAGCGATTGAACCTTTAGGATGTGACCAGAATCGACCTTGAACGGACCATCGCTCCGAGCGCTGAAGAGCGTGATGAACTTTGTGCCACCCTCCTCGGGCATTGATGTCTTGCAAACCCTCTCAAGACTCTCTAGCCCGACTCCGAGCTCCTCGCGGGCTCGTCTTTCAATTGCTTGACGATAGTCTTCCCCAGACGTCACGTAAGCTGCGACGGAAGACCCCCAGCATCCTGGGTGGCGCGGTCTTGACAGCGCCAGCTGCTGCAAGAGGATCTCCGATCGGCTATTGAACAAAAAGAGATGGGCGACGCGGAAGTTCGCTCCCACACGTAGGGCCTCATTGCGGCTCACCCGGCCGATCACTCGGTCTGTCTCGTCAACCCAGTCCAGCAGTTGCTGACTCGTCGCTGTCATCAGGCGTATGTCAGTTAATACCTGACATTTTGTCTAGTAGTATATAACAATGCAATGACAAGAATGCGCGCTAGGTAGCGTGCCGGACGTTCAGCCCTACGAGTGACAGCCTGCCCCGTTCACGGGCAATGAGGGTCGGCGGAACCGGAAGACTGTTGTCTCAGGTTCATCGGAATCCTGCCAGCGTTCGCTCCAGTGAGGTTGGCTCGGCTCGTATACATCTCGTTGGACCGCTACTGTAGACCGCGCTCATCTCGAATGCCAAGAGCAAAGACACCCCCGAAGCTTCGCAAAGCGGTCGCAGCCGCGTTCAAACAGATCGGTGACCGACTAAGGAGCGAGGGCAAGACGCCCTCGATGGAAATCGCAAGGGTTCTGGGTGTGAGCAGGCAGACAGCGCATCAGTACTTGAAGGGGCATGTTGTACCTGAGACGCATCGACTTGCAAGCCTTGTTCGTCACTGGGGTATGACCATTGACATCGACGGTCACAAGTTCGGCAAGGATGCGTTCGCTCCACTCTCTAGTCCGTCCGCTTCCATCCCGCGTCAAGTGCAACTCAGCCTGACTGCCCTTGAGAACGAGCCGTTCGAACTCGCGCTTCCCGGCAGCCAGAACATGGTTCGCGTTGCAAAGAAGGGCAATACGATTGAACTGGCGATTGACCTGCAGTTGATCGCATAACGGCATTCGACCGGAGAGGCAAGAAGCAGCCGAAACGGATCGACAGCCAACCATCACCTGACCGTTCGTTGACTGTGCATCGATGGAGTGCCTCCGCCGGCAGCCGCAATTCGCGAAGAATCGCGGTAGGCTCAGTGCCGATCCGCGAACACTGGGTCTTTGTGTCCTGTGCCCCCGTGGAGTTGACCAGTTCTCAACGTCTTGTCCCAAGCCTGAGGTGAAGGAGTCTGGCTCGCGGTCTCCGTGACCGCCTCGAAACACGTTGAGCATGTGCCGTGCATGGACCGGCCTGACGAATCCTCGTCCGGAATCGGCATCAACAACTCCTGTTCAACGGGGGTGCGGGGCTGCGGCTAGCCATTCGAGACAACTGGCTCGCCACCAAGCCGGTTTCCCGGGAGGACCTTGATGTATATGCGAAGCCGTCCGAGGTTGCAGCACTGGAATATAATCAAGAGCGGAGTTCGAATGAGTCCGATCATTTCGGAACTCCCGAGCTGTCAGACGGCAACATCTTTGCACTAGTCACCCTCACGACGATTTCTCGATGACCGCGCCGAGAACTATGCCTGTGGAAATGGGGGCAGTAGCCCTCGAGATCGTGGACTCTTGGCATCCGGCGGTACCTTGCTTGGGGATGACCCTCAGTGCAGGTTGCCCAGCGCTTGAACAAACTCAACAACGTCACAGATCGAATCCTGGCTTGGGAAAAGGAGGTTGCGATGCGGAATGCTGCGATTGGGATTTGGCTCTTCGGGACGATGATCGGGACCGGGGTTGCCCAGCAGGAGGGAAACCCGGAATCTGGTTCTGGTCCCGACCCTGCGGTTGTGAAGAGAGTGGAACAGCTAGGCGGGAAGGTCACGCCACTGGCCCGCAACGAGGAAGGCCTTGACGTCTCGTTTCACCTGGGGCGCAACCGGGAGGGGATTCGCCAGTTCGAGGCTTCCGAGTCCGATGGTGCGAAGCCTCCGGCACTTGACGGCGAGTTGTCGGTCCTGAAGGAACTGAAGAATGTGCGGTGGTTGAACCTCGGAGGCACCGACGTCACCGACAAGGGCCTTCCACATCTGAAGGAATTGACGTCGCTGACGCGTCTGCATCTGGAGAAGACCGCGGTCTCGGACGCTGGATTGGAGTATCTGAGCGGACTGCAAGACCTGACCTACCTGAACCTCTATCAGACAGCGGTCACCGATTCCGGCCTCAGCCACCTGCAGAGCCTGAAGAAGCTCAAGAATCTCTACTTATGGCAGACGGAAGTGACGCCTGCCGGAGTCGAGACACTGCAAGAGAGCCTTCCCGACTGCGTGATCAATCTCGGCTGGGACTAGCGTCCGGCACTTCAGGCGACCTTCCCGCGAGGGCGCCTGGGCAACCAACGGCTGACCTGGGACACGTACGACGTGTAATCTTGGCCGAAATCCCGTGCAAGGCGCGGCTCTTCGTAGAGCCGGATGAATAGCGAGAAGAAGACGAATAGTATGACTCCGTATGCGACAAGAATAGCCGCCTCGAAGAGAATGGCCCATCCGGCGACCACGGTCAGGGACGCTACATACATTGGGTTTCGCGTGTAGCGGTAGAATCCCCGAGTCACAAGCCGGTTCGGCGCGTCGATGGGCGCGGGCGTCCCGCCCCCGAATGCCGCGAAATCCCACGCGGAGCGCAGATACAGAACGGTGCCCAGCGCGAAGAGGCACCAGGCGAGCCACAACGTCACGCCCCTTGCTGTGGTTCGATCAGCTGCGAGAACGACTGGAAGAAGAACAGCGAACGTGCCGGGCATCACCAAGGTGAACAGCGCGGTCTTCAGAAAGAGCTTCATGAAGCCCTATGTTATGGGGTCAAGACCAAGGTCCCCCGCCCTGACAACAAGGCCCAACTGATGTGGCGACCATGGCTGCTAGGTTCTCGAGGAGCGGATCCCGTGGAACTCGGTTCCGGACTCGTGCGCGCAGCGTATCGGGAAGGCTCGGGCTCGCCGGTCCAGCGTTTCGGTTCCGACGTTGACGGATGGTAGGGTAGGCTCGCCTCCGATTGCCTCTTTCCGGCGAGCATCTTGCCAGCTGCATTGCGGGAGTCGAGCGCGCGCTGGCTATCCGATTCGCACGCAGGACATCCGGCGGGGCTCCAGCCCCTGCTCAATCCCGCCGTGGCGTGCCGGGGTTTCCATCCACCCGCACCGTGATGATGTCGGTGTCGAAGTATTGCTGGTGGCGAACGGAACTCGCATAGTGGCGGAGCAGCCTCAACGAGAACTCGCTGGCGCCGGATCTTTCCGTCCAGTGCCCCAGCAGGGTCAATCGGTCCTCAAGATTCTGCTCCATGGCTGACGCGAAGAACTCAAGCTCGACGGATCGGCGGTCCCCTCGCGCGACGAGAAGCAGGTGCCGGCCATGATCCGGTTCGGAAGTGCCCTCTTCGGGAAGCAGGCTAAGCAGCGCCTCTTCCGCAGCGGCGCGAAGCCGGGTTGTTGCCACCGGGCCCCAATTTCTGTCGCTTGCGAGTTCTTGGACGAACTTGTCGATTTTCGGCAGCGATTCGAGTTCGAGCTTCGCCTTGACTCGCCGACGCCGGGGCGAGGCCAGTTCCATCACCAGTGTCATCAGGATTGCAGCGATGCCCCCGGCCGCCATCCCATTCTCAAGGACTGCTGCTGACGAGTCGCCCAGCAGGTCGGCAAAAACCTGCTGATTCTGAAAGCCGACGCCCAGCCAGAACGCGACGCCCACCACGACGCTCTTGCGATAGTCGATTCCGTCCTGCACGGCAATCCGCATCCCAAGAACGAAGAGCATCGCCATGATCACCGTGATATAGGCAGCCGCAACGGGATCCGGTATCGCCAGGATCGCTCCCGTCGCTTTCGGAAGAAACGCGGCCGCCAGGAAGAGGATGCCTATGTGGACTCCGACTGTCCGGGATGCGACCCCGGTGAGTTCAGCGATTGCGATGCTGGACGAATACGTGGTGTTAGGTACTGTGCCGGCCAGTCCGGATAGGAGGTTGCCCACACCGTCCGCCGATACCGCTCCCTGCACCGTTCGAAAATCCGTCGCCCTCGGTCTCCGCCACGAAACCTGTTGGATGCCGATCGAGTCCCCGACCGTTTCGATCGCGCCAACGACGGTGACGAGCACGAAGATAGGCAGCAGCGTCCAGAATGCGGGGCCGAGATCCAGCTCCAGACCGGGCCAGCCGCTTGTCGGGAATCCGATCCACGCGGCCTCTGCGATTCGCGTGGTGTCGAAGATGCCGTAGAACGCCGCCACCATGCAGCCTGCTGCGACCCCTATCACGGGGGCCCAGAGTCGCCAAACGCCCTTTGCGAGTATCGCGAGACCCACGGTGCAGATCATGGTCGCTGCGGCGCTGGCGGGAGCACCGGATGCCGGGGTCCCGTCTGGAACGTTTGCCAGCATCCCGAAAGCGATCGGCATGATCGTGACAGAAATCAGCATGATGACGGTTCCCGCGACGAACGGCGTAATCAGTCTCCGCAGCAGCGCCAGACGGGCGGCCAGGGCGAATTGAAATAGTGACGAAGCAACAACCAGCGTCGCGAGCAGACCGGGGCCCCCTTGCACCAGCGCTGTCACCGACACAGCGGTGAAGGTGCCGGAGGTCCCCATCAGCAGGATGTAGCCTGCTCCGACCCGTCCGATTCGAACAGCCTGGAGGATCGTCGTGATGCCGCAAATGCAAAGCGCCGCGAACACAGCCCAGGTCAGGTACGACTCCCCCGCGCGTGCCGCCCGGATAATGATCGCCGGCATCAGGACGATTCCGCTGATGCTCAGCAACACGTACTGGAAGCCGAGGCCCAATGAGAGCAGTCGCGGGGGCTTCTCGTCGGGCTCGTAGCGGACTTCCCTGCGCTGGCTGGACTCTAAGCTACTCATCTGCTGATTCTTGTACCACGACTGGAGGGCCCGGTTCGAGCCTGTCCCTGCGGGCTTCTTGCGGAGCCGGCACCGGTGATCGATCGGCCTCGGCATGGCCATCTTCACGACGCAGATGGCGCGTACCGGCTGCGCGCAAGGCTTTCCTGCCAAGTACAATCGAGCGGGACGGAGGTGAACAGCAGATGGATCCAGCTAGCTCTCGAAGCGCGGGACCGATGTCGAAGATCGAGTGGTTGGTGGAAGCCGTGGCAATCGGCATCCTGCTCTTCTGGGTCTACTACCTGGCAGCCAACTGGTCCAGCCTGCCCGACGAAGTGCCGAAAATATTCGGTCTTAGCGGTAGACCGGGAGCGGTTGGATCCAAATCTGTTCTTTGGGTCCTGCCCGGCGTGGGGGCGCTCGTGTATATCGCGCTCACTGTGGGTAGCCGGCTGACTCGCCTCCACAATTTCCCGATCGAAGTTACACCCGAGAACGCATCCGAACTCTACACGTTCTCTCGGAGGTTCCTCAACCTTTCGAAACTGGTAGCGATCGCTATGTTTGGATACATCGAGTGGAAGATGGTTCAGACAGCACGGGGGAACGCCGAAGGCTTGGCACCTTGGTTCCTGCCGATCATGATTGTTCTCATGCTCTCGATATCCCTTTACCCGGTCTTCCGGTTCCGGCGCTAGCGGGACATCCGTTGAAGGCAGGGCGGGTGCATGTTTCAGGTCTGACTTCCCGGCAGGGCCGCGGCTGTCCGCTCGATTCGGGAGCGATTGGATTCGAACCGCTTGCGGCCTGTCGCTTTTTGGGGTTGGTATTCTTCGGTGTTACCCGATCAAATGGGCGTAGGGGCGTGCGGCCGCTTCGTCGCGTTCCATCGGTCCGTTCCCCCAAGTCGCATGCTGTTGTTGATCGCGGCCGAACCACGAGAATACGCGGGCTTCCCGGGCTTGGTGGAGCACTCCTCGCGTGACGTGCGCTGGCTGGCGACCACGGTGATCCGCGGGGTCGACGCAGTCTTGGTGGCCAATGGCATCGGTCGCCGGAACGCCGCTGCCGGGACCCGCACGATGATTGCCGGCACCCGCATCCACGCCGTGCTCTCCATCGGTTTCGCCGGGGCGCTTGACCCGGTGCTCGGGCTCGGGGAGGTCGTGGTCGCGGACCAGGTCCTGGACGGAAGCCGTGTCTATCCTGCGGGCTGGCCGTTGCAATGCCCGGCCGATGTGCAGCGCGGCTCAGTTGTTACAGTCAACGAAGTGGTACAGTTCGCCGAGTCCAAGCTGGCTCTCGGGCAAGACGGTGCGCGGGCGGTGGACATGGAGTCTGCCGCGGTCGCGGAAATTGCGCAGGAGCACCGCTTGCCCTTCTACTGCGTCCGCGCCATAAGCGACACGGCCGAGCAGGACCTGCCGGTGGACTTCAACCGAGCACTTCGCGCTGACGGCACCGTCTCGCCCTGGAGTGTGCTGGGGCAGGCGGGGCTCAGTCCTGGCAGCTGGCTCGGCTTGGCGCGGCTTCGGCGAAACTCGCGCATCGCTGCCGACTCGCTCGCCCGCTGCCTGCCCCAACTCGAATTCGATGCCTAGCGTGACCAACCCGCCGGTCCCGCGTTCAATGCGGGCCGCAGTCTACCGCGGCAGCGGCACCGTCGTTGCAGAGACCGTTGCCGTGCCGAGGATCGGCGCCGGTGAGCTGCTGATTCGCGTCGAGTGTTGCGGGATCTGCCACACGGATCTAAAGAAGATCGAGCACGACCTGCTCCCGGCCCCGCGGATCTACGGACACGAGACCGCCGGGACGATTGCCGCCGTCGGACCTGGAGTCGAGCGGCACAGAGTGGGGGACCGCGTCTGCGTGTTTCATCACATCCCGTGCTTCGGGTGCCACTACTGCCGATACCGTGACTACGCTCAGTGCGCGCGCTACCGGCAAGTCGGTGTGACCGCCGGTTTCGAGCCCGCAGGCGGGGGATTCGCGCAGTACGTCCGGGTCATGGACTGGATCGTGCAACGCGGCGTCGAGAGGATTCCGGCCGGGGTCAGTTTCGAGCGGGCCACGTTTGTCGAACCGACCAACACGTGTCTGAAGGGCTTGGCGAAATGCGCGCCGGATCCGCGAGAGCACGTGCTGGTGGTCGGGCAGGGGCCGATCGGCCTGCTCTTCACCGCGCTGTTGCGGCGGCGGGGACTGAGCAGGGTGTACGTAACGGACAGGATCCCGGAGCGGCTGCGGCTGGCACGCCGCCTGGGCGCGGGCGAGGCGTGGACTGCCGGGGAGGAAGCAGACCGCGGTCTTGAGCACGCTACCGAAGGACGGGGCGCAGACGTGGTGATTGTAGCGGCGTCGGCGCCTGGGATCGTTGAGGCATCCGTGGGCATGGCGCGCCGGGGCGGGCGCGTCATGCTGTTTGCGCAGACCTCGCCTGAAGAGCGATTCACGCTTGATGGCAAGAGCGTCTGCGCTGGCGACCGGGCCGTGTTCGGCTCCTACAGCGCATGCGCGGACCTACAGGCGGAGTCGGCCCAGACCGTGTGGGATCCCGCCTTCCCGGTCCAGGAGCTGGTGTCCGCACGGTTCTCGCTGGACCAGTTCGAGCGGGCCATGGACTTGGCCAGCCGGCCGCGCGAGGGGGCGCTCAAGCTGGTGGTGAGCCCGCAGCAGTGAGGTGCGCTTGAAACGCGAGATGCTGGCTGGCGTGCTCTACGGCAAGGAGGAGCTGCGCTTGGAGCACATCGCAGTGCCCAGCATCGGCCCCGCCGAAATCCTCGTGCGGGTGAGAGCCGCTTTGACCTGCGGCACGGACTTGAAGGTCTACCGGCGCGGGCACCACGCGAAGATGATCACGCTGCCCGCTCCGCTCGGCCACGAACTGGCCGGCGAGATTGTCGAAGTCGGCGCGGCCGTGCGGAGTTTCCAGATCGGAGAACGGATCGTTGCCGCCAACTCGGCACCCTGCGAGCAGTGCTTCTTCTGTCGGCGCGACGAGCGCAATCTATGTGAGAACCTGCTCTTCAACAACGGGGCGTACGCCGAGTTCATCAAGATTCCAGCGCGCATCGTGGAGCGCAACACATACCGTGTCCCGGAGCATGTCGACTATCGCGAAGCTGCGTTGGCAGAGCCGCTGGCATGCGTGCTCAAGGGGATGGACGACACGAAGGTGCGACCCGGTGACACGGTCACGGTGATCGGGCTGGGGCCGATCGGGCTGATGTTCGTACGGGTCGCGAAGATCTCCGGCGCCCGGGTGGTCGCGGTCGGGCGCCGGCGGACGCAGCTGGACCGTGCCGAGCATCTCGGCGCCGAGGTGCTGGTCGAGTCCCGCCGGGGCAGCGACCCGACGGAGGAAGTGCGCCGCAACACTGAGGGGGGACGCGGGTCGGACGTGGTGATCGAGGCGGTGGGCTCGCCGCACGCCTGGCGCCAAGCGGTCTCGATGGTGCGATCAGGCGGGACGGTGAACTTCTTCGGCGGGTGCCCGAAGCAGACGGTAGTCTGTTTCGATACCGGTCGGCTGCACTACGCTTCGCTCACGCTGCGAGCGACCTTCCACCACACTCCGTATCACATGCGCGAAGCGCTGGAACTGGTGACGCGGGGCGAACTGAATGCCTCCGACTTCATCGTCGGTGAAGCTCCGCTGGCCGACATCGTCACGGTGTTCCAGCAGATGGCGGCCCAGAGCGGCCGTCTCAAGACAGTGATCATTCCTCCGGGGTGACGCGTGCTGCGTCCCGATCCTGGTGAGGTAGCAGGCGGTCGCACACTGTGCTCACCGCGTCGGCGGCAACGTCCATCCGCAGGAGGACACCGTCGAACGACTCGGTCCCTGCGGCGGCTTGGAAAAGCGGGCGGAGCCGTTCCGGAACGTTGTCTTCGTCACGGTTCGTGCCGGACAGGTGCTGCAAGGCCAGGATCCGGGTCCACAACTCCCATCCATCGATCAGACACGTCGCGTCTTCCGGGCTTATGGCGTCCTTCCGTGCGAGCGCTGCCAGCGCCTCTCCAGTCGTACTCGCTCCCGATGTCTCGGTGTGCGGCGTGTCGCGAGACCACAGGTAGTCGGTCAACAATTCGATGTCGACCAACCCGCCCGGACGCTGGTCAACATTCCAGGCTTGAGGCCGCGCGGACTCGGCCCTCGTCTTGTTCCTCATTGCCGCGATCCGCTCGCCCAATGTGTCCGGACTCCGCGGTGCGGAAACGGCCTTCCCGATTGCCTCCTTGGCCCGCTCGGTGATTCCTGCGGTACAGGCTACCAGCCTGGCTCGACCCGCCGATTCCGTCGCCGGGACCACGTCCTGAAGCGACACCCCCTCGATGGCCCGGCTCGCCGCCATGCAGGCGTAGATTTGGCGTTGTCCAGGCCGTCCGCGGAGGCCGGAAAGGACGAGTGCTTCGATCTCGCAACCAAAGTTGGCTGCCGAATTCCCGTCAGGATCGTCGGCAGATCTGCCTTGAGGAGCGACGTGAAGGAATTCGATTTCCACGCCCGAGTCAAAACTCAATGCCCTCTTCCCGAATCTGTCCGTCGCGACGACCGCTGTGCCGGATCCCTCCAACCGCTCGTGCTTGTCGGCTAGTTCGGCCTCGGCGCGCCGAAGCAGTACTGACACGGCGCAGTCCGCGACGTCGCTCAGGAGCGGCGGCGCGTCCAATGGGTCGAGACTGCGGAAAAGCACCTGGACGCCCACTCGAAACCGCGAGGTTTCGACCCACTCGCGAAGCCGGTCGACGGCGTCTCCGTACTGCCCCTCATCCAGCACGAGTGTCGCGACGCTCGCCTCCAGGGCGGTTCTGCCCGGGGGGGCCGAATCTGTCCTCGGGTCCAGAAGAACTTCGAGCAAGGAAGGCCTCGCCGTCAGCATTGCGCCGATCTTCGGTGCGGCGACCATGATCTCGGCGACAGTCTCCATTACGTGCAGGTTCGCCTGGAATAGAGTGAACGCCCGATAGCCGTCCGGAATCCGATCAATCATGCGGTCGAATCGGTCGATCGCCAAGTCGGGATCCTGCGTCCCGCACATCGCGATCACAAGGGAGGGAGTGAGCGCCTGGAGCAAGCGCAGCGCCCGGGTGTCGCGGGCCGCGAGACAGCGCCCCGTACGCCACTTCTCGATGATTTCGAAGGCTCTCCCGGCATCGCGGAACCCCATTCGTTCGAGTCGGCTAACACTCTCGCTCGCGCTGCCGTACGAGAGAGTCGTCGACGCGCTGGCCTCGGTCATTTCCCGCGGCAACTCGAAAAAGGATTCGTATTGCTGCTCGACCTGACGGAGGTGCCGTTCCAGATCCTGGGTGAAGCCAGCTGTGCTGGAGTGACCGAGAAATCGCGCGAGGGTCTCCAGTTCCCCCGGATCCGTAGGCAGCGAGTGCGTCTGCTTGTCGGCCACCATCTGGATACGGTGTTCCACCCCGCGAAGGTAAGTGTACGCGGCGGTCAGCGCCTGGCTTGCCTTGACTTGGATGCGGCCGGATTCCGCCAGCACGCGTAGTGCGGCGCATGTGGCGGGCGTTCTGAGCGAGTGATCCGTCCCGCCCCACACGAGCTGGTGGGCCTGGGCGAAGAACTCGATTTCACGGATGCCTCCTCGCCCGAGCTTCAGGTTTTGGCCCGGTACGCCGATTTTCCCGCCGCGGTGCTGCGTATCGATCCGCTTCTTGATGCCGTGCAGGTCCTGCACCGTCGCGAAGTCCAGATCCGGCCGCCATACGAACGACTTGAGCCGGTCCAGGAATGCATTCGCCGCGTTGGTGTCGCCTGCTATTGGACGGGCCTTGATCAGGGCGGCCCGCTCCCATGTCTGACCTCGTTGCTCGTAATACCGCAATGCCGATTCAGTGGAGACCACCAGCGGCATCGAAACCGGATCGGGGCGGAGCCTGAGATCGACCGGAAAAACGCGTCCATCGGCCGTCAGCTCGGCCAGCATCGCAACGAATGAACGCGCCAGCTTGATCAGCGTCGAGGGGATTTCATGGCGCCTGTCCCTCGGCACGGCTGCGGGGTCGTAGAGCAGGATCAGGTCAATGTCAGACGAGTAATTCAGTTCGCATCCCCCAAGCTTGCCAAGTCCCAGGGCGATCAGACCCGAATCCCGTTCGGGATCTTCGGGATCAGCCAGGTCGAGCGCTCCACGGTACGAGAGTTCGGTGAGGAGTTGGCGGAACGCGACAGAGCACGCTGTCTCAGCAAAGCGCGTGAGCGCGGATGTCACCGCTTCGAGATCCCAGACCCGGGCGATGTCGGCGAGCCCTACCGCGAGCGCCACTTTCCGGCGTGCCAGCCTTAGCGATCTGGATACCGAGCCCTGACCGGCATTGAGGGGTAGAGCTTGGAGCTGTGCGATCGTGTCGTCGACACATCGATCAGGCCCTCGCTCCCAAAGTGCCCGCACGTAGCCGGGATCGCGAACGACGCATTGCCCGAGGAAAGGGCTGGCCCCGAAAATGGTCGCCAGCATGGCTTTGCCGGCCGGCGTGCCGGAAAAGGCTTCCGCGAAGTCCCGGTCCGGCCCCGGAACGAGACGATGAACCGCATCCTTCCAGTGCAGCAGCCCCGATTCGACGCGCTCCGGGTTCCCGGTACATGGCCAAAACTCCGGTGCGTCAAACCCTCGCATCGCTGATCGCTACCTGCGGGCCGTCTCCATGCGCTGTCCCGCGCCAAGAGACGCAAGCCAGTCGGTCCCTGCGCAGCGTGCCCGACGGCTGCACCTGGTGCCAGTTCCATGATCATGCCCGGCATTGGCATCCGGGCCGCCAAGGAGTCTTCCGTAGAGGATATTACCAGATACAAACAGCCCCGTCGCCGCTTACCTGCTGGCATGCGGAGACGGTACCGGTGGTATCGTCGCGAACCGGGATGATGCGCATTCCCGAGTCCGGACAGCCCCGGTTCCCTGCGCTCCGCGCCTGGGGTGGCACGTCCTTGCAGGTCAAGCTGACGGATCGGTGATGTTCGCTAGAATGATGTTCGAATCGGCCCGCGGCTCGAGGACCGCGGTGTCCGGGCGCCGTCCGGATGCTTTGAGAGCAAGCAAGTGCTGGTATAGGGATGCGGGTAGCAGGTCCGGTTGTATTGGGCGGTAGTGATTCTCGTTGCGGTCGACCATCACGATTGCGGGTAGAGCCCGAGTGATAGGCTAACGTGGAGGATCTGATGGGAACTTCGAGTGGCGGCGCGACCCGCGCATACAGGATTCTCGTAGTCGATGACGAGCCCGATCTGGAGCGGCTCGTTCGACAGCGGATGCGGCGGGACATCCGTTCCGGCCGATACGAGATGGAGTTCGCCCACAATGGCGTCGAGGCACTGGAAATGCTTGGGCAAAGCGAGTTCGACATGGTCTTGTCCGACATCAACATGCCGCGGATGGACGGCCTCACGCTGCTGAAGCAGATTCCCAGTGTCGACTCCGACATTCGCGCCGTGATCGTCTCCGCATACGGGGACATGGCCAACATCCGTACCGCAATGAACCGGGGGGCGTTCGATTTCGTCACGAAGCCGATCGACTTCGATGACTTACGGGTCACGATCGACCGAACTCTGGAGAACCTGGCTGTGTGGCGCGAAGCCTTGGCGTCCCGAGACCAATTGGTAGCTCTGGAGCAAGAGCTCAACGTGGCTCGCAGGATGCAGACGTCGATCCTTCCGGCCGAGTTTCCCGCGAAGCCGGAATACAACGTTTACGCGCACATGGAGGCCGCCAAGGCTGTTGGGGGCGATTTCTACGATGTCGTCAACCTTGAGCACGGGCGGTTGGGTGTGACGATCGCGGATGTATCGGGCAAGGGTGTTCCAGCTGCCCTCTTCATGATGTCCAGCCGCACCTTGCTGAAGGGGTCAGCGATCGGATCCAGGAACCCCGCCGATGTGTTGCGCGACGTCAACTCCATGCTCGTCGAAGAGAATCCGGCGATGATGTTCGTGACCATGTTGTACGCGGTCTTCAATCCCGAAACCGGAGAGTTCGCATATGCCAGCGGGGGCCATGACTCTCCGATCGTTGTGGGCGCGGATGGCACTGCGACCGTGCTCCCTCGGGCGGACGGCATTGCGCTCGGGGTATTGGGCGAGGCCGAGTTCGCCTGCAACACGGCGACACTACAGCCCGGCGAAACGGCTTTGCTCTACACAGATGGCGTCAGCGAGGCGCAGAACCTGCGTGGGGAACAGTTTGGAATTGATCGGCTATGCGCGGTTTTTGCCGAGAATCCCCCCGAGAGTGCCGAGCACGCCACCGGAGTTATCTTCCAAGCCGTGACGGATTTCGCCGGGAACGCTCCTCAGTTTGACGACATCACGTGTCTTGCCCTCCGGCGCACAGGACCAGCCAAGTGACGCAACGACTGCATCTCACCCTCGAATCCGAACTCGCGGCACTGCACGAAGTCTCCGAGGCCGTCGAGCAATTCGGCTCGGAGCAGGAGTGGGCGGCCGATCTGCTCTTCCAGGTCCAGCTTGCCCTGGAGGAACTCGCCAGCAATGTGATCAATCACGGTTACGGTGAACCCGGTCACAAGTTCGAAATTGTGATCGACTCCTCGCCGAATTCCCTCACGATCGAAATCACCGATAGCGCTCGGGCTTTCGACCCGCTCGCAGATGCCCCCGACGCACAGGTGGATGCTGAACTCGAAGACCGCCGTATCGGCGGCCTTGGCGTGTATTTCGTGCGGACGATGATGGATGAAATGCGTTACAAGCGGGACGGAAGCAAGAACCGCCTGACCCTCGTCAAGAACCGCGAGCCAAGCGAAGTGTGAGTGATTGCCCTACCTTGGCGCTCGCGGCCGAGTTGGCCAGCTGTGCTCGCAATCCTTGAATCTTGAGGTCGCGACCCGGCACGGAAATCTTCCGGGACGGGCTCATGCAAGAGCTGTTGCAACGGACGGGATGGGTCGTCTTACGGCCCCCGGACTCCTCGCTGCAATCCGCTGAATCATCCTCTTGGCGGGTTCTGTGCGTGGGCGGGTCCGATCCGTCCACGGCGGGGCGGGGGTCCTTGCAGCCCTGGCCAGCAACGGATTCTCCGCCGTCCTTGCCGCGCGGGGGCGGCCAGCGATGGATCTCGATGAGCGGTTGGCTCCAGGTCCCGTGTCAAGAACCGACTGCGCTGAGCGCTTCCGCCCTGGACTTGTGGATAGGGATGATCTTGTCGAATCCGCTGATCTCGAATATCTCGCGGATCGGAGCTGCCAGCGCGCAGATCACGAATTTGCCGCGCCGCTTGCTGAGCGTCTTGGCTGTCAGCAGAACGACTCTCAGGCCCGCACTGCTGATGTAGGCAAGGTGTTCGAAATCGAGCACAACAACGCGATCCTCGTCGTTGATCGAATCCATGAGCGACTTCTCGAACTCTCTAGCGTTCGAACCATCGACACGTTTCCAAGCCTCCACGACCAAGGTTTCGTTTGATCGCTCGGTTACCAAATCCACAACCGGTACCTCCGCAGTCTGAATGACAAGTCAGATCTCAACACCGACCAAGCGACGCACTACCGCCGCAGGAGCCGGGGCTACCAACAATCCGATTAATTCTAGCAGAGTCAGGTAGCAACAACGCTTCAAGCAGACCAAGCACATCAGGAAAGGATAGAGACTCAACCCTTGCGGCTCGACCCGAGTCGGCCCTGGGTCGCTCGGCATCACCGCCTTGCCGGCGCGAGGGCAGGCGCGGTTGGCAACACCACGCCGGGACAGCCGAGACCCGGTCGGAACGACCACGCGCAGTCCGGCGAATCCGGTCGGGAGTCTCGCTGAATTCCACGGACGGACAGCCGCCCGAATCCACCCTGGCTAGAGCGACGCATCACCGTCGCGCCGGTTCGAGGTGTGCCGAATCGGAACGTTCTCGTCAATCCAGGTGTTCAGCAAGGAACGAAGCTCCTCCGCTTTGCGCGGCATCCGGGCGGCCAGGTCGCGCTCCTCTCCGATGTCGTCGTCGAGGTGATACAGCTCGACCGACGGCGGATCGTAGAACTCGATCAGCTTGTAGCCGCCCGACAGAATCGCAGCCCCGGGTGAACGCGCTTGGGGACTGTAGTGTGGGTAGTACCAAATCAGATCCCGTAGCTCCCATGCTCCCGATTCGATCAATCTGCCAAGGTCCCTTCCGTCGGGCGCGGGGAAGCGGTCGGCGTCCAGGCCGGCAAGTCTCGTCACGAAGGGGTAGAGATCCGCGTTGGTCACGGGCTCGTGGACCAGTCCGCCCGGCACGGTATGGCCGGGCCAGCGCACGATGAGCGGGACCCGGATCCCGCCCTCGTAGAGGTGCCCCTTGCCCGCCCTGAGGGGAGCGTTTTCCGTCACGGAGTCCAGGCCGCCGTTGTCGGAAGCGATTACGATGACCGTGCGTTCGTCGATTTCCAGCTCCTGCAGCTTGTCCAGCACGCGCCCCACGCTGTGATCGACAGTCTCGACCATCGCCGCGTACACTGCGCTCTTGCCGCTCGCCCCCGCCGCGATCTTGGCTTGGTACTTGCCGATCAGGTCCTGCGGGGCTTGCAGTGGCGTATGCACCGCATAGTGCGAGAGGTACAGGAAAAACTGACGGTGCTGGTTCGCGTCGATGAAGGCGAGGGCCTCGTCGGTGAGCCGGTCCGTCAAGTATTCCCCTTCCGCGCTCTCGGAGAGATCAAGGTTGGGCATATCCGGATTCCATGTCTGTTCCGGCTTTTGATAGGGGAAAAAGTAGCTGGACGGACTGCCGTGCGTGTGTCCTGCGACGTTCGTGTCGAATCCTTGGGCTCTGGGCCAATAGGGCTCGTCACCCAAGTGCCATTTGCCTATGCTGGCGGAGATGTATCCAGCTTCTCTCAGCGCCTCCGCCAGGGTCACAACCTCGTGCCGGAGGTGCATGAAGTCGTTGGGAGGCACGATTGTGCCGTCTTCCGGATAGCGATGCCTGCCGATTGCCGTAATGTGACCGGTAAAGCCGACGCGGCCGGGATTCTGGCCGCTCATCAGAGCCGCACGGCTGGGGGAGCAGACGGGGCAGTTCGAGTATGCTTGCGTGAACCTCGTGCCATCGGCTGCGAGTGCGTCAATCCGCGGCGTCTCGTAGAAGGAGGAACCCTGGCAGCCAAGGTCCATCCAGCCAAGGTCGTCGACCAGAACCAAGACCACGTTGGGGCGGGCGGGATCCGGCTCGCCACTGCCGGAGCAGGCGGCCAAGACAGAGAGGGAAAGGAGCAGGCCCAGACCTAGTCTCGTATTCGCTGAGAGCCAGCGCTTGCGATTCGGTGGCGCCCCAAGACGAGCCCGTTCCGGTAGCGGCCCTCCAGAGCTCGTCCGGTTCCTGCCGCGACCCAGTTGCACGGGGAAACCCCGGTGCGTCCAGCCGGCCTGGCCGAAGAAGTCTTTGCCGAGTGTTTCCAATTCGGCCCCATTGTCTCACCAGTCGTAGAGGATGGGGGCGTGGCGCGTCCGTTTCATTGGGACTCAAGACCGGATGCGATTGCTCCAGAGCGCCTCTGAGCGACGAGCGGGGCGTTCGCCACGGCGAGGTTCGTGACGAAGCACCTGCTCCCGGGGCGGCGTCGGTACCGCGTGGCGATTCCGGATATCAGCCCCCACGACAGCCGTCGGCTACGATGAGGGCGTCGAGCATCCCGAGAGTTAGCAGACGGCGGGTCTTGCAGGCTGGCAGCGCGCTTGCAGCGATGCCGGCCGCAAGTCAGCAAACGGAGAATGCGGTCGCTGCGTCCGATGCCACCGACATCGGCAAACTGCCTCGCGTCAAGCAAGAACTTGTCGATCCCCCGTTTGTGCCGAAACACGAGCAGACGAACCCGGGCGGCCCGGCGATCGTCGAAGTGGAGCTTGTCGTCGATGAAGGCAAGAGGGTGATCGACGAAAGCGGGACCGAAGTTCACACCCTCACGTTCAACGACTCGATTCCGGGTCCCCTGATCATCTGCCCCGAAGGCGACTACGTAGAACTGACGCTGAAGAACCCGCACGGCAACGTCTTCATGCACAACGTAGATTTTCATGCGTCGACCGGCGGTCTGGGTGGCGGCGCGCTGACCAAGGTGGCTCCCGGCCAACAAGCTTAACGGCAGCGTCGGCGCGCTCACTGGCGATCGGGCTCTGAGGGCGCACGTGGGGGAGACAGTGCTGTTCATCCAGTCCCAGGCGAACAGGGATTCCAGACCGCACTTGATTGGCGGGCACGGCGACTATGTCTGGGAGCAGGGATCGTTCTCGGATCCCCCCGCCCACGGGCTCGAGACTTGGTTCATCCGCGGGGGCTCGGCGGGTGCGGCAATCTACACCATCAAGCAGCCGGGCGTATACAACTACCTCACGCACAACCTGATCGAGGCGGTCGAGCTCGGGGCCCTCGCCCAAGTCGTTGTCGACGGCGACTGGGATGACGACTTCATGACTCAAGTCCAGGCTCCCGCGCCCATCCCCGCATGAACGCCCAGGCAGGCCCGAGCCGTTCTTTCCTTTCCGCACACGGCTGAAGTCGGGGATGCGGGCCTGCATTCCGGCTTGCTCATGTCAAGTCTCACGTCGCGCCAAGGCGACCAAGCCGATCTGGCACGTGTCATCGGCTCTTTGGAGGTGCAGGGTCCACGATCAAAACGCGCACTGAATCCCGGCCTGCAGTCGGGCGGGCCGCCGTGGCTGTCAACCTGTCAGGGACAACTCAGCCGGTTGCTCCTGTCACGGGTTCACGCCCCTTTTCGGCCGACCACGACCGTCATCCCGATCTCGCGCCAGACACATTCGGCGCCGAATCCGGCCGATTCAAAGGCACTTAGCTCCTCTTCTAGTGGAAAGTACGTGTCCTCGTCGGCCCATTCCTCGGAATGCTCGAACGCGCGCTGCTCCTCGACGCCTCGCGCCACCATGTAGTCGGCCCACGCGCGCCATGTGGACTCGCGCGCGGCCGGTTCGGCCGGCATCGTCGCATCGGCATTGACGAAGGTCCCGCCCGCCCTCAGCGCGTCGTGGATCCGACTGTAAAGAGTTCGCTTCGCGCCGATCGTCGGGACATGATGCAGGGCCAGCGAAGCCGCCACACCGTCACATCGCGGCAGCGTCTCGAGAAATGATCGCTCAGAAAACCGCACGCGGCCCGCGAATCGCATTAGACGGTTTCGCGCGCGGGCGAGCATTTCCGGGTCGACGTCGAGCAGTTCGACGGATGCGGTTCCCGCCTCGAGAATCGTTTCGGAGAGAGCACCGGTTCCAGCTCCCAGGTCCAGCACCAGGCCGGAACCGACGCAGGCCAGTTCGCGGGCCGCTACCTTAAGCATCGGCTCGCAACCCGGGAGGAAGCAGCCCGTGTCCCGCGCCCGAGTCGCACCACGGGGTCGGCCCGCAGGCGGGCCAGTCGGTGGGCCGCTACCTTAAGCATCGGCTCGTAACCGGGGATGCACCGGCGAATCATCGCGTCGTATGCGTCGATTTCAATGCGCAGGTGTCTGCGGACCGAATGGCTCATTCGCTTCCACTACCCCGTTGCGAGTCCGACGGCGCCCGAAATCCTCGCCGACCGCGCCAGCGGAAAGGTGAGATGCCTGGCGCGAACTGAGCCCGTTCAGTCACCTCCTGCCCGCGGGCTTGCCGCGAGGGCGATCCCGGCTGGGATGGTGGTACCGACGGATGGATTTGAACCATCGACCTCCTGATCCACAATCAGGCGCTCTAACCAACTGAGCTACGTCGGCATCTTCGCCAAGGTCGAAACCGAGTGGAGCAATTCCCCTGCCGGGGCGGTGCGATTCGCTCTTGGCTTCAGGATACACGATGCTTCCGGCCAAGGAATGCCTCAGAATGGTTGCATGCTGGGTCGTCGCCGGTTCATGGTGATGTGCGGGGGATTTTCCTGGATTCCTCGCCGACAGGCCAGCGCCCAGAGCGATCGCCCCCGGCCGGGATTCCAGCTGGACTACGACTTGGCGAATCCACCGTCGCTGCCACCGTCCTTGGAGTACGATGCTCCCGCCCGCATGGTCGTCGCGTTCCGGGGCGCCGGCGCTCAATCCCAATGCGTCGCGGCGATCCGCGTTGTGCTCGACGACGAGCCCGGATTGTTGCCTCTGGCCCTCTGGACGGCGGACTCACATTCGTATTGGCAGGCTCGCGAGGCTTGGCGGCTTCCCGCCTTCCGGGGTGAGGTGAGCCTGGACGGAGACCGATGGGTGCTGAACGCGGCGGGCCGCCACCTGTTTTCGGTTACGCCGGGCCCCCGGACGGGCGAATTGCCTGCGACCCAGCCCGGCCAGTCATGGATCACATACCGGTCCACGCTCGCGCCCGACTGGACTCTAGGCCCCTATGGCAAGGATCGGCCCGAAGTCTGGCGCTTGCGATTCCAGCCGGCCATCCAGTCAACGGCCCACGACCCGGCTCGCTGTGCAACCGAAGGCGGGCTGGACGGTTGGCTCTCAAGGTTCGGCGCGATCGGACCCGTAGCGGCAACTTCCGTTGGATCAGCACCTGGACCGGCGGAAGAGTTTGTCTGGGCAGTCGACGCGGCCGAGTTGGAACCATTTGCGTTCCGAGGCTATCGAGCCGGCACTCTCGGCTTGGTCCCTAGCGACGGCTTCCCGGCATCGGCGGAGACGCTACAGGCCTACCGCCGCCGCAAAGAGGTCTACCAGACGGGGTTGGTGATCGTTGCGATTGACTCGTTCGCCGGTCAAGCGGAAGCGCAAGCTCTGCTGCCGCCACCATGCGATTCGCTTCCGAACGCATCGGTTCGGGTGCTTGCCATCCGCGGTTTGAACGACCCCAGGCTGGACGAGGCCTGGTTGCTCGTCGAATGCGTGCTGGCCGGTGAGCGCGTGTGGTACGCAGTCTCGCACTTGCGAGCCGACCTCGAGGGGTCGGCCTTCGGGCGAGAGGTCTTCGGATATCCCACCATGGCTGGCAGCGTTAGCGCCGTCGTCGGAGGCAATCGGTTCGCGGCCACCGTGACGCACGGCGGTAGCAGCTTGTATCAAGGCGCCGGGAACTACGGCGGATTCTCCACGGGCACGTCCCTGGGAGGGATGGCGGTTGCCACGCTCCGGCTGCGCCCGGGCTCGAGCGAGCGACCGCCAAGGGGCGAGCTCGTGGTGCAGCGCTGGTACTATCAGGGTCTGCTCAAGCCGGCACATCCAGCAAGCCTGACCGCCCTGTTCCCGTCGTCGGAAGGGAAGACCGGCCTCTGGAGCGGCGTCGGGTCCGTGAGACCGTACAAGGCCACGGTGTTCGACGGCGCGGCGATGCAGCGGCTGCCTGGCGCAGTCGTCTCCGAAGTCGCAGATGTCGGCCCGTACTACCGGCAGCGCTGCGAGGGCCGGTTGCCGTGGGAATCGCGGCCGTCCAGTGGTCAGGGCGGAGCTTCGGATTAGAGCACTTCGTCCTGAGCCCGCTCCAAGCGCTCGTCGATCGGGACGAAATCCCTCTTGCCCTGGCCGGTATAGACCTGCCGGGGTCTGGCGATTCGCTTCTCCGGATCGGCCATGAACTCCTCCCAGTGGGCAAGCCATCCGGCCACGCGGCCGATGGCGAAGAGCACCGTGAACATTTCGGGCCGGAAACCCATGGCCTCGTAAATGATTCCAGAATAGAAATCGATGTTGGGGTAGAGCTTGCGCTTGATGAAGTAGTCGTCTTCCAGCGCGATTCGCTCCAGTTCCATCGCCAGCTCGATCTTGGGGTTCCGGTCCGTGATCTCGAAGACCTGGTCGGCTACGTTCCGCACGATTCTCGCCCGCGGATCGTAGTTCTTGTAGACGCGGTGGCCGAAACCCATCAGCCGCTGCTCGCCGGCCTTCACCTTTTCCATGAACTCCGGTATCCGGTGTTTGGAACCGATTCGGTCGAGCATCGTGAGGACTGCCTCGTTGGCACCGCCGTGAAGGGGACCGTACAGCGCCGCGGCCGCTGACGACACGCAGACGTAGGGATCGGCATCCGAGCTCGCCACTTGGCGCATGGTCGACGTCGAGCAGTTCTGCTCGTGATCGGCGTGCAAGATGAACAAGGTGTCGAGGGCCCGGCCGAGAATCTTGACGTGTTCCGCCCTCGGCTCCCGGCGCGTCCCATTCCAGAGCATGTGGATGAAGTTCTCGCTGTAGCTAAGGTCCCAGTTCGGATCCGGGTACGGGTAGCCCTGGCTCTTGCGGTAGACATATGCCGCTATCGTGGGGATCTTGCTGACCAGGCGCACGTGCTGGCGCTTCCGGTTGCTGCGGCTCTCAATATTCTTGGCGTCCGGATAGAACGTTGACAGGGCGGCGACCGTGCTGACCAGCACGCCCATCGGATGCGCGTCGTACAGAAACCCGTCCATGAACTTCTTGACGTTCTCGTGCACCCGGGAGTGCGCCATCACATCCTGGTTCCAGATCTCGAGTTCGTGGCGCGTTGGCAGTTCCCCGTTGAGCAGCAGGTGGGCGACCTCGGTGTAGCTGCATCGTTCCGCGAGCTGCTCAATGGGGTAGCCGCGGTACCGCAGGATGCCCTTGGCGCCGTCGATGTACGCGATCCGGCTCGTGCAGGACGCCGTGTTCGTATAGCCCGGATCGTAGCTGAGCATGCCGAACTCGTCCGGGTCTTGGCGGATCTGGCGGAGTTCTATGGCCCGTATCGAGGAGTTCTGGATCCGAAGTGGGTAGTCTTTGCCTGTGCGGGAGTCGTTAATCGTCAGCTTTCCGTCTTCCAAAACCGTCTCCTCGCCACGTTGCGCACCGGACCAGCGTAGACCGTCAAGGATACCAAATGCGCCCTGCCGGAAGTTCGAGATCGCGCCCCCGGGGTCCATCCCGGGCGGGCCTTTAGTCGTTGCAGGCGCTGATGTTTGCCCGTGGGAGGGAAGGCCCCCGCGGCTCTCTCGAGGGCGCGGCTGGATGCGTTTCCCGCTGTTGCGCGCGGCACGCAAGAATCTCGACGGCTTGGCCCTGTGGCTATAATCCGATGGGGATCGACCGTCCCCTTGGAGGAGTCCATGACCCGAGTCTGTAGTTCGCGCGCCTTGCTGCTCGCGGTGTTCTCGCTTGCCGCGGCGACCGCCTATCAATCGGCCAACACCGAAACCCTGATGGCCGATGCCGCGAATCGGCTGCTCGAGTCCCTCAATCGCATGCAGCGGATGGGTACCGTGTTCCCGGTGGACGCGCCCGAGCGCACGAATTGGCATTACTTTCCCGAGACGGGCTTCACCGACGAATACGGATACGTTCGCAACGGGATCACGTTCAAGGACATGGATCCCAAGCAACGTCATCTGGCGTACGGTCTGCTCAGCACGGGCCTGGGCAGGGCCGGTTTCCTGAAGACCATGAAGGTCATGGCCCTCGAGGAAGTCGTCCGTGTGATCGAGGATGACCACACCGGCTACCGGGACACGGAGCGGTTTCATTTCACTGTGTTCGGTACGCCCTCGATGAGCGGCGACTGGGGCTGGCGGGTCGAAGGGCACCACGTGTCGTTGCATTACCTCATTCGTGGCGGCAAGCTCGTAGCGGCGAGCCCCACTTTCTTGGGCGCGAACCCGCACGAGGTGCCGCAAGGCCCGCACAAGGGAATGACGGCTCTTCAGCGCGAGGAGGATCTCGCGAGAGCGTTGCTGCTGACCTTGGACCCGGCTGCACGCAAGCGGGCGATCTTCGACAGCCAGGCCCCGTACGACATCGTTACGCTGGCCGACAAGCGCGCCAAGATTGACGGAGACCCGCAGGGTGTCCCGGCGTCCTCGCTCAGCGAGGAGCAGTACGCGGACTTGCTGGATCTCATTGCCGAGTACGCCGACACGATGCCGCCCGAAATCGCCGCCCGCCGCATGAACGCCGCCAGGGACACGCCGCGGGATCAGCTCTTCTTCGGGTGGGCCGGCAGTATCGAGCGCCCGGCAGCGAAGCCCATCGAGATCGGCAGCAAGACCACCGAGAATCGGCACCTGGCCGGCAACTACTACAGGATCCAGTCCCCGACGTTTCTCGTCGAATACGCCAACACGCAGAACCAGAGCAATCACAGCCACGCCGTGTGGCGCGACTTCGAAGGGGACTTCGGGCGCGATGTGCTGGCCGCGCACTTCCGTGGCAGCGGGCATGCGGCCGCCAACGCCTTCGGCGACTGATTCAAGGCGCGGAAGCTTCGGCGATCCGCCGGGACCTCCCCTGCGGTCAATCGCGGATTCGGACCGTGCGGCCCCTTGTGGCTGACTCAATGGCCGCGTTGGCGATCACGAGAGCTCGTCTTCCGTCCTCAAAGCCGGGAGACGCGGACGTGCCGGACTTGAGAGCACTTACGAATGCGTCGATCTCACGGATGTAGGATTCCGCATAGCGCTCGATGAAGAAGTGGTGCAGCCGATCGCGTGCCGCCGTCCCGCGGTCCGTAAATCGCTCGACGTTCGTCGCGGACGGATTCGCTGAGACGAGCATTCCGTGCTGGCCGAAGAGTTCGACGCGCTGGTCGTAGCCGTACGCGCACCGCCGCGAGCAGTTGATATGGCACAGGCCGCCCGAAGCCATCCGGAGGATGACCATGGCTGCGTCGACGTCACCGACCTCCCCGATCCGGGGATCGATCAGCACGCCTCCCATGGCCGTGACCTCGGCCGGATCTTCGCCGAACAGGAACCGCGCCATGTCGAAATCGTGAATCATCATGTCGCGGAACAGCCCGCCGGAAACGCGCAGGTAGTCCAGTGGCGGCGGCGCGGGATCGCGACTGGTGATCACGGCTTGCTCAAGCTTGCCGAGTTCCCCGCCGATGGCAGCCTGGCGCACGGCGCTGTGGCTCGGGTCGAAACGCCGGTTGAAGCCGATCTGGACGAACGCGCCGGTGTTCGCCACCACCTTGGCACAGGCTTCCACGCGCTTGATATCGAGGTGGATCGGCTTCTCGCACAGCACGGCCTTGCCCGCCTTGGCCGAACGTTCGATCAAGTCGCAATGCGTGTCGGTGGCGGAGGCGATCAGCACGCCCTCAACCGCCGCGTCTCCGAGCAGATCGTCAACTGAATCGACGGCCTTGCTGCCCGTTTGCCGCGCCGCTTCGGCACTGGCCGCCGCGTCGATGTCGAAAATGCCGGCGAGTTCCACCTCCGGGTGTGCCGCCAAGTTTCTCGCGTGCATGCCGCCGATGCGGCCCGCTCCGAACAGTCCGAGTCGTAGCATTCCGAGTCGCGGCTTCAGCTGTCTTCCTCTGTCCAGGCAGGCACGACGTTGAGAGCGTTGGCGCGGCGTGGCCGGGATCCCGGAAGGCGAAGGAATTGCTCTGCCTCCTGCTGTGCCGAACTCTTGCCGTGGCGTCGCCGCCGTTCGTAGCTCGCGCCGACGAAGGCCGTGAACAACGGTTGCGGCTCAAGCGGCTTGGACTTGAATTCCGGGTGGAACTGGCATCCGAGGAACCAGGGGTGGTCAGGCAGTTCGCAGATCTCGACGTAATCGACCTCGGGGGTTTCCCCGGTGATGCGCATGCCGTGACGCGTGATGATTTCTTCGTACTCCGGCCGGTTGAATTCGTAGCGGTGCCGGTGACGCTCGCTGATTCGGTCCGTGGCGTATGCGCGTTGAGCGAAGCTGCCTTCCTCCAGGCGGCACGGCCAGGCGCCGACCCGCATCGTGCCTCCGAGATCCTCGACGCCCTTGAGCTCGCGCAGCTTGAGAAAGACGCGATCCGTGGCCTCGGGGTCGAATTCCGCCGAATTGGCGTCCGGCACGCCGCAAACGTTGCGCAGGAACTCGATCACCATGGTCTGCATGCCCAGGCAAATGCCGAAGTACGGCACGTTGTTTTCGCGCGCGTAGCGGATCGCCTCGATCATCCCTTCGATTCCGCGGATCCCGAAGCCCCCCGGAACCAGGATGCCGTCGTAGCGGTCGAGCTGCCCGGCGCAGGTTTCCCCGGTGATGCCTTCGGCCTCGATCCAGCCGACATCCACGTCGAGCCGGTGCGCCAGACCTCCGTGCAGCAGGGCCTCCTTCAGGCTCTTGTAGGAGTCCTCGTAGTCGACATACTTGCCGACCACGGCGACCTTGACCTTGTCCTGTGGAGTCCGCAGGCGATGCACCATCTCGCTCCACGGTTCGAGATTGCGCGGTCCCGCCTTCAGACGCAGCCGATCCAGCACGATGTCGTCGACTCGCTGCTCTGCGAACTCCAGCGGCACCTGGTACACGGTGTCCACGTCCCTAGCAGCGATGACGGCATCCCTGTCGACGTCGCAGAACGACGCGATCTTCTCGCGGATCTCGCGCGAGAATCCGCTCTCGGTGCGGCAAACCAGGATGTCCGGCTGGATCCCCAGGGCTCGCAGCTCCTTCACGCTGTGCTGGGTCGGTTTTGTCTTGAGTTCGCCTGCCGCGGCAATGAAGGGCACGAGCGTCACATGCACGAACACGCATCCTCGGCGCCCGACTTGCTGGCGGACCTGGCGGATCGCTTCGATGAAGGGCAGTGACTCGATATCGCCCACCGTGCCCCCGATTTCTGTGAGCACCACGTCGATATGTTCCGTGGAGACCTTCTCGATCTGCTCGCGGATTGCGCCCGTGACATGCGGGATCACTTGCACGGTCTTGCCGAGGTAGTCGCCCCGGCGTTCCTTGGCCAGGATGCGCTCGTAGATGCTCCCGCTCGTGGCATTGTTCGCCCTCGTCAGCACGGCGTGGGTGAACCGCTCGTAATGACCGAGATCGAGATCCGTTTCGGCACCGTCGTCGGTGACGAACACCTCCCCGTGCTGGAAGGGACTCATGGTGCCCGGGTCGATATTGAGGTAGGGGTCCAGCTTCTGCAGCGTGACCCGCAACCCGCGGCATTCCAGCAGGTTCGCGATCGAGGACGAGGCTATGCCCTTGCCGAGAGACGAAACCACGCCGCCCGTAATGAAGATATATTTCGGCTGGACCATCAGCCAGCGGCCCCGACAGCACCCGCTCGAAATTCGCTGGATCTGCCGCGGCTTGCAGCGCCAGTCGGACCGTCAACCGTTCCGCCCGGAACTCTATCTAGGCTGCAAGGGGTACCAGCCATAGCCCGGAACATTCTCAAAGATACCATATGCCATGCCGCCCAAACCTGCGGATTCGATGCCCTGGAACGAACTTGCGAGCTTGCGTTTGCATCGCCGATGGTATGCTGATTATCGCCAGTGATCACCGGGTCGGTCGGCGCATCGACACGTACTTGGCTCGTGGCAAGGGATTGCCAATGAAGGGCAGGCAACGGAATTGGCGATATGGCGGGCCGTTAGCGCTCGTTGCGGCGCTGCCGTTCTGCTTCCCGCTGGTTGCTGCCGAGGTCGATCCCGCTCTGCGCCTCAACCCGGAGAAGGAAGACTCCTCGATCGAGTTCAGCCGTCGCGACACCATCAAGGTCGATGTCGAGATGGCCTTGATCAATGTTACTGTGACGGACCCCACCGGCCGCATGGTGACGGGCCTCGACAAGGATCACTTCCTGGTCAAGGAAGACAACAAGATGCAGGTCGTCGAGCAATTCGGGGCGGAAGAGGCTCCGCTCTCGCTCGCGGTTGTTTTCGACGCCTCGGGGAGCATGGGATACAAGATGAGCAAGGCTCGCGAGGCTGTTGCCCAGTTCTTCAAGACCGTGAATCCCGAAGACGAGTTCTTCTTGGTGCAGTTCAACAATCGGCCCGAAATGGTGACCGGCTTCACCGATAGCCTTGAGGAGATCCAGAGTCGGCTCACGTTCGTGCGGTCGAAGGGCCGCACCGCCTTGCTCGACGCCATCTATCTCGCCCTCAGCCAGATGAAGCAGGCCAAGAACAGCCAGAAGGCGGTGCTGGTCATTTCGGACGGCGGGGACAATTCCAGCCGTTACACGCCGCGTGAGATCAAGCGGACCGTCCGCGAATCGGATGTGCAGATCTACGCGATCGGGATTTACGAACCCTTCTCAAGCCGAGGGCGCACCCCCGAGGAAGCTGCCGGCCCGGGTCTGCTTACCGAGATAGCGGAAGCCACCGGCGGGAGGCAGTTCGCTGTCCAGAACGTCAACGAGTTGCCTGACATCGCTGAGAAGATCGGAATCGAGCTGCGCAACCAGTACATTCTCGGCTATGTTCCGGAGAACACCCAGAAGGACGGCAAGTGGCGCCGGGTGAGAGTTGAGATCAAGAGGATTCGCGGGATGCCTGAACTCAGGGCGTACTACCGCAACGGATACTATGCTCCGACCCGCTAGTTTCGTCTGGCGAGGTTCTCCACGGCACTCGCTGGCGGGAATTGTCCCCGCACTGCTAGGGCTCCTGGCGGGGGTTTGCGCTGCGCAAGACACCAGGGCTCCGAGCGAGGAGGGCTGCGAGCCGGGCGTGACGTTCTGTGTGGAGACGGAGCGCGTCGTCCTGCACGTCACCGTGGTTGACCGCCAGGACCGCTTCGTGACCGACCTGGCAAAGGAATCGTTTGTCGTCTCGGAAGATGATCGGCGCCAGGAACTCACTTACTTCGCGCAGGAGGATGTGCCGGTCTCGATCGGCCTGGTGATCGACAATTCCGGGAGTATGCGGGAGAAGCGGCGCGACGTTAACGCGGCGGCGCTCGAGTTCGTCAAGGCGTCGAATCCGCAAGACGAGGTCTTCGTGGTCAATTTCGACGACGAGGCGTACCTGGACCAGGACTTCACGAGTAGCCTGGATCGCCTGCAGGATGCGCTGCAGAGAATTGACACCCGGGGCGGCACCGCCTTGTATGACGCCACCAGCATTTCGCTTGACCATCTGGTGGCGAAGGGTAAGAAGGAATACATCAAGCGGGCACTGCTGATCATCACGGACGGCGAGGACACGTCCAGCCGGATGGATCTCGAGATTCTTGTTCGGAAGCTGCAGGCCAGCGACGTGACGATTTACGGGATCGGCCTGCTCTCGGACGAGGAGCGCCGCGCCGCGAGGCGGGCCGAGCGGCACCTCAAGCAACTGACAGCGCCGACTGGCGGGCCCGCGTATTTCCTCGACAGCTACGAGGAGGTCGAGCCCGTCGTGAAACGCATCGCGGCTGACATCCGCAATCAGTACATTCTCGAATACAACCGTCCCCAGGGGGGCCCCGCTGGCTACCGGCGTATCCGGATCGAGCTCAAGGGCGGCGCAAAGAGCAACTCCGTGCGCTATCGGCCGGGCTACTACGCTGATTGACTCCACCCGGTGGAATGACCCTTCGAGCTTGGTGGGAGGCCGGGTGCTTCCTTTGGCAGGCCAGTCGCGGCTACCGCTTGCGCCCTTGGCGCAGCCCCTACCTGCGGTGGCGCATCGAAACGTATTCCGGGATGGACGTGGACGCGATCAGGCCGGGCACTTTCTGGGGCTTCCTCTGGCGGGAGCGCCGCCGGCTGGCCGACTATCTCAGATGGACCGGCGTCATGCGCGCCGGCGGCACACTGCAAGCTACGCCTCGCCAGCCGCCTGAAGCGCCGTGATTGCCGCGACGTAGTAGATGTCGTCCACCGAGCAGCCCCGGGACAGGTCGTTCGCCGGTTTGTTCAGGCCCTGCAGGAACGGTCCCAGCGACTGTGCCCCGCCGAGCCGCTCGGCCAGCTTGTAGCCGATGTTGGCGGCGTTCAAGTCGGGGAACACCAGCACGTTTGCCCGCCCCGCGACCGGGGAGCCGGGGGCCTTGGAAGCGCCCACGCTGTCAATCAGCGCCGCGTCGGCCTGCAACTCGCCATCGATTTTCAGCCCTGGGGCACGCGCCTGCACGATGCGCAGGGCTTCGATCACCTTGTCGACGATGCTGTGCCGCGCGCTACCCTTGGTCGAGAACGACAACAGCGCCACATAGGGTTCCGCGTTGAGCAGGCTGCGGCTGTTCTTTGCCGCCGCGATCGCGATGTCGGCGAGTTGGCTGGCGCTTGGGTTGGGCACGACCGCCGCGTCCGCGAAGACCATCACTCCTCCGGCGCCGAACTGCGGGTCGGGATGCACCTGCACCATGAAGCTGGAGACCAGCTTGTATTGCGGTTGCACGCCGACACACTCGATCAGGGCCCGCAGGGTCTCGGCAGTGGTGTTCTTGGCGCCGCCTACCAAGCCGCAGGCGTCCCCGTTCTCCAGCATCAGGGCCGCGTAGTAGAGCGATTGACGGGCAACTTGCTCCGCCTCTGCGAACGTAACGCCTCGAGAGCGCCTGCGCTCGTGGTAGATCTGCGCGTAACGTTCAGCCATGCCGGAGTTCTCCGGGTGCGAGCAGTCCACGCCGGGAGCGCACTCGGTGTTCGTGCTGACCAGCACCGGTTGCACCACGCCGTCGCGTGCCAGCCTTGCGCACGCTTCGCGCACGCGTGGGTCGTCGCCTTCCGGGAACACCACGCGGCACCGCTTGGCGCGGGCGCGCTCGACCAAGCCAGACAAGTAGCTGGGCATTCCTTAGATCGTAGCGATTGCCGGAGCGCGCTGCGGAACCGCCTCGCCCCCTGTAGGGCTCAGTGGCCTTGGGGGGCCGACCGACGCTCGCGCTTCGCCTCGGAGCAAGCGCGGCAGGACGATTGGAAACGCCCCTTGCAAAGCAAAACGGCCGCGAGGGCGGCAAGAGCGAACAGCAGAATGCCGAATGTCATCTAGCCAGCCGATTCACCGCTCGCGGGGCTCATCGCGCCAGGAACGGCGGGTTCAATCGCGAGAATTCGTGGTCCATGGGATCCAGGCCGCGCGCCTTGAGTTGTTCGATGCACTCTCCCACACTTGCCCCGGCTGCCTCGATGCGCTGCAGGGCCAGGTTCTGGGGGGAGTAGATTCTCATCGCGATGTAACTGCCGACCACGGCGTGGCGAGTTGCGAGGCCGAGCTGGTCGGGAGCCATGCCGATCAACTCGCTCAGGTCCTTGGGTGCGGCCATCACCTCCTTATGGTAACCAAACCGCGGCGGGCTGATTCCAAGGGCTTGGAGGGTCACGCGGCTATTCGTTTCCGGCGACCCTCACCTGCCCGGTGCGGTGGGCAGCCGCTGTTCGACGAGCGCCCGCACCCGGCCCGGACGGCACTCCATGCGCTCTTTGCTGCCATTTCGTGGTTACCGACGACGAGAAAAGCAGCATCCATGCGCGTCCCCGCCGGCACCGCACCCTGTCCACGCAGCCGGGCTGGGCTCTGTTGAATCCCACATTGATCCGTGGGATCGTCAGGTTCTTGGACCAGATTATCCCGTTTTCTTGATCGTGGTCGGCGGTTCTGCCAGGTTCTGCGCCGCGGGTGGCCGCAGCTGGCAGATCCGCTCGTTGACGTCGACGAGTTCGGTGGTGAGTTGCTGGAAGCGCCGGAACGCGGCCACCTCGCGTTCGGCCTTGCGCACCTGGGCGGGCGCGGAGAGCGTCAGCGCCACGGACTTGCCGCGGACCTTGT
>MKWU01001250.1_pt1 | contig 45356 bp, 45 predicted proteins | sample 809101 | NCBI WGS metagenome assembly MKWU01 (sample SAMN05860141, study PRJNA318959) | sponge metagenome | host: Aplysina aerophoba | place: Slovenia: Piran, Adriatic Sea, Gulf of Piran | collected 2013-05-07 | reverse complement strand
CCGCCCAGGCCGAACGTGGCGAGGAAGTCGCGCCTCGTGAATCGTGCTGGTCGCCGCCGCCGTCGAGGGTTCGTCATCGCCTGTCTCCCCTAACGTACCGGAGGCGCCCTAAGACCCCGAGAAGCCGTCGCCTCCCTTTTCCTCCCCCAGAGTCACGTTGTCGATGAGCCGCACCGCCCCGAAGCGCACGGCCAGCGAGAGCAGCCCCTCCCCCGCCACCTCCCCCTCGACCTCCGCCAGCGTCTCCGAGTCCGCCACCGAGACATAGTCGAGCTCCCCCAGCGGCTCAGACCCCACCACCGCCCGCACTCCCGCCCGCAGCGACTCTGCGTCCCGCACCCCGTCTGCGTACAGCTCCTCCGCCCACCGCAGCGCCCGCGACAACACGCTCGCCGCCGCCCGCTGCTCCGGCGTGAGGTAGGCGTTGCGACTGCTCATCGCCAGCCCGTCCGCCTCCCGCACCGTCTCGCAGGCCACGATCTCCACCGGCAGGTCGAGGTCGCGCACGAGCCGCCGGATGACCCGCAGCTGCTGCGCGTCCTTCTTCCCGAAGTACGCGCGGTCGGGACGCACCACGTTCAGCAGCTTTGTTACCACGGTCGCCACCCCCCGGAAGTGCACCGGCCGCGACGCCCCCTCCAGCCCCTGCGCCAGCCCCTCGACCGTCACGTACGTCTGGTACCCCTCCGGGTACATCGCCTCGACCCCCGGCAGGTAGACCGCGTCGATGCCCGCATCGCGCAGGAGCGCGAGGTCGCGCTCCTCGTCGCGCGGGTAGCGCTCGTAGTCCTCGCCCGGGCCGAACTGAGCCGGGTTCACGAAGATGCTCGCTGCCGAGACGTCGTTCTCCGCCACCGAACGCCGCGCGAGGGCCAGGTGCCCATCGTGCAGGTACCCCATCGTCGGCGTCAGCCCAAGGCTGCCCGGATGGGCCGCGCGCCAGGCGCGCATCTCCGCGGGTGTCTGCAGAATCTTCACGCGCGACCCCGCGGGCGCAGGTTCAGGCGGGCGTGCTGGCGCCCTGGCGCAGCTCGCCCATCGTCTCCTCGGCCATCGGGAAGCTCTCCTCTTCCGTTGGGAAGGCGCCCTCCTCGACATCCGCCACGTAGTCGCGGATAGCCTCGCGGATGGTCTCCCCCAGCACGGCGTAGCGCTTCGCGTGCCGGAATTGCCGCTGGTCGTCGAACAGCCCCAGCATGTCGTGCAGCACCTGCACCTGGCCGTCGCACTCCGGCCCCGCCCCGATGCCGATGGTGGGCACCCCGATGCGCTCCGTCACCATCTTCGCGAGGGGCGCCGGGATCGTCTCCAGCACCACGGCGAAGGCGCCCGCCTCCTCCAGCGCCCGCGCATCGCCGATGAGGCGCGCGGCCGCCGCCGGCGTCTTGCCCTGCACCTTGTGTCCGCCGAACTGGTTCACCGACTGCGGCGTCAGGCCCAGGTGCCCCATCACGGGGATCCCGGCCGACACCATCCGCCGCACCAGCGGCGCCACCTCGCTGCCGCCCTCCAGCTTCACCGCCCCGGCCCCTGCCTGCAGCAGGCGACCGGCGTTCGCGACCGCCTCGTCGGGATTCGCCTGGTAGCTCATGAAGGGCATGTCCGCCACCACCAGGCAGCGCTCCGTGCCCCGAATGACCGCCTTCGTGTGGTGCAGGATGTCGTCCATCGTGACCGGCACCGTGGAGTCGTGGCCCAGCATCACCGTGCCGAGCGAGTCCCCCACGAGGATCACGGGCGCACCCGCCTGCTCGACGAGCCGCGCCATCGCGTAGTCGTACGCCGTCAGCATCGCGAAGCGACGGCCCTCGCGCTTCCATTCCGTCAGTTTGTGGATAGAAAGACGTCCCATCGTTTCCTCCTCAGTTCGCGCTGACTGGCTCGCCTTCGCGGTGGCGAATCCCTTCGCCCCGCGCGCGCCGCTCGATGACGTTGTCTTCGCCCAGGTAGACGATGCGTGGCGCGAGGTCGCGCGCATCCGCGTCGTCCATCTGGTGGTAGCTCAGGATGATGACCTTGTCGCCCTCGTCCACGAGGTGCGCGGCCGCTCCGTTAATGCAGACCTCGCCGCTGCCTTCGCGCCCGACGATCGCATACGTCTCGAGGCGCGCCCCGTTCGTCAGGTCCAGCACGTGAACCTGCTCGTTCGGGATCAGCCCAACGGCGTCCATCAGGATGGGGTCGAGCGTGATCGACCCCTCGTACTCAAGGTTGGCCTCGGTAACCGTGGCTCCGTGAATCTTGGCGACCAGCATTGTGCGCACCGGCGCTCCCTCCCACGAAAAACGCCCTCGCCGGGTTCGGCGGGGCGCGGAACGGTAGAACCGGGAGCAAGGTGCTTGCTGACCGCGGCTCGCCATCCGTACCGGCCCTGCGGGTCCAGGCGGACTAGAGCGTGCGTAGACTCGTTTCCCAGGCTCGCCGCCCGCGAACGGATCGACGGCAAGCGGGATCGTCGCGATCCGCGCGAGGGTTGTCAACCCCCGTTTGCTTTAAGTCCCCCGCCACTCCCCCGCCGACGGCACCCCCGCCAGCCCCTCCGCCAGCCTTACGCTCCGCACGACCGCTCGCTCGACCGTCAGCATCGCCATCAGGCCCAGCGTCGTGAGGTCCTGCGGTTCCGTCGCGGCCTCCCCCGTGGTCAGCGCGAAGGCCACGTCCCCGTCGCCGAGCGTGTGCGCGGGGATGATCGTGCGCGCCAGCCCGTCGTGGGCGTGCACGGCCAGCCGCTGAACGCCGATGTGCTCGATGGCGGCGTTCGTCGCGATGCACACCAGCGTCGTGTTCTCCCGGCTCCCCTCCTCCTCCACGCGCTCGACTACCGCCTGCTCCGGCGTCCGCATCTCGCCCTCCCCCTCGCCCCGCGGCCCTGCCACCAGCTCCCCGGTCTCCGGGTCGACGATCGCCCCCACCGAGTTCGTTACGGCCAGCGCCCCCACCACCAGTCCCCGCGGCCCCACCAGGCTCGCCGTCCCCACGCCCCCCTTCAGTCTCCGCTCCACGCCCAGCAGCTGCGCCACCGACGCGCCCGTGCCCGCCCCCACGCTTCCCTGCGCGACCGCCCCTCCCGTCGCTCGCGCCGCCGCCCGCTCCCCCTCATCAGCCCCCGGATAGGCGTTCTGCCCCGTGGGCAGGTCGTAAATGCCCGCCCCCACCACGATCGGGACAGGTCCCGCCTTCGTCTCGACCCCGACGCTCCTCGCCGCCCGCCAGCGCGCGACCCCCGCCCCCGCGCCCGCGTCCCCCCCCCGCCGTGGTCGCCAGCCCGAACGCCGAGCCACCCGTCAGCACCACGGCGTGACAGCGCCGGATCGCGTTCTCGCCGGCCAGCGCGTCCGTCTCGTGCGTCGCCGGCGCCCCTCCCCGCACGTCCGCCGCCGCCTCCGTACACCCTTCGCACAGGATGACCGTGCAGCCCGTCGCCTTCCGGCGCGAGGTCCACTGCCCGACGCGCACGCCCCGGACATCCGTGATGGCGTCGCGCCTGCCGGGCCGGAGCGGCTCGACCGCGCTCACACTGCCTTCCCCAGCGACCGCCGCGCGCGCAGGTACGCCTCCAGGAACCCCCGCGCCACCGAGCACAGGTCGGCGATCAGGTCCGCCATCGCCACCGTCGCTTCCTCGCCCGCTGCCAGCCGCACCTCCAGCCGCTCCCCCTCCCCGTTCGTCCCCGTGATCGCGAGTTGGTCGACTGGCGCCGGCATCGCCAGCGAATCGGCCGCCGTGGTCGCCTCGATCAGCGCAGGGAGCCACTCCGGCACGGGCAGGCCCCGCAGCTGGGCCGCGCTCTCCACCGCCCCTTCGTCGAGCGCCAGCCGCCGCACGACCCCCTCCGGCTCCGCCGTCGCCGCCAGCTGCGCCAGCGCGACCCACGCCTCCGCCCCCGGCAACGGCCCCCGCAGCGACTCCGCCACCGAGAACCGTCGGTCGTCCAGCGCCTCGAAGACGGCGGTCAGCCGCAGCGCCGCCTCCACGAGCTGTCCCGCCAGCATCCCCACCAGCGCAGGGCGCTCATACGGGGGGCAGAAGGCGAGCGAGCGCAGCGCCGTGTCGGACACCATCTGGGGCTTGCTCAGGACCGAGCGCTCGTACTCCTCCAGGAACCGGAGTTCTGTCAGCCGCTCGATGTAGGGCGCTTCCGACATGCGGCCATTCTACGTCCCGGCAGACCGCTGCCTGCGCGGCCTCCGCTGGCACCGCGGGCAGAAGTGCGTCCCCCGGCCCCCCACCACCGACCGCGCGATCTCCGTCCCGCACGTGTAGCACGGCTTGCCGTCGCGCCGGAACACCTGCACGTACATGTGCTGCCGCCCGGGGTCGCCCTGCGCGTCGACGTAGTCGCTGAAGCTCGCCCCGCGGTTCTCGATGCCGCGCTCCAGCACCTCGCGGCAGGCCACGCGCAGCCGCGAGACCGCCCCCCTCGACACCTCCCCCGCCGCCGTGTCCGGCCGAATTCGCGCCTGGAACAGCGCCTCGTCCACGTAGATGTTCCCCAGCCCTGCCACCCGCCGCTGGTCGAGCAGGACCGCCTTCACCGGCGCCGTCCGCCCCGCCAGCAGCTTCCGCAGGAAGGCTGCCGTGAACGCCTCGTCCAGCGGCTCCGGCCCCAGCTTCCCCACCACTTCCGCCGCGTCCTCGACGATGTCCCACGTACCGAACTTGCGCAGGTCGCTCCATCGCAGGTCGTGCCCGTCATCGAGCGAGAGGCGTCCCCGCTCGTACTCGATCGCCGGCTCGGCCGCTCCCCGCCGCACCAGCCGCCCCGTCATACGCAGGTGAGTCACGAACGCGCGCCCGTCGTCCATGCCGAAGAGCAGGTACTTGCCCCGCCGTCCCAGCGAGACGAACCGCCGCCCCACCAGCCCCGCCCGCAGCGCATCGATCGGCAGGCCCGTCAGCAGGTCGATCGTGCCGGGGTCGACCTCCACCCCCGCCACCGTCCGCCCCACCACGAGCGGCTCCAGGTCTCGCCTGATCGTCTCGACTTCGGGCAGCTCCGGCACGGTTCTCAGCCTACCCGCGCCCCGGCTCGCCGTCGCGGCGGCGTAAGATCGCCCCGTGATCACCCACCTTTCCGGGCAGCTCACCCATGCCGACGTCGGCGAGCTGAGCGTCGAAGTCGATGTCTCGGGTGTCCGCTACGAGGTGCTCGTCCCCGCCTTCCTCTGGCCCGAGATCCAGGAGGCGGCCGACTCCTCGCCGGAAGGCGAGCCCGGCCCCCCCATCGCCCTTCACGTCCTCTACCACGCCACCTCCAACCAGCCCGTGCCCCTCCTCGTTGGCTTTCTCCGCCGCCCCGAGCGCGACTTCTTCCGCAAGTTCACCAGTGTTGAGGGGCTGGGCCCGACCAAGGCGGTCAAGGCTATGACCGTCTCGGTCAGCACCATCGCCCGCGCTATCGAGCAGGAGGACCAGGCCGCCCTTGTCCGCCTCCCCGGCATCGGCGCGCGCGTCGCCGGCAAGATCGTCGCCACCCTGCGGGGCAAGGTCGTCGCCGAAGCTGCCCTCCAGGACGGCGCCATCGAGAACCCCGTCGACCTCGAGAGCCTCAAGCGCGACCGCGTCGCCCTCGATGCCGCCGAGGCCGTCGCCGCCCTCGGCTACAACCGCTCCGAGGCCCGCCGCTGGGTCGACGACGCCCTCGCCGGCGACCCCGACATCGCTACCGTCGAGGAGCTGACGCTGGCCGTCCTCCGTGCGCGTGGCGCCTGAGCCCCGCCGTTCGCCAGTAACCTCCCCACCCGTCTAGGATGCCCCCGTGACGCAGCCGCCCACCGATTCCGAGGAAGCGCCCTTCGAGCCGCCCGAGGCACCCCCCGAGCCGGCGCCGGCGTCCCATCAGGACATAAGGCCTGCCCGTCCCCCCGCCTGGCCTTACTTCCTCACGCCGATCGCCGTCCTGCTTGGCGCCGCTGCCATCGTCATCACCCTCGTCTTGCTGGATGACGACCCCCAGCCGGAACCCATCGGTCCCGCCCTCGAATCCCTCTCCCGCTCGGTCGAGTCCCTGTCCGAAGCTGCCGAGTCGTTGTCGGAGTCGGCAGCCCAGCCGCCCGCCGCCCAGGAGCCGGCCGAACCTGCCGCCGCCCCCAGGGCCCCCACCACCCTCCGCGAAGCCGTCACCAGCTATGCCGTGGCGCTCAACCTCGACGTCGCCCGCTTCGACGAGTGCCTCAGCGCCCCGGCCACCTACGAGGCGGTCGCCGAGCAGGCCCAGCGGGCCATCGACCTCGGCTTGAACGGCACGCCTTCCTTCTTCATCAACAACAAGTTCATCTCCGGCGCCCAGCCCACGGAGATCTTCACCGAGGTCATCGCCGCGGAGTTGAACGGGAGCCCAACCTCCATCGATGAGTATTCGGAAGCGGTGCAGGTTCTCGCGCAGCGCGACCCGCCTGCCTTCATCATCGTCGCCGAACGCCCCGACATCAGCGGCGCCGCCATCGAGGGTAACCCCGACGCCCCCGTCGTCCTCATCGAGTACAGCGACTTCCAGTGCCCCTTCTGCCAGCGCTGGTTCTACAGCTCGCTGCCGGAGATCAGGGAGCTCGTCGGCGAGAACGTCGCCCTCGCGTTCGTACACTTCCCCCTCACCCAACTCCACCCCAACGCCGCTACCGTCCATGTCGCCGCCCAGTGCGCCGGCGAACAGGACAAGTTCTGGGAGATGCACGACCTTCTCTTCCAGCAGCAGAACCAGTGGGCGCAGCTCCCCAACGTCAACTAGCCGCTCCTACCCGGACCCCGCTGCCTCCAGCCGCCCCAGGATGTGCCGCACAACCCGACCCGTGCGGTCGTGCCCGGCGCTGCAGTGAACGAGCACCGGCTTCGGGAGGCGCTGGAACGATGCCCACGCTTCCTCCAGATGCGCTGCCGTGTACGGCTCCGTGAGACCGTCGCGCACGCCGATGTGCGCTACCTCGAACCCGGCCGCCCGGTACCGTCCCAGCAGCCCCTCCGGCAGCGCACCCGCATACAGCGGGAGTTGGTCGTCCCCGAGCAGGCAGATCACCGACCGCACCCCCGCCTCAACCGCATCGTCGATCCACGTCTCTACCGCTGACAGGGGCACGGCGCGTTCCTCCCCCGGCGTGTAGCCCGGACGCGGACTGACCGCCAGCTCCCCCTCGATGATCCAGCTGACCACGGCGACTACGCGATCCCCAGCGAGTCGAGCGCCTCCGCGATCGAGGCCGCCGCCCGCCGCTCGTGTGCCGCCGCCCGGCGCAGCGCGTTCGCCGCCGCCTCCCGCAGCCCCGGATTCGAGACGCTTCCGTGCCCGCCCGCCGGAAACGGGAACAGCGTCAGCAGCGGCGAGAGCGCCTGCGTCAGGTCGAGTACCGCCCGTTGCGCGTGCATCAGCGGGATGGCCAGCCCCGGCACGGCCTCCGCCAGGTCGCCCAGGAAGGCCGCCCCGTCGGTGCGCGCCGCCTGCAGCACGGCCAGCGTGTAGGCGTTCCCCGCCCGGTCGATCTCCCCCGTCCCCTCGAACGCGTCCGCCCACGCCTCCAGGGCCGCAGTCCCCCGGGGATGCGCGCTCTCGCCGCCGCCCCCGGACATCAGCTCCACTGCCGTCTGCAGCGCCCCCACCACCGCCTCCTCCGGGTCCGGGTCGCTCGGCCCGACCGGCGCGAACAGCTCAACGATCCCGATCGATGGCGTCGGCCAGTCGCTCCACGGCGCGAATCCCCCCATCTCCTCCGACACCGCCGACTCCACGAGGAAGCCCCCGCGCTCCACGCTGTACCCCCGCACGATCGCGAACTCGTGTATCTGCAGGTCGAACCCGATGAGCGGCACCCCCGCGTCCAGCCGCTCCCGCGCCCACGCGATTGCCGCCTCCCGCACTCCCGCCAGCTCCTCCCCCTGCGCCCTCCGCGCGAATCGCTCCCACGCGAGCCCCGTGCGCGCGTACCGCTCGACCATCGCCCCCCAGTCGAGATCGTGCGGTCCGCTGGGCAGCGCCGTCACGTCCCCCTCGCTGGCCAGGCACAGGTGCCAGGCGTGCCCCGTCAATCCCATCACGGCGTGGCGAGGCATTTCCAGCCCCTCCGCCGCGAGTACGCCTTCGAGGGCGCCCGCGGCGGTCGTCCAGTTCGGCTTCAGCTTCAGTTCGCCCACAGTTGCATCCCCGCCAGTCGCGGCCCGTCCTGCGGGCGACCGTAGAATAAGCCCAACCCCCCGCAGAACGAGAGGCTACCGCACCCATGGCCGTAACCTGGCAGACCACCACGCTCCCCCACGGCCTGCGCGTCGTCACAACCCCCGTCCCCACCACCCAGGCCACCACCGTCAATCTCTTTGTCGGCGTCGGCTCCCGCTCCGAGCCCCAGCGCCTGAACGGCATCACCCACTTCCTCGAGCACATGATCTTCAAGGGAACCGAACGCCGCCCCCGCGCCAACATGATCGCCGAGGAGATTGAGGGTGCCGGCGGCACCCTCAACGCCTACACGAACAAGGAGTACACCTGCTACTGGAACGTGGTCCCCTACGACCGCCTCGAGACGGCAATCGACCTAACCGCCGACATGCTCCTCCACTCCACCCTCCCCCAGGAGGAGATTGACCGCGAGCGCACCGTCGTGCAGCAGGAGCTCAAGCGGAACCACGACAACCCCGCGGGTTGGACGAGCCGCCTTCTCGGCGTCTCCGTCTACGGCGAGCAGCCCTGTGGCTGGGACGTCGGCGGCAGCGTGGATCTCGTCGAAGAGATGAACCGCCCCGACTTCATCGAGCACATGGAGGGCTGGTATCTGGGACCGAACATGGTCCTCTCCGTGGCCGGGAACTGCACCCACGAGCAGGTCCTTGAGCTGGCCGAGCCCCGCTTCGCCGAGGTCGCTGCCGGCGGTCTCCCCGACATCACCCCCTACGACCCGGAGACCACCGGCGCCCGCGTCAGCATCGACTCGCGCGATATCGACCAGTGCAGCGTCATGCTCGGCATGCCCCTCTTCGGCCGCGATGATCCCCGCCGCTTCGCCCTCCGCATCCTCAACAACATCCTCGGCTCGGGCATGTCCTCGCGCCTCTTCACTGAGGTGCGCGAGCGCCGCGGCCTCGCCTACTCGGTGCACTCCAGCTACGGCTACCTGGCCGATGCCGGCGTCTTCACCGTCTCCGCCGGCGTCAACCGCGAGAAGCTCTCCGAAACCCTCGGCGTCTGCCTCGACGAGCTCCGGAGGCTCGTGGACGAGCCCGTTCCCGAGGACGAGCTGCGGCGGGCGAAGGACCACGCCATCGGCCGCTTCCGCCTCTCCCTCGAGACCGCCTTCTCCCTCGGCCAGCGCCACGGCGAGCAGCTGCTCACGAAGGGCAGGGTCGAGACCATCGACCAGTTCGTCGCCGCCCTCGAAGCGGTCGACGCCTCCCAGATCCGCTCCGTCGCCACCGACATCTTCGTGAACGACCGCTTCCACTGCGCCGCCGTCGGCCCCGACCTGAACGAGGACGAGATCGCCAACGCCCTCTCTGGCTAGACCCGCCAGTTCTTTCCGCGGCGCCCTTCACTCAGCGCGGCGGTAGCCGCGCGCTCTCCTCAGCGAAGCGCTCTCCTCAGCCGCGCGCTAGCGCGGCGCTCCACTCAGGCGGGCATCGCCCGCCGCTCTCCTCGCCTACAGCCCCAGCCCCGACTCCCATGCCTCCCGAACCTCGGTGAGGTCCGCCTCGACCGGTCCGTAGCGAAGCACGCTCTCCTCCGTCGTGGCGCCCAGCCGCGTGGCCGCCACCCCCAGCTCCTCCGCCCCCCCCGGCCCCTCCGCCGGCGCCACCAGCCCCCCCCCCGCCTCGGGACGCGCGCTCACCACGATGCGTCCCTGCCCCTCCCCGAACAGGGCTGCGTCGACGCGCCCCTCCACCTCGACCTCTCCCGCGAAGCCGTACCCGCCGAGCAGGCAGCACTCCGCCAGCGCGACCGCGAGGCCGCCGTCGCTGCAGTCGTGCGCGCTCAACAGCAGACCGGCGTCGTTCGCGCCCAGCACGAGGTCGTGTAGCCGCCCCTCCGCTGCGAGGTCGACCGTGGGCGTGCCGATGACCGCGCCGTGTACGGCCTCCAGGTACTCGCTCCCTGCCAGCGTCCGCGCCGTCTGCTCGACCGTTCCGCCCAGCAGCCACACTTCCGCCCCCGCCCGCTCGAAGGCCGCCCCCAGGTGCGCGTGCACGTTCTCCAGCACCCCCAGCATCCCGATGACCGGTGTCGGTGAGACCGGTGCCCCGCCGCTCTCGTTGTAGAGGCTCACGTTGCCGCTCACGACCGGCGTCCCGAACGCCTCGCAGGCCGCGGAGATGCCGTCCACCGCCCCGGAGAGGGTCGCGTACACCTCAAGGTTCTCGGGGGCCCCGAAATTGAGGCAATCCGTCACCGCAACCGGCCGCGCCCCCGTGCAGACCACGTTGCGCGCCGCCTCCGCCACCGCGATCGCCCCCCCGTTGTGCGCGTCGAGCTGGCAGTAGCGACCGTTCCCGTCGGTCGCCACGGCGATACCTCGAGTCGTGCCCGGCACGCGCAGCACGGCTGCGTCGCCCCCCGGCGCCACCACCGTGTTCGCCAGCACTTGGTGGTCGTACTGGCGGAAAACCTCGCGCTTGCTCGCGAGGTTCGGCCGCCCGATCAGCGCCACCAGCGCCTCCGTCGCCGCCTCTGCCTTCAGGTCCGGGAACGCCCCCGGATTCGCCTGGCTGCGCGCCAGCGCCTCCACGCTGCGACGCCCGTCGCGCGTGTACGCCGGCGCCTCCGTCGCCACCTCGACCGGCACCCGCCCAACCTCCACCCCGTCCTCCCGCAGCACCACCTCGTCCCCGTCCGTCACCTGACCGATCTCGATGCAATCCACCTCCCAGCGCTCGAACAACGCCTCCACGTCCGCCACGTGCTCGCGTTTCGCGATCACGAGCATCCGCTCCTGGCTCTCCGAGAGCATGACCTCGTACGGCGTCATCCCCGATTCGCGCCGCGGCACGCAATCCAGGTCGAGCACCGCTCCCGAGTCCCCCCGCGCGCAACACTCGAGCACCGAGCTGGTCAGGCCCGCCGCCCCCAGGTCCTGCAGCCCCACGATCCAGTCCCGGTGCTCCGAGGCGAGTTCGTGGCAGGCCTCCATCAGCATCTTTTCCAGGAACGGGTTGCCCACCTGCACCGCCGGACGCATCTCCTCGAAGCGCGCCTCTGGATCGGTGCGGCTCGCCAGCCCGCTTGCCCCGTGAATGCCGTCCCGGCCCGTATCCGCCCCCACCAGCAGCAGGGCGTTCCCCTCGCCGCTCGCGTTCGCGCTCAGGATGCCGTCTGCCCGCACCAGCCCCACGCACATCGCGTTCACGAGCGGGTTGCCGTTGTATGACCCCCCCAACACCACACCCCCCCCCCCCGCTGGGGGCCCCCGGCGGGTCCCCGTCCCCCCTCACCCCCCACGGTCGGGATCCCGAGGCAGTTCCCGTACCCCCCGATACCGCCCACCACCCCCTCGAACAGGTAGCGGTTGTTCCCCTCGTCCAGCGGACCGAAGCGCAGCGAGTCCAGCAGCGCGATCGGGTACGCCCCCATCGCGAAGATGTCCCGAACGATCCCCCCCACGCCCGTCGCCGCCCCCTCGTACGGCTCGATCGCCGAGGGGTGGTTGTGCGACTCGACCTTCATCACCACCGCCCAGCCGTCCCCGATGTCGATCGCGCCCGCGTTTTCCTCACCCACGCGCGTCAGCACGCGGTCGCCGCCGCTCGGGAAACGGCGCAGCAGCGGGCGGCTGTTCTTGTAGCCGCAGTGCTCGCTCCACAGCGAGCCGAACATCCCCAGCTCGACCTCGTTCGGTTCCCGCCCCAGCCGCCCCACGAGCAGGTCGTATTCATCGCGACTCAGCGCGACTGCGTCCAGTGCCTCCTGCTCGACCGCCACGCCCCGATGCTACCGCCCCGCCACCTCACGCGCTCCGGCGGCCGTGGGAGGTCACCACGACGCGCGTCCCCGCCACCTTGTCCCACAGGCACTGCCGCTGCCCGTCCCAGGCGCACCAGCCCGCCGCCACCAGCCATGCGACCACCCCCGCGAAAGCCAGGTTGATGCCCCCCTCGACTTCCATCGACAGCAGCAGCAGGTCGAGGAGGACGAAGAGCAGCACCTTGACCCAGACATCCCGCGCGACCATCCGCACGAGGCTCGCTGGCTGTCCCTGCGCATCCACCACCTGCATCCCCAGCAGCCGCTTCGCCGGCGACTGCCCGTTTGGGGCCGTGTTGACGAACCAGAAGATCCAGCCAACGCCAAGGGTCAGTGCGAACAGGACGATCTCGAAGAGGTGTCCCGCGAACCGCTGGCCCCGGCTGGCCAGCTGCCCGCTCGATACCGCGGAAGCCGCGTCCGCCACGGGCTACAGCCGCTCCAGCTCCCGCGCCCGCCGCTCCTCGTACTCCTCGTCGGTCAGCAGACCGCGATTGTGCAGGTCCTGCAGCGTCTGGAGATTCTCCGTTGCTTCCCGGGAGGGCGGAGCCACTGCGGCCCCTGGGACCGCGCCCGCTCCCTGGACAACGTACGTCCCCAGCGCCTTGTCCCAGAGGCACTGCCGGTTCGCGTCCCAGACGCACCAGAGTGCGGCGGCGATGAACACAACCAGTGTGATCGCGCCGGCCACACCCGCGTTCGCGAGGCTCAGCAGCAGGTCCAGCACTGCGAACGAGGCCCACTTGACGACGATCTCGCGCAGCAGCATCAAGCCCAGCCCGGCCCGGCTCCCGTCCGCGCGGACCACGTGGATCCCCAGCAGTCGCTTCGCGGGGCTCTGTCCGCGCCCCCCCACCACGAGCAGCCAGATCAGCCACCCGATCCCGAGCGTGAAGGTGAAGAGAACGAGTTCGAGCACGTACTCAGCCAGCCGCCGACCCTGGCTCGCCAGCTCAAGTGCTGGTCCTGCGGACTCCGCTTCAGGGGCTGCTACTGTCACTCTGGTCTCCTAATCGAAGCTAAACGTTGGGTATTCGTCGACCAGCAGGTAGGCGTACGCGCTCGCCCGCTCGGTCCAACGGGTGTACCCCACGAGAAAGTTGTGCAGCCCCTCGGGCACCCGGCCCAGCACAACTGCCGCCACCCACGCGACTAGCGCAACAAACACGAGAGCGATGCCGAGCAACGACAGCACGATCTCGTGCGGGATCAGGAGGATGCAGCGGAAGAACGTCGTCAGCCGGTTCCGGTCCGCGGTCTGCTCCTGGATCGTGAGACGCACCGGGTAGTCCGGCTCCTCCTCCATCGAGAACGGCGGGTATCGATCCGTCAGCAGGGTGCCGTAGGCGTTGGCCCGCGCCGCCCAGCGCGAGAACCCGATGGTGAAGCGCAGCATTCCCGCCGGGAAGCGCCCCGCGAACACGATCGTGAACCACGCGAATGTGATCACGACCCCCGCCGCCAGCCCAAGGAAGTTGAGCACGATGACGTGCGGGATGACCAGCAGCCACCGGAAGAAGATCGACAGCCGGTTCTGAGCTGCCGGCGGATCGACTTCGAACTGGACCGGGTAGCCCTCGGTAACGACCGTCATTGCCCTACTCCCTTCAGACCACGGCTCCGGCCGCGACCTCGACCAGCGATTGCCAGATGCGGTTGCCGTCGGCCCCGCCCGTCAGCTCTTCGCCGGCGCGCTCGGGGTGCGGCATCATCCCCACTACGTTCCCTGCCTCGTTGCGGATGCCCGCGATGTTGCGGGCGCTCCCGTTCGGATTCGCGTCCGGCGTGACTTCGCCGTGATCGTCGCAGTAGCGGAACACGACGCGTCCCTCGCGCTCCAGCTCGTCGAGCGTCGCGCGGTCGGCCTGGTAGTTGCCCTCTCCGTGGCTGATGGGGATGCGCAGCACCTCGCCCTCGCCGATGCCCGCCGTCCACGGCGATCCGCCGCCCTCGCGCCGCAGGTGCGTCCACTCGCAGCGGAAGCGCAGGCTGCGGTTGCGGATGAGCGCTCCCGGCAGCAGACCGCTCTCGCACAGCACCTGGAAGCCGTTGCAGATGCCGATCACCGGCATCCCGTCCTCCGCCGCCCGCACCACCTCCTCCATGATCGGCGAGAAGCGCGCGATCGCCCCGCAACGCAGGTAGTCGCCGTAGGAGAAGCCACCTGGCAGCACCACGGCGTCGAACTCCGCCAGCGAGGTCTCCTGGTGCCACACGATCTCCGCTTCCTGCCCGAGCACGTTCACGAGCACGTGCTCGGTATCGCGGTCGCTCCAGGTTCCCGGGAAACGCACGATGGCGAAACGCATCCTCAGTAGTGTAGCAGCGACCTGTGAGGCCCCTGCTGCTACTCGTCCGTCGCTCTGCCCTCCGCCTCCACGGGGTCGACGGGATCCCGGGGTGTGGGCCCCACCGCGGGGGCCGTACCGCCGGTCGTCACGTCCGATTCCTGCTGTGAGTCCGGCGCATCCGGGTACTCGATACGTGGGTGGTAGACGGCCCGCAGCGTGCTCCGGAAACTCGCCGCGACCTCCCGCAGCTCCCGCATCGTGATGTCGCACTCGTCCATCTGCCCCTCCGCCAGCCGCTCCGTGAACACCCCGTTGACCAGTTTGTCGATCTCCTCGTGCGTCTCCGGCTGGGTCGCCCGTACGAGCGCCTCGCACGAGTCCGCCAGCATCACGATCGCCTGCTCCTTCGCCTGCGGCCTCGGGCCCGGGTAGCGGAACGTCTCCGCGTCCGTTTCGCCCCGCTCCAGCGCCTTGTGATAGAAGAACTCGACCAGCCGCGTGCCGTGGTGCTGCGGGATGAAGTCCCCCACCAGCGCCGGCAGCCGCCGCCTCCGCGCCAGGTCCATCCCGTCCAGCACGTGCCCGTGGATGATGCGCGCGCTCGCCTCCGGGGCGAGACTGTCGTGCGGGCTCACTCCCCGCTCGATGTTGTTCTCCACGAAGTACTCCGGGCGCTGCATCTTGCCGATGTCGTGGTAGTACGCCCCCGCCCGCACCAGCAGCGAGTCCGCCCCGATGCGGTTCGCCGCCTGCTCCCCCAGCGTCCCTACCAGCATGCTGTGGTGGAACGTCCCCGGCGCCTTCTCCTGCAGCTCCTGCAGGATCGGATGGCCCGCCTGCGCCAGCTCCATTAGCTGCATCCGCGTTGTTACCCGCAGCGCCGTCGAGAGCAACACGTGTACCCCCAGCCCGATCACGGCGGAACCGCTTCCCGCGACCGTGGCCGCCATTGCCAGCCAGCCCAGCCCCTCTGTCTCGCGCTGCTCCGTTAGCATCCAGAACGCGAGGAGCACCGCGGCCGTCGCCGCCCCCACGGAAAGCCCCGCGGCCGCGAAGCGGCTCAGCCGCTCCGTTCGCTGCATCGCCGCCGCCCCTGCCAGACCGCCCGCCGCGTACGCGATCACCAGCTGCAGTGGCTCCAGCGCACTCGTGAAGGCGGCCCCCGCCAGGGATGGCGCCGTGGCCGCGATGAACCCGGCATAGAGCGCGATAACCACTGCCACCATCGCCCCGAAGCGCGGCGCCGACACCGACGACACCACCACTGCCGCAGCCCCTACCGGCAGCCCGTAGGCGAAGAACCGTCCCTCCGTGTCGGGCAGCAGCTCCGGCAGGGCCACCCGTACCGCCACCAGCGTGCCCAGCACCGCCAATAGCGTCATCAGGCCGCGCCGCTCGGCGGGACGCGCGAACGGCTGCAGGCGGTAGAGGTACACCGCCAGCACGGTCCCCAGTGCCGCCCCCATGAGCAGCCCCGCCCCCAGGTCGTAGTAGTCGAACCCCTCGCGGATGACGCCCGTCTCCCGCAGCGCCTCGATCACGACCGGGTCCAGCGCCTGCCCCTCCTCGGCGATTACCTCGCCCGGGGAGTAGCTCACCAGTACGGGCGCCACCGCGTCCCGGGCCTCGCTCCGCAACCCCTGTGTCGTCAGCTCGTCCAGCGCCACCGTCGGCGTCACGAAGGCGTCGAGCAACTCGCGCAGCGCCCCCTCGCCGTTCTGGAACGAGGGTACGTTTCCCACCAGCAGGTACGCCTCGATCCGGTTCCGCTGGTCTTTCTCCCGAAGCGGGGAACTCAGGATGGCGCTCACGCCCTCAACCGCCGATCGCCGCAGGTCCTCGAGGTCGTCTTCGTCGAGCGTAAGCAGCGTCGAGCGGATGGCCTGCCCCAACCCGATGCCTCCGGGCGACTCGCCCAGCGTCCCCAGGCGTTCCTCTGACGAAAGCCCCGTGCGCAGCCGCAGCCGCACGACCTCCTCGAAGAGCATGGACAGCAGGCTGAGCTGTTCCTCGGGAACCTCTTCCAGCGAAGCCATCACGGGCTCGACAGCCGCTTCTGCCTCGACCCGGGCCGCCTCCGTCAGTTCCTCCGAGACGTATTCGCTCTCGTGCACGGCGGCGAACGCCCGCGGGGCGATGTCGCCCTCACGCGGGGCGCTTTCTCCGGGAAGCAGGGGTATCGCCAGGGCGATCGCGCCGATGGCGATGATGACGCCAAAGACAGCCGCGCCCCCGCGCGTGACGACCGGATCAGGAAGGCGGCGCAGCATGAAGTGACCCCGGATGATAGCAGAGCCACCCTCCGGCCCCGCGCCGCCCCGGCGCTCGGCGAGCGCGTATCGTTGCCCCGCGAGCCGGCCCCTGCGCCGGCCAGTTCCCTGTGCGAAAGGCAGACCAATGGCGGACATCAACGAGCAGGTCAGGGCGGCACTCGAGGAGCTCATCGCCAGCGGCGCCGAATCGGGACTGCAGGTCGCCGCCTATCACCACGGCGACCTCGTCGTGGACACCTGGGCCGGGCTCGCCGACGTCGAGTCCGGGCGACCCGTCGATGGCGGTACGCTCTTCACGTCCTTCTCCTGCACAAAAGGCGTCACCGCGACCGCCGTCCACATGCTCGTCGAGCGGGGGGTGATCGCCTACGACGAGCCCATCGCCAGCCACTGGCCCGAGTTCGCCCAGCGCGGCAAGCAGTACGCCACCGTCCGCCATGCGCTCACGCACCGTGTCGGCGTCCCCCTGATGCCCGACGGCGTTAGCCCTGAGTCCATGTCCGACTGGGACTTCATGTGCGATGCCATCGCCGCCCTGGAGCCGCTCTGGGAGCCGGGTACCCGAACCGGCTACCACGCCTACACCTTCGGCTGGATCCTCGGCGAGGTGCTCCGCCGCGCCGATGGCCGCCCCATCAACCAGTTCGTCCAGGAGGAGATCTGCGGCCCCCTCGGCCTCGACGGCATCCACCTGGGCATCGACGACGCCACCGAGCCGCGCGTCGCCACCCTCGTCGATGGCCCCCGCCCCGCTGCCCCCCCCGCCCCCCCGGCGCCCCCCCGCCCCCCCCCCCGGGCCGCCCCCCCCCGCCCCGATGCCCCGCCCGCCCCGCCGGGCGCGCTCATCACGCGCGCCATCCCGCCCGCCGTCGGCATCCTCGCCGAGCCCTACAACAACCCCGTCGTCCGCCGCGCCGCCCTCCCCGCCCACGGCGGCCTCATGAGCGCGCGCTCACTCGCCCGCATGTACGCCTGCCTCGGCAACGGCGGCGAGCTCGACGGGGTCCGCATCCTCCCCGAGGAACGCGTCGCTACTGCTACCCGCTTCCAGACCGACGACGTCGACATGGTCATCCAGCAACCCGTGCGAAAGGCGCTCGGCTACTTCCAGACCGGTCCCATTACCGCCATGGGGCCCCGCACCACCACCTTCGGCCACCCCGGCGCGGGTGGCGCCATCGGCTTCGCCGATCCTGAGCACGAGTTCGCCTTCGCTCTCACCAAGAGCTCCCTGGTCGCCGGTTCCGAGCCCGGCACGAGCGCGGCCGAGGTTGTCGGGGCGCTGGTGCGCCGCGAATTGGGGTTCCCGGACGAAGAGGCTGGCTAGCCCAGCAGGCCCCGCACGATCTCGCTGATCACGCGTCCGTCGGCCTTGCCCTGGAAGCGCTTGATGAGCACCGGCATCACCTTGCCGATGTCGCGCGGCCCGGAGGCGCCCGTCTCCGCGATCGTGGCCCGCGCCGCCTCCTCGATCTCCTCGCGGCTCGCTTCCTCGGGCAGGTAGCCCGCGAATGCCTCCAGCTCCGCTTCCTCGCGCTCGACGAGGTCCTCGCGGCCGCCCTTGCGGAACTCCGCGATGCTCTCGCGCCGCTGCTTCACCTGCCGCTGCACGACGACCAGCAGGTCGCCCTCGGCGAGCTCGTCTCCCGCCTCGATCTCGGCGTTCTTGATGGCCGCCGTGAGCATGCGCAGGGCCGACCGGCGCGGCTCGTCCCGGGCGAGCATCGCCGCGCGCAGGTCGCTCTGGATGCGGTCTTTCAGGGCCGCCACGGTGAGGGGGCTACCGCCCCGACCGGGCGCGCGCCTCAGCCCGAAGCTGCTTCTTGCGCAGCTTCCGCAGGCGTGCCGCTTCTTTCTTCTTGCGCTTCACGCTCGGCTTTTCGTAGTGCTGGCGCTTGCGCGTCTCCGAGAGGATGCCGTCCTGCTGCACGCGCTTGTTGAAGCGCTTCAATGCAGACTCGAATGGCTCGTCCTCACCGATAATAATTTCGGCCACGCTGCTGGCTCACCACCCTTCGGGTGCGATTGCCGCCCGTCCGGACGGCGAGCGCTCACGGTACCACCAGCCGCCCCCTCGCGAAAGCGACCGCCTCAGCCGCCAGCCCCGCCCCGCGCCTCCCGCACCCGCGCGTCCAGCATCCGCAGACGCTCCTCCACCCAGATTGCCGGACGTTCGTTCGCGACCCCCGGTGCCTCCATGTTGTAGCGATCCTGCTTCGTCCGCAGCGCCCGCGCCGCCGCCGCGAACTCGCGCCGCCGCTCGGCGATCAGCGGCGCCAGCCGCCGCCACTCCCCGGTCGCCCGCGCCCGCTCGACGAGCGCCCCGTGCTCCGCTTCGAGTGCCGCCAACCGCTCCCGGTCCAGTTCGATAGTCTTTGCCAGCTCGAGCCACTCTGGCAGCGTCCCCGCGTTCCCGAGGATGTGATGCGCCAGCCAGAGGTCGCCCGCCAGCCGCTCGGCGTCGCGCAGCGGGAGCCGCGCCCCCTCCCCCGGGAGCCCCTCAAAGACGCCCTCCTCGATCGCTTCCAGGATGCGGTTCTCGACCAGCTGCTCGAATCTCACCCGTGCCTCGCCACGTTCCGCCTAGCAGAACGGGGCCGTACAGGGCCCCGTCGCGGTCGTTCTCCGTTGATGCGGGCGCGTCAGTCGGCCGAGGGCAGGACCTTCGGTTGCATGAGCTCCATGTCGCGGTCGTCGACCTTCAGGTCACACTCGCCCGGCTTGATCACCAGCACCTCAATGCCGGTCTCCTCGTCCTTGTAGCGCTTTCCCAGCTGTACGGCCATTCGAACGTCCCCTGCTACTTCTTTTGTTCGAGCGGCGTGTCGCCGCACTTCAGTTCGCCGTCGCCGCCCTTCGTCACGATGAACTCAGAGCCGCACGTTGGGCAGAGATACCGTTTTCCCGTCTGCGCCGCCATCAAAGTCCTCCTTGTCGACGAAGCTCCGGTCGGATTCGGATCGTAGGCACGCCCCTGCGGAGCGTCAACAAATTCGGGCTATTCGGTGACGAACACCACCGCCAGCATGTCCGGATGGTAGCTGCAGGTGATGCGGTACTCGCCCGGCGCGTCGAACGTGAAGGTCCGGGTCTCGCCCACTCCCTCGAAGTCGTCGCCCTGCTGCTCGCCATCGATCTCGATGTTGTGCAGGCCGACCACGTTCTCGAACGTCACTGTCGTGCCCGCCGTCACCTTCACGCCCGAACGGTTCGGCGGCCTGGCTTCGCCGTCGGCCACGATCGTCCAGTCGTTGTCGTGCGCGAGAATGACCGCGTCGGTGGTGACCGTGTTGGGCTCGTCGATGACGATCGGGTCGGCCCCGCTGATCGTGTTGAAGGCGCTCGAGGAAACGGTGTGCTCAACGCAGGCCGTGCCAGGGTTGAGCTCGTCCGACGGCGCCGCGCCCCAGGCGTCCGCAGGGAAGTGCAGCGACTTGCCGATGGGCAGGATTGCTGCCGCGTCTACGCCGTTGGCCTCACCCAGCGTGGCGGCCGTCACGTTGCCGAAGCCCGAGGCCACCGTGGCGAGGTCAGAGCCAGCGACGACGTAGGAGTTGATGGGTGGCAGCGCGATCCAGACCTCGGTCGAGACCTCCTCGTCTGCGCCCAGCTCGTTCAGCGACCGCAATGTGGCCTGGCTGATGCCGTGCGCGGTGGCGATGGAGAGAACGGTGTCGCCGAATTGCACCACGTAGCGGGTGCCGTTGCGCAGGAGGATCACGTCGCCTTCTGCGATCGCGGCGTCCACCTCCATCGCGTTGTCCTCGGCCATGGCGACTTCGGGAATGTCGTGCGCCTCCGCGATGGAGACGAGCGTGTCGCCGGCCCGCGCGGTATAGGTCGTACCGTCGGGGAGAAGCAGCTTGCGCTCGCCCGTCAGCGGCGTGTCATCCGCGATGTCGCCCAGGATGGTCAGCAGGAGCGGGTTGAGCGAGCGGATCTGCGCCGGCGTGATGCCGTGCTGCTCCGCGATGCCCGCAAAGGTCTCGCCCGCCTTCACCAGGTAGGTGGCGCCCTCCGGCAGCCGCAGGGTCTGTCCCGGCAGGAGCCCCGTCGCGATGGTGCCCGCGTCCGGGTTCAGCATCAGGGCTTCGTCGTCGCCCGAATAGGGCAGGTAGAAGTTGCCGGACTCGTCGACGGCGTAGGTGATGCCGTTCAGCTCCGCGATCAGGATGGCGCCCTCGGTGGCGTCGCTGCCAATGCCGTGCGCGGCCGCGATCTGGGGCAGGGTGTCGCCCGTCACCGAAGCCGACGACTCGTGGTTCAGGTTGTGCGCGAACTCGACCGCCGCCAGCCAGCCATGGTTCGTCGGATTGCCGTTCGCGTCGAACGTCTCCTCCTCGAGCGGCGCTGTCAGCAGCCGCACGAGGTGCTCAAGCTGGTTCGCCGTGAGGCTTCCGCCGTTCGAGTCCAGCCAGGCCGGCATGAGCGTGCCCGCGCGGCCGCAGGTCAGCGTGCGCCGGATGAGGTCCTGGTTCTGCGAGAGAACCAGCGGCTCCTGGTTCCGGAAGGAGGCCTTGTTCAGCGTCAGCCCCACGCCGCCCTCGCCCCGGATGCCGTGGCACGTGCGGCAGTTGTTCGCATAGAGCAGCGCCCCGCGCTCGATCGACTCCGCCTCGAAGAAGTCCGCCTGCCGTTCCGCGCGGATCGGCAGGTCGATGGTGGTGTAGGCCGCACAGCCGGCCACGCTGATGAACATCAGCACCACGATCAGGAAGATTTGGCGCTGGGTATTCAACGAGTCCTCCGCTGCCGGCTAACCACTGTAGGGAACCGCCCGCTTCGGATTGTCGCCGCCGCCCAGCGTCAGGCCCCGCGTGTTCACGGTTACCGAGCCGTCGCTGTTCGTGGTCAGCAGGAACGTGTCCATCGGGCGCGGCGCCGGTCCGAAGACGCGAATCCCCGCCCGTGAGTAGGTCGAGCCGTGGCAGGGGCAGCGGAACCACCCCTGGATGCCCGGGAAGGCAACTTCCGCCCCGTCGAAGTCGCCCCGCCAGGGGACTGTGCAGCCGAGGTGTGGGCACTTCCAGTACAGCGCGAGCAATCCGCCCGTGCCGCCCTGGCCCAGCACGTCGCCTTCGGCGCCGTCCAGGTTCACCAGCCAGAACTTGCCTTCGGTGATGCGCACGGGCTCGGCGCCCGGCTCCGGAATCTGGATCTTCGGAACCGTGACCGGCCGGCCGAAGCCCTGCGGGCTGCGCAGGTTGAAGAAGCCCAGGAAGAAGGCGCTGAACGCGCCCAGCGTGAGCGTCAGCCCGGCGAACGCGCTCACCCGCATGAACGAGCGTCGCGAGACCTTGCGTGCCTCCGCCTGCCGTGCCTGCTCTATCCGCTGCGCTTGCGCCATCCCTCGCTACTCCTGCCCCGGAATGCCTTCGAGGGTGCGCAGGTCCCACGGCCAGATCAGGTCCTGGCCGGGACCGCGGAAGGCGGTACCGATAATCGTCAGCATCAGGAACACGCCTACGAACCCGCTCATCAGCGTGATCAGCGCGTCGCGTCGGGTCAGCACCCAGCCGACCTTCCAGAGGGCGAAGATGAGGAGGCACGTGAATCCGACCATGAAGCCGGCCGGGATGCCGATGTCCACCAGCAGCGTCGGCAGGTCGATCTTCTGGAACGTGGTGACGCCCGCACCGGGACCCTCGTCAAGGATCTTCAGGTTGAACCACAGGTAGGGAATCGAGGACGCCCAGTCCGGCCAGGGAACCACGGAGGGGTCCTTGAGCGCCGCCGAGCGCTCCAGGAACGCGAGCGTGTCGCCGCCCGAGAACCCGAACCAGTCCTTCAGCCAGAGGGCGACCTTGCCCGAGTTCCAGAGGATGAGGGCGAGCGTGCCCCACCAGCCCACCATGAACGAGAACACCGTGTTCTTCACCGAGTTCACGTCGGCGAACCAGCGCCCCTGTCCCTCGGTGGAGCGATCGAAGTAGGGGAAGGCCCCGAGGACGATCAGCCAGACCGTCGGCACCACGATGCCGGCGAGCGCCGGGTTCATGTGCAGCAGCAGTTCCTGCAGGTTTAGCAGGTACCACGGCGCCTTCGCCGGGTCGTTGGTGACGTTCGCGTTCGCCTCGTCCAGGAGGGGCGCGTTCATCAGGTACGAGAGCAGGAACAGCAGCACCGTGAACAACAGCGCCGAGATGAACTCCACGAAGACCAGGTCGGGCCAGACGAGCACTTCCTCATCGCGTGCGCGAGGGGTGGGTCGGGCGGCCGGACGGGCGACGACAACGGTAGCCATGCGTTAGCTCACCCCGCCTCTACAGCGGCCGGGGCAGGCCACCCCCTCCTCCTCGGGGGGGGGGGGGGGGGGGTGGGGCGCCGGGCCGGGCGACAAAAAGGGTACCCTTGCGTTCGCCCCCCCCGCCTCTACAGCGGCCGGGCCAGGCCGCCATCCCGGCGAATCCGCCAGAAGTGCACGGCCATGAAGATTGCCGCCAGCAGGGGCAGGCCAATGACGTGGAGCGTGTAGAAGCGAATCAGCGCGTCGGGACCCACCTCGAAGCCGCCGAGCAGCCAGAACCGGGTCTTGGGGCCCAGCACCGGCGCCGAGCCGGCGATGTTCGTGCCCACCGTGATGGCCCAGAACGCCAGCTGGTCCCACGGCAGCAGGTAGCCCGTGAAGCTGAGCAGGAACGTCAGCACCAGCAGTACCACGCCCACGACCCAGTTGAACTCGCGCGGTGGCTTGTAGGCCCCCGTATAGAAGACCCGCAGCATGTGCAGGAACACGAGGATCACCATCGCGTGCGCCATCCAGCGGTGCATGTTCCGCATCAGCTGGCCGAACTGCACGTTCGTCTGGATGTTCTGGATGTCCAGGTAGGCGCGGTCCACGCTGGGCACGTAATAGAACATCAATAAGATGCCCGTCACGGTCAGGCCCAGGAACATGAAGAACGTGAGCCCGCCCAGGCAGTAGGTATGCGTGATCTTGACGTGCGTCCGGTGGATGCGGGTCGGGTGCAGGTGCAGGAACACGTTCGTCGCGACTACCAGCATCTGGTTGCGCGGTGTGTTCGGGTAGCCCGTGCGGAAGATCGACCGCCACACGTAGTTATGGAAGAGCTTGTCGTAGATCAGGTCGCCGATGGTTGGTTGGGTGGGCTGTTCAACGGCCATGGATGTTACCGCTCCCACCACTTGCCGAATGCGACCATGATCGCAAGGCCCAGGAACATCGTGATGAACACGAAAACCAGCTCGAGGAATTCGCCAACTTCCACGGTCCCGCGCCCTCTCCGTTCACCGCCGCCGGCCCTGCCGGGCCCGGGCGAGTTTGTGAATCCTGTAGCAAGCGAGTTATACCCCGCCCCTCCGAGGGGGTCAAACTTGCAGAGCCCCTGCTGGCGAACCCTGAACGTCCGCCTGCTTTCCTTACAGGCGAAGCCCGAAACGCAGCCTCACCAGCCCCCGGATGTCCTCCGTCGCCGTGCTCACGATGTGCACTTTCGTGTCCGGATCCTCCACCCAGCGAACCGGCAGCTCGCCTACCCGCAAGCCTGCCTGCTGCGCCCGTATCAACAGCTCCGTATCGAAGAACCAGGCCCGGTCCTCGATCCCTCGAACAACTTCCTCCAGCGCCCGCCGGCCCACCGCCTTGAAGCCGCACTGCGCGTCGCTGATTCGCAGCCGCGGGAAGAACGCCCGGATGATGAGCACGTAGCAGCGCGAAATGAACTCCCGCTTGAACGACCGCTTCGTCTGCGAGCCGCGCGCCAGCCGTGAGCCGCTGACCACGTCGTACCCCCCCTCCGCCACCATCCCGACCAGGTCCGGCAACTGGCTCAGTTCCGTGCTCAGGTCCACATCCATATAGGAGACCACGTCGGCGTCGCTTCCCAGCCACGCCTCCCGCAGCGCGATCCCGCGCCCCTTCACCGTCAGGACCAGCGCCCGCACGCGCCCATGCTCGGCCTCCAGCTCGCGGGCCAGTTCGCTCGTGCCGTCGTTCGACCCGTTGTCCGCGATTACCAGCCGCCAGTTGTAGCGGGGGTCGTCCTCGAAGAGCGCGAGCGTGCGTTCCACGCTCTCGCGCAGCACCGACACCTCGTTGTAGCAGGGGATGACAACGTCGACCGTCGGCCGCGGGCCTTCCGTGCTCACATCGTCCTCGGGGGCAATGTCGGGGGGGGCTACTCAGGGCGAAGCGCCGCCAGCCGGCGCTTCGTGCGGTCCGCCCGTCCCGTGGGGATGGCGCCCTTCCGCGCCGCCCGGTCCAGGACCGAGAAGGCCTCGCTGAGCGCTGCCCCGAAGGCGTCGCTGTCGCCGGTGTCCGCCGCCTCGCGTGCGGCGCGCACGGCCGAGCGCGACTCCGAGCGGGTCGCGCGGTGGCGCCCCCGCCGCTTGAGCGACTGACGCCAGCGCTTCGTTGCTGATCGCGTAGTTGCCATGGACGCCGATCGTAGGCGCGTGTCGGGCTCCGCGCAAAGCCGGCGCCGTACTTGCCTCGTTTCCAAAGCTCTCGTATTCTGAATCAGCACTGGTCAGAAGCCCGGCTTCCCGTCGATGCGCTCACCAGGCACACCGCAAAGGTTCGAGGTTCCGGCACCCTATCTCGCCCGTAGCTGCCGAGCACTGCTCGCAGCGGGCCACAGGATCGCTGCCATCACACGCGCACCAGAATCCCCACCAGCCCCCGAAGAGGCCGTCATCTCCGATAGCGAGAATGGCGCGTCCGCGGCAACGCTCAACATCTCTGAGCTCGAAAGCACGACGCGTGGCGAACTCATCCGCCTCGCCAAGGAACTCGGCGTCAGCAACGCCTCCACGCTGCGCAAGCGGGATCTCATCTTCCGCCTCCTGCAGACCCAGGCCGAGCGCCGCGGCAACCTCTTCTCCGGCGGCTTCCTCGAGGTCTCCGACGATGGCAACTACGGCTTCCTCCGCGGCGAGTCCCTCCTCCCCGGCCCGCACGACATCTACGTCTCGCAATCCAACCTCCGCCGCTTCGCCCTCCGCCCCGGCGATTACGTCACCGGCCAGATACGCGCTCCCCGCGACAACGAGAAGTACTACGGCCTCCTCAAGGTCGAAGCGGTCAACGGCCTCGATCCCGACGCCGCCAAGAGCCGTCCCTTCTTCGAGAACCTCACCGCCGTCTTCCCCAACGAGCGGCTGCTCCTCGAAACCACCCCCGACAACCTCACCCACCGCCTCATCGACCTGATCGCCCCCATCGGGCGTGGGCAGCGCGCCCTCATCGTCTCCCCGCCCAAGGCCGGCAAGACGATGCTCCTCCAGAACATCGCCAACGGCATCACCACCAACCATCCCGATGTCCACCTCATGGTCGTCCTCATCGGCGAACGTCCCGAAGAGGTCACCGACATGCGCCGCAGCGTCCGCGGCGAGGTCGCCAGCAGTACGTTCGACGAACCAGTCGAGGACCACACCCGTGTCGCCGAGATGGCCTTCGAGCGGGCCAAGCGGCTCGTCGAAGGTGGCCAGGATGTCGTCATCCTCATGGACTCCATCACGCGCGCCACGCGCGCCTACAACCTCGCCCTGCCCCCCAGCGGACGCACCCTCACCGGCGGCGTCGACCCCGTCGCCCTCTACCCCCCCAAGCGCCTCTTCGGCGCCGCCCGCAAATGCGAGGAGGGCGGCTCCCTGACCGTCATCGCCACCTGCCTCATCGATACCGGCAGCCGCATGGACGAGGTCATCTTCGAGGAGTTCAAGGGCACCGGGAACATGGAGCTCCGCCTCGACCGCAAGCTCGCCGAGCGTCGCTTCTATCCCGCCATCGATATCCAGGCCAGCTCCACCCGCCGCGAGGAGCTCCTCCTCGACGAGGGCACGCTCAAGGGCGTCTGGCTGGTCCGCCGCATGACCGCCATGATCTCGCAGAACTCCCCCAACTCCCTTGAGGCCACCGAGCGCCTCCTCGAGCGTCTGGGCCGCTCCGAGACCAACGAGGAGTTCCTCTCCAGCCTCCGCACCGAGGTCTAGGGCCCTGAGCGGCCCCGCCACCCCCGACCGCGGCCAGCGCCCGTTGCCCTTGTTGAAGGAATCCCTCCTCCGCTTCATCGGCTTGCGCTACCGGTCGCCGGCTCGTTCGCACGTCCATGGCCACCTGCCCTTCCGCTTTGGCCTGCACCTCGTGCTGATCGCCATGGCCGCCGTCGCGGCCCTCCTCACCGCCCGGCTCGTTTCCGATGCCGAGCTCGTGCAGGTCTCCACCATCCCCTCCTCTCCCCTCTCCGGTGTGCGCGCCATCGCTCCCACTGGCGAAACCTTCCTCCGACCCGGGGTCAGCCACGCCACCACCGAGTCCCCGCTCAGGGACTCCCTGCCGAACCACCAGGATTCCGGTGAGAAACCCGACGAGGGCACCCTCACGGATGGTGTCGGCGAGGCTAGTGCCGAGGCTGAAGGCGCCGGCTGCGGACTCCGAGCCCTCGCCGAGCAGATCGATCCAACCGAGCCCTACGTCCTCTACGTCGTCCGGCCGGGAGATACGCTCGGGCACATCGCCGAAGCCTGCGGGAGCACGGTCAACAACATCCTCCTCAACAACGCCGAGGTCGACGACGTCAGCCTGATCCCAATCGGCCTGCAGATCCTCGTCCCCCTGATCCAGGCCCCCATCGAGACCGGCATCCTCTACAAGATTGGCCACGGCGAGACGCTCAGCGACATCATCGACGACTACATCAACGTCACCATCGACGACGTCCTCGCCTACCGCCCCAACAGTCTCTCCGATCCCGGGGACATCCAGCCCGGCGAATACATCCTCCTCCCCAACGCCGAACCCAAGCCGGTCAGCCCCGATGGCTGGGCTCTGACGCCGCCGCCGCCGGTCTCGCCCGGGCGGTTCGGCCTGCCCCTCGCCGCCTGGAGCCTCATCAGCGATACCTTCGGCACACCTCGCGGCGCCGGGCGCGTCCACACCGGTATCGACCTCGCCCTTGGCGGGTACCCCGCTTCGTCGGTCTACGCTTCCTGCGATGGCTCGGTCTCCCGCGTCGAGCACCTCACCTACAGCTACGGCTTCTATGTCATCGTCGACTGTGGTGGTGGCTGGGAGACGCTGTACTCCCACTTCAGGGAGATCATCGTTTCCTATGGTCAGGGCGTGACGAAGGGCGAGACGATCCTTGGCATCTCCGGCTCAACAGGATTCAGCACCGGCGAGCACCTCCACTTCGAGATTCGCTATAACGGGCAGCCCCAGAATCCGGAGAACTACCTCGACTTCCGCTAGGGAAAGTAAGCCATTTCCCCGGCTGTTCCTTGCTTTTTGCATCTGGCTGCGGCAGTTTAGGTCTTGGACATTCGGCGTGGACATCCGGGTGTGGTCGTGTCGCGCCCGCAACTAGGAGGGGATGGAGGGCTGTGCTGAGGGACCGGCTGCTGCGCTTGCTGCACACCCGCTCAGGTCCCCGTGCGCGTTCGCACGCTCACGGTCGCGTTCCCGCGCGAGCCGGCCTGCACCTCCTGGTGATCGGCCTTGCCGCCCTCGCCGCCCTTCTCACGGCCCGGCTCGTCTCCGAGCCCGAGCCCGCCGCCGTCGCCAGCATCCCCCCCGCGCCCCTCTCCGGCGTCCGCGCGATCGCTGCCACCGGTGAGACGTTCCTCCGCCCCGGTGTCAGCCACACGACCGCCGAGTCACCACTCCGCGCCTCCCTCGCATCCCCCCAGGCCTCCCTCCGTCCCACCGGCGACGTCGCGACAGACGACACCCTTACGAGGGAGGTCGGCCGTGTTTACGCGGCCAGGACGGACGATGGCTACGAGGTCCGCGCCCTCGCCGACCAGATCGCCCCCAGCGTGCCCAACGTCATCTACGAAGTCCGGGAAGGCGACACTCTCGGAGAGATTGCCGAGACCTACGGCACAACCGTCGACAACATCCTGCGCAACAACGCCGAGGTCGATCAGGGGGGTTGGATTGCCCCCGGCCAGCACGTGCTCGTCCCCTTTGACACCGGCATCCTCTACAAGGTCGGGACCGGCGAAACGCTCAGCCAAATCCTCGACGACTTCCTGAATGTCACCATCGACGACGTCCTCGCCTACTCCGCAAACAACCTCGCCGACTTCAGCGACATCAGCCCCGGCGACTACATCCTTCTCCCCAACGCCGAGCACAAGCCGCCCCCCGTCTACAGCGACGAAGGGGTCGTCCTCGGCTACTACGGCGTGCCCGATGTCTCCGGCGATCGCTTCAGCCTGCCCCTCCCCGTGTGGGCGTTCGTCAGCGACGAGTTCGGAACCTACCGGGGGCCCGGACGCATCCATACCGGAATCGACCTCGCGCTTGCCCCCTACCCCGCCTCATCCGTCTACGCCGCTTGCGACGGTTGGGTCTCCCGCGTCGAGTACCTCACCTACAGCTACGGCTACTACGTGATCGTCGACTGTGGCGATGGCTGGGACACCCTCTACTCCCACTTCAGCGAAATCCTCGTGTCCTGGGGCCAGAATGTGAGGAAGGGCGAGACCATCGTCGGCATCTCCGGCTCGACCGGTTACAGCACCGGCGAGCACCTTCACTTCGAGATCCGGTACAACGGCGCCCCCCTCAACCCCCGCGAGTACCTCAACTTCGACTAGGGGCACCCGACCTCGCAGCGCGAGGCCGCCTCAGTCCCCGCCCTCCACCGCCCGCGCCGTCCGCCCCGGTTTCGTCTCCACCAGCTTCGCGATCACCACGTCGCGGTCTACGTAGTAGCCCGAGCCATCAGGGTTCGCCTCGACGAACTCGCCCCCGCACGTGATCAGCACCACCCACTCCTCGTTCGCGGGACGCCGGAGTGCGGGGTCCTCCGCCTCGTGCGGCGAGATGAGATCCGCCATCGGAACCTCCCCGGCGATGTAGCGGCGCTGCAGGAACACCTCGTAGATGTACTCTCGTCCGTCATCCATCACCACCACCACCACGTCGCCGTCCTCCAGGTCCGTGAGCGCATAGAACGGCCCGCGGATGTCGGGGAACCAGTCCTTGTGCGCCGAGTAGATGGAGTTCGTGCCGAATCCCGGCTTGTCGTAGATGTGGTACCAGCCCACGTTCCGGGGTCTGGGCACGTCCAGCTTGTTGTACCCCGGCACCTTGCCGAGCGCCTCGATCGGCGCCTCCACCCCAAGCGAGGGGATGCGCATCAGGGCCAACTCGCCGTCGTAGGGGGTCGGCTCCGGAGTCGCTGGCGGGGTGGCCGTTACCTGCGTTGCTGTGGCCGTCTCCTGCGCCGGTGCGGTCGTCGCCGTCGCCGCGGCCTCGGGAGTCTGCCGGACCTGCTCCGGCTCGTCCTCCAGATCGATGCTCACGCACGCGCTGGCCGTGAGGGCAAGCGCCGCCACCACCAGAAGGGCTACCCGAGATCCGTTCCAGCCCGCAGCTACCCGGCGAGCAAACCACCGCATGGCAGTTAGCTTACCGCTGGTCTTCATCCGCCGCCCGCACCGCCTGTGGGGGAATCGTTTCCACGTGCCTGGCGATCACCACATCCCGGTGGAGGTAGTAACCAGCCCCGCCCGGGGTCCGCTCCACAAAGTCCCCGCCGCAGGTGTACAGCGTGATCCACTCCTCGTCGGGGGGGCGCAGCAACTCGGGGTCCCTTGCCTCGTGCGGCCAGATGATGTCGTGCATGGGGATGTCTTCCCGCGTGTAGCGGCGCTGGAAGAACACTTCGTAGACGTACTCGCGACCGTCATCCATCACCACGTTGATCAGGTCGCCGTTCTGCAGCTCCGTCAGCGCGTAGAAGGGCCCGCGCTTGTCCGGCCAGTAGTCCTTGTGCGCCGCGTACAGCGAGCTCGTGCCGAACCCGGGCTTGTCGTAGATGTCGTACCAGCCGATGTTGTACCACTCGGGCACGTCGAGCTTGTTTTGTCCCGGCACCAGCCCGATCCGCTCAATCGGCGCCTCCACCCCGAGCGATGGCAGCCGCATCGCCACCACCTCGCCGTCGTACGGCTCCGGGTCGGGTGTCGCCTCGGGGGTGGCTGTGGCGTCTGGCGCGGGGATGGTGGGCTGGGGCGAGGCCGGAGCGCGGGTTGGGGCGGGTGTCGCCGTTGGGGTTGGCTCCGGTGCCGGGGTTGCTTCGGGCGTCGGTTCGGGGGCTGGCTCCGGCGTGGCGGTGCCACACGCCGTGCTCACCAGGAGCAGGACTACGCCCAGGAGGAGGAATGCCTTCGTCAGTTGCCTACCGCGCACGACGATCTCCGTGCACCCCCGCAGGGTGGCCACCACCAATGCGAAGTATACCGGGTGAGCGTTTCTAGCGGCGACGCTGGAGACGGTTAAGAAGATCCCTGACGGAGGTGCCCATAGAGTCGCGGATTGAGGTGCTCCGCGTGGCTGGGCCGACCCCGATAACGTACTCGGTCCTGGCAGACGTCCCTGGCGGGCGCCCCAGCCAGTAGAAGACCACGACGCCGGCCGCGGCCAGCCCCGCCACCACCGCCAGCACGATGATCACCACCAGCGCTCCATCGGTCCCGCCGTCGCTCTCTGGCTCCGTGGCTGCAGGCGCCGGGGTTTCCGCCGGCGTAGCCGCTTCCGTCGCGGCAGGCGGCTCCGTCGCTGCAGGCGCTTCCGTGGGCTCGGGCGCCTCCGTCGCAGTGGGGGCCGGCGTTGCCGTGGCAGCGGGCTCTTCGGTGGCCTCCGGCGCTTCCGTGGCTTCGGGCGTTTCTTCAGCGGCCACTTCGGTGGCGGCCGCCGCCTCTGTGGGCTCCGGCGATGCCTCGGGCTCGACCGTTTCGGTGGTCTCCGTCGCCTCGGGGCTCTCCTCCGGCTCTTCCGGCACGGTCGTCTCCGTTGCCTCGGGGCTTTCCTCCGGCTCGACCGGCTCCTCGGCTACGGTCGTCTCCGTGCCCTCCGGCGTCTCCTCCGGCTCGACCGGCTCTTCGGGCACGGTCGTCTCCGTGCCCTCGGGTGTCTCTTCCGGCTCCGTGGGACCGGCCGGCAGCGTCAGGTTGAGCTCCTGCGGTTGGCCTCGCCAGATCCCGGTCTCCTGCGCGAACCGATCGCCGATCTTGAATCGCACCAGCGTCTCATCAGCTCCGCACCCTTCCTTCTCCTGGGCCGACAGCACGTCGACCCGGTAGTTCGTGACGGCCTCCCCGTCCTCGCCCGTACGGATGGTCTGCTGCGGTTCTTCCTGGCTGCACACCGCGTCGCCGATGTAGGCAACCACATCCAGCCCTCCCGCCACCTCGCCGTCGGGGGCGGTCACCGTGCCGAAGAACGTCGAGGGTTGGGTCGGCGGGTTCGTCTGAGCCGGCGCCGCCTCACTCGGGCCTACCGCCACTCCCACCGCCACCGCCAGGCACCCCAACAACAGCGTCAGCGGCGCGAGGGACTCCCTTGCCCATCGCCCTCGCTGTAGGCCCATAGGCGCGAGCCTACAGCAGGCAGTGCCTATGCCCTAACGGTGTGGGCGCCCGCCGCGACCGGAATTCGCTGCCTAGTTGAACGAGAGGGTCATCGTGGGCGGCGTGAGTGCGAAGTGCATCTCCACCGAGAACTCTTCCAGCTTGTCCGACCAGCTCGCCCACATCCCCCGCGCGTACGCCGCCTCCGCGCTCCCGAACGCCCCCTGCATCGAGCGCGGATCCTCGAAGCAGTAGACGCCCAGCATGGTCCCCTCCCGCGTCTCCCCCCACTGCACGCTCGCCATCCCCGGGATCTTCGCGACCTCCCGCAGGTGCTGCGAGCGGAACCACGCGGAGAACGTCTCGCGATCGTCCCGCACCCGCGCCCGCAACAGGATGAATGGCTGCTCGCCCTTCATGCGTCTCCTCGGCAGAGCGCGACCGTCAGCGCCACGCTCGGCTCCGTACAGTATCGCGAATCCACTTGCACGCACGGTGTGCTGAATGGCTCCTCCTGCCCGCGCATGCGCTCGTACACGCGAACGTCCGCCTCCGAGGCGCCGTCGCGTGGCCCCGCCAGCCGTTCTCGAAGCACGGCGTCGGGCGCCGTCAGCCGCACCGCCACCACCCGCGCCCCCTGCCCCGCCGCTAGCTCCAGGAACCCGCTGCGCTCCCACCCCCGCAGGTTGGTGGCATCGACGATCACGTCGCGGCCATCCGCCAGAACCCCTGCCGCCCGCTCCCGCACTGTCGCGAACACCGCTGCGTTCTCCTTGCGCGTGTACCGCCGCCGCGGGAACAATTCCAGCCGCACGCGGTCGCTCTCCAGCACTCCGGCGTCGAGTCGCGAGGCCAGCCGCTTGGCGAACGTGGTCTTGCCCGATCCCGGCAGACCGCTGAGCAGGACGAGTGCCCTCAAATTGCCGGTACCTCCCCCTCGTGCTACTTTCCCTCTTGAAGACAGGTAAAGGAAGTCGAACGAGCAAGTTTGCTGGCCCAGGAAACGAAAGAGGCCCTGATCCGGGAGTACGCCCGCAATGACGGCGATACCGGGTCCCCTGAAGTCCAGGTGGCGCTCCTCACCGAGCGCATCAAGTACCTGACGACGCATCTGCAGGCGCATAAGCACGATTACCACACGCGCCGCGGGCTGCTGAAGCTCGTCGGGCAGCGCCGCCGGTTGCTGCGCTACCTCAACAAGCGGGATGTCAACAGGTACCGCGCGCTGATTGGGCGCCTCGGGCTGCGCCGCTAAGGCCACCCCATTTCGTCTCTGGCCTCGTCCCCGAGCAGGGCGGCAGCCTGCCATTGAGCCCTCCCGAACCCATCGAGCCCGCGGCCCCGCCGCAAGAGTGAGTGTGAGAGAGATATGACCACAACCGAATCCAGCATCCGTACCTACGAAGTCGAGATTGGCGGTAAGCCGCTGCTCATCCAGCACGGCGCCCTCGCCGGCCTCGCCAACGGCGCCGTCACCGTCCGCCAGGGCGATACCGTCGTCCTTGTCACGGTCTGCATGGCCGACCCCCGTGAGGGAATCGATTTCTTCCCCCTCACCGTCGATTACGAAGAGCGCCTCTACGCCGTCGGCAAGATCCCCGGCGGGTTCCCCCGCCGCGAAGGCCGCCCCTCCTCCGATGGCATCCTCGCCATGCGTCTTACCGACCGCTCCATCCGCCCCCTCTTCCCCAAGGGCTTCCGCAACGAGATTCAGATCGTTGCCACCACCCTTTCCTCCGACCGCGAGCACCAGCCCGACACCCTCATCACCGTCGGCGCCAGTGCCGCCCTCAGCATCAGCGACATCCCCTTCAACGGGCCCGTAAGCAGCGTCCGCGTTGGCCGCATTGATGGCGAGTACGTCGTCAATCCCACCTTCGCCGAAGCCGCCGAGGGCGACCTCGACCTCATCGTCGCCGGTACGAAGGACGCCGTCATGATGGTCGAGGCCGGCGCCTCCGAGGTTCCCGAGGACGCCGTCATCGAGGCCATGGAGATCGCCATGGAGGCGAACTCCGCCATCAACGCTCTCGTTGAGGAGATCGCCGCCGAAGCCGCTCCCGTCAAAAAGGACTACACCCCCGCCGTCGACAACGAGGAGGCCATCGAGGCCATCCGCGAGGCCCTTGGCGACCGCATCGACGACATCGTCTCCAACGCCGCCAGCGAGCGCAGCGAGGAGAACAAGCGCGTCCGCGCCGAGCTCGTCGAGCAGTTCGAGGGCCGCTTCGAGTCCCGCGATGTCGCCGACGGCCTCTACGCCGTCATCAAGAAGGCCATGCGCGACCGCATCCTCGACGAGGGCCGCCGCGCTGATGACCGTGAGACCACCGAGATTCGCCCCCTTGATATCCACGTCGGCACCCTCCCCCGCACGCACGGCTCCGGCCTCTTCAAGCGCGGCGAGACCCAGGTGCTCACCATCGCCACCCTCGGCGGCATGAACATGGCGCAGAAGCTCGACACCCTCTCGCCGGACGAGTCCAAGCGCTACATGCACCACTACAACTTCCCCCCCTACTCCGTCGGTGAGGCCCGCCCCATGCGCGGCGCCGGCCGCCGCGAGATCGGGCACGGCGCCCTCGCCGAGCGCGCCCTCCTCCCCGTCATCCCGCCCGAGACGGAGTTCCCCTACGCCCTCCGCCTCGTCAGCGAGGTGCTCTCCTCCAACGGCTCCACCTCCATGGCCAGCGTCTGCGGCAGCACCCTCGCCCTTATGGACGCGGGCGTGCCCCTCTCCGCCCCCGTGGCCGGCATCGCCATGGGCCTGATCATGGGCGAGGACGACAACTACGCCGTCCTCACCGATATCGCCGGCCAGGAAGACTTCATGGGCGATATGGACTTCAAGGTCGCCGGCACCGAAGAGGGCATCACCGCCCTCCAGATGGACATCAAGATCGGCGGCGTCGCCCGCGAGCTGCTCGAGACCGCCCTCTCCCAGGCGCGGGACGCCCGCCTGTTCCTGCTGGAGCGCATGGGCGAGGTCATCGAAGAGCCTCGCGAGACCGTCTCCGAGCACGCGCCCAAGGTCTACATCATCAAGATCGACCAGGAGCAAATCGGGACCGTGATCGGCCCCGGCGGCCGCGTCATCCGCAAGATCCAGGAGGACTCCGGCGGCGCCAACGTCGACATCCAGGAAGACGGCACCATCTTCGTCTCCGCCGTCGAGGGCGACGCTGCTGACATCGCCATCCGCATGATCGAAGGCCTCACCAAGGAGATCGGCGTCGGCGAGACCTACACCGGTCCCGTTACCCGCATCCTCAACTTCGGCGCCTTTGTCGAGATTCTTCCCGGCAAGGACGGCCTCGTGCACATCTCCGAGCTCAGCGAGGAGCGTGTCGAGCGCGTCGAGGATGTCGTCTCCGTCGGCGATGAGCTGACCGTCACCGTCACCGAGATCGACTCGCTCGGTCGCGTCAACCTGACCGCTCGCAGTGGCCGCGTCGGCGCCGCTCCGGAGACGGAAGGCCGCGACGCCCGCCCCCGTGACAGGGGCGACCGTGGTGACCGGGGCGACCGCGGACGTGACCGCGACCGCCCGCGTGGCCGCGACCGGGACAGGGACCGCGACCGCCCACGTGGTGGCCGGGACCGCGACCGTGACCGTGATCGCCCGCGCGGCCGGGACCGAGACCGAGACCGAGACCGTGATCGGGACCGCGATCGAGACCGAGCCCGCGATCGCGACCGCGACAGCGAACGACCGCGCGACCGCGCCCCCGAGCCGGAGGTCGAGGAAGAAGCCCCCGTCGCCGCCACCGAGGTGAACGGCGCCGTGGAAGACGACTTCGACGATGGCGCTGACTATGACGCCCCCGAGCCCGTCGCTGCCGAGGAACGGTCCGACGACCGCTCCGACGACCGCTCCGAGGACCGCTCCGAGGACCGCTCCGAGGACCGCTCCGATGGCGCTCCCCGCCGTCGCCGCCGGCGCCGCCCGCGCAGCGGTGGCGGCCGTGAGGGTGGTGGTCGCGATGGTGGTAGCCGCGATGGTGGTGGCCGCGATGGTGGTGGCCGCGATGGTGGCGGCTCCCGCCAGCCCGAGCAGCGCGAAATCAACCGTGGCGCCAACCGCGGCGGCGCCAGCCGCGGCTGGACTCGCCGCCGCACGCCAACCGATGGCGGCGTGCCGGCCGCCCCGCCGCCGGCCGCCCACCCGAGGGCGGGGTCCCGCCCGCCCCGCCGCCTCCGCCTCGCCGCGGGCTCGGTGGCGGCGGCGACTACGAGGACTAGCCGGGAAACCGCCCGCCGTGCGCCTCTTCGAACACGAGGCTAAGGCGCTCCTTCGGCGCGCCGGCCTTGAGACACCCCGCGGGCTTCTCGCTGAGACGCCCGCGGCGGCGGTTCTCGCCGCGACCGAACTCGGCCCCCGCGTCGCCGTAAAGGGACAGGTGCGCTCGGGCGGTCGCGCCAGGGCGGGCGCCGTCCGGCTTGCCGAAGGTCCAGCCGAGGTCGAGGAGGCGGCCCGCGCTGTCCTCGCCGCCCGCGTTGCCGATCAGCCCGTGACCGGCCTCCTCATCGAGGAGGCCGTCGCCATTGAAGCCGAGCGCTACCTCGGCATCGTCTACGACGACCGCTCCCGCGGCCCCGCTGCCGTCGCTTCCCTCGCCGGCGGCGTCGATGTCGAGGACGAGGCCGCCTCCTCCTCCCGCGTCCCCCTCTCCACCCTCGCGCCCACTCAGGACTTCCGCCTCAAGGAGGCCGTCGCTGCTCTCGGCCTGTCCGGGCGCGAACTCAACGAGCTCACGGGCATCCTCGCCCGCCTCTGGCGCCTCTTCACCGAGCACGACCTGCTCCTCGCGGAGGTCAACCCCCTAGCCCGCACCTCCGACGGCCGCTGGCTCGACCTCGACGCCCGCGTCGAGCTCGACGACGACGCGCTCTACCGGCAGGCGGCGCACGCCCCCGCCCCCCGCAGCGATCGCGAGGCCAGTGAGCTCGAGCTGGAGGCTGCTCGCATCGACCGCTCCGACCACCGCGGCGTTGCCGGGCGCGTCGTCCAGTTCGATGGCTCGCTCGCGCTCCTCATCGGCGGCGGTGGCGCCAGCCTCACCGCCTTCGACGCCGTCCGCGCCCACGGCGGCCAGCCTGCCAACTACTGCGAGATCGGCGGCAACCCCAGCGTGCGCAAGGTCGCGGCCCTCACGCGCCTGCTGCTGGGCCAGCCCGGCATCGAGCGCATCGCCGTCATCATGAACGTGGTTAACAACACCCGCGCCGACCTTATCGCGCGCGGCGTCATCAGCGGCTGCCTCGATGCCGGCCTCGAACCCGCCTCCGCCATCGCCGTTTTCCGCGTGCCCGGCGCCTGGGAAGAGGAGTGTGTCGCCCTCCTCCGCCACTACGGCGTCACCGCCTGCGACCGCACCGTCAGCATCGACGAGGCCGCCGGCCTCGCCGTCGCTGCGGAGTCCTAGAGCAGCGTCCTAGAGGAGCGGCAGGTACTCGGAGAGCTCGAAGTCCGAGACGTGGCGCTGGTAGCGCTCCCACTCGATGCGCTTGTTCTTCAGCAGGCTCTCGAAGACGTGGTCGCCCAGCGCCTCCCGCAGCAGCGTTGATTCCGCCGCCGCGTCGATCGCCTCCAGCAGGTTCCCCGGGAGCGTCTCGATGCCCAGCCGGGTGCGCTCCTCGTCCGACATCTCGAAGACGTTCTCCTCGACCGGGGGCGGCAATGCGCGCTCCTGCTCGATCCCGTCCAGCCCCGCCGCCAGCATCACCGCGAACGCCAGGTACGGGTTGCACGCCGGGTCCGGCGAGCGGTACTCGATGCGTGTGTGGATCTCGTCCCCGGGCGAGTACTCGGGAATGCGCACCAGGTCGCTTCGGTTGCGACGTGCCCAGCTCAGGTACACCGGCGCCTCGAACCCCGGCTGCAATCGCTTGTAGCTGTTCACCCACTGGTTCGTCACCAGCGTCATCGCCCCCGCATGCGCCAGCAGACCGGCCACGTACCCCTTCGCCAGCGCGCTCAGGTGGTACACGTCGTCGGCGTCGAAGAACGCGTTCCGCTCCCCCTTGAACAGCGACTGGTGCACGTGCATGCCGCTGCCGTTCTGGTCCTGCAGCGGCTTCGGCATGAAGGTCGCGTAGGCGCCATTAGCCTCCGCGATCTCCTTCACCACCGCGCGGTAGGTCATGGCGTTGTCCGCCATCGTCAGCGCATCCGTGTAGCGCAGCGCGATCTCGTGCTGGCTCCCCCGCCCCCCCCGGTGGCTCGACTCCACCTCGATGCCCATCGCGCTCAGCGTCAGCACCGTGTCCCGCCGCAGGTCCGAGCCCTTGTCCGCGATAGCGTCGAAGTACCCGCCCTGGTCCAGCGGCACCGTGCCCTCGACATCCTGGAAGTAGAAGTACTCGAGCTCCGGGCTCACATAGAACGTGTAACCGAGCGCCTTCGCCCGCTCGAGCTGGCGGCGCAGGACCCCCCGCGGATCGCCCTCGAACGGTTCCCCGTCGGGCCGGTAGATGTCGCAGAACATGCGCGCCACGCTCTGCTCGCGCGGCCGCCACGGCACCAGCTGGAAGGTCGCCGGGTCGGGCCGCGCCACCATGTCGGACTCGTCGATCCGGGCGAACCCTTCGATGCTCGAGCCGTCGAACCCCATGCCGTCTTCGAGGGCGTTCTCAAGCTCCCCGATCGTGATCTGGAAGCTCTTCAGCGTCCCCACGATGTCCGTGAACCACAGACGCACGAACTTCACGTCGTTCTCGCGGCACGCCGAGATCACATAGCTCGCTGATTCGTTCATGGCCTCGTTCCGCGGACGCACCCGCGAGCACACCGTACCCGCCCGATGTTACAGACAGGTTGCGCCACGCTACTCTCCCGCCGCCTCGCGCTGCTGCCGCAGCCAGTCCCGCACGAACGGGTTGTGGTCGCGCTCGAATGCGACCGTCGTCTCCTGCATGTGGCCCGGCAGCACGATCGTGTCCTCGGGCAGCGTCAGCAGCTCGTTCGTGATGCTCCGCATCTCCTCGTCGAAGTCGCCCCCCGGCAGGTCCGTCCGCCCGATCGACCCACGGAACAGCGTGTCGCCGCTGAAGAGCAGGCCGTCCGCGTAGTAGCTCACGCTCCCCGGCGTGTGTCCCGGGGTCGCGATCGCCTGCAGTTTCAGCCCCGCCACCTCCACCTCATCCCCACCGGTCACGAAGTTGTTGGGGTCGGGCGGCGCTTGGCTCTCCTCGATCCCGAACTGCGCCGCCGCCCCCCGCCACCCGTTCCGCAGCAGGTCGAGGTCGCTCTGGTGCAGCAGGAAGCTCGCCCCCGTCGCCGCCTGTACGCCGCGAACCCCCAGAATGTGGTCGATATGCGCGTGCGAGTTCGCGATCGCCTTGATCGTCACCCCCATGTCCCTCGCCAGCGCCAGCACCTCATCCGGCTGGTCCCCCGGATCGATGCAGATCGCTTCGCCCGTGCGGCGGTTCCCCACCACCCAGCAGTTCTCCTGGAAGACCCCCACCACGATTCCCCGCACCATGATCTCGTTCGCGACATCCATGCGGGGAGCTTCCCCGCCCTCCGCCGCCCCGTCAACCGCGGCCGGTCCCCTTGATGAGCCCGCTGGACCTCGCCCTCATCAGCACCCTCGCCGCCGTCGCCTCCCTCCCCCAGAACGTCACCGGGTTCGGTTTCGCCCTGGTTCTCGCCCCCCTCCTCGTCCTCTTCCTCGACCCCGAGGAGACGGTCATCATCGTCAACATCCTCGCCATGCTCTCCGCCGCCGCTATCGTCTGGCGCCTGCGCGAACACATCGCCTGGCGCACCTCCGGCGTCCTCTTTGCCGCCTCCTTCGCGGGCATGCCCCTCGGACTGCTTGTGCTCCTCGTTGTTGATGGGAGAGTGCTCCAGATCCTGATCGCCCTCGCCGTCCTCAGCGGGACGCTCGCCCTCGCCCGCGGCCTCACCATCGGCGCCGGGACCGGCATCGCCGCCGCCGCGGGTGTCGCCGGCGGCTTCCTGCGAACCAGCACCAGCGCCGCCGGTCCGCCCGTCATCCTCTACCTCCAGGGTCGCCGCTTCCCCCCGGACACCTTCCGCGCGACCGGCTCTTCCTTCCTCATGGCGACCGGCGCCGTCGCCCTCGTCCTCTATGCCGCCACCGGCCGCCTCGATGCCGATATCGGCCTCTCCGTCGGCGCCGCTATCCCCGGCGTCGCGCTTGGCACAGCCGTGGGCGCCACCCTCGCCGGCCGCGTCAGCGAGCGCTGGTTCCGCCACCTCGTCACCTTCGTCCTCATCGCCACCGCCGTCACCGCACTCGTCACCGCAATCCTCGGCTAGCGCCGCACCCCTCGCACCGTCTCCCCTCCCCCGCGTACCCTTCGCCCATGGCCCTCGACGACCTCCCCCTCCTCCCCACCCGTGTCGATGTCCTCGCTGAGGGCTACCGGGAGAACCGCGACGCCAACCTCGCCCTCGTCGACGACCTTCGCGCACGCCTCCAGCGCGTCGAGCAGGCCGGCGGCGAACGCTACGTCGAGCGCCACCACGGCCGCGGCAAGCTCCTCGCCCGTGAGCGCATCCAGCGCCTCATCGACCCCGATGGCGCCTTCCTCGAGTTCAGCCCCCTCGCCGCCGACGGCGTCTACGACGACGACGTGCCCGCCGCCGGCATCGTTACGGGCATCGGGCGCGTGGCCGGGCGCGAGTGCGTCATCGTCGCCAACGACGCCACCGTGAAAGGCGGCTCCTACTACCCCCTCACCGTGCGCAAGCACCTCCGCGCCCAGGAAATCGCCGAGCAGAACCACCTCGCCTGCATCTACCTCGTCGATTCCGGCGGCGCCTTCCTCCCCCTCCAACACGATGTCTTTCCCGACCGCGACCACTTCGGCCGCATCTTCTACAACCAGGCCCGTCTCAGCGCGAAGGGCATCTACCAGGTTGCCGCCGTCATGGGTTCCTGCACCGCCGGGGGCGCCTACGTCCCCGCTATGAGCGACGAGACCGTGATCGTGCGCGGAACCGGCACGATCTTCCTCGGCGGGCCGCCCCTGGTGAAAGCCGCGACGGGCGAGGAGACGACCGCCGAGGAGCTCGGCGGCGCCGACGTCCATACCCGCATCAGCGGCGTCGCCGACCACTTCGCCGAGGCCGACGAGGATGCCCTCCGCATCGTCCGCAGCATCGTCGCCAGCATCCCCGCCACCAAGTCCCCGCCCTGGGAGCTCGGCCCGCCCGAGCCGCCCCTCCACGACCCGGAGGAGCTCTACGGCATCGTCCCGCCCGACTACGGCCGTACCTACGACGTGCGCGAGGTCATCGCCCGTCTCGTCGATGGCTCCCGCTTCCACGAGTTCAAGGCGCGCTACGGCACCACCCTTGTCTGCGGCTTCGCCCGCATCACCGGCTTCCCCGTGGGGATCATCGCCAACAACGGCATCCTCTTTGGCGAGAGCGCCCTCAAGGGCGCGCACTTCGTCGAGCTCTGCGGCCAGCGCCGCGTCCCCCTCGTCTTCCTCCAGAACATCACCGGATTCATGGTCGGACGCCAGTACGAGAACGCCGGCATCGCCCGCGACGGCGCCAAGATGGTCACCGCCGTCGCCAGCGTCGCCGTCCCCAAGTTCACCGTCGTCATCGGCGGCAGCTTCGGCGCCGGCAACTACGCCATGGCGGGACGCGCCTACTCCCCCCGCCAGCTCTGGATGTGGCCCAACGCCCGCATCAGCGTGATGGGCGGCGAGCAGGCGGCCAACGTCCTCCTCCAGGTCCGCCTCGACCGCGGCGAGGAGCTGACCGAGGAGGAGCAGCGCGCCTTCATGGCTCCCACGCTCGAAACCTACGAGCGCGAAGGCTCCCCCTACTTCAGCAGCGCACGCCTCTGGGACGACGGCGTCATCGACCCCCTCGACACCCGCCGTGTCCTCTCCATGGGTATCTCCGCCGCTCTCAACGCCCCCATCCCCGAGACCGACTGGGGTGTCTTCCGCATGTAGTCCCTGGTGCCCCCCGCCTCGTGTCAGCACGCTTCCTTGCTAACGCCCCGCAGATCGCTAGATTCCCCCGGGCGCTTCTTCCGGCCGCCCGCACGGGGCGCGAGGTCTTGGTAATCTGCCCGCGACCGGGCAAAGTAGCGCTCTCCGCGTTGGAAGCGGAGGCCTGGTGGAGTTGCATATGCCTGAAGGACCGGAGAGCGACATGGCTTCCTCCCCCGGTGGAGCGCCACAGGCAGGCGCCGAGGGCTCCACGACCAGCGAACTCCAGATGTCGCACGAGCAAATGCTCGAACTCGGGCGACAGGCCCTGGACCTCGTCGTGAACCGCATCGAGAACCTGCCCGCCGGGGAGGCTTGGGATGGCGAGTTCCGGAAGGTTCTCGAAGCCCACCTCGCCGAGGATCCCCCCGAGGGTCCCAACCCCGCCTCCGAGGTGCTGGACAGGCTCGCGCGGGACGTACTCCCCTACACCGCGCGCCTCGATCACCCTCGCTTCTTCGGCTTCATCCCCACCTCGCCCACCTGGCCCGGCATCGTCGCCGACTTCCTGGCCGCGGGCTACCTCATCAACCAGTGCACGTGGCTCGTCGCGAGCGGCCCCAGCCAGCTCGAACTCGTCGTCATCGACTGGTTCAGGCGCTGGCTCGGGTATCCCGAGGGGGCAGGCGGCCTCTTTACCAGCGGCGGCTCCGCCGCCAGTGTCGACGCCTTCGTCGCCGCCCGCGAGGCAGCTGGGAACCCCGAACGAGCCACCGTCTACATGAGCGACCAGAGCCACAGCGCTCTCCCCCGCGCCGCCGTGATCGTCGGCGTCCGGCGTGACCACATCCGTTCGGTCCCGAGCGACAGCAGCTTCCAGATCGATATGGAGGCCCTCTCCAGGGCTGTCGCCGACGACCGCGCTGCCGGCCTTCATCCCATCGCCGTCTGCGCCAATGCCGGTACCTCCAGCACTGGCTCGGTCGACCCGCTGGAGGAACTGGCGGACTTCTGCGAAGCCGAAGGCCTGTGGCTTCACGTGGATGCCGCCTACGGCGGTTTCGCGGCGGTGACCGAGCGGGGCAAACAGCTCCTGCGTGGCATCGAACGCGCCGACTCGGTCGGGCTTGACGCGCACAAGTGGTTCTTCCAGCCCTACGAGGCCGGCTGCCTGCTGGTGAAGGATCGGGAGACGCTCAGCGACGCCTTCCAGATGGGACACGACATCCTCCAGGACACGGTATGGGGGGCCAACCACCCCAACTTCGCCGACATCGGCCTGCAGCTGAGCCGCTCCGCCCGCGCCCTGAAGGTCTGGATGTCCGTGCAGACCTTCGGCATGGACGCCTTCCGCCGTGCCGTCGAGAGAAGCATGGAGCTCGCCGTCCGCGCCCACGACTACGTCCGTGCCAGCCCCACCCTCGAGGCCCTCAGCACGCCGACCCTCGGGATCGTGTGCTTCCGCGTCAACCCCGAAGGGAGTGCCCTTGATGCGGCGGCCCTGGAGGAGGTCAACCGGACCGTGCTTGCGCAGATGTTCTGGGACGACCCCGCCTTCATGTCCTCCACGATGCTGCACGGGACGTTCGCGCTCAGGATGTGCATCATCAACCACACCACCACCTGGGATGACGTGCGCGAGACCCTTGAGGCCGTGGAGCGATTCGGCCAGCAGGCACTCTCGAAGAGGGATGCCCCCGCCTGATAGCCGGGCCCGCCCCGCTCGGGCAGGACCGGCCGGGTGACCCTCTGCCTCCCCCTACAATGCCGCCAATGTTCGATGCCGTCCTCGTGGCCAACCGCGGCGAGATCGCCGTCCGCATCATCCGCACCCTGCGGACGCTGGGCGTGCGCGCCGTCCTCGCCGCCTCCGTGCCCGACCGCCGCAGCCTGGCCGCCCGCCTCGCCGACGAGGTGGTGCTGCTCGAAGGCCACACCGCGGCCGAGACCTACCTCGACATCGAGGCCGTCGTCGCCGCCGCGAAGGCCACCGGCTGCGAGGCCGTCCATCCCGGCTACGGCCTTCTCAGCGAGCGCCCCGACTTTGCCCACGCCTGTGCCGGCGCCGGTCTCGTCTTCATCGGCCCCTCCACCGAAACCCTGACCCTCCTCGGCGACAAGGTTGCGGCACGCGACCTCGCAGTCGCTAACGACGTACCCGTCGCGCCCGGCGCGTCCGGAACGACCGACGCCGAGCTGGCCGAAGCCGCCCGCGAGGTCGGCTTTCCCCTGATGCTCAAGGCCCGCGGCGGGGGCGGCGGCCTCGGGATGCGCGTCGTGGCCACACCCGACGACCTCGCCCCCGCGATCGAGGCCGCCCGCCGCCAGACCGCCGCCGCCTTCGGCGACGACCGCCTCTTCGTCGAGCGCTACGTCGAGAACGCCCACCACGTCGAGGTCCAGGTTCTCGCCGACGCGCACGGCAACGCCGTCCACCTCGGCGAGCGCGACTGCTCCGTTCAGCGCCGCCATCAGAAGCTCGTCGAGGAGACCCCCAGCCCCGTCCTCGACGAGGCCCTGCGTGCGGAATTGACCGCCGCCGCCCTGCGACTCATGCGCGCCGCTGGCTACGTCAACGCCGGCACCGTCGAGTTCCTCGTCGGCGAGCCGAAGGACGGCCGCCGCCCCTTCTACTTCCTCGAGGTGAACCCCCGTCTCCAGGTCGAGCACCCGGTCACCGAGGCGGTCACGGGCCTCGACCTTGTCGCCCTCCAGCTCGCTGTCGCCGCCGGGGAACCCCTCCCCTTCGCCCAGGACGGCATCCGCTTCGACGGCCACGCCATCGAGTTCCGCCTCAACGCCGAGGACCCCTGGGCTGGCTTCCTTCCCGCCGCCGGCCGCCTCACCACCCTGACCGCCCCCGGCGCCCGCCTCGATACCGGCTACGAGGCAGGCGATGCCGTTCCCAGCGAGTACGACTCGCTCGTCGCCAAGCTCGTCGTCCGCGGACCTGTCCGCGGCGCGACGCTGCAGCTCGCGGCCGGCGTGCTGGGGAGCGCATCCCTTGCGGGCCTCCGCACCAACCTGCCCCTCCACCGCGCCGTCCTTGCCAACCCCGTCTTCGCTGCCGGAGAGGCGACCGTGCAGTGGCTCGAACGCGAGCTCCCCGCCCTCCTCGAAGCTGCCCGCCCGCACCCCGCTGCCCTGGCCGCGGCTGCCCGCCTTTTCGCCTCCCGCGAGGAGCCGGGCTTCGCCGGCTCCGCCTGGCTCGCTCCCGGCGCCCGTATCCTCTGGCTCGACGACGGCGCCGGACCCCGCTCCGTGTCCCTCGTTCGGGATCAGGCCAGTGTCGACGGCGAGTCCGTAGATGCCGGGGATGCAGCCTCAGTCACCGCGCGACTCGAACCCGACGGCAGCGTCGTGGTTGGTGCACCGATCGGCGATTTCCGCGTCCGGCTCGTCCCTCCGCCGGCCACGTCCGCCGCCGCCCGCGCCGGCGATGGGCCCGCCAGCGCGATCCGCGCGCCCCCGGCGGGGGGGGTCGCCGCCGTGAACGTGCGTGAGGGCGAGCCCGTAGCCGACGGCGTCGTCGTCGCCGTCCTCGACGCGATGAAGATGGAGCACGCCATCACCGCCCCAGGTGCGGGAACGGTCAGCGCCGTCCAC
>MKWU01001247.1_pt1 | contig 45454 bp, 45 predicted proteins | sample 809101 | NCBI WGS metagenome assembly MKWU01 (sample SAMN05860141, study PRJNA318959) | sponge metagenome | host: Aplysina aerophoba | place: Slovenia: Piran, Adriatic Sea, Gulf of Piran | collected 2013-05-07 | reverse complement strand
CTCCGCCCAAATTGGTCGCGCCCCATCCGGGGCGCGTGGATTGAAACAAGAGCGCATGGAAGATGTACGGCCAGAAACGAGAAGTCGCGCCCCATCCGGGGCGCGTGGATTGAAACGAGATACCCGCCGCGCGCCGGCTGCTGGCGGTGAAGTCGCGCCCCATCCGGGGCGCGTGGATTGAAACCGGCTGAAGACTGCGCCGCAAAACGGCGGCAGCATTGTCGCGCCCCATCCGGGGCGCGTGGATTGAAACCTTGATAACTATGCTGGTCTTAACGTTAATGTTATGTCGCGCCCCATCCGGGGCGCGTGGATTGAAACAGGAATTCAGGATCGATCCCCACGCTGTATTAGGTCGCGCCCCATCCGGGGCGCGTGGATTGAAACAGGAATTCAGGATCGATCCCCACGCTGTATTAGGTCGCGCCCCATCCGGGGCGCGTGGATTGAAACCTTGGGACTATTTATCATACGCCAAGCCTTTGGCCGTCGCGCCCCATCCGGGGCGCGTGGATTGAAACGCGGAGTACATAGCGGGAGTTATCGCGCTAGTGGTCGGTCGCGCCCCATCCGGGGCGCGTGGATTGAAACAGTGACGTTTCCGTTTTGTATTGCGCCTTGGTTTTGTCGCGCCCCATCCGGGGCGCGTGGATTGAAACCGATTGTCGTGCTGGCCAGGCCGCCCATGACGCAACGTCGCGCCCCATCCGGGGCGCGTGGATTGAAACGCCGCAGTCGTGAAGTCCGGTGTCGGCACCGATGGTCGCGCCCCATCCGGGGCGCGTGGATTGAAACACCAGAACCCGCATGATGCGCACGTAAACGAACCGGTCGCGCCCCATCCGGGGCGCGTGGATTGAAACCGAACGGCCAGCACGCAGACAGTGCAGTAAGCTCGGTCGCGCCCCATCCGGGGCGCGTGGATTGAAACTTGCATGAACACCGGCGACGGACTGTGTATAACCTGGGTCGCGCCCCATCCGGGGCGCGTGGATTGAAACGATGGTGATGCTATTTCACTTGAGAATTTGCTTTGGTCGCGCCCCATCCGGGGCGCGTGGATTGAAACTTCTCCGCACTGGTCGCAATAGTAACTATTCATCGTCGCGCCCCATCCGGGGCGCGTGGATTGAAACAGGCTCTTAGGACCGAGAAGCGAACCCAAAACCAGGTCGCGCCCCATCCGGGGCGCGTGGATTGAAACATCTTCGTGAACCAGATCGACGTTTTCCGCCGGCGTCGCGCCCCATCCGGGGCGCGTGGATTGAAACTTGACGCTCGGAGTAACATTATACTCATCACTCCAAGTCGCGCCCCATCCGGGGCGCGTGGATTGAAACGCATAGGCCTCTATAGTTTAGGTGCCGACGTAAATTGTCGCGCCCCATCCGGGGCGCGTGGATTGAAACGTGCGAACCATCAAACGTTATCACACTACCAGGACGTCGCGCCCCATCCGGGGCGCGTGGATTGAAACTTCTGCGCTTTAAAATTATTAAGATACTTGAACAGTCGCGCCCCATCCGGGGCGCGTGGATTGAAACGAGATACTGGGCGCCGCCGACTAGACCATTGGCCGTCGCGCCCCATCCGGGGCGCGTGGATTGAAACAGCGTCAAATATTGCCTGTCGGAATGTGGTTGATTGTCGCGCCCCATCCGGGGCGCGTGGATTGAAACTATCGTTATCCCGTAACCGACATCGCACTTGACACGTCGCGCCCCATCCGGGGCGCGTGGATTGAAACTGCTGCCTGGGCGTGTTATGCGAGATATCGGAGGTCGCGCCCCATCCGGGGCGCGTGGATTGAAACCTGTGCCGCGGCTCTTCGGCCACGTCGAGCATGGCGTCGCGCCCCATCCGGGGCGCGTGGATTGAAACTCACGGCCTACGCAAACAAGCAAGGGGCGGAGATTGTCGCGCCCCATCCGGGGCGCGTGGATTGAAACAGCGACCTGCCGGGTACTGGACCCTGGCAGTTGATGTCGCGCCCCATCCGGGGCGCGTGGATTGAAACAAAGAGTATAAAGGCTGGATAAGCCCAGGGAGTAACGTCGCGCCCCATCCGGGGCGCGTGGATTGAAACCCGAGGGGAACATGGACACCCACGGCCTGGTCATCGGTCGCGCCCCATCCGGGGCGCGTGGATTGAAACGCATAAAGAAGTTGCCCGATTTCGCCGTTTGTTAGGTCGCGCCCCATCCGGGGCGCGTGGATTGAAACTAATGGACCAGATTACACCACAGAGACGGCGATGATGTCGCGCCCCATCCGGGGCGCGTGGATTGAAACAGTTCCTTCTCGCCACCAACACCGGTAGTCTGGTAGTCGCGCCCCATCCGGGGCGCGTGGATTGAAACATACGTGCAGTTAAAGGTATTGAACGATGAGCGGGTCGCGCCCCATCCGGGGCGCGTGGATTGAAACCCGGACGTGTCGACTCTCTCAAGCCAAAATTGAAAGGTCGCGCCCCATCCGGGGCGCGTGGATTGAAACCAACTAACAGTGAAAGAATGGCGAGAGCCGACCAGGTCGCGCCCCATCCGGGGCGCGTGGATTGAAACTTGTCAAACCACTCTTTGGCGGCGCCGGGATTATCGTCGCGCCCCATCCGGGGCGCGTGGATTGAAACACAAACACCTTATAGAGAAGAAGCACGACGGCCAGGTCGCGCCCCATCCGGGGCGCGTGGATTGAAACAGCAAAACCCGCTCGCTCCTGGAACAAGTGAAGGCGTCGCGCCCCATCCGGGGCGCGTGGATTGAAACTTGAAATCATTTTAAAAAACCATACCAGATTGTAGTCGCGCCCCATCCGGGGCGCGTGGATTGAAACTCCTCCTCTAATTTACCCAGGTTAAACAGCGATATGTCGCGCCCCATCCGGGGCGCGTGGATTGAAACGTAAATTCAAGGATGAGGAAGGAAGGCCGATCTTGTCGCGCCCCATCCGGGGCGCGTGGATTGAAACACGAAAACCAGGCAGAGGTCACCGAGCCTTACGTCGTCGCGCCCCATCCGGGGCGCGTGGATTGAAACTGAACTACGTGCCTGCGTAGATTGAAGTCAGGCGTCGCGCCCCATCCGGGGCGCGTGGATTGAAACTCAGCGGTCTGCGGGTGATGGAGGCTGAGGTGCTGAACGACTGATGTCTGTGGCGCGCATAAGATGTTCAGTCAGGCAGTGCAGCAGCCAGGTCACGTAGGCAGGTACGCCTATGAACATGAGTAAGAGCAGCAGGCCGCCCGCCACCGACGGCGCAATGACAATCAGGACAGCAAGCAGCGACAGACCGAAGATCCACATAGAGAGTTTATTCACATGCCCGACCAAACCGTAGCGACCCGGCTGACCGCTGACGGCCAGGGTTTCGTCGGCGATGTGAGAGTCAGCGAAAAAGTGTTCCCCGCAGACGCGGGGATGAACCGCCAATCCAGGCTTATTCTTCGAAGGACAAGGCGTGTTCCCCGCAGACGCGGGGATGAACCGACCGAGATCAAACTGGCGTTTCCTGGGATTGTGTGTTCCCCGCAGACGCGGGGATGAACCGGCGTGACTCGGGCAAATAAACAGGCACTGCATGTGTTCCCCGCAGATGCGGGGATGAACCGTATCGTAAACCAGCAATGTGCCGACTCCCAAAGTGTTCCCTGCAGACGCGGGGATGAACCGGTGGGGGAAAGGGCACCCGATCGACATTAAATGTGTTCCCCGCAGACGCGGGAACGAACCGGACTTCTAGTCCTGACGGCCCGCGCGGCGTCGGGCGATGTGGAATAGGAGACCAGCTATAAAGGCTACTGCGGCGGCGCTCAGCAAAGCAGTATTCATATTTTAATCCTCCAGGGAGCCCAGGTACATAAGTCCGGTGCCCAGTGCGGTGATTGTGGCAGCCAATATGGGATCGGCGCCTTCTAGTAATCCGGCGATGATGCCGGCGGCTGCCAAGATGACGCCTAGCTGGCGCTATCCCCCAGCAAGCCGTTTGGGGTTGACGTGTTTCATTAATTAAAGTGTAGCAAATGGTGTTGGAAAATTGTAGTGCAGGCGCACATTAATGGACGGGCCTGGTGGTGCGGGACAGTGAAAGCAGTGATTTCAGGGCCGATTCACGCGTTGGGTAGGTGTTGTTGTCAAGCGAGTGTTTCCAGGCATGTTAGCCGGTGCAGAGCAGACGCCGTTACAATCCTGGCGGGCCGTAACAGCAATCAGGCTGCCTTGACAGAAACCTCAAATTCAAGCCCAAGCAGCGCGGCCAGCTTATACAACTGCGTCAGGTTTTTGTTCATAATCCGGGGATTGAGCAATCTCTGTACCTGGTTATCTGACGTCTTCAATTGGCGCGCCAGGTATTTTTTGGAAATTTTTTTTCGGCCTATTTCTTCGTTAATTCGCGCAACAATGTTTTCAATGTGATCGCGCAGCATATACTCAGGGTCCTTGATGAGAAACAGGGGCTGGTCATAAGGCATGTAATCCGTCTTCCCATTGGCAAATTCGATTCAGGTATGACGATTTTTGCCACTTGCCGGCCATTTTCATAAACATGTACATGCTTCGGGGAGTGATCTCCAATCCACCATTCAATGATGTATCCGTCCCTTTTTTCCCGTCCCATGTACTATATGTTGCCAAATTTAGTAGCGTTTGTCTAGAGGTTTGTTACAGAGGTTTGTTACAGAGGTTTGTTACAGGTTGCGGAGGAAGCGGAAAAATACGCGGCGTGCAAGGGCTTGTTCGTGATCCGGGCGACGGGGAGCAGCGCGCGCATCATCAACCCGGCTGGCTTCAGGCCGAAGCGCTTTGATGCCGGCACAGGCGCCGGTAAGGGGAACTGATTCGTGATCCTTTTTGTAAGGTCGTGGTTCAGGTTTCTCATGGAAGCCGGGTATACGGTAACTGACTTGCTGCTGTGTCAAACGTGTAACCAGCTTGCAACCGGTCGCTGCGCGCGGCAGCAATTTTTTGCGCCTTGCAGACAACCAGGGCGTCGGCGAAGTCAACCTCCTGCTTGCGTCTGCCAACTTTCACCGGCTTTGCGTTACGGTACGCGTGAAGCGCGCTCCATACGACCTGGTCATCCTCAAAATGAAGGTTGGGCTCTTTGAACAGTGCTTCCATCGTGTTGATAATGTCTTCTTTACTCAGTTGGTACTTGCGCCCGGCCAGTGTCCAAACCACCTCCGCCAGCACGACATCGGTGATTAGCGCCAATTCATCACCGGTGTTCCCCGCAGACGCGGGGATGAACCGCCATATTCATTCATCTTTCTCTCCGATGTACGCTATTGTCATGATGGTCATACCAACCAATCCTGAAATTAAAGCGTGTATGTTGTTCGTATTGTTAGTCGGAGTCGGCGCGGTGATTGATCCAGTGAGCAAGCCAGGTGATCAGTAATGCTCCGATGATGAGGGCGAGCAATGGTGCCAATAGGTTCCAGGTCATTTTTTAGTCTCCAAACAGCCGATGAATATGAGCAACAAACCGGTGCCGATAATGGCCACGCCAGGGACCGCGAGCGTTTTGTCTATCGCGCCGGTGACAATGCCTGTCGTGGCTACGGCAACGCCCATGTTGCGCCAGGCCGCGCCAAGATGTGACAGGTTAAATCGCAGTTTAGGGGTAGCGGGCTAGTCCTTTTAATAGTATAGCATGCGCCGTCGTGCATGAAACTTGGGGTTCAGCCTTGCCGAACGTGATTTTGTGCGCGTGAGAGGCCCGACTGTGCATCGCAGGCATCGTGAGCCCGCTCCTTGGGCACGGCGCTGACGCTATCCGTGTTCCCCGCAGACGCGGGGATGGAACCGCCGGGGGATGCTATTCAGTACCGGGCCGGTCGTCGGGGTTGGAGATATGGTACAGCCGCAATCGCCTGGACCATCGTTCCAGCGCATCGGCGTCGCCGCGCTGCCGGGCGTCGATGATTTCGTCGTAGATGTTCCGCAGAAAATAATCGCAAGGGGCTCGCCGGATAGTGCAGGGATTTATCTCTTTTTCCGCCAGCCAGTCGTCCTCGCGCCAGACTCCATTGCCCTGGGCGGCGACGGACGGCGCCACCAGGGCGGCCAGGATACAGGCTGATATCGCTCGTCGAACACTGCACATACCCACAGTATAGCCCCCAGGCCCATATATGCCAGTCGTTTAATTCGCCGTCGATTTGCTTTCCGGCCGGCCCCTGCATGAGGTCAAGCCGAACATGGGAAGCCGTACCCCTGTGCTATACTCGCCATTGTGGCAACAAGATATACCGACCCTGGCTTCACAACGAACCTGCTGAGCCTGTTTGTCCCGGGTAGCGGCGCTCTGCCTCCTGTGCTTGCCGGCAGGGACGGTGATTTGCGTGTGTTGCAAGGCTTTCTGCAACGCCTGCTGAACAACCGCCCGGTGCCCGCCGACGCGGTGATCTATGGGCCGCGCGGCAACGGTAAAACCGTGCTGCTTGAAACCTTCCGGCGGCAATGCGCGGAACAGGACACAGACACGCTGGACCTGACGCCGGCAGCGATCGGAAACGTCACCGACCTGGCAAGCCACCTGCTCTATGACGATAGCGTAATCGGGAAGTTCCTGGCATCCATTACTCCCTCCGGGGTCAGCATCGACCTGCAAGCTATCGGCGCCCGTTGGGACAGTATGACGCCGGCCGGGAAAGACGATGTCAAACGCCGCCACCTTGTGCAAATGCTGCTTGCCCGCTGCCGCAAACGCCCGCTGGTAGTGGCGCTGGACGAGGCGCATACCTTGGACATTGAGGTGGGTCATACCCTGTTGAACGCCAGCCAGCAAGTGCGCAAACAGGGCGCTCCCTTTCTGCTGGCCATCGCCGGGACGCCAAATTTGAGGGATCACTTGAACCAGATGAGCGCCACCTTCTGGAACCGGGCAGAAAAAATCGGTATTGGCCGTCTGGACCGGGAAGCTACCATTGAGGCGCTGGCCGCTCCCCTGGCCGGGGCAGGTATCGCCTTTGACAAGGATGCCCTCGACAGCGTCGTGCAGGAAAGCCAGCGTTACCCCTACTTCATCCAGCTCTGGGGTGAAGCGCTGTGCCATGCCATGGTGGATACCATGCGTTTCCATGCGCAGGCAGGTATTGTCGATGCCGCCAGGCCGAGGTTTGAGGCCGGCAAGACCGCTTACTACGGAGACCGTTACCGGGAGCTGCGCAAACAGGGCTTGCTGCAGGCCGCCGGCGCCGTAGCCGGTATATTTGGAGGGCAGGAAACAGCTGGTTACATAGACCTGTCGGACCACCTGGTTGCCCAAACCGGCGTGGCGGCACAAACGGCCGATACACAGTTGGACCAACTTGCAGACCTGGGCTATATCTGGCAACCGGCGGGCGATGATTTGTGTGAACCCGGTATCCCCAGCCTGATGGCACACGTTCAGGCGGAGCTGGCGACCGGCAAGAGCGTGGCCACGCTTGCCTCGCAGCAAACGGACCAGAACTCCGTTTGCCCTGAGTAACAAATACAGACCATATTGATGTTTAGCTTGACAGGATGATGACGCAGGGTAGAATAGAATTTGTTTTTCTACCCTGAAAGGAAAGAGCGATGAGTCTGAATATCAAAAACGATGAAACCTGCCGCCTGGCCGGCGAGCTTGCCGGCTTGACAGGGGAAACCATGACGGGCGCAATCACGGTTGCCTTGCGCGAACGTCTGGCGCGCGAGAAATGTCATCGTAATGCAGAGGCGCTGGCCAGGGAACTTCACGTTATCGGACAGCGTTGCGCCGGAATGGCAGGTCCCGGACCCGCTGCGGTGGACCATGGCGAATTGCTCTACAACGAACTGGGACTGCCCGGGTGATTATTGATACATCGGCTGTCCTGGCCGTATTACTTGGGGAGACGGACGCTGAACATTATGAAAAAACAATTGCGCGCGCCCTGCCTCGACGGATGTCCGTTGTCGGCTTGCTGGAAGCGGCGATTGTTCTCGAGAGCAGGGGTGGGACGGCGGCCGCTGACGAACTGGACCTGTTCCTGCAAACAGCGGAAATTGAACTGGTGGCAGTCACGACGGAGCAGGCCCAGACTGCCCGGCGCGCCTGGCGGCGTTTCGGCAAGGGAAACCATCCTGCAGGACTGAATTTTGGTGACTGCTTCGCTTATGCGCTCGCTCATACCAGCAAAGAGCCGCTTCTGTTCAAGGGAGAGGATTTTTCACGTACTGATATTGAAGCTGCATAGCGTTAACAAAAGTGCGAGCGGACATTATATTCAAGCAGTCGGTAGTTCATTACTATTCAGGGCAATCAGGCTGCCTTGACAGAAACCTCAAATTCAAGCCCAAGCAGTGCGGCCAGCTTATACAACTGCGTCAGGTTTTTGTTCATAATCCGGGGATTGAGCAATCTCTGCACCTGGTTATCTGACGTCTTCAATTGGCGCGCCAGGTATTTCTTGGAGATTTTTTTCCGATCAATTTCTTCATTGATACGCGCGACAATGTTTTCAATATGGTCGCGCAGCATATACTCAGGGTCCTTGATGAGAAACAGGGGCTGGTCATAAGGCATGTAATCCGTCTTCCCATTGGCAAATTCGATTTTCAGGGTTTTGCCCGAAGTCTCCTTATCCACCTGGATATGTTTTACCGGGTCAGTAATGCCGAGAGAACCGTAATGAACCACCGCCTCTTTCCCCGAGGCGTACACAATATGAATCTCTTTTTTCCGATTGGAAAACGAGGCTGATTTGAATTTCATATTTTGCCTTCCGCAGTGAGTTCTTCTATAGCTTTCCTCATTTTACGATACTAAACTCTCATGATCAGATCTCTGCACACCCCGACGGCATGTAACTCAGCTTGCTGGGGACAGAATTAATTCTGTCCCCGAATTTACACAGCAAAAGCAATAGCGGAAAAAATACCTCAATCAATCCGTAACAGAGTCACCAGAACTTCACTCGTGTTGACAGGCAGGCTGACGAGCATCATAATTAGTTTAATTAAATTGATTAATTTTCAGATTTCTGAATGAACACCTTTTTGTTATATCAGAAACACGTCCTGTTTCATCAAAGACCGGGTAAATCATGGAAACATATAGCTCAACCGATGCCAAACGGGAATTTGGAGAAGTACTTACCAAATCTCAAAGAGGGCCAGTCAGCGTCACCCGCAATGGCAAACCCATCGCTGTGGTTCTGTCCAGTGCCGATTATGAAAAAATGAAGTTACAGGTATTGAGAACCGAACTCATCAAGGGAAAAAATAGTCCTGTCATGGAAAACTGGAACACTGGTGAGTTTTTAGATAGGGCAAAAAAACGCGTCAGTGGCAGATAAGCGCAAATTCCGGATACGCCAGGCTGCGGATAACGATTTACTCGACATATTTGCCTATGGATGTGAAAACTTCGGCGCAGACACGGCAGAAGCCTATATTTACAGGTTGGAAGCCGGCTTTCGGCAACTGACCGAGCATCCGAAACTCGGTCGTTCAATTGAGCAGAGCATAGCGGGCGTTCGGGCTCTACCCGTAGTTTCACATGTTGTCTACTACGAGGTGACAGATACCACCATCGAAATTATCCGTATTCTGCATAATTCCATGCTGCCTGAGAGACACGTGGTTTAAGACACTGACCGCGCATGTCACGAAACCAGCGCCTGCACCTCCCCGTACCGGAAACAATCCGTCGTGTGGTCATTGACCATCCCGGTCGCCTGCATGTGGGCGTAGACGATGGTAGGGCCGACGAAGTTGAAACCGCGGCGTTTGAGGTCCCTGGAGATTTTATTTGACAGGGGGGTCTCCGCCGGAACCCGGGACAGGTCCGGCCAGGCGTTCTGCACGGGTTTGCCGTCCACGAAACCCCAGATGTAGTCGTTGAAGGCGCCGAATTCCTCCCTGACCCTGATGAATGCGCCGGCGTTTCTTATCGCCGAGCGGATCTTGAGTTCATTCCTGATGATGCCGGGGTTTTCCAGCAGGCAGCGCACCTTGTCCTCGTCGTATTGCGCGATCCTGGCGTAGTCAAAACCATCGAATGCGGCGCGGTATGCGGGACGTTTTTTCAACACCGTGATCCAGCTCAACCCGGCCTGCGCGCCCTCCAGCACCAGGAATTCGAACAGCATCCTGTCATCGTGCAGCGGCACGCCCCACTCCTCGTCGTGGTAGCGCCGGTATAACTCATCTCCCCGCGACCATTGGCAGCGCACCGGTTCAGACGTCATGGCTTATCCTTGATGATGATACTGACCGAACCGTAGGTCGATACGCAGTAAGGCACGCAATACATCAACAGCATCTTGAAATAATCGACCCCTGCAAGTTCGCCGCTGAACAGCCGGTCAAAGTAATTTATCGATACCAGGATGGTCCCCACCACCAGGCACACCTTCAACGAGTTGAGGGCGATGTCCCTGCGCACGGCAAGCGCTATCCAGCGCTTCAATATGCTGCTCCCTGCGCTGTTTCCCGTACATACCTGCCATCAAGTTGGCGCACGGACGTACAGCCGGCCAGCATCATGTTGCGCTTGATCTCGGCGCGCAGCAACTCCAGGGCGCGGTCGACGCCCGCCTCCCCCCCGGCCCCGAGGCCGAACAGGTAAGCCCGTCCCGTCATCACCGCCCTGGCGCCCAGGCTCAAGGCTTTGATCACGTCGGTGCCGCGCCGGATGCCCCCGTCCAGGATGACCTCAACCCGGTCGCCCACTGCATCGGCAATGGCGGGCAACACGCTTACCGGGGATGGCGAATGGTCGAGCTGGCGGCCGCCGTGGTTGGAAATGATGACCGCGCTGACTCCCGTGTCGGCAGCCCGCCTGGCATCGTCGACGCTCAGTATCCCCTTGATTGCAAAGGGCCCGCCCCACTCCTGTATCATCCAGGCCATATCATCCCAGGTCAGCGACGGGTCAAACTGTGCGGTGGTATAGTCGATAACGGAGAACAGGTTCTTCGCGGCAATGGCATGGCCGCGCACATTCTCCAGGGTCATACGCGGGTGGGTCAAAAAACCCCAGAGCCAATCGGGCCGTAGCATGGTGTCCAGGATATTGGACAGCCTGATCTGCGGCGGTACGGTAAAACCGTTCTTCAGGTCCCGTTCCCGCTGTCCGGCCAGGGGCAGGTCCACAGTCAGGCACAGGGCCGTGTAACCGCTCGCCCTGGCCCGCTGGATAAAATCCTTCAGTATCCCCCGGTCGCGCCAGACGTACAGCTGCAGCATCTTGGCGCCGTCGCTGACCCCGGCAATATCCTCGATTGAAGTAGTCGACACCGAAGACAGGGAATACATGGTGCCGGCTTTCTGCGCGGCCCTGGCTACCGCCCGTTCCCCGGTATGGTGAAACAGCCTGGACATGCCCGTCGGCGCCAGGATAAACGGCGCGTCGATGTCGGCGCCCAGTACCCTGGTGGATAAATCCACGTTCCCGACGTCCACCAGGAAGCGGGGAAGCAACTCGTAACGGCCGAAGTCGGCCTGGTTGCGGTACAGGGTGACTTCGTCTTCCGCGGCGCCGTCCATGTAATCGAATACGGCCCTCGGCAGGCGGCGTTTTGCGGCGCGGCGCAGGTCAGCTATTGAATGGCAACCTGACAGGATCCTGTCATTGATATAGTCAAACATTAACAGGTATTGGCAATCCCTGGCGCAACAGCATCTTCCTCAGTTGCAGAAGTACCGGGAATATCTCCTGGTTCCAGTCGCCTCCCTGTTGATCGAACGCGGCCTGTTCCAGTTCGACTATCCACCTGTCTTCGGTAAAAATGCCCTCGGTGAACCAGATCACGAACGGCCACAACAACTCCATCAGGCCCGGTATGGAAGGCCTGCGGATATTCATCAGGCCGAACGTATGATTGCTGCGCTGTTCCTTATCCAGGGGGACATAGGTAATCCACAAATCCAGGGCCGGGTGCTCGCTGCCGGCCGTCCAGAACTTCAGGCGCTGGTGGGGGTACCGGGTACTGACGGTCATCAGGTCGCGGGGCCGCTCGGCGGTGGGCTCGCCCAGCTTGCCCAGCATGACCTTCTCGCCTATGGGTTGTTTACCCTCGCGGGAGAAGGTGTAATCGACCTCAACCCAGTCATCGCCGTAGCGCAGGTCCAGGAACCCCGTGCGTATGCTGGACATGATGCGGCGGTGCAGGAACTGGTGGTTCATATCCATCAGGTTTTCATGCAGGAAAGAATAGTGGCAGCCCACCTGTCGGTCGAGGTAGCGGGTCTTGTATTTCGGGTCATGCCAGCTCGGGACGTCCGGAAACACGGCATCGGTTGCCCTTGCGGCGTCGCCGGGAAATACGAATATGAGCCCGTACTCTTCGCGGCAGGGATATGAACGCACTCCCCTGGGCATGCGTTCGCTTTTACCCACATAGGGAATGCTTACGCATCGGCCCGTGGGGTCGTAAACCCAGCCGTGATAACTGCAGTGCACCTGATCGCCGCAGACGCTGCCTTTTGATAACGGCACCTGGCGATGGGCGCAGCGGTCTTCCAGCGCAAACACATTGCCTGAGTCGGCCCTGACAATAGCGATTGGTTCACCGGCAAACGTCCTGGCGATGGCCTTGCCGGGTTTCACGTCCCGGCTGCGCGCCAGGGGGTACCAGTAATCGGGGTGAGCCCCGGTCCTGCGCAAGTCATGGGCGCCGGCTTCCGCACCCGTGGATGCAACGTTGATATTTGTCACGGACATAGGGAACCTTTTAGGAATTAGGAATTAGGAATTAGGAATTAAGAGTTACAATTCAGCATTGTGTCTGCTACTACCCCCAATTCGTAATTCGTAATTCCTAATTCGTAATTTACCATAAGTAAGTTACCGTGTGAGGTCGCTGTAGAGAATTTCCAGGAATTTCTCCGGGTTGATAAACCCTGCACCCATGGAGTCGTCATAATCCGCATTGGGCCTGAGTTCGATGATCTGTTCCAGTGATTTCCCTTCAGCAATAAGTTTGTTCATTCTGTCCCGTACCGTTTCCAGCATTTCCAGGTAACTTCGCAATCCCTGTTTGTCGCCGAGCGGCCCGTGCCCCGGAATGATCCGGGTGTTGTCATCGGCCAGGTCAATCAGTTTCCCGATGCTGCTGACCACGCCGTCAATGGAGCCGCCGCTCGATACGTCGATAAACGGGTAGTAGCCGTTGAACCAGATATCACCGGTATGGACCACGTTGGCATTCACGAACTGGATAACGCTGTCACCGTCGGTATGGGAACTGCGGTAATGCACGGCCCGTATCTCTTCGCCGTTCAGGCGGAAGGTCACGTTATCGTTAAAGGTAATGACCGGTAATGCGGCTTTCGGGGCCGCCGGCACCACCTGGTTGAACGCGCCGATCTCCGTATCCGTGGACATGCGCGCGTAGACGTTGTCATGCGCCACGATCAGCGCTCCCTGATTGCCCAGGTTCTCGTTGCCGCCGGTGTGATCACCATGCCAGTGGGTATTGATCAGGAAGCGGATGGGCTGGTCCGACAAGGCCGCGACGGCAGCCGTGATCCTGTCGGTCAGGGGCGCAAACTGGTCGTCGATCATGAATACGCCGTCTTCTCCTGCGGATACCCCGATATTGCCTCCTGCACCCACCAGCATGTAGATACCGGGCGTAACCTGCTCGGTCTTGATCTCCACCCCGGCAAACCTGTCTTCCTGGGCCGGAATGGCGAAGGAAATCGCGCCGGCGAGGAGAATCAAGAGATAACGGTAAAACCTGAAATTCATGTTCTGCTCCACGGTCTCAAAAAGACAGTATAACGTATCCGTGCGAATATCGAAAACAATAAACCTGCCAATATGTTATAGTAAATTCCATCTTAATCCGGATGCTAGTACTCTTTCAACCTGATATTGCCATGTTCAGAGCCACACAGCGACGTCAAGACAAGGCGCAGCCCGCAGAGAATGGCGCGCCCTTGTCAAGGGCTGCAACGCCGTATTGGCGTCGCTGTGTGGCTCCCTGCGGGCGGGCCGGGAAGCGGTCGCCCGCGGCGTTACACCGCTTGGCAAGGACGCGCCATTCCCTGCGCGGCGTGCCTTGCGCGCAACCGCTTCCCGACCCGCTGAACATGGCAATATCAGGTTGAAAGAGTACTTGCCTGGATTTCTCACCAGGCTGGTTGTTACTATGTAGCAGTGATGTGTCTGCGCTGCGCATAAGTAATGGATATCCCCAGGATTGTCGAACTCCCCGCAACCCTGGCAAGCCAGATCGCGGCCGGTGAGGTAATAGAACGGCCGGCAGCCGTTGTAAAGGAACTGCTGGACAACAGTATTGATGCCGGCGCCGCTCATGTAACGGTTGCCGTAACTGACGGAGGTCATAAACGGATATCCGTCAGTGATGACGGCCACGGCATCCATCCTTCCGACATCGAACTGGCATTACGCCGCCACAGCACCAGCAAACTCAATATGCAGTCCGACCTGGACTGTATCACCAGCCTTGGATTTCGCGGCGAGGCGCTGGCAAGTATCGCGGCGGTTTCAAGGTTTTTGCTGGTTACCAGAACCGGCGGCTCCGATTCTGCCTGGTCGCTGTCGTTCGACCCGGTCAGTGGTAACACCGCTGTCAAACCGGCTGCGCGCTCCCGTGGCACCACCGTGGAAGCCGCTGACATCTTTCAGGCAACCCCTGCCCGCCGCAAATTCCTGCGCAGCAGGACTACGGAGTTCCTGCACATAACAGAAGTAGTCAAGCGCGTGGCCTGCAGCCGTTTCAATATTACTTTTACCCTGACACATGACAACAAGCCTGTACTGCGCTACCGAGCCTGCCGGGACGACATGATTGAAAGGGTGGCGGATGTATTCGGCCGTAGCTTTGCGGACCGGTCCATCCCGGTGAATTATGAGGCGCAGGGAATGAGGCTATGGGGGTGGCTGGGAGGAAGCGACCTCAGCCGCAGCCAGTCCGACCGGCAATTCTGCTTTGTCAATGGCCGGGTAGTACGGGATAAAAAAATCTTTCACGCGGTTCGATCGGCTTTCGATGATTCCCTGCCCACGGGCCGTTATCCGGCCTACCTGCTGCACCTGGATATGGATCCGTCCGTTACCGACATCAACGTTCATCCGACCAAGAGCGAAATCCGCTTCAGGGATAACCGGGGCGTGCACGATTTTATACATATCAGCCTGAGAGAGGCGCTGGAGACTGCAGGGTCGCTTGATTTGGGCGTCACCGGCGATGTGCCCGGAAAGAGGTCAGAATCCGCGCCGGCGTACCAGGATCAGGGCAGCCGTCTACAGGTACGGGAGGCAGGCATGTTCTACCGGAACCTGGTCTCCAGGGAGCAACAGGATGACTTGACGGCTCAACATGCCGGGCTGGGAGTACCCCTGAACGCAATACCCGGACGCGTTGTGATAACGCAAAGAGACCATGACTACGTGTTGCTGAACTACCGGGCGGCAACCGAATATGTTCTGCGCTACCGGTTGAAGCGGGACTATATGAATGAATCCGTGCGCCGCCGGCCGTTACTGGTACCGGTACATATTGAAGCAGGCGATTCCGAGGCGGAACTTGTGGAGAAATATTCGGAACTGCTGGAAACAATCGGTCTGTCATTGAGGGTGGTCTCTGCCGGGGTTATCTCCGTCAAGGCCATTCCTGCGCTGCTTGAAGAGGCCGATGTCAGGACTTTATTGAGACTGGTGCTGGCTGAGTTGCCGCTTGTGGGTGAAGATACAGACCCGGGAGAGAAGTTACTGGCGGTTATGGCACAAGCTACGGACACAGGTGCGGAGAGAGCATCCGGTTCCGGGGTGCAGGGATTGCTGGATGACCTGGACGGAACGGACCTCGATACTGCGCAGAGACATCATAAAGGCATCTGGCGTACGCTGACGGTGGAAGAGTTAAGCAAGTTAATCGATGACTGAGGCAGTCATCTTTCTCATGGGGCCAACTGCCAGCGGCAAGACTTCGCTGGCTGTCGAACTCGTAAAACACCTGCCGCTGGAGATAATCAGCGTTGACTCGGCCATGGTATACCGGGGAATGGATATCGGGACGGCAAAACCGGGCCGGGAAGTGCTGGAGGCAGCGCCCCATCATCTGCTCGATATCTGTGAACCAACCGAGTCGTATTCCGCCGGCAGGTTCAGGCGTGACGCCATGGCTGCCATTGAGGATATCCGGAAAAATAACCGCATCCCTATCCTGGTCGGCGGCACAGGCTTGTATTTTCGCTCGCTGGAGCAGGGATTTTCCAATTTGCCTGCAACGGATCCGGCGCTTCGGGCGCGTCTGACAAAGATGTTGCGCGCACACGGTTCCGCAGCGCTGCATGCAGAATTAACCCGGGTCGACCCTGTTGCCGCGCAACGCCTGCATCCCAATGATTCGCAGCGCATCCAACGCGCTCTGGAGGTGTATGAAATGACGGGTACCGCGTTTTCCGTGTTTACCGCGCAAGGCCGCCTGGGACCATTGCCCGGCAAAGTTGTAAAACTGGCGCTGGTTCCGCCGGACAGGCGCATGATTCGTGAACGGACGCGGCAGCGTTTTATACGGATGCTGGAGAGCGGCCTGGTAGACGAAGTACGCGGTTTTTTCGAGCGCGAGGACATGCACGAGGATTTGCCCTCAATGCGCATGGTCGGGTACCGGCAGGTCTGGTCTTACCTGGCCGGCCGGTTAAATTATTCTGAAATGCAGGAAAAAGCCGTCATTGCAACGCGCCAACTGGCAAAACGCCAGATCACCTGGTTGAGAAGGGAGGAAAATACCACCTGGTTCGACAGTTACAGGCCTGACATTGCGCAGGAACTGATGGCTTTTTTGCGCGACAGTTCCGCGTTTTCTTCCAGTTTGTAATATAATTTGTTGGATACCCTGCGATTCAGTGATGCCAGTACCGGTTACAGGAGTGAACCGGCAGGGGGATGCGGACAATAATAATCAGAACGAATAGCAGTGAGGTGTTATTATGAGTAAGGGCCATACACTCCAGGATCCATTTCTCAACACGTTACGCAGGGAACGGATTCCCGTATCGATTTATCTCGCTAACGGTATAAAACTGCAAGGCCACGTTGAATCTTTCGACCAGTTCGTGATTTTGCTGAAAAACTCGGTGAACCAACTGGTATACAAACACGCAATCTCGACCATTGTACCCGCCAGGAATGTAAGATTGCCGCTGGCGGATGACGAGAGTAATGAGGCCTGACCTGGACCTGAGGCAACCGGGATAGTTTCTAATTTACAAGTGGGAGAACCAACTGATATACAAACACGCAATCTCGACCATTGTCCCGGCCAGGAATGTAAGATTGCCGCTGGCGGATGACGAGAGTAATGAGGCCTGACCTGGACCTGAGTCAACCGGAATAGTTTCTAATTTACAAGTGGGCAGCCGAAGAACCGGTCGCGCAGGCAAGCAAAAGGGAATTGATTCGGCGCTCCGCCCGGTCTGAGCGTGAATTAAACGTGACAGGCACACTTGCGCCGAGTAATAACCCGCCTGACTTTGCTCCGCCGTGGAATTTGATGGCTTTACCTACCGCATTCGCAGTTTCCAGGTTATGAAATAAGATGAGATCCGGATCACCGGCAACCGGAGAATCAGCCAGGTTTTTGTTTTCTGCGGCTTCTTTGCTTATACAGGCATCATAACCGAAAGGTCCATCTACCAGAAAGCCTTTCAATTGGCGGTTCCCGCACGCCGCCTTCAGATTTTCTGCATCAATAGTTGCGGGCAGGGCGTCAGTGATCTTCTCGGTGGCTGCAACGAGTCCGACTTTGACCGGCTCAACGCCCAGCGCGGAATAAAGGGGCAGTGTATTTTCTATGATTGCTTTCTTATCATCAAAGTCGGGGTCGGGCACGATCGCATTATCGGTGATCCCCAGTAATTTATGGTAAGAATCCATTTCAAAAACTGTAATATTGGACAACAACCTGGATAGTCTTATTCCGGATTCTTTATCAAGTATGCTTTTCAGGAAGATTTCGGATTCTATGTGTCCTTTCATTAAAATTTCTGCCTCACCTTCTTTAACTGCCGCAACCGCGGCATCTGCACAAGCCCGTGACGTGTCTGAGTCACGGATATCGAAAAGGTTTCTATCAGCATTGATGTTTTTGAGTCGTTTACGTATCTCCTGTACAGGACCCGATACTATGACATGACCGATAATTCCTGCCTGTAACAATGTCTGGACACATGACAATACCGCTTCGTCAGCGCCACCAGCTATGGAAACTGCCGACGCAGTGATTTGTCGTTCAGACAGATCCTTGAAATTTTTTACAGGTTTCATGGTCTGGCAGGATAGCGGGAAGTGGCATGCACCGGTATCGGCCAGTCCATGATTTTACCTCCGGGCTCAAGTGCTGTTACTACGGCTTCAGCCAGGGCCTGATTTTCATTGCTGCCGGCAAAAACAAAAACCGGCGCCAGATTTTCCATTTTTGACGTAAGCCGGTCAGTCAGCTTTTTACTGTTGGCCAGCCCCCCGGTCAATACGATGCCGTCTGTATTAAAATCCATGGTAGAGGCCATGGCTCCGACTGCCTTGGCGACCTGGTAGAGCATCGCGTCGTAAATCAGCGCCGCGTTGTCATCGCCTGTTTCTATCCGATGTTCCACTTCCCGCATATCCCGGGTACCCAGGTATGCAAAGACACCACCTTGTCCATATAGTTTTTGCAATAATTCCGCCTTTGTCCATTTACCTGAGTAGCAGGCTTCAATCAATGTGATAGGCGGCAACCCCCCGCTGCGTTCAGGGGTAAACGGTGAGCATTCCATGCGGTTACTGTTGTCAATAAGCCTGCCTCTGTCCACTGCGGCGATGGAAAATCCGGCTCCCAGATGGGCGACGACAAGACGGAGCTCCTCTACAGGTTTTCCGAGAAGGTCTGCTACCCGGCGGGCAGTTGAACGGATATTAAGCGCATGCACAAAACTGAAACGATGGAATTCAGGACTGCCTGAAATTCTTGCTATGTCAGTGAATTCATCTACGCCCACAGGGTCTGCGATAAAAGCATCAACGCCATATACTCCGGCGAGCCGGTGGGCCAGCGGCGCCCCCAGGTTGCTGGCATGCTCATAAACGGGGGTTTCCAGGGAAAAGCGGACCAGGTCGTCATTAACCTTGATGACACCGGGTGGCACGGGTGTCAGCATGCCTCCCCGGCCTGCGCAAGCAACCGGAGCGGACCTGTTATCATCGATGTGTTGCCGGACAAATTCGAATACCAGGCGGTAACGGTATTCCAGTTGATTACTTATTGTTTCGAACCGGGCCAGTTCCCTGTCGCTGTGCTCGATAACTTCTTCTGCAGTGGCGGCGACGGACCTGTTAGTTGTCTCGTAAATCGCGCAGCGCGTGGTCGTGGCGCCGGGGTTCACCGTTATTATCAGTTTGTTTTGCATTATCCATATTGACCGGACAGCAATCCGCCTGCGGCGGGTACTCCGATGGGTAACTTCAACGCGCGCAGTATCTCGAATACCGTGGCTGCTGCCGTAGAAAATACCGGCACATCGAAGGTCCGTTGCACGGTATCAAGCGCAGCGAGAGAAGGCATCTGTACACAGGCTGACAACACCACGGCATCAGCATTATGCGTTGAAAGTTTTTTTACAATCTCCACCAGGGCAAACGGGTCGTGAGCGCCGACCTCAAGATTATCCGGTATTTCCAGCGCTATGGCGTCGAGTACTTCGATGCCTTCGCCTTCAATATAGCGGACCACCAGGTCCGTGAGACTCTTCACGTACGGCGTTATGATCGCTATCTTCTTCGCGCCGAGCGCCTTTGTGGCCTCGATCAGGGCGCCGGCGCTGGTGATTATCGGCGTTTCCATCCCGTTCTCTTTACACACTGCGCGCAGCGAACTCTCCGTCTCGCGGTGGTAGCCCGCGCCCTGGCACATGATGGCCACCAGGCACGCGGACGCGATCACGTCCATGCGCGCATCGATCAGTTCACTTGCACAACGAACCATGTGTCCGTTCATGGCTGTCAACTCATCCTTGCTGACGGTTTTCATCGGCGCGCGGCTCGAATGGAACGTAAAGCCCACCCCGTCCGGGACAATGGCGCGCTGTAACATCAACGGCACTTCGGTTTCCATCGTCGTGTTGGAACTCGGCACGATCTGGCCGATACGGAATGTCTTCGTTGTGCTCATGGCTCAATCTGTACGTACATCATAAATTTCTCACTGTACGGGGACAGATTTAAATCTGTCCCTTTTTCAACAGAGAAACGACAGGACCGCATCATTAAACTCTACCGGTCTTTCAGCATAGCCCAGATGCCCGACGCCTTCTATCTCAACGAGCACCGCCCCCGGAATGAGGCGTGCAATCTCCTCGCCTCCCTCCCTGGGAAGCACCTGGTCGAATTCTCCGGTGATCACCAACGTCGGAATGTGGATTTTACCGAGTTGCGCGCCTACATCAAAACCGCGCAGGCCTTCGGTCATTACCTGGGTATAGGCGCGTTTATCATTATGCACAAGCAACCCGGCAACCCAGGAACGCAGCTCCCGGCTTGCGTTCACGGAACAGGCCTGATCGATTACGATCTCTGCATACTCCTCAAGCGGCATATTGCCGAGCGCTTCTACCCGTCGCTCCAGTACGTCGGACGGGATGCTCATACGCGGCGCCGTATGGCATAGAACCAGGCTGCGGCACAGGTCAGGGCGGGCAATCGCTAACGCTTGTGCGATAAAACCACCCATGGATGTCCCGAGAACATGACAGCGCCCGAGTTCAAGTTGCCTGATTACCTCAGCGATATCTTCTGCAAGAAGTTCAATCGCATAGTCACCGGGACCATCCGGGCGGCTGGACCTGCCAAACCCGCGCAGGTCGACAGCCAGCGTGTGAAAGTGTCGGGAAAAGACCGGTATCTGGTTTATCCACAGCGCACTGCTCATGCCGAGACCGTGGATCAGTATTAACGGTTCTCCCTTGCCGGACTGCTGCACGAACAACTGCGCCGCGCCCGTATCGACGATCATGTCCGTTTAATGCAGTACGCGAAAAGAATCACATGCGCTATACGCGCATATCCGCAGGTACGACCTTGCCCTCATCCACAATCAGATCGTCGTCAAGCATAAGGGTACAGTTCTGCATGGGCAGATCGAGGTGGCAGGGGGTATCGTTGTCACCACCAAACTCCGTGTCCGGCCCCATGGAAAACAGCACGTTGCCATAACAGGCGCGTCCGTCCATGCCGATTCCCGGCAGGTCAACGTCCCACTTGCAGGCGTTGTTAAGGCCCCAGCCGATATGGGAGATGGCATAGGCGCGCGGATCGTTATATTCATCAATAAACTGCTTCAGCAAATCCGCATCCTGACCACCGTTAATTTCGATGACCGCACCATCCCGGACGACAAACTCGACCGGCGAGGTGACGAAGCGCTTGAGCGGAAAGATGATGTCGTCAGTATCCATGACCACGCGACCATTGACACCTTTTTCTGCTGCTACGGTGGCAATAAATCCCCCCGGCCAATGATCCCAGCGCCCTGGTGAGCAGGTATAACCGTATTCGGTCAGTATCGTTTTGCCGTCCAGATTGTAGGTCACATCGGTGCCTGCCGCATTGGTAAAACGCAGGCTGCTCGCGCCGCTGAGCCGGCGTTCGCCCGCTTCCACCCGGTTGCGCAACTCCGGTGTCGGAAACAGTCGCTGAAGGATTTCCGCAGGCTCCACTACCAGCAGCACGCGCGTGCCTGCCTCCTGCATGGCAATCTGCTCATGGGAGAACAGCAGCAGCATGTGGTCGACCACCATATCCGCCTCGCAGCATTGCTGCAGCACCGCGGGGTGCTCGCTGAGCGGATTTTTGCCGACATTCGCAATGCGCTCACTCGCGTCCACAGCCTGTTCCACCTGCAGGTTGGCATCTATTACCCGGGCGCCAAGTTCGGAGGCTGCGCTTAGTGAATATTCAGCGTAGTCGCGTAACAGGTCTCCCTCGGACAGCACGGCGATAGTCTGCCCGGGTCCGACCTCACACAGTCTGAGTTCATCGAGAAAAACGTCTTTCATCGTCTTATTCATCATGAAAACCCCCGTTTATGCCCGCGCCGAGCCGAACGACTCCGTGTAACCGCCATCGGTGGCCTCGGGATGTTTCGCCCTGGTATCGGCCAGGAACTCGGCGCAATCGTTGATGCGTATCTTGCGTGCTTCATCATCTTCGTCAAGCAATATATCGAGGTAGTAATTGATGAGATGATGAATGGCGCGCTCCAGTTTTACGGTCGGCCCCGGCCGGAAACCGCGCGAACTGATACCCGTCTGCAAGGACTCCAGCATCGCCAGGTCCTCCGTAGCGACGAGCTTGATGAAATCCGCGTAGATCTGGTTCTTCTCGGCAAAACCGGGTTCATCAAAAAATGCTTCCGGAAGCTGCGTGTAGATGGTCACAAGAGTGCGATTGACATCGATAGGCGTGGCGACCCATGGTTGGATAAGATCGTGGCGACCGAATATGTTCATGGTCGGGCGGACCCACGTCGTACACGCGAATTTATCGGTAACCTTTCCCTCGAGCCAGGGCATCGGTCCGAACAGCGTAACGCCGTTGGGCGCCATGGTGTAACTCTCATACACAGCGTTGTAGCCATGGCCGTTGAGATTGAAGCGGAAGTCGTTGATGGGGAAGTGGCCGCCGAATGACGCACCGTGAATGACGCCGACATGGTACATGTCCATCAGGTTTTCCGGGACAAATTTCCAGTTGCACGGGACTTCAAATTCGAACTTGTCCGATGTCCTGGTGTTCTCTGGTTGCAGGAATCCGGCAAATTCACGTATCCCATCCTCATCCAGGCACTCACCAAGAGAGCGGCAGTCGGGGTCGAAATTAACGAAAATATATCCGCCCCAGGTATCCAGGTTCACGGACGGCAGGCTACAGTTCTTGAAGTCATAGTCGGTAACTTCCGTACTGTGCGGCGCCGCTTTCAGCTTTCCATCGAGAGTATATGACCACGCGTGATAGCGGCAGACGAAAAGCCTGGCATTACCCCGGCCGACCGCCACCTCTACGCCGCGATGAGCGCAAAGATTCCTGAAAGCGTGCAGTTGGCCGTCTGCATCGCGACAGACTACCAGGGGTTCGCCGGCAATTCGCATGGCATGATAGTCGCCGGGTTTCTCGAACTCCTCGACACGTCCCACGCACAACCATTCACGCATGAAAATAGTGTCGATCTCACGCTGGAAAATCTCCTCAGAGCTGTAAAAGAAACCGGGCAGGTGTCCTGACTCGAGAAGATGGGAGCGGGTTTTTTCGATTGTTTTCCGGGTATCCGGATCCAGTTCTGCAATTAGCGACATTTATCTATTCCCCCCTGTTTGAATAGTGCGGTGATTGGCTGATATATACTAGCCGATTATATGAAAAATCAAATGTCATAGGAAATCCATGCCTGTGCGAAAACCCGTCTGTACGGGCTTGGAACAAGCCTGAACAGAACCTTGAGCAACAATAAGAGGACAACCATATGGAAATTAATTCCCCTGAGGTACACGCGGAAATCACTGTGGCCTTCCGGCGTTACGTGCAGGCGCTGACCGACAACGATATCGATACCGTGAAAGCCCTGTTCTGGAACAGCGAACACACACTGCGCTACGGCACCGGTGAAAACCTGTATGGGATGAATGCGATCAACGCATTCCGGGACGGCCAGCGGGGGCAGGGGATTGATCTTGACATAACCCGCCTGGTAATAACCACCTTCGGGCGCGATTTTGCTACTGCCAACTGCGAGATGAAACGCCTTGACCTGGGCATGAACTGCAGGATGAGCCACAGCTGGGTGCGTTTTACGGAAGGCTGGCGCATAGTAGCAGCCCATGTCTCTTTCGGGCCGCAATAGCGGACTGAGGCAGGAAGTGGTCACCCCGGCATCACTTCACTCAGTTGTTTACGCTGCCGCGAGCAATGTGAATGTCTGGGTCGCGACCGGAGCGCGCTCCAGTTCATTACGCACGTCGTCACCCTGCGCAACGGGCGAGAGATAGCGCCCGCTGAAAGACAGTTCGATGCCTTCGGCGTCATCGAAGGGGTAGGGATCCAGGGCATAGACACCGGGATCAACGGGTCTGATAGTCACTTCCGCATCCTCCGAGGCGTTCAACGGTATATGGGAGTAACTCGCTTCGCCACGCGCGCCTTCGTGGACGCAGTTGAAATACAGCGCCAGCGTGTCGAAGAACTGCAGTTGCTTGTAATTCTGGAACAACCGGCTCTCTTCAATTAGATAAGCTGTGTCGGTATCACTTTCAAGTTCCGTCCTGAGGCGTTCCTGCCGTTCGACTTCACCCTCGAGCATTGCGTCGGCAATCGCCCGGTTTTCATCAGCCAGGCTGTCCAGCAGTACCTTGTCGGACATCCCGTAGCGTCCGTTATACAGGCCCCAGCTGTGCATACTGGACATGAGGCCGCAGTAGGGATGGTGCGCACTGTTGGTATCCGGGGATGCGCTGCTGGTCTCGACTATTTTCGAAAACGGAGTCTTCACCAGGTTGTACGGCAGACCGGTTGCCGGGTCGCGTAATGCCAGTGCGTCCAGTTCACGCCAGCCGATATCGTGATATTTGATGACGTGCAGCATCAGCGCACGCGGTTCTACCGGTTCAAACTGGTTATTGCCGAAATGCTCCGCGAATAACCCGGACAGCGCGGTATGTTGATCCATGGTGATGACGAAGTGGTCCGCCCCTTCAGCTGCGCTTTGTACTATCATGGTGTTTCTCCCGTAAGTATTGTCAGAAGACACAGGGTCGCATGTATATCATTGGGCAACGAAACCTCCGTCAACCGAGAGTACGGAGCCAACGACAAAACTTGCCTGGGGTGAGCAAAGCCACACCACAGCATGCGCAATTTCTTCCGCCTCTCCCATCCTGCCCACCGGTTCGCGCGAGATGATTGCATCGATGATCTCGGGCTTGCCTTCAAGAATTTTATCCACCAGCGGTGTCTGCACCGGGCCGGGACAGACTGCGTTGACGCGTATGCCCCTTTGCGCATATTCCAGGGCTGCGGTTTTCGTCAGCCCGATAACGCCATGCTTGCTGGCGGAATAAGCGGGCATTCCGTTCGAACCTACAAGCCCGAAATTTGATGCGTTGTTGACGATGGCGCCGCTGCCTTGTTTCAGCATCTGCGCGATCTCGTATTTCATGCACAACCATACGCCCTTCAGGTTTATCCCGGTGATGGCATCCCAGTTCTCCTCGCTGCAATCCGCTGTTTGACTGAGTTCGCCCTGGATGCCGGCATTATTGAACGCGCAATCGAGTCCGCCGTACGCGGCAACCGCGGCGCCGACCATGTTTTCGACCGCTGCGGATTGCGACACATCCGCCGCCACAAACACAGCCGTTCCCGCTGCGGATTCAATCTGCGCAACGGTTTCCGCGCCACCGGCCTCGTCGACGTCGGCGACGACGACATTGGCGCCGGCAGCGGCGAATGCGATGGCGGCGGCGCGGCCGATCCCGGATCCGCCGCCAGTAACCAGTGCTGTTCTGCCTTCAAACGTATTGCTCATAGTCCTGTCACTGCCGGGGACGGATTTAAATCCGTCCCCAACCGGGTTCTGGATTCCAGCGTGTTGCCCATGTTTATGTTACTGGTACGTGTCGAATCTCTCCGCCTCGACCATGTTCAGCCTGGCGGGGTTCTTGTACATCTCGACGAGGTTGCAGACTTCCACGAGCGACAAGGCCATGTTGCACAGACGCTGGGCATCCTCGGGCATCTCGGCGTAATGGTACTGGTTGAGGTACACGATAATTTCTTCCAGCCGCCCCCACATCGCATCATAAAAATCGTGAATCTGGTCCAGCGAAGAGCCCACGCGTTTTGCGATACGCTCCCGTTCGGTCGGCAGCGCCCACTCCAGGTATTTCTCGAGATCGAGGAACGGCTCAGGTAAGGCGGCCATGTTCAAACCCTCGCCATTTCGCGTTCCATGACCCTGTGAAAATGCCGGATCGGCAGCTCCTCGTCCTGCATGATCATGTGCGAGCGGGCGCGGGAGGCGAGGCCTCTCTGGATCTGCTCGTGCTGGAATGCATCTTCCATCAAGGTATCCCGTAAACGGAGGATGGTCCATTCCTGGTTCAGCCGTTGCGCGACATTTTCCGCCTCCGGAAAGTGATAGCGCATCTCCCAGATACTGCGGTCGACGCCGAGGGGCCAGAAATTATAGGTCATGAAAAAATCGCCCGACACGCCTTCAAAAAGAAGGATGGCGGAATTCGGAAACAGCAGGTACCAGTCGAAATTGCTGATCCGCCGGCTCATGCGTACATCGTTGACCGCGCTGTCCAGACTGTTGAGCAGGGCATCTGTCGGCAGTTGCTTGTGATTCGGGTTGTACTCACACGACCATACGCTGTGGTAGTTATACAGGTTCACGTTCGAGAAACGGCAGAACCTGTCGTCCTTGAGCACGAACGCATCGCCGATGGTAAAGCGGTGCTGGACGGGCAGGTGATACAGCTCGTTCTGCGCATCGATCCCGGTCTTCCAGTTGGCGGCCTCCTCGACTTTATAGGTCTTGAGCAACTGCATCTTCTCGAAACCGGCGCCGTCGAGCTGGGTCCCCAGGCCGCCAAGGAACTCGCGCAAGGTCTCGGCGGGCTCGGCCGAGAGATTGATAAATATGAAGCCTTCCCAGATATCACAGTGTATCGGAGTGAGGCCGTACTGGTCCTTGTCGAGATCGAAAAAGTTATCCTCGTCGGGCACGAACGCCAGTTTTCCTTCAGGCGAGAACGCCCAGCCGTGAAAATTGCAGCCGAAGCGGCCCGGGCATCTGCCGCGTTGTTCTTTCATGATCAGGGCGTTGCCGCGGTGCGGGCATACATTGTGAAACGCGCGAACTTCGTCATCTTCGCCACGGACGATGAGGATGGATACGCTGCAAACGGCAAGATCCCGCACGAAATAATCGCCGGCTTCCGGGATTTCTCCGACCCGGCCCATCATCAGCCAATGGCGTCTGAAAATAAGCTCCCGCTCGCTCTCAAAATGTTCCGAATTTATGTAGGGCTCCGTGGATACCAATCCGGTATCGGCATCGGGGTATTTCTCGGACCACTGTTTGTCTATCATTCGGGTTTGCATGATTTCACCTCCTGCTCAGCATCGTAAGGGGACGGACTTAAGTCCGTCCCCGGTGAGTCCACTAATGCGCCAGCGCGGTCAACCTGCCTGCGGCTGGTTCTCATTGTTAATCAAATCCATCACCTGTTGCGGACCTATCGGCGTCACCAGGGGCACCAGGGTGCCGTCATGGTCTGACAGGGCATCCGCCAGCGCGTTCGACAACGCAACGTGTATCGATAACATTGCCGCCTCGCCCGCGCCTTTGAAACCGCCTTCGGTAATCGGCGATGGAGTCACGACATGCTCGCACTCGATGTCGGGCAGGGTCACTGCGTTAGGCATCAGAAAATCCATGAACGATGCATTTTTAAGCTGGCCGTTCTCATCATAATCCAGCGATTCCATCAGGCCCATGCCGATACCCTGCGAAGCGCCGCCGCGCATCTGCCCGTCGACGACTTTCGGGTTGATCATGTTGCCGCAATCCTCGACTGCAACGATGCGTTTGATATCGATGATCCCGGTTTGCGGATCCAGTTCAATCGTTACCGCGTGCGAGCCGTTCGCATACGCGGCCGGCGGGTCATAGTGCCGCGTGGAACTCAGAACCGGTTCCACCTCGTCCTCATCCGGCCGGCTGTAGCGGTCGTAGTAGTTGATAAAAGCGATTTCAGCCACCGTTTTGCTGATATCCCGCGAACCTTTGACGAAAATCTCGCCGTCTTCAATGGTCAGGTCAGCCTCATTCGCTTCCATTACATGCGCCGCAATTTTCAATAACTTTTCACGCACGTCAGTCGCGGCCCGGATGACCGAACCGCCGCCGATCACCGCGCTGCGGCTCGCAAACGTGCCCATGCCGTAGGAACCCGTGGCGGTATCGCCATCGAGTACTTTGACATCTTCGAAAGGTACCCCTAAAACATCTGCCGCAACCTGGGCGAGAGTCGTTCTCTGCCCCTGTCCGTGGCTGAACTGCCCGCTCTTTACCGTAACCTTCCCGCTCGGGTCCATTTCAACCGTGGTCGAGTCGTGCAATGTTGCAGGAAATCCACTCTCCCTGGCCGAGTGACTGCCCCAGTTCGTTTGCTCGACGAAAAACGACACGCCGGTTCCTCTCAGTTTTCCATCTTTTGTAAGCCGGGGCTGCGTCTTTTGCTGTGAGTAATCCGATGCCTCCAGACACTTATCCAGCACTTTATGGTAATCGCCACTGTCATAGGTCTGGTTTGTTGCAGTGGTATAGGGAAATTCATCGGCGCGGATGAAGTTCTTGCGGTACAGATCAGTGATATCCAGGCCGAGCAGGCGGGCCGCCTTCGTCATCACCATCTCGCGCGCATAGCAACCTGCAGACCAGCCGACGCCGCGATAAGCGCCGGTGTTCATTTTATTCGTCAGGCACACTACCGTTTCAAACTCGATATTGCGCACCGTGAACGCGCCGGGAGCGCCGGTATTTGCCGGAACCGATTCAATCAGGCCCGACCAGGGATTTTGCGAATAAGCGCCCGAATCGCAGATATTCCTGATTTTCATGCCGACCAAGGCGCCGTCGTTTTTGAACGCGAGGGACATGTAAATGGTGCATTGCTTCGCGTGGGACGCCCCAAGCAGGTGTTCGCGCCGGTCTTCGATCCACTTGACCGGCTGTTTAAATTCCTTTGCCAGCCACGGCAGGATAAACTCTTCCGGGAAGAAATGCGCCTTCTGCCCGAAACCGCCGCCTACCGTCGGCGCAACGACCCGGATAATCTGCTCCGGGATGCCGAGATGCAGCGCAATCGACGTGCGCAGGAAATAAGGCATCTGGGTCGAAGACCATACCGATAAGGTATCGTCCCAGCCCCAGGCAGCCACCACCCCACGGGTCTCCATGGGCGCGGCTGAAGTGCGTCCTGTCGCAATTTTTTCACTTACAACGAGATCCGCTTCGGTAAAGGCCTTGTCCACATCGCCGCTGCTGTACGAGTCCGAATAGTAGATGTTGCTGTCAAGTTCTTCGTGCAGGAGCACGGCATCCGGTTGCATCGCCTCTTCAACGTCGTTATATGCCGGCAGGGGTTCGTATTCCACCTCGATCAGTTCGACGATATCTTCAGCAATGTAGCGACTCGGCGCTACCACGGCCGCAATGATCTCACCCACGAAGCGTACCTTGCCGGTTCCGATAAACGGCATGAACACCGGCTTTAAGGTGCCGCGTGTGCCCGGGATGAAGGTCGTGAAGCCGATACTGAGATCATCATTCGTGATAATGCGCAGGCAATCAGGATGCTGCCGCGCCTTCTCAAGATTGAGGCTTTTGATGCGTGCGTGCCCATGTGTACTCCTGAGGAATGCCACTTCCAGCATCCCCGGTATCTTGATGTCATCGACATACTTCGCCTGCCCCATCAGGATCTGCGGATCCTCGGTGCGTTTGCGCGATTCGCCGATGTACTTTGTCGCGCCGCCCAATACAATCGGTTTTTTCATAGTCGGTACCCTCGCTTAAGCCTGAGCCGCAGACACGGCTGCCTCGGCCGCCGCCACTACCGAATCGACAATGTCATGGTAGCCGGTACAACGGCACAGGTTACCCGACAGCGCTTCACGGATTTCAGCGCGTGTCGGGCTGGGGTTTTCCTCGAGAAACGCCTTCATGCTCATCAGGATCCCCGGAGTGCAGAACCCGCATTGCAAACCCTGGTTTTCCCAGAAGGCATTTTGTAACGCGTTCAATTCGCCATTGTCCGCCAGCGCTTCCACTGTCTCGATTGCCTTGCCTTCTGCCTGCAACGCGAACGTCAGGCAGGAGCGCACCGGCAACCCGTCCATCAATATCGTGCACGACCCGCAAATTCCGTGTTCGCAGGCAACGTGTGTGCCGCAGAGATCAAGTTCATGCCGGATAAAATCGGATAACAGCATGCGCGGTTCTATTTCCCTGTCGTAGGCGACCCCGTTCACATTGAGGGTGATCTTTTTATTCGCAACCATATTCTGCTCCTCTGTCCCGGTTCTAATCAGTAGTTGCCCTGCCGAGCGCGTCCTCGAGTGCGCGGAGAGTCAGCGCTTCTGCGGCATTACGGCGATACTCCTCGGTGACATGCACGTCGGTTTCCGGATCGATAATCCCGCGTACACCGGCTGCCGCTTCCTTTATCAGTTCGGGTGAACACTGGTTTCCGAGTAACGCATCCTCTACTTCCCTGGCCCGTAGCGGGGTTGCGTCAACTCCGAACAGGGCAACCCTGGCATAACTGCACTTGCCGTCATTGTCCAGGTCCACAATGGCCGCGCTGCCGGCCAGCGAGAAATCGCCTGCGCGTTGGGTGATTTCGTGGAATCCCCAGCCGCTCGTCTGCGGCGGCTCCCTGAACAGGACCGACGATAATATTTCATCGGCTTGTAGTGACGTGGTCATGTAGGTGACAAAAAAATCCTCTGCCGGGACCACGGTTTTATTCGTTGCGCTTGCTATTGCAAACTCCGCATCCAGTAGTAACGACATGGCGGGCAGTTCAGAGGCCGGATCCGCGTGGGCGATACTCCCGCCCACCGTACCCTTGTTCCGTACCTGGAAATGGGAAATGTGCTCGATTGCGTGAACCAGTACCGGTATGCGCCGGCGCAGGCCTGCATGCTTTTCCGCAAACCGCTGGGTGGTGGTTGCTTTTACTCTTACGCCGCTCTGCTCATCAACAACAAGATTGGGCTGTTCCACGTTGCTGACATCGATCAGGACACTGGGTGTGGCCAACCTGAAATTCATCGCTGCAATGAGACTTTGTCCACCAGCCAGAATCTTTGCATCGTCGCCATGTTCCTTTAACAGGGTGCACGCGTGTTGTAAATTTTCAGCCCTGTGGTAGTCAAACTTCGCTGGTTTCATATCAGTTAACCTGTAACAGTCAGTTTTGCATTGGTTCGAAATGATTCCCCATCTCGCCAATGAAGTTCTTGAAAAACTCTTTGGTCAAGTGCTTTGAAATTCCCGTCATAACCCTTCCCCCGATGCCGGCAATCAGACCGCCTACATTAGCATCACTGGACCAGTGCATCAAGGTGCCGGCAGCGGCCGGTTCAAGACGGCAATCCACCACCATGTTCACAAAACCCGGTTTGCCCGAACCCTCGGCATTCAGTATGTAATGGCGAGGAAACTCGACGTCGGTCACACGGAGTTTTCCTTCATAGTCACCTTTTATCGCCGCCACCCCCAGTGAGAGTGTTACTTTATACCCACCGTCCCCGTCAGGCTCCATGGACTTGCAGCCGGGAATAACCTTGACGAGGATATCTATGTCATGCAGCGCGCTCCATACCTGTGCAGCGTCGTACGGGAGTTCGGCACGACCTTCAAGTTTCAAATTGTTTTCCTCAGATAATCATCAACCTCGCTAAAATGTAAACTTCAACTCGGTGAACAGCGAATCATTTCTCTGGAACTCGCCGAAGAATGAATCCAGTGCGCCCGAAATGACATTGACGCCTACGCGGGCAGTCAACTGGGCGTTGAAATTATAGCCGACCAGGGCGCGGATCCACGTCGCACGCTGACGATGGCTGAATTCATGTAAACCGAACAGTTCCACGTGCAGCGTTTTACCCGGAAGGAAGTCATTGAACATAAACAGGGTCGCGACATGTCGCGTGCGATTACGCAGTCCGTTGTAACCGTTGTATGCTCCTCCGATGATGTAGCCAGTGTCGCCACACGCCGGTTGGCCGGCGCAGGCAGGAGATCCCAGGTTGGTAAAGTTACCCGGTGTCGGATCGCGCAGAATCTCATCACGCCAGATTTGACCTGATACAAACCATGGCGTCTTGAACAAACTTCTGGGCCCGATATAGAGATATTGATCCAGACCAATCAGGGCGGTAACAGTGTCCGCCTCGACTAACGCTAAATCCGGCTCATAAACCAATTGCCCGAAATTGTAAACCAACTCGCCGCGCATCACCGTGCCCGCTAACTGGCCGGGCAGAAACTCCAGGGCCTTGTCAAAGGAGGCGCCAACCAACTCATAGCGGTTACGCTCAAAATCGATACCGCCGCCAATTGCACGCGGTCCGGCAATATTGAGAGCTAATCCTGCATTGATTCGATTTCCAAGCCTGTATAAAGGAATGTCTTCGAACAGATATCCATAGTGGAATGAATAGGTCATATCCGACAATGGGCCTAAACCACCACCCGTACGCGCACGCCAGCGGACGAAAACTTCCGACTTGTCGATAGCATCGCCTTCGTCCCAGGCAAAATTGTCGAAGAAATCCAACCTGCCGTCCTTGCCGTCCTCACCGAAGAGTCCCTTGGATACATTGATCACCTGGTCCGCGAAGTCTACGACGGCCAGGGTATAGGGGTGTTGCGCTTCTTCTTCCGCACGAAAACCGGGAAAACGGGACGGTGTGTAGTCCCAGTTCCAGATCACCTGCAACTCCTTGGTGATACCGCCCGGAAGCCAGTCTACCCTGGACAGGTCATATTTTATATTCAGCATGTCCTGCGGAATCATAAAGCGCTCCTGCTCGAAGGTGAGCGGATTGCGGAAGTTGCGCGGCGTTACGACGTCGAGTACGGTCACGCCGTCGGAACGACCCCATGTCACTATCTGCCGCCCGGCCCGTATATGCAACGGGTGATAATTGATATCCAGGTAGGCTTCCCGAACCAGGGGATCCCACTTGTCATGCAAGCCATCCTTGAAATTGGTCTCCCAGTTCTTGGCAATAGAGCTGTCCTTGTCTTCGATGTCAAACATCGCGTCATAGTAGCCGCGGAGTTTTAACACCGGTGTTATATGCTTGATGCCCTTGTATACCATCTCAACGCTCAGTTCGGTACGCAGCGCGTTGACCGTATCGTAGTCCGACCGGTTGCTCGGCGTACCGAGTGCACTTGGCCCGAGGAAAATACCTGGAGCGACTGCGAGACTGAATTCTCTGGCCTGGTCAGGCTTGCCACCTATGCGAAAATCACCCAGTACGAAGACCTCTCCACTAATCTCAAGGTCGCCAAATTCATATCGGGCAGAACTTTCAGCCGACCACCCCAACAGCGCTACGGCAACAATCGATAACAAGGTGGTGATATTACGTCGATTTGAATTAATCATGCCTGTTTCCTCCAATATAAGATTTACAATAACCCCATAATCATGCGTACTCCTCACTAACTGACTCGGATATGACCGTGCTGGCACGATCATCTTTCATCTGGGGTCCTCCCCCCCTGTCCTCCAGATCAAGCCCACGTGTAAGAAAGCCAGGTCGAAGCAGACTCCACACTACCGGGGCCGCGAAGAAGCTGAACAGAAACGTGGTAAGCAGGATAAGCGCCATGCTGAAACCAACGTAACCAACGTAGAGCGGGACTATGGAAACCGCCAGACAACCGGTAAAAAGCGCCGTAAATGAAAAAATCAAAGGCTCCCGGACCAGCGTAAAGGCATCAAACAGGGCCCGTTTGAAATTTCCATCTTTCGAGAATTCTTCACGAAAGCGGTACAGCAGATAGACTTCTGCATCAATCCCGACACCGCTGGCGATAGCCAGTGCCGCGGTAACGTTTGAATTGAATTCAATCCCGATCAGGTGTATCAGGAACATCCAGATCAGGATGCCGATAGCCAATGGGAACATCAGGAGTACGGGGGCTATTACGGATCGCAGCATCAAGGCGGCTGCGATAAACGATGCCAACGCGCTGAACAAAGTCGCAAGCACCATCCATTTTTTGATGGAACGGTTGAATGCATCCGCGATACCGACATTGCCGGCCGCCAGTTCCAGCTCAACGTTCAGGGCTTCGGCGTCCCAGTTTGCCGCGACGTAGTCGTTCGCCCGTTTGATCAATGCCGCCACGGTACCCGGGCTGGTATCCCGCACGAAGGCAATTATTGCCGTGTTGCGGTACTCCGGGCCAACAACAAAGTCAAACGCGCCAGGCGTACCTCCCGTCAGGAAGTAGATTGCTTCATTAACTGCCATCTGCGCCCGGCCTTCAGTCGGGATACTGAAATGCTCGTCCTGGTCCTCATTCAGAAAGCGGTTCATGATCTTTATGTAAAAGGGCAGGCCCACGACGGCCGACACCTGTTCCGCCTCGGCCAGGTGCCGGGAAAGTTCATCCATGGCAACCAGTGCCTCCGGGGTTTTGGCGTCCCCGGGATTTTTCCCTTTCGCAAGAATGGCGAGCGTGTAGACGCCGCCGAATAACCGGGTGATCTCCTGTTCCATCTCGTAGAGTTCATTGCCTTCCCAGGATCTGGTCAGGTAGTTATGTACGGCATACGTATTGTTCTGGCCGGTGCTGATCTCAGTGGCGAGAAAACGTCCGATTGCAGTATCCTTGGCCACGGGTATTGATTGCCAGATACTCAACGAGATGACCACGACAAAACCGGTCAGGCAAATCACGGTCCATTGTACGGTGGAGTTGTAAATGAGCGGCCGCACCATGACAGCGGTTGTTCTGTAGATCAACCCGCGCTGTGTCTTGCGTCCTACCTGGGCGTATTCCATGGCCTTGCGTGTGCTCGCAGCAGGCATGTATGACAGCAGCGCGACGAGGAATGTCGGAACGATGACAATGATCGCAAGCAACCCGAAGGCAGTGACCTGACCCAGGACCCGGACATTGTCGAAAGGAACAAACGAGAGTACGACAAATGCCATCAGGTCGGTACAGAGCACGACTATCAACGGGCGGGTCATGTGAATGAGTGTCTGTTCCAGTCCCTCCGGTACCGAACGAATTCCGTCCAGCTCATCGGTCAGCAGGCGTTTGATAAACAATACGCTGTGAGAAGCCGCTACTGCCAGAATGATGAACGGCGCAATCAGTGCGGCTGATGAAGTAAGCACTTCACCTTCAAAAACACGCTGAAATGCAAAGGCCCAGATCGAAGCCATTATTCCTACGCAAAGTGGTGGAAGAACGCCTACGACTGACCTGAATGCAAAAATCAATACGATCGCTATTACCGTTACCACCAGAATGAAGGCGCCCAGGATATAGGGCAGGCCATCACTGTTAACCCATCCAATCAGAATGGGGGAACCGGCTGCCGTAACGTCATGCGTCTCGTCGTTTTCCGCGCCTATGATTCTCTGCACTTCCTTGTAGATGGCAATCGGGTCCGTTACAGGCAGTTCAAGTCCCTCACGGACATCCTGCAACCCGGTCCTGAAGTCTGCCTGTATAATGACTGCCGACCAGTCTTTGGATACCAGAGCGCCCTTCAGCGCGGCGTTGTTTTCAATCCCGAAACGCACCCGCGCAAGTTCTTCCGCCGTTTCGGGCGCGCGGTTCGGGTTGTCAAACAGGATACTCGCATCAAGCACCTCTGCAGTGCCTTTCAGGTAGCGTGAATTAATGGTGGAAAGTGAGCGGATTGCATAAGGAATTACACCATACACCTCCTCGAGCTGGTCGGTAATTCTCTTTATTTTTGCCAGTGTATCCGCCTGTACGATGCTCTCTCCATCCTTGCGCGAAACCATGATGGTCACCAGGTTCGCGCCCCCGAACTTGCGTTGCAGCTCTTCGTTGAGTTCAACGGAGGGATCATCGTCGGGCGGCCAGCGGTTCGGGTCGTCGTAAATCTTCAGCCCGGACGCGATATACGCAGAGCCCGCAGTGACGACCAATGTCGCAACGAGCATCACGGCGCGATAACGAACCAGAAATGAAGACAGACGTTCCATAAGATAGCGTCAGTTCCGGATTGGAAGTGCGTCTTGAATTATTCCCAGAACAGTATTTTTCGAACCGGCTCTTTACTGAGGTTGTCAAGACTCACGATGTCACGGGGCATCTCGTCGTAATTGATCCAGAACGTGTTCATATACCAGTCCATCCTGAATCCGCTCTTGGGATCATAGAAGTACTCACCCGCCCAGATCATCTGCCAGTCTTCAATCGGATCATTGCCATTCTGCAGGCGCGGGTCGGTATTCGCAATCGCTCTCCGGTTTACGCGCTGGCGGGTCAGCTCTCCATTTGAATCGAAGGTCTCCTCATACCAGCTGCTGCCCGTCTTTATCCCGATGATGCGGCGCTGCTTGGCATACCAGTAAGATTTTGAGTGTGGCGTCAACTCAAGTATGTAGGCAGGTTCGCAGACACCGTCCAGGCCGACGTTGACTTTTTCACCCTTGGTCTCCGTCGTAAATCCCATCGTTCCTTCAGGTTGCCCGCCGTACAGCGTGTACCCGACTACCTCGTAATCGATGTCGGGAAAGGGCTTGACCTGTGGAAAGTCTTCCCAGCGCACGATAGTGCCGGGAATGATGTCCTGGCGCGCCGCCTGCGGCAGACGGCGAACGCGTCGCGCTGCGGGTAGATAGAGGAACTCGTCGTTAAAATCTTCACCGTAGTAGATCGTCGTGGACATGCCGAGCCCGCGGAAGTCGTTGGGCGCCACGAATGTAAACATATACTGGGCCCGCACCTTGTCGACCAGGCTTTTCGGGATCCCTTCCTGGTTCAACCGGTAAGCGACCATCCATTCGAACAGGCGCTTGTCACGTATGGTGCCGTTCGGGGATATGAGGTCAATGGACCATTCCGTGATGTAATTATCTCCGAATTCATTGAAGTAAAGCGCCGTGTAGGAGCGGTCATGAATTTCGGGCCCATCCTGCTTGACGCGTTCTTCTACCGATATTTCCCACGGATAGGGCAGGCCCGCTTGCGTCCAGCGGTCATAAATGTTGGGCCCAATCTCCGCATATGAAGAGTTATGCCAGGGCTGTGGTTTCCAATTCACCGTCTCGTCACCCCATTTACAGACGTATGTGCCGGGCTCCGTGCCCGGGCTGACTGAGTATTCCTTGCCCAGAATCATTTCTGCGGCGAGTGACCCCGGGAACAGGTAAAACGACAGGAGCAACAGAATGGTTGAGAATATGGGGAACACGCGGTTCATAGATTTCATGAGATACCCTCCAAATTTAAACAACTGAATTTATAAAAATTCATCGTGAAAACCGGGCTCGTACACAGACTGCCCCGGCATTCAAGCCAGGCTCATCGCATTTTTTTACTTGTTTCGGCGTGTCGGTGAGCTTATTCATCGAATCGTTTATATTTTCGTATATAGTAACGTTTCTAATTTCTGCAATGCAAGCATTTTCGACCGGGATATCGCATATAACAGTTAATTTTTCCCGATGGCTGTCTGGAAGTTATCCCGGACAAGCGATAAATAATCAGATTTACGATAATCGTTTCTCCCCGGTACACGCTTATCCCGGCCCGGTGCTGGATTCGCGTACCATCAGTTCAACGGGATGGGGTTCCAGCAGTTCCGGCGTTTGTTTGCCCCGTGTCATGGCGATCAACAGCTTTGCTGCGCTCATACCCATCTCATAGGCAGGTTGGCGCACTGTGGTAAGCCGCGGGGTCAGCAACTGCGCAGTAGGAATATCGTCAAAACCGACGATACTGACATCCCCCGGTACGTGTATCGTATTCGACCGGCAATACTCCAGGGCGCCTATAGCCATCAGATCATTGGCGCATATCAGTGCGGTAGGGCGTTCAGGCTCAGGCGCGTTGAGAAGTATTCCGGCAAGTTTATAACCGGTGTCCATCTGGTAATCGCCTGTCTGTATGTTCATCTCGTCGGGATCTATGCCGCCCATTGCCAGGCCTTCCCGGTAACCGGATAAACGCTGTTCCGATGTCCAGTGGGTGACAGGGCCGGCAATACAGGCAAATCGCTTATGTCCGAGTTCAACAAGATGGGCAGCTATCTCCCTGGCGCCGCGTCGACCGTCGGCAACAACGGCTGGAAGTTCCAGGCCCGGAAAACGCTCGTCAACCAGGACGACCGGTCCTAGTGACTGCAGTTCCAGGAGAGACCGGGGGGATTCCTGGAAGCCGCTTTCATAAATGACGCCGTCCACCCGTTTACTGCGCAGCAACCTGGCATTGCCGAATTCCGCTTCTTCGGTGTTTTCCGCGCTGCACAGCACCACGAGCGTATCGTGCATCGCTGCCGCCTTTACCACACCGCGGGCGAGCTGGCTGAAGAACTGGTTCACCAGGTCGGGGACAACAAGACCGATGGTTGATGCCGACTGCCGTTTCAGGTTGCGCGCCGATTCGTTGGGAATGTAATCCAGGGCCCGGATCGCGTTCAGAACGCGCGTCTTGCGCGCTTCGCTTACCTGCCCCCTGTTGTTCAGGACGTAGCTGACTGTGCTGACCGAGACCTGGGCCTGCTCAGCCACGTCCTTCATCGTGGGGCGAGCTTGCTGATTCATGCGAAGACCCTATCCCCCTGCGGCCCAGGATACGATGGATGACCAGAGTTTGGCGTAATGGGGCCAGTTCACAAACTCGGGCGGGGCCCAGTGCGGGGCCACGTCGGAAGCAAAAGCCACGCTGCGGCCACTACCGAATTCTCCTGCCACAAGCAGCGGGTCGTCGCCGGATGCCGCAATCACCGTGGTTCCGGGTTTGGCTTTAAGTTGATTGTAGCCGAGCAATATCGGCCAGTCGGCAGGCGTACCGCCAAGCGCCGGGTGATCCGGGTTGGGAAATGTCGCTACCAGGCCCTCAGGGACCTCGACCCTGTCATCGCGGTCCAGCATCGTGACCGGCAGCACCGAAGCCAGCGGGCTGGCCTGGTAACGCGCCCGGCCGTCGATGCCGGAGAATGACATGTAGCCCCCGGCCATCAGCAGACCGCCCCCGCCCTCGACATAGTCCGCCAGCAGGACCAGGCGGTTTGTCGTGCGTTCCGAGCGCTGGAAGGTTTCATCGCATAGCAAAAAGGAGTTGGACCCGATATCGCTGAGAATGACGACATCAAAGGTGTCGAGTTCTTCCCTGGTTACGGGGAAACGGCTGGATACTTCGTGCGCCCGGATATACGTAACCTTGTAGCCGGCAGCTTCCAGAGCAGCGAGGAAAACCCCGGCGCCTTCCTCGTATTCAGTCGTATGAAACTGGTCGAACCCCTTCAGGTGCACCGTGTGCTTAATCCAGGACTCACCTACTACCAATACACTGAGAGGAGAATTCGTATCTGAATTCATATCGACTATCCCTCCATTTGCTTGCCTGAAGCAGCCGTTCTACCGGCGTCAAGCAGGGTTGATTGTGTCAAAGCAACCGGTCGGTCACGGATTCGGGCAGGACCCGGGCTTCCGGCACCTGTGGGAGTGCGATCTCCCGCATGTCCCAACCGACCATTTTTTCCGCGATCAATTCATAAACCTTTCTGCCCGAGGCGACGCGGTATTTAAAATAGCTTTCGGCATAAGGATGGCCTGTGTAAAAATACTTTTCAAATACCAGTTCGTCGACCAGGTCCACCAGTTCCGGATCAGTCACCTGTGTCATGGTCCCGTGGATGCGCACGCCGTGAACCGTCGCGTACTCGTCACCGGAATCGACAAGGCCGGTCAAAGGCCTTCCTGCCTGAACGTTGTCCGCATGGCGCCCGGCGGCATCGACCGGCAGCAGAATCCGTTTGTCGTGTACGACATAGTATAACGGGGACATATAGATTGACCCGTCTTCGTTTGTAGTTGCGAGCCGGATGGTTTTCTGGCGGGACAGGTAGGCCCAGCGTTTATTGCCGCGCAGGGGCAGGAAGGTGCTGGGAGTTATTTCTTGACTCATGTTATTTTCCTCCGTTACGCAGGGATTTGAGTTCTTCGCTGAACTCGGGCGCTTCAACCAGGCCGTAACGCGGTGACGGGCCGCTGGTCCAGAAAAACACGGTTTTTACACCGGTCGCTTCGAGGGTGTATTTGTATCCACCCGGCAGGTAGATGTGCTCGCCGGCCCCGGCTTCCAGGTAGACGACACGACCCTCGGCGTCTTCGACCTTGAGACGGATTTTCCCTTCCAGGCAGTAGTGTGATTCATCGAAATTTGCCTGGTCCCAGTGATAATCATCGTGGTCAGGTTCCTGGTAACAATACCCATGGCGAAAGTGGCGCGCATCGTCGCGTTCCTGGGAGACGAAGATATTGGTTCCAATGCCTTTCGCAAACGGTAACCTGGGCATGGCATGGATTTCTTCCGGGTTGATGACGCGCGGGTATCTCATCGAGGAGTCGTCGTAGAGGCTGTAGCTGGTCATTATTGTTCCTCCGATAGCGGGTAAATAATCGTTTCTTGTCGTCCCCTGCAAAGCGCGGCGGCGTATTGAAAATCAAGCCGGATTATTGCTGCGAAGGGCAACTATATCCGTTTATACCCTAAACCAGGTTTATACACCCGTCAAGCAGATTTTTCCCGTTTATTCAAGGTTAAACCTGCAGTATAGCCGTTTATAATCGTTTAACTTCCGGCCAGGAAATTACCTGGAACATAACAGTGCCGCAGAAAGTCTGCCTGGTAACGGGAGTTGCCTTTTTTTGAAGTTCACTGCAAGTTGACCTTGATAATTAGAAACGTTACTATTATCTGAAGTAAACATGTTGATCTGCCGACTGATTAGTATCAGCGCACGAGACATGCCAAAACGATAATCAGCATACATTGCAAGAGGATAGAAATGGCCTTTCATCACAATATCATTATCGACGTTGACAACTACAAGCATTGCCATTACTCGCTCTATCCGCCCGGTACCGAATATGTTTCCAGTTATATAGAATCCCGGGGGGGTGTACTACCGTCAACGATGTTTGTCGGGCTGCAGGCATATATCCGGGAATACCTCATGCGTCCCATCACCCTGGAAGATATCGACGAAGCGGAGTTTGTCGAACGGGAACAGGGCATGCACTTCAATCGTGATAACTGGCTGGGAATACTGAACGACCACGGTGGATTCCTGCCGGTTGAGATGGAGGCAGTACCGGAAGGAACGGTGTTGCCGCCGAAAAATGTGTTGGTGCAGTTGATCAATACCGATCCCAAATATTTCTGGGCAACGAGTTTTTTTGAAACCTCGCTGTTGCGCGCCGTCTGGTATCCCACAACTATCGGGAGTATCAGCTGGCTCAGTAAACAGGTAATCAAGGATTCGCTTGAGCATACCTCCGACAACCCGGGAGTACTGCGTCACATGCTGCACGATTACGGCGCCCGCGGTGTGAGTTCACAGCAATCTGCCGCCCTGGGCGGTCTGGCCCACCTTGTCAATTTTGCCCAGAGCGATACCTTGCCCGGTATCATCGCTGCGAAACGCTATTACAACGCCGGTCATGTATCCAATTCGGGCCCGAATTCCGAACATGCGGGCTTTTGTGCCTGGGGCAGGGAGAATGAAACCGCTGCGCTCAGTAATATGCTGGACATGTATGCGGATAACGGCGTCGCCCTGCTGCTCACCGATACCTATGACCATGAGAACTGTGTAAAGAACATTGTCGGCAAGGAATTGAAGGAAAAAATTCAGAATTTCCCAGGCCTGGTCGGCATAAGGCCCGATTCAGGTGATGTGGTCCAGGTAACTTCCGACACAACGGAATGGCTGATGGATGCATTCGGCTATGAAGTCAACTCCAAGGGTTACAAGGTGCTGCCTCCTTACCTCCGGGTGGTACAGGGTGATGGTGTGAATTTCCCCGTTTTGCCGAAGATATTTATCGAACTGGAACGGCGCGGGTTTTCAGCGGAAAATGCGATATACGGTATGGGGGGCGGCCTGCTGCAGCATTTTCATCGCGACACCATGAATTTCGGACAGAAGGCCAGTGCGGTCTGTGTAAACGGAGAATGGCGGGACATATACAAATCTCCGACCGGTTCCGACTTCAAGGTATCAAAAAAAGGACGGCTTGCACTGAAATACGAAAACGGCACCTATACAACGGTTCCGCGTGATTCCATTCCTCCTGAAGAAAACGTACTGGTTCCGGTCTTCCGGAATGGAAAACTGTTGAAGAAATGGGATTTCACCGAACTGATAGAGCGCAGCGAGCGGGAATACCCCGAGTCCTATTACCTTGATATTGTCAGGCCGCTTCGGGAAGCCCGGAACGGTTCTGCGGGCTGAAGCCGGCGCCCGGTTTAAAATGTCTTGCCTGCATGTCTTTGACATGGACGGAACCTTGCTCAAAGGTTCCGCCTGCCTCGAGATATCGCGTACGGTCGGCGTACTGGGCGAGACGCTTGCAATCGAAGACATCTGGAGCAGGGGAGAGATCAGCGATAATGAGTTCTGGGTCAGGTGTCTGCCATTGTGGAAAGACCTGACGGACGAACAGATCGACCAGGCCTTCACGACGAGTCCATGGCTCAAAGGGGTACAGTCCGTATTCGACGATATCAACTCCCGGGAAGAAAAAAGTGTCGTTATTTCGCAATCCCCGTTATTTTTTGTGGAACGATTGCTTGCCTGGGGAGCAGACTTCGCATACGGCGCCCTGGTCACGCCGGGAAACTCCGCCGGCGCCGAACAATTGTTGACCAGCCGGGATAAATTGAATATCACGGACAAGCTGCTTTCCGACCTGGGCCTGAGTTACGATAATTGTATTGCCTACGGCGACTCAATGTCCGATCTTGAGTTGTTCAAGTCGCTTCCCAAGACAGTCGCGGTAAACGCGCGAGAACCGATCCGGGAACTTGCACGCGTATGCTACGAGGGGACGAGCATGTGGAACGGGTATTCTGCCGGACGTAAATTACTTGAAACCCGCGCCGATGGATAGACAGCCGGCCGGGAAGCAAATGAATGTGAATGAAGCAGCCATGAATAAAAGCCTCAATACTCACCAGGTATCCGCAAGCGGGCAGAAAGCCGCAGGTAATGCGGACAGGTATCGCAAGACCCTGGAACTTTTCAGCGCGGCCTGGAGCAGGGGAGATGTGGACACTCTTCTCAGCCTGATGGCTGACGAGCCTGTTTACAAGGGATCTACCGGCGCCATGCCCGGAACGCTTTATAGAGGACGCGAGGAGGTAAGAACTGTGTTGGAGAAGATGGCAGGGGGAAATGCCGGTACCGATGCACCGCCAGCGCCGGCGCCCCCACCGGAAATGTATTTCTTTGCCAACCGCGCGCTGGTTTACTGGAACCTTATGCTGCCCGGCGCCGACGGCTCACCCCAACCCGTTGACGGCGTGGATATCATAGAATTTACCGACGATGGGCGTATCGCGGTTAAAGACGCCTACAGAAAGTCATTTTCCTGACGCGGCAGCGATAACCATCATTATCCGTCAGGCCGCGTGTTCCTGCATCCAGCGGCGCTTCGCTTCATTTACCTCGTTTGTGTGAAACCGGGCAGTGTTGTTCGTCGGTTCCAGGGCTTCCTCATAGAAAAATTCAGGTAACTCGTCATCTGTTTCGGTAAAACCGGCAGCCTTGTTGAACTCGTCTTCGTATTTCAGGGTCTGGCAACCCAGTTCGTGGAAGAAAGAGGAATCCAGTTCCGTGCCGACGGCGGCATTGATATGATCCACCATCATGTCAAGCTGGGCGTTGGTTACGGTTCCTCCGAACAGGCACAGGCCCAGAGAATCGGCAGCCGCGCATTCGACCTGCAGTTCCATGCTGACCCCCATCAGTTCATCGAGATCCTTGCCTGCACACGCATAAGAAGGTGAGTTGCCTGTGGTGTGGTCCGCGCCCTGGGCCGTCACCATCATCGACAGCCCCGTTACCTCCACTACACGCGGGTCATAAGCGCTGATGCCCTGTTTCTTGATAACCGGTGTACGTTGAACCTTGTAATGTTCGCCTACCCGTGCGGTACCCTGCGCCCAGAGCCTGCCCTGCTCGCTGCCGTCCGCTATTTCATTCAGGACTGATGTCAGGAACTTCACGTCGCCGAATTCCGCCAAACCGGCATCCAGCAGGACACCCATCATTGCGCCCGTCTCAATGGTGTCTACCCCGAGCGCGTTGGCGAGGTAATTCAGGCGGGCAAGGTCATCCGGGTCCTTGATGCCGCAGTTCGTCCCCATTAACCCCAGCGTTTCATATTCCACCGGCGAGACAATCTCGTTACCTTCTGCATCGGCATAGACGTTGCTGCATTCGATCATGCAACCGGGCATGCAGGCATGGGCCGTCTGCCCACCCCGTGACATGTTCTGTTCGCGGATGAATGTGCCGCCCATTTTAAGGGTTTCCTTGTCGGTATCCACCAGGCGTCCGGAAGTGAAATTGTTGACCGGTAAACCGCCTATGTGGTTGGTCAGGTCCGTTACCATCGCGGTGCCGTAGTCCTTGAAAGCCTTGACCAGGTCGTCCTCGTTCAACATGGCTCCGTATTCCCTGATACCCCGGATCACCTTTTTCCGGTCCTGGAATGTCGGTATCTTGTGGCGTTCGCAGACGATGGCCTTGACTTTTTTTGAGCCCATGACTGCGCCGACCCCGCCACGCGCCGCGATGCGTGTTGGACGCCGGTCCGTGTCACTCATCCCTATGCCGGCAATCAGGCCGCCGTACTCGCCCACGGGACCGCAAATCGCGAGGCTTACCTTGTTCCCGTACTTTTCATGGAGCAATCCGGCACAGGCAAAGTTATCCTTGCCCAGGTAGGGTTGTGCGTCCTCGAATTGCACCGACCCGTCCTTGCGCAGGACTATCACTGTCCAGTCGCTTGCCGCCTGGTTGAGGGTGAAACCGGTTATCTCCAGTTGCCCCAGCGCCAGGCCGAATGAACCGCCGGCGTTGGATTCCTTGATGCCACCGGTGAGCGGGCTTTTACACCCGACGCTGATCCTGTTCGCGTTCGACCAGTTACTGCCTGCGAACGGGCCCACGGAAAATATCAGGGGATTATCGGGAGATAGCGGGTCTACATGTCCGACGTCCATATCCACCAGTGTCTTCGCAATGAAATAACGTCCTGCCCGGGCGATATCTTCTCCGGTAAAGGTCTCTTCACGTACGGCTTTTTCGGCCAGGTCGATGTGCAAATATCTGCGCATTATCAGGTCTCCGTTTCAGAAATGGTTGGTAGCGATGATAATAAGTCCGGCTCACGCTGTAAAGTTGTTGTATCAAGGGCTTTATCAAATTACTCCGTTCTTCCGGGAGTCGCCGGGGCCTGAAAAACACCTGGAAAGAGTACCAGGGAACCTCTGACTTAATCATAGACGTTCCGCTTTTTTGGACATTTTAGCGGGTATTTCGGAAACACGCAAATAAATAAAAAGCGTGATTAATCATTATTATCAAACACTTATGACACTGGTCAGGCGACTCTTCACCAGATCTAACTTCGCCTTGTGTGCAAGTGGTCGTTGGTATGCTCTGTTCTGAATGGGTTCCATCACCTTGCTAATAGCGATATACGCCATACTCAATCCGGATTCGCTCTCTGACTGCTTCATCTCCACGAAGTCATACGGGAAATCAGTACAAAATTTGTGGAACCCAGAGAACTGACCGACCTCCTGTGTAAAGCGAAATCCATCTGGCGT
>MKWU01001246.1_pt1 | contig 45467 bp, 32 predicted proteins | sample 809101 | NCBI WGS metagenome assembly MKWU01 (sample SAMN05860141, study PRJNA318959) | sponge metagenome | host: Aplysina aerophoba | place: Slovenia: Piran, Adriatic Sea, Gulf of Piran | collected 2013-05-07 | reverse complement strand
GTCGTTGCCGTGGGCGTCGACGTGGGTGTGGACGTGCTGGCCGTCGTTGCCGTCGGAGTAGGTGTCGGAGTGTCCGTGGGCGTCGGCGTCGGTGTGTTCGTCGGAGTGGCGGTCGGCGTGGCCGTGGGCGTCGGCGTCGGTGTGTTTGTCGGAGTGGCCGTAGGTGTGTCCGTGGGCGTCGGCGTCGGAGTGTTGGTCGGAGTGGCGGTCGGGGTGGCCGTGGGCGTCGGCGTCGGTGTGTTTGTGGGAGTGGCCGTAGGTGTGTCCGTGGGCGTGGGCGTCGGAGTGTTGGTCGGAGTGGCGGTCGGCGTGTCCGTGGGCGTCGGCGTCGGTGTGTTTGTCGGAGTGGCCGTAGGTGTGTCCGTGGGCGTAGGCGTCGGTGTGTTTGTCGGAGTGTTGGTTGGAGTGGCAGTCGGAGTGTCCGTGGGCGTAGGCGTGGGAGTGTTGGTTGGAGTGGCAGTCGGATCTTCGGGCCGCGGGGCCGTGGCTGAGACTACGTTGGAGTCAGAGCTTTCGTCGGTGGCAGAGTAGGCTTGCGTCCAGAAATCGTACTCGATGGCACTGCGCAATCCGGTCGTGAATGTGTACGACTTGGTGCTGGCGCTCAACCTTTCCGAACTTCGGACAATGGCCTCATCCATATCGTTGCGGCATCGAGGTTCCACATCGTCGTCTTCGTAGCACCTCCAGGACACCTGATATCCGGTGACGGTGATGCCCCGGTCCGGCGAACCCTCGTCCCATGTGACCGTGAGCTGACCCTGGCTGGTCGTGGCGGTTCTCATGATGGGCGGATTCGGTTGGTCGCTATTCCATGCAACCACCACCCGGTTGTAAGCGAGGTCCGTTTCGTCGTTGTAGTTGGACCATGGGCCCTTGGTGTTTCCAATCGTGCCCCTGATACGCCACTGGTATTGGTCTCCGGTGGTCAGCCCGGTCAAGACGTACGGCTGAGCAGTGCCGACGTCTATAGATTGGCCCCAACTGCTCCATTCGCCCCACCGGTTGTTTGTATCGTCGTAGGTGCGTGAGCGGTGCTGGACTTCGTATCCCGTGGGATTAGCTCCAACAGGAGCGGGCCACCAGTGCAGGTACAAGCCGCGGTGGATCAGGTGCGTCTCGGCCGGCGCAGGCTGCCCAATAGACTGTGCATCTAGGAATTGGAGGCTGCCCACAATGGCGACCAGAACGATCGCCAGGATAAGCAGAAATCTCGACAAGGCGGAAAGGTGGGAAAGTAACTTAGATACTCTCAAGATTCGGGGGGGGGGGGGAGAGAGTTGAAAACGTGGTTGAGAGGTCGGTTCGCCAAAGCAGGACGTTAAACGGTTATCGAGATTGTTCCGCCGGGAACGTCATGACGAATTCGGCGTATTCGCCATGAACGGTGTTGACGATCAGGTCACCTCCCACTCGTCGGGCGACATCGCTCGCAAGGGGCAATCCAAGGCCCGCGCCCAAGCTACCTTCGCGGGTCGAGAAGAAGGGGTCGAAAATGCGATCTATAGTGTCGGCGGGAATACCGGGACCGTTGTCGCGGATAATGACCTCGATGTCGTCGCCGTTCCGTCTGCTGGATATTTGAAGGGTCGGTTCATACTCACCATCGAGGCCGTCTCTCTTGATTCGCATTGCGAAAAAGGCATTCGCCACGATGTTTCTGATCGCCTCTGCAAAGTCGTGGGTCGGCAGCATGACATCACCCAGCGATTCATCCAAGTCGTAAGTCACTTCCGGATGCAACGCGTCTTGAACCGTCTCGAGCGTCACCCGTTCGGCTTCGGCAGCCTCTCTTAAGGTGCGGTTGACATTGGTAGGTACTGGTTCACCACCAACGGCGCTGAGGTTCTGCATCCGTTCGACGATTGCCAGAACGCGTGCGCCATGCTCTTGCACCCGGCTCAGACTGTCGGTCAATTCGTCTTTGACCTCATCCATGGCTTCAGCATCTTCAGGCGACACGACGTTGCGGTACTGATCCAAAATCTCGACGAGTTCGTCGAAAAGCTCCATCGAACCCTCGGAAAAATTCTTGACGAAGTTGAGCGGGTTGCTGATCTCATGGGCGATGCCAGAGACCAACTCGCCCAATGAAGCTAGTTTCTCGTTCGCAACGAGCCGGGCCTGCATCCGGGTCAACTCTTCGTTGGCATGGCGTAACTCGGCATAGAGCTGCTCCACGAGGTTGAGCCTTTGCACCTCCAACGCGTGTTTTCGGAAGACCTCAAGCGCACCAGCCAGTTCTCCGACCTCGTCGTTTCCAACTTCCGGTATCGGCGCTTCTAGGTCGCCGCGCGCCATCAGGCGCATACGGTCGGAAAGGTGTGAGAGACGCCGGATCAATCCGTTGCCGACCCAAAGCCACGAAGCAAGGGTCGCGGCGAAAACGCTTGTGACACTTATGACTGCAAGGAGAACGCGTCCAAAATCGAAAGTCTCGCCGGCCGATTCCAACACCGCGTTCGACTGACGGCTCGCGCCGCTGACCAACTGCGTCACCGACTTATCCAACTCTCCGCTCGTAGCGGCGAAATTATCGGAAAGAACCGACCTTCGGATTTGCAGAAGCAGCTGGCCGGCGCGCACGGCGAAAACACCATCGTCCCCATCAGCCAAGTCGGCAAGCGCCGGGTCGCCTTCGACTGATGAAGCCGCGGCAAATTCATCCCACAGCGATTCGAGTTGCGCCAGGTCCGAAGCTGTGAGTGCTTGATTGAGGATGGTCGCCGCCGGTTCGTCCGAACCGGCGATCTCCGAAAGCTGGTCCAACTCGATATGCAATCGCTCAGCCGATTCGTGGACTTGCGAGCGCGTGTCGCGATTGAGTTGTATTTCGTCGATGATGCCGGCTAGATCGTGAGTAACATCAAAGACATGGTCCGCCTCCGATGACAGATCCGGAACGCCTTTGACGATTTCCAAGGAAGTTGTGACGCGGCTGAGGATTCCATCGACGGTCACGGTCGGCGAGCCATCCAACTCCGCATCAAGATCGGAGAGAATTTCGAGGCCCAGTGATCGCAGCTTTGTCGTCTCGAGTTGTGTGGTCCAAGCGGCTTCCAGCACCGGAATCGTTCTTGATTGGAGAACGAAGGTCTGATCGCCGCTGCGTTCAAAGTAGAAGACGCCGACGGCACTTGAACCGAGCGTTAACAGTACGGCGAAGCCCAGCGCGACGTATAAACGCGTGCCGATTCGGCGCCATCGATCAGCAAGGAAGCGCATGAGGAGAAGGGTGCTGGTTTATCCGACTTTGGATTGATCTTGCAATCCGACGTCGTTGTGCGGTTTTCCGTTGTTCACGCCGCTTTCGAAACGGATTTTTCTGTCGACGCGGGAGGGGGAAGACTGGTGTTCTGCCCCACGTCATATCTGGGCATTGGTACCTATGTCGAACATGGCTATCGTGTCTCCTAATCAGCACCGGTCTGCTTCATCGGTCTGGATGGCTCTCCAGTCGAGGTCGGCCCGTGCCTCCCTTTGGAGCGGGAACGCTCAGACCAAGCAAAAATTGTACCCATCTATCTGTCGCCTCTACGTGGTTTTCAACGCTTGTGTTGTGGAAATTCGTATATAATTCCGTGAATACCACCCAGTGCGTCCGGGCCGGAAACGGCTCGGTTACCCCTTACCCAGGAGGTGAGATTCGGTGAATGCAGACCAGCGGGACCGGGAGATGGAGGCGCTGCGGGAGCGCCTGTCGCGCCTCAGCGAGGCGAGCCTCCGAATCAACGAGAGCCTCGACTTCGACCAGGTGCTCCAGGGCGTCCTCGACTCCGCCCGTTCCCTGACCTCGGCCCGCTACGGCGTGATGACGCTGCTGGACGACGGGGGACCGGTGCAGGACTTCCTCTCGTCCGGGCTGAGCGCACAGGAAGCCGAGCGGCTCTGGCTCATGCCCGAGGGGCTGCGCATCTTCCAGGCTTTGACCAACATCTCCGAGCCCATGAGGGTGCCCGACCTGGCGGAGCACGTCCGTGCCCTGGGCTTCACGGAGTTCGCCATCCCCCTGCCGGTGGGGGTCTTTCGCTTCATGGCTTCGCCCATGTTCCACCGGGACGTCCGGGTGGGCCACGTCTTCGTGGGCGACCGGGAGGACGGCGGTGAGTTCACGATGGAAGACGAGGAGACCCTGGTGATGTTCGCCTCCCAGGCGGCGCTGGTCATCGCCAACGCCCGGCGGTACCGGGAGGAGCAGCGTGCCAGGGCGGGCCTGGAGACCCTCATCGACACGACGCCGGTGGGGGTCGTCGTCCTGGACACGGCGACGGGGACCGCGGCGTCTTTCAACCCGGAGGCCCGCAGGATCGTCGACGCCCTGCGCAGCCCCGGCCAGACGCCGGAGGACCTGCTGGGCTTGATGACCGTCCGCCGGGGCGACGGGAGCGAGGTCTCCCTGCAGGAGTTCCCCCTAGCCCGGGTCCTGGGCTCCAGCGAGACGGTGCGGGCCGAGGAGATCGTCATGGGCGTCGCTGACGGGCGTAGCGTGACCGTGCTGCTCAACGCCACGCCCATCCGCTCCGACGACGGGGAGGTGGATTCGGTGGTGGTCACTATGCAGGACATGGCGGCGGTGGAGGAGCAGGAACGGCTGCGGGCCGAGTTCCTGGCCATGGTGAGCCACGAGCTGCGGATGCCCCTGACCTCCGTGATGGGCGCGGGGACCACCCTGCTGAACGCGGCGGCGGACCTGGACCCGGCCGAGATGCGGCAGTTCCACCGCATCATCGTCGACCGGGCCGAGCATATGCGCTACCTCATCGGCGACCTGCTGGACGTCGCCCGCATCGAGACGGGTGCGCTGCCCGTGGACCCGGAGCCGTCGGACCTGCACCCGCTGGTGGAGGAGGCCGGGGGCCGGTTCCGCAGCGCGGACGCGAGGAACCCCCTGGAGATGGAGTTGGCGGAGGGCCTTCCCCTGGTGATGGCCGACCGGCGGCGCATCGTCCAGGTCTTGGGCAACCTGTTCTCAAACGCGGCCGGGTACTCGCCCGAGGGATCGCCCTTCACGCTGCCGGCGGTGAAGCAGCCCGCGACCCCGGCTCCCGGTCCCGCCTCTACCGGCTCGCGACGCACGCCCCGGGTACGGGTCCTGGCCGTGGACGACAACCCCCAGGACCTGCGGTACGTCCGCGACGTGCTCGCCAGGGCGGGCTACGTGCCCGTCGCCACCGGCGACCCTGCCGACGTGCCCCGCCTCCTATCGGAGGAGAAGCCCCACCTGGCGCTGCTGGACCTGGTGCTGCCGGGGTCTGACGGCATCGCGCTGATGAACGACATCCGAAAGACGGCGGACGTGCCGGTCATCTTCCTGTCGATGTACGGCCAAGACGAGACCGTCGCCAGGGCTCTCGACATGGGGGCGGCGGACTACGTGGTCAAGCCCTTCTCGCCGACGGAGCTGGCGGCGAGAATCAGGGCGGCGCTCAGGAAACGGCTGGAACCCTTCCAGGGCGAGCCGTCGGGACCCTACGGCGCCGGGGGACTGGGCATCGACTACGCCCTGCGCCGGGTGACGTTGGACGGGGAGCCGGTGGAGCTAACGGCCACGGAGTACGCGGTGCTCTACGAGCTTACCGTCCACGCCCCCCGCACGCTGACCCACGCCGTGCTGCTACAGCGAATCTGGGGTCCGGAGAAAGTCGGCGAGCCCTGGCTGGTGCGGGATATGGTGAGGAGGCTCCGCCGCAAGCTGGGGGACAATGCGGACAACCCCAGGCACATCATCACCGAACCCCGCGTCGGCTACCGGATGGCGGAGGGGGAGGCGAGCGGGGAGGGAAAGGAACCGTAGGCAGAAAGAGCACCCCAATTTGCCTTCCTAGGCCCCTCCGCATCGCACTACAGGAATCTAGAAACCTCGGTTTGTCGATAAGCTACCAAGCCACATCCAAAGGTCACTGGCATCTAGTGTCGAACAGGTGTCATAGTGGCCGGATCATTCTTGCGGCAGATTGCCGGTTTCGACGCAGTACTCCAAGGTGTTGATGATGGCACGGACATGTTCAATGCAGATCGGCGGAACCACCAAGGGGTCATGCCGTCGCTTGCTATTTGGTACGCGGACTGTCAAGTGGCTCTGCTCTGTTCGTGCCAGGACGATGCACTCGTGTGTGGTGGGAAATACCCACCAACCAGCATCTGCGAGCCGTTGCTGATCCGTACTCTTGGAGAGAATAGTGTGCAATTTTGTCGCATGTTGTACTTCGCTCAAACCACGATGTTTAGAACTGCCACTCGCCCTTGAGAGGAACCACAGCCGTTCATCGCCGTGGTATGGCTGTAGGCACTCCATCAGCTGTTTCAGAGGTTCCAGGGTGTCTCCACCGGAGCCGAAGGCATATTTGGCCCTTTTTCTGAACCCTTTCTCACTGGAAGCGATGATGAATTCCAATTTCCTAATCGCATCTTCCGGTAGGTCGGGGCTCAATTTCAGTGCGGCCTGCGTGGCCCCGCAATCTAGTGCGGCCCGCAGGTCTTCAAGAATCTTCACGTATGCATGTCGTATATCGTCACTCACTTGTCCCTTATCAGTCACTTGGGTTGGCGGCAGGGTTGGGACGGGGCCGTTAGCATCTTCCTTGATCCCTTTATCGACCATCATCCTCACTGTCTCATAGTGAAAGTCTCTGAACTTGTCACGTGGGATGTCTACACCCTTGGCAGCTTCGTCGATACGAACATATGCCTCAGCCAAGGCACGAGTGTCCTCTATCTCTCCAGGCCATTTGTCGCTGCCGGACATATTTACGGGACCTCCTCGAAAACCATATCGACCTCTTGGTCGGAACGCTGCCTCCGCCACACTTGCCCCGCCTGTCTGGCCTAGTCGTCTCACCCGTCGCGTCGCATCTCCCCGTCTTCCACTAGGATTCTCGTCGAGTATGATTTCCTCAGGTTGGGTCCGTCCCGCTCCAAGGCCCAGAGGTCGCTCATGCGCACGACGTGCTCCTCCTTACCGACGACACCGACGACGCGCCCACCGATTCCCTCGGGTTCACTTTCGTCCTTGCTTTTGTCCGTGAACCCGAATCCAAGGTCGTCCCCGTTGGCGAATTGGTGGGTTTCCAAGAACTCGACGCGGTAGCTGGTCCCGTCCCAACCGAAAGGGTACCCGTTCACATACTCAAGATCGTGGCCCATGTGACGGACCGTATTCATTTCCCCAAGGGGTTGACCATTAACGAAAACCTGGGCCGATTGGGTCGACCTCTTTACCACGAATCTGATAGCGTGCTCCATTGACGACAGGACAAACCTTTGCCTTATGCCAAGGGGCTCCGCATCCCACAGACCGTCGCTCCGCTGGCGTACGCTGCCCAACCACAAGGGATTCGAACCGTAAACCAGACAAATATGTGCTAACCATCTCGCAGGTCAACGTAGGCAAAACCATTCAGTCAACACGCGACGACGTCGGCATGAATCTTCTCAAGCCCTACGGTCTCAGATCGACCGGCTGTCGTCGCGGTTCCTACCGACGTGTAACTCTGTTCGACGGACGGGCCGTCCGACAGAGCTCGGGCGGTGGCTTAAGCATCGGTGCAGGATTCATCCACTTCAGAGCTGTGCAAAAACTGGCGCTCCCTTGTGCGATTCTGAGGCAGATCCTGTCGCGTCAACAACCGGCGTTCGGAGACAGTGCTCCGGGTTGGACAACCACACAGCGCCGGGCTGATCGAAGTCGTCCGCAAGACGACGCACAAACATGAGCTCGAAAAGACCGAGACGGCCGGTAGCCTCTGACCGGTACGAGACCGTTGGCCGGTTGGCCGACGGGGGCACTGCGGTCGGGATGGGTCAAAGGTATGTGTTTGAATCGCGGCAAAACGCTCGCTTAGAGATGGCCGCCCGGCAAATAGGTATGTCCATCTAGGAACCTGAGGGACATTGGACTGTTGGTTAGGGGCGCGAGGGGGCGTAGCTGTCGTCGGCAATGCCAGTTGGTTTCGCCACAATCTGCGTACAGCACTAGCCTTCCAGGACGACCTTCTTCCAGTCTGGCGGTTTACCACCCTCGTCTATCCGCCGCAAGATTGACGCGCGGCAAATGTCCTGGGCCACTGCCAAGCGCACGTGGATCTCTTGGTCGTACCCCTCTCCTGTGTGGACGGCCTTGGATCCGATATCGTAGGCATTCCGGACTGCCTCGAATATCTCGGTGCGCTCGTCTCCCTCGGTTCCCAGATACCAAGCAGCACGGAGGGCTAAACGGAAACTTAGCTCCCCGCGGTTGCCGTCATCAAGAAACAGGGACTCAAGGGCGATTCGCAGGTCAATTGCCAGATCAACCCCGTTACTTGCTGCCTTGCTCCTCCTCCATCGCTGGATGGGTACTCGTAGCTTGTCGAAAATCCCCTCTTGCGAGAGTCCTTCGTTGATTTTGCGAACAAAGGGCGCGTCCTCTGCACCTAGCAAACGGTGCCACAATGGTTGAGGGCCACCGATGTTCTGGTCGAGCGCCAACTCATTGCGGTACCCCAGCAAGTACTGAACTTTGGAGTCGAACCAATGCCAGCTACAAACCTCTACAATCGGGTGATTGACGGTTAGGGCAAGCGCGCTGATAGCTATTTCCGTTGAGAACTGGTGTGGGCTGACAGGGATGTACGGCCCGCCAGCGCCCGGCTCGGCGTCTTCTGAACACCTGATGATCGGACCGCCTTCATGGTCGATGCACAACAATGTGGCGGATCGCCCGAATGTAAAAGAGTTGGCATCTGCGTGGTCAGCCTGCGTCAGCACGGCATCGGGGATGCCCAGCATCGATTCGCCCAGTCGATCTCCAAAGGCATGGTCCCACTCTATGAGGCGGGCGCCGGGCCATAATTCGACCCCCTCCTCTCTCGGAGACGGAATAACGCCATCGAGAACCACCACTTGGGTATACCTCGCAGTGTCCCCATTTGCTAGCCGGAGTAGGGCGTCGACAGTTTCAGCTACGCCCAACACGGCGGCACAACGGACAATCGACTTCGAAAACTGCCCAACACTCTGCCCCAAGTTGCTTTGGTAAACCCTAGGCGCGGGCAAGACGGCCATGAATCTGTGATTGTCAGGGCCTGTGTACGGGTCCAGCAATTGTCCGACTACTGCCACCAGCCGGTCAAAATGTTCTTCGGAAAACCGGTCAAGGTCTGGGTGAGGTCGTATGAAGTCAGACGGTACGGGCATCCTGCGCTGCCAAAGCACTTCCGACTTTATTCGCTCGAACTCCTTCCGGTAGCCGTCAACGTCCAGAAACATGGAATCCGGGGGGCTGAAAAAGGGGCGTTCGCGCGCGTAGAACTGCGCCAGTGGAAGTATTTCGTCCAACAGGGATATGAGCTTGTTTCTTATCGAAATTGATTTCATTTGAATCAAGTCGTTGATCCGGGACTTCCGCTCTCCGATGCCCGCGACTTGACTCTGTCTAGCTGTCGGCGCCAAAGTTACCTGTATAGGATACTGGTGCAGGCGCTAATCGCCTGATCAGAGATATCTGCCCACCCATGCCTCCGTGCCGCTTCGGCGACAAGGACGGACCACATGTTTTTGAAAGCCTCCGGGCCTTCATCCCAGGCAGCGATGCTGACGAGTTCATCGCGCCGAAGACCAGATGCAGGCATCAACGCTATCCTCCGGCCCGGTTCCCCGAATGCATTCTCCGACGCCTCCTTGGGCAATGCGAGCGAATCTGTATTCGGAGGTAGGCCCGGCAGCGGCACTGAGGCGAGTACACTCTATTCGTCATGGTCGTACAGGTGGAGGCTATCGCTCACCCGGTGGTAGGCTCCGCATTCGACCCCAAGTCACCCAGTCATGATCTCTTGAAGGCACATGAACTGGACGAAATTGCGAGAGACTCTAAGGAAGAGGTCGTCGCTCCGAATGATCTGCAGCCATTCTAGCTTGCGGTTGCGCACCTTCAAAAACGACATCACATTGCAAGCGATATCTCTATCGACGTGAGTCACGTCGGATTGTGGAAGGTCAATGGAAGCGTCCCTGAATTGCAGCACTGCTTGCCGCGTGTCCGGAATATTTTTTCCTCGCACGCTCGTGTGATCTGGTCCACACCATTGTGGCGGCGAAGCCGGTATCCGTAAGCGCCTCGGAGATATGCGCCATCGCCCACATACTCGGGCAACTTGAGGTTCAACGCCTTCAGGAATGCCAAGTCGTTGCGTCCCGTCACGATCCAAACAACTTCGGCAAGGGCGAAGGCGACGTTAAGAGGAGGCTGGTGGGAAGCGTCGCGTCGCTGTCGAGGGTCTTTGATGGTGACGGCAGCACGGAGGATTTTCTTGGTTGCCCGGCCCCTACTCGGCTGCACAAGGATCCCGTCGCCCGAAACTCCTCCGCAAGCTGCTGCCAGACGTGGCCTGCCGTGAGTCCCTCAAACGACCCAAACATCTGGGACCCCGTCCGGGGGTACCAGTTCGTTGATGCGCCACTTGGGTGGGTACCAGTACTCAATTTGCGATTCCGTGGGTCGATAGACCTGCTTGATTCGAGAGCGACTGCCAACCCCTTTGACTTCAGAGTACTTGGAGACCTCGCAGAAGAGGTTCTGGCAATCAATGGGTTGCAGCCTCCTGCCCTATAAGTCGCGGAGCCGGAGACCGAGGCGGTCGAACTTCTCCTCCTGTCGGTCCGTAACGACCCTGATGAGGTCCGCCTCAGTCAAACCACCGAGGTCGGATAAGCACTTGTGGATTCCGTCCAGGGCACCAGGACCAGGCATAAGGAACTCCATCTCTGAGAAGTCGGTAATCTCGCCGTAGTTCAGGTCGGTCACAAACTGGTACGCGAGGAAGTCGCCGATGGACGGATAGGCACGCAACAGTCCAAAGGCGTCTCGCATCGTGCGTGCATCCGCGATTCGCCACGGTAGCTCATCTGCTATCATCCGCTCGATTAGCTTGAGGCGATTACGGTGCTTTTGCGCGTACCCAAACGCGCGGCCCGCCGAGGGCATGATGTAGGGCGTAGAGTAAATGCTACGTCCCTCAGCTTGCGCTTGGGACAGAACTTTATCGTAGGCATCAAACAAATACGATGAACACATGATTTCACCAATGGAAGCCTCAAGAAGCTCCCAAGTCTCAATCTTGTTGAACATCTTGAACAGCAGAGTGCGGAAGAAGACCTCTTCACTGGATTGCAGTCCTTCGTAGATGACGTCGTGGATGAGATACTGGGCTTGCCCGATAACAAGCCCGGTATGCGTTAATGAACTTGTGGCGCGCCAGTACGGAGTCGTCCGGCCACGGACGTGGGCGGCCCACCATCCGACGAAAGAAAACATGCTACCGTTCCACCCCGAATCGCCAGTAGATGTCATCAACGATGGTCGGATTAGCTGGCGAAAGTCGCGACAGCCGAGGCGTTCGCCGGATCCAGTGTTGGGGGACGTCCGCTGGGCATCTCGCGCCGAACCCATGCCACGGGAGGGCTGTGGGGAGAAAGGGGTGATCGCCGCCAGCGCATGGTCGAAGGCGTCCTCAACAGATGAGTCATTATTTGGGTTAACGACACCCAGATGGGAGCGTACCCGGGTCGCGAGCTTACGGTACCTCACGGGCAATTGCTCAAGCAGTTCCGCGCCGTCACCCAGCGTGCCATTGCGACGTTCTACCAGGAAGAGTACGTCCGGCTCGATCTTCGCCCAGTGGAGTTTTTCCAGGCCGCCCGTCGCTTCCAGCGAGAGAACGAGCACTTCATGGGCTGAACCATAGCGTTCGCTGTCCAAGCCCATGTCGTAAACGGTCCTGCCCACAGTCCAGTACAGCCTTATAGTGTTCAAAGATGGTTCGGTCTATCGTTAAAATTAACCCACTTCCGAGGAATCGAATCAACCGGGTGTTCGTGATCAATCCTGGTTGTCAACCGGCCGCGAGACTGACCGCCCATGTATACCTGAATCTTTTGTCTGTATTGGATAACCGACATCCTCCTCTCGGTGTAGAACTGTTCAAGCTGGCAGGTTTTAGAAGACCTAGCGTCTCGTACGCGAACTACGGCTATCGCGAATATCCGTGTCGATCGAGGATCCTGAAACCAGAACGCCGAGATTTAGAAATCGCCTTGTGTGGCCGGAACGACTCTTTAAGTGACGTCCGGAAATCCGGAAGACGGCACTGATCGTGGGTCCATTCATCGGTTTCTCACAAAATCACCTCGCAGGTGAATTTTCGCAGTTTCACACCCTTATGCCCACCACAGTCCATTTCCGTAGACACAGAATTCTAGGAAGGTCACGCGAGTTGCTAGCCGCCTTTTTTGCATCGCTTGGTTCCCGAAAGCCTTCCGACCTGATAGCGGCGACCGCCCTGCTGGCCGCGGCGACCGTAGCCGCGCTCTCGGCGTGCACCGACGAGCCAGAAGCCGCGCCTGCGTTGCAACTCGCAGCGACTTCCACCCCATCGGTTGCCGGAACTCCCGCGCCGGAAACCATAACCAAACACATACCCGATCCTACGCCCGTCCCAACCGTCACTCACACGCCGACACCGACCCAAACCCCGATAATCTCACCAACTCCCTCGGCCGCGCCTACGTCGACCAGCACGCCCGTAGCGACACCGGAGCCGGAGCCAACCCACGCGCCGGCAGCCTCACCAACTCCCTCGCCCACGCATCCACCGGTGCTGATCGATCCGGAAGACATAACGGGGAACTACCGCATCGGAGAAGAAACCGTATGGCGAGAGGTCTTCCCCGGAATTTTCACGGAAGATGAACGGTCCTGCGTCCTGGATGCCTTCGGGCCTGATGTCGAGGTCGTTCTGGATCGTCGGCTCCAGCCGGATTTCCCAGTGCAACGGGATGTCCAGGCCTTGGGGTGCCTGGCACCGGAGACCTTGGCCAACATCTATCTCTCGATCTTCATCATGACGTATCGCCTGACCGACGACCATGTAGAGTGCCTTCGAGGGCTTTTCAGCGTGACAGATTTCCCGGTCATCGTCGCCTCGATGCTTCCGGACGGTTACGACGCCGATCACGCCGACGCCTTCGCCGACGGAATATTCGACTGCGTGCCCGAGGAGGTCCTCAACGAAAAGCTTGACAGTCCGACACCGACACCAGTTCCGAGCCCCGAGGCGTCACCGATGCCAACACGCGCTCCAACCGCGGCCGCCACGCCGAGCCAGCCCTCCACACCAGTACCCACCCAGACCACCTCGATCCCATCGTCGCCTCCGCCCTGCGACCTAGTCGTCCCCGACCATGCCAACAACCCAGACCTCATGCGCGACTGTTTCAACCTGCTCGCGATCAAGGACACGCTGAGAGGCACGGCCACCCTCAACTGGAGCGTCGACACTCCAATCACCAGTTGGGAAGGCGTATGGATCCAGGGCTCGCCGAGGCGGGTCACCGGATTGATCCTGACCTCCCAAAACCTCAACGGCTCGATACCAGCGGAACTCGGACATCTCGACGCTCTCGAGCATCTGCGGCTCAATGACAACCAGCTGACCGGCGAGCTACCAGCGCAGTTGGGTAGCCTCCGTAGACTGAGAACCTTGTTCCTCAACGACAATCAGCTAACGGGCGATGTGCCAACCGAGTTGGGCAACCTAGACTATCTTTGGCATTTCCAACTGGTCAACAACCAGTTGACCGGCTGCATCCCGCCCGTCCTGCGGAGCGTCTTCTCTAGCGACTATTACGATCTTCAGCTTGGTACCTGCGATACCTCGGACGACGGGCCGATGGTCATAACACGCAAGAACCGTTACACCGGCCACGATTGCCTTGACAACCACGACATCACCTTCGTGGGTGGTGGAACTTGGTGGGTGAGCCCGGCTCCAGACATCGGGTCGGGTGTACTGGAGCAGCGAGCGCTGGACAACGATCTTGTCGTTTTCGGACAAGTTCTAGGCGTAAACCCTGAGGTGGTCACTATCGACAGCGTGAAGTCCAAGCTTTTGAATCCTTCCATCTACGACGGCTTTGAACGCACCCTACTGCTCGAGGTTCGCATACGGGTCAAAGAGTACCTAAAGGGTGACGGGCCCGACGAGATAACAGTTGTAGTTGAAGGTCAAAGCGTGTTCAACACCGAGGAAGAGGGCGAGTGTGCCATGGAGGCGTTCGCGCACGTGCATGATCGGTTCATCGAGTCGCAAGAAGGCATCGCTTTCCTCACGGCTACGGGCGATTCGGACTTCTACAACCTCGGATACGCGGACGAAGTCACCGAAGGGTCTCAAAATGATCACAGCACTTGGTGGTCCCGCGAGCAAGAGAGGGTTTACGACGCGACTCGGAATGAGTGGATCAGTCTCGACGAGGCGAGACAGAGGGTGTCCAGCGTTGTCGAAGAGTTCGACCGTCGCGACGACCAAAGGTGGCAGAACTGCGTTTACTACAAGCACTGGTCCAAAGGCAGAGACCCTTGGCGGTACCGCGGTACCCCGTGGACACATGACTGGTACCGTGACCACGACATCATTTTCAATGGTTACCGCGTGCCGGTACATGCCGGCGAAACGGTCTGGAGCTATCAAGACTACGGCGGAGACTTGAGCGAACACCGTTTGGGGCTAGAGGGCAGGGATGCCCACTTGTTCGAGGTCGAATATCATTCAGAATTCGAGCGAATCGCCAACGAATGGGACGCCGCCAGTGGTGACGCGTTCGGCCATCGTCTGGCGATCTGGCACCGACACCCGAAACCATCTGTGGAGCAATGGCCTTACACCGTCTCCGGATATGTCATCCGGGCGGTTGAAGACCTTGGCGGAGGCGAGTACGAGTTCTACCTCCACGCCGAGGACCAGAGCGAGGACTACGTCGATTGCGGGCAGGCGCATCCCGAGCCGAACAAGTTCAGAGTAATCGTGGATGGGGGCAGGGCTACGGTGCCACCCGCGCCTTCGAATGTAAAGGTTTTGGACGACTCTGAAGGTTGGACGATCGTCTGGGACCCGTTGGCCGGTGTAAATGATTACTACGTGCTGGTTTATCGTCTGGGTGCCAGCGGAGAGGAGGATGTGGCGTATGCGGGGGAAGACACGGACGACCCTGGTTACCGCATCCGGTTCGACGAATTGGACGGGTGCGATGACTTGGTCTACGTCGCGATATATCCCGAGGGCGATGGCGAGACTTATCTCAGAGACTTCGGCGTACGTTCTACTCCGATCGAGTTGCGAACAGAGCCGTGCGGTCCGTGACGAGACGCCCGTTTGCGGGTTCAATCGAACATGGCATGGTTTGATCTAGTACGGGTTCATTGCACAACTACCATAGTTACGGCAAAAGTCGGCGCTTTTGGGCGCGATCGCCAGCGAACCGGAAGTGGCAGCTTTGTTGGGGCATGAGAATCCGATTGTGGCGCCGTCTTCGATTTTGCAGTTCGGGTTGCAGGTGCCTAACTTCGATTCGGTTACGCAGGCGCAGATCGATGGCGCCCGCGCTGCGCCTGAGATTGGTCCGTTCTTGGACATGATGACGGGTACCGACGCTGATGGCACCGAGACCGCAATCGCGAGTATCCAGCTGTTGAACACCAGCGATGATCACGTCAAGGATGTTGAGCGGAAGATCAACGAATTGGCGATCGCGAGTCAGGGTCCGTTACGAGTGAGCAGCGTTTCGTTTGCGGTGATCGAGGACGAGTACATAGAGGGTACTGAGACGGGTGCGGCGCCGTTGATCGGAATGGCGCTCTTGCTAATAGCGTTATTGATCCTGCTGTTCATGCGCTCGATATCGGATCTGGTTCTGACGCTGGTGGGACTATTCGTCTCGATCATTTGGATCGTCGGTGCCGAGGGCTGGTTGGGCCCGAATGGGTTAGGGATTGTTGGGCCGCCGAACCCGCTGACGTCGATGGTGCCGATCATCATCATCGGTCTGACAGTGGACTACGCGATACAGGCCGTCTCACATTACCGCGAAGAGCGTCTTGCCGGCGGATCGGTAGTTCCGGCAGTGAGAGTAGGTCTGCGAAACGTGACGTTGCCCTTGTTGCTCGCCGCAGTGACGACGATTGTGAGCCTGTTGGCGGGTCTGTTCTCACCAATCGATATGATCGGCGACTTCGGCATCGTCGGAGGCTTGGGCGTGGGATTGGCCTTGATCGTCATGTTGACGCTGCTGCCGGCCGGGAGGACGATCATGGATCGACGACGCGAGGCGCGCGGCACTCTGAAGTCGCCACGTCCCATAGCCACGGCTTTGCCAGGTGTGGAGAGATTGGCGGGGACGCTGGGCAGGAGTGTCACTCGTCGACCCGCGCCGTACATAATCGTCGTGGTGGCAGTTACGGCAGCCTTGGGATACGCGGCCACGGGTCTGGAGTCGGAGTACAGCATTCGCGATCTATTGCCTAGAGGCGGTAGCGTGTTGACGGATTTGAACACTCTGGACACTGCGGTAGGTGGCTCGACAGAGATGGCGAGTGTGATAGTGAAAGCGGAGGCGACGGAGACGCGGACGCTGCTGAATATCCGAGACCTCGCGTCGGCCTTCGGGGACCCTGCGCGTCGACCCGCGGCGGCGGCGGGTCCAATCTTGGCGTCGTACGAGTTGGTGGTGCGTGACTGGATCACGGATAGCGGTGAACCGGGCGACAAGTACGATCCGGAGATTGCGCAACGATACCGGGAAGCGGCTGCCGATGTGCAAGTCGACCCGTTGGCGATGCAAGGTATCCTCGACGACATCGCGGCGATCGATCCGGTATTGTCTCGTGTGTTGGTCAACAACCCGCACGGGATCGACTCGATCCTGCTTCAGTTCCCGGCTTACACCGGGGACCCGAGTGCAACGAAGCATCTTCAGGATGAGATCGAGGCGCGATGGTTCGGTGACGACCACACCATCACGGTGACATCTGAGGCGGTGATCTCGTTTGCGGTCACGGATGCGATCCGAGACAAGCAGACGGAGTCGATCAGCACGACCGTCGCGGTCGCGCTTGGAGTGCTGGGAATCTTTTTCTGGGTAACGGTTCGACAACCCGCATTGGCACTGATCGCGGTAGGGCCGACGGTGTTGGTTCTGGTTTCGGTGCTGGGCACGATGGCGCTTTTGGGAATTCCGTACACGCTTGTCACTTCGATCATCACGGCCCTATCGATCGGTATCGGGGTCGACTACACGATTCACGTGATTCACCGTTACCGTGAGGAATACACGCGGGTGCGTGATCCACAGACGGCCGCGGTGAGGACGCTTGCGACGACGGGTTCGGCGTTGCTCGGCTCTGCCTTGACTACCGCGCTCGGGCTTGGGGTCTTGATCGTCTCGCCAATGTTGGCATTGCAGCAGTTCGGTATTACAGCCGCGATAACTATCGCGTACTCGCTGATAGTTGCAATCCTGGTGGTTCCACCTGCTATGACCGTGTGGGGCGCGTACCAGAACATGCGACTACGCTCGATGGTGCGACTGTGGGAAGACGAACTCGATCTGGAGATCGATGCCGTTCACCGGCGCCACGAAGAGAGTCAGTAGTCGGCCGGATAGTCCGAGATGAAGGCGCGTAAGGCGACGGATGGATACGCGTCGCCCCACGGTCCGTAGGGGGGCGGTAGGGGAGTCAGCTGGATGGTTACTCTTCTGCCATTCCTTCACTGCCTCGGTACATCCCGAGGCCTGTAACGAATAGGCAGATGGATCCGATGAACAGGAGGACGTTGAAGATTGTCAAGTAGACGAGGGGTTCGTCACCGGGCGCGAACATTGCGATGAGATAGGTGAGCAATCCGACCGCGCCCGACACTAAGAGAACATACGCCGAGATTTTGTACGTGTTCATCGTTTGGATGAGCTTGGTGAGCCCTAGACCTATCAACATTGTGGCGAACGGGTATATCGCGATGGATGCCAATAAGGTGGCCGTCAAAGCGGTGTGTATGATGAGGGCAGTTTCCGCGAAGAACATTTGCTCATCGGATCCGGCGGCACTGGTTGAGCGCTGCATGAGGTGCGTGACGAAATTGCCGCATACCCAAGGCGATTATGACGATGCTCCACTCGATGATCGCGATGATGATCCCAAACTTGAGAAGAGAGCCGCTCAGCCCGCCCAAGCGTGAGGCCAGTGGGTAGAGACCAATAGCTCCGAAAGATATTAGCAGCATCGCAACGATTGACAGGAATATCATCACGTGCGAAAGAGTCGGCGCATCTGCGATCACCTCTAGCGCTGCAGGGAAGTCGGTCTGATCCACGGCGTTTACCAGCGAATTTCCGGGGTACAGCAAGGTAGACACGACAGATAACACTATGCCAACCATCATTGCGATTCCAGCGTATTTGATGCTCACGAGTGCCCCCGAATTCGGTTTAGATTTAGCGCGCCTTGATTGATTGGTTTGATCCGCCAATTTACGTGGGAAGTATAGCAATGCTGCGAATCGATCGAAGTAATGCTATGCGAAACGCATTACGGTAAATGACGATTTTTCCGATCGGTGTAGGTCCATGGAGCGACCTGCTTGGCGTCGACAAACTCGGATGGCGAATTTTGCTGAGCCGAGACATTGCCAGCGTGCCAGTTCGACCGACGGAGTATGCCCGTCTACTCGCGCCCCGATATTTCCCTACGAACGTGGGAAATATCAGTGACGCGCCCCCGTATCAGTGGGAGGAGACTTGGCCGCCGGCAAAGTTGCGTGGGTGGATCATTCCGGCAATGGACGAGACCATGATGTTGCTTCCGCTTGCCGACATCCCTTCTCGCCGCCCTCGTGTTCGAGCTCGTCAAATGCATCTTCATCCTCTACCTGCACCACGGAGCCGAGCGCTTCCTCACCATCTACGGCAGCATCTCCACGCTGATGATCCTGTTCGTGTTCTTTTATGCCCAGACGCACATTCTGCTGTTGGGTGCGCTGCTGAGCTCGAAGTGGGTGGCGTATTTGGAGGGGCGAAGGGGGAGGGTAGCGAGGTAGAACTCGTCGTTTTATGGGGTTGAGGGGATGGGGTGGGATGCTAGCATGCACGTCTTCACACGGCACGTGAAGGTGATGTTTGTGGAGGGGGCGTTGAAGCCGCAGTCTCCGCTGGTGGGGAGGGGTCCGGGGATGGGCTGAATGCGGGTTGGATAGAGGGGCGGGGTTGCCGGAGTGGGAGGGGTATTGAGTGAGACGACGGTCCTCCGTTTATACGCGACGAGCATTCTTCGAAAGTTGCGTGCCCAATGCGCAGTTGAATCCTGAACCGTCACCAGAGCTAATGCGTTTTATTGTGATACCTATGACACTTCTCCCAGAAACCGCGTTGCAGGTTGCAAAAGCAACTAAGACTGGAGATCAAGGTTGCTCAGAGAATTGTCGGACTGGTAAACGATTTCAGATTTAAGGAGCCTCGATGTGGCGTAAATGCGACCTCCATCGACACACTACACCCGACGACGCAACTGACTACAAATTCGATCCAGCGACGTTTGTCGCTGAGTGCGTTCGAGACGGACTAGAAGTGGTAGCCGTTACCGACCACGACGTGATCGATCACGTGGACGCAATAATCGAAGCGGCAAAGGATTCGGGGATTACCGTAGTACCCGGTGTCGAACTAAGTACCGATCGTGGCCACATTCTCGCGTTGGCTCCTGGCGAAGAAGGACGAACTGTTCTTGAAGAGCTTAAGAACCGTGTCCCATCCAAAGATTCCGGCACGTTGGATTTCGATCGGCTCACGAACACTCTTGCAGAGCCACGCGGCCACGAAAAAACCGCTTTTCGGAACCACGTAATACTGGTTGGCGCCCACGCTGATCGTGATGGGTCAATACTCGCTCCTAAACAACCAGGCTCTACAGGAGACCAAATCTCATACGTGGAGAAATTACACGCGTTGGAGGTCGCCAATGATGAAAACATCAGCAATTGGCGACACGGGATCAAACAGACGAGGGTAAAGATGGCGATGTTGCGCAATTCCGACGCGCATCCCAACGACTCTCGCGGTGCTCGTTCAACTTGGATTTATCTTCCCGAGGTGAATGCCCAGTGTTTACGGCACGCACTAGCGACTTACGAATCGTCGATTTCGCATGACGCGTGCCATCCGTCCGATCCGGAATTCTGGATCAAGTCGATCCTTTTCGAGGAGGGACCTTACAACGGTAGAAAAATAGAGTTTTCACCGAGAACGAACGCTTTAATCGGACCACCGTCTTCTGGTAAATCGTTAGTCATTGATGCGATCAGACATGTATTTGACATCCCATGTCCAATCGACGATGTTCAATCATCCATCGACAAACGTCTCGCTAAATGCCTGCCCGAGGGAACGACCATCAAAATTGAAATTTTCAAAGACGACAGTTCTCACTTTCTACAACGCACCAGTGGGGGGTTACGTCCGGAGACGACAAGCGCAAAACCGATAGTGTTCAGCCAGGTGGAGCTCGCAAGACGCTCGATGGAGCCAGCCCCGTCGGTGGAGCTTCTCGACATTCACTGCCCTCAAAGTGATTTGCACGAACAGGAGATAAAAAGGTTGTTCGGCGAGTTTTCCGAGAAATTCGCAGGTATCGTTGAACTCGCCGATCAAGCTCGTGGCCTACGAATACGGGTTGAAAACCAACTGGAAGGTTTAGAAGCGACAAGGGCTGCATATTTCGATCTCGTCGGTGACGAGAATACCGCAAAGTCTCTTGGCGATCTTAAGCATCTCGAAAACTGGCACGACGAAGCGGCCCTGAAGATTGAGAATTGGCGGAGAGATTTTACAAGCCCTCCGGGCCCGGACCTCCCTGTTGTCCCACAGATGCAAACGGACATTGTCATCGGTGACTACGTTCCTTCGCATGCCATATCGAAAGCGGTTAAAGATTACCAATGTGCGATCCGCGGAGCCGCAAACAAGCTCACTGACGATCTGATTGACGCAACAAGGAGACATCATTCTAAAGTGGACAATTTGCGTCAAGATGTCCAAACAAAACTAGGGGAGGGGCAAAGCGCCACGGCGAATCTCGCCGAAGAAGCGGAACGGCTTCGGACGCGATTGACAGAATTGGAACAAAAGGCAGCCGAACTCGATGGAGTTGACCAGCGTATCGGCGAAGGCCTGGAAATCACTGACGGTCTGATTGACCAAGCTGAGCGGTCTTGGACTGATCTGAGGGACGCGCGTAAATCGGCGTGCACCGTGGTTAATCAGTCGATGCCGTCGTTCATCGTGCGGTTGAATCCGGATGGTGTGACCGAGGAAATTGACGAACTCCTCAACGATCTGAAGACTGGAACTGGATTGCACCAGACTTCAATGCACGACATGCGCGATGAACTTGATCGTAAGTCCTTCGTACGGTCGGCAATTGACCATCTACAATTTCCAAGCGCGGACGAAAACTCAACGGAGACTTCCGGCAACGCCGAAAAAATCGCGTGGGAGGCGATGGACAAGAAAAAATACGACGGCATCGCGAAACTGGCTATCCTTTGGCCTCGTGACGGGATTGAAATCCTACTCAAACCGCAGGGCGGCGCACCAGTCCCATTCGATAATCTGACAGAGGGTCTTAAGGCTCTCGCCATCAAGGAAATCTCTTTTGCTGCTTCGCATCTTCCGGTCGTGACTGACCAACCTGAGGACGCTGTACCAACGGCGGCAATTTTTAATAATCTGGTTCCTACACTACGTGAGCAACGCGCGTTTAGGCAGTTCATTGTCGCCAGTCACGACGCAAACGTTGTGGTTTCAGGGGACATGGAACGCGTAGTTGTGTTCCCCCCTGAAGCGGGTGAACAACCGATCGTCGGGACACTATTTGACACGAAAATTCGAAAACACGCAATCGAATTGTTGGAGGGAGGCGATCGTGCGTTTAATCTCCGTAGCAAACGATACGGAGACCTTGGTTAGCGGGACCGTTGCTCGAATGACGGTACCGGAACAATTTTCGAGCCAACAAATCGGCGGGGTCGACGATTACGGGCTTTAATGTCCGACTACGTAGACAATCGCCTTGTGGAATCTGTAGTCTGATTTCACCTTCGACGTTGAGGGTTGAACTTCTCCTAAATCGATTTGGCGCGGCCTACGGTTTCCTCATCTGGATTCCCTTGGAGATTCGCATGGCGGATTTGGACTGCATGAAAGGTCATTCAATGCGAAGAAACCTGCCCCCATCAACATTGACCGACTGCCCACTGATCCAATGGCCTCCTCAGAGCACAGAAACACGATTGTGCTTGCCAAATCAGCCTCCGCCCCCGCCCTTCTCATCGGGATATCCGTCTCCAGACGGTGCCTTTTCGGACCATCCCCTCTCCCGCCCGGTGCCAAAACGCCAAACAACAACCAACCCCAACCCAAAACCACCTCCCCCAACAACCCCAACCCATCCTTAAAATCCTTCCCCATCCTTCACATCCTAGTTCCCACCAAAAATGCTATTCTTCGCTAGGAACCAGACACCGAAAACCACAATCCCCCGAGTTCGCTCGGGTCCAATGAAATCAACAAGGGCAAGAAGCCCCCAGGATGAACGTTAGAAGAGGAACGCAATGAATGTAATCGAAGCCGTAGCCAACACGTTGAAGTTGGAAGGCGTGGAGTGGGTTGCGTGTTTTCCATCCCACCAACTCATCGAAGCGGTAGCCCAAGAGGGCATCCGCACCGTCATGTTCAGGCAGGAGCGCGGCGCGATCATGGCGGCGGACGGGTTCAGCCGCGTCAACGATCGCAAAAAGTTCGGAGTGGTAATCACGCAGGGCGGTCCCGGTTCGGAGAACTCCGGGGGTGGTATCGCTCAAGCTTTCGCCGACAACGTGCCAGTCCTATACCTCACCGCCGGCCCAGCTTTGAGCCGGTATGCGATCTCACCCGAGTTCTCGCCGGTCCGCGCGTACCAAGGCATCTCCAAACGTGGCGAAGTCATTGTTCAACCGCATCAGGTGAATGATGTCATGCGCCGGGCTTTTCATGCGCTCCGCAACGGATCTCCCGGCCCGGTTATCGTCGAGGTGCCCGCGGACATCGGTGGTCTGGAAGTGCCGGAGGACATGCCTCGGTATCAGCCGCCCAGCAGAATGCTTCAATCCCCACCGACCAACGACGTCAAGGATGCAGTCAGACTGCTCTTGAACGCCGAGAAGCCGGTGATCTGGTCCGGTATGGGCACGCTGTTTGCGGATGCCACCAAGGAGCTGAAAGAGCTGGCCGAGTTGAGCCAGATCCCGGTCTACTGCACAATGCCCGGAAAATCCTCATTTGATGAACGCCATCCGCTCTCGCTCGGTTCAGGTAGCGGAACGACCACCTTGCCAGCCTATCGTTGGTTACAAGATTCCGATGTCCTGTTCGCGGTCGGCTCAAGTATGACGAGGACGTCTTACGGGCAGCTCATTCCCGACGGCAAGTCCATCATCCATAACGTCGAAGGCATCGATGACATCAACAAAGACTTTTCGGTTGACGTTGGACTTCCCGGTGACACAAAGCTCACTTTGCAGATGATGATCGACGAGGTGAAGGCGCAGGTCGGCGATTCAGGACGCGAGGAACAGCGTGGGGTGTCGGCGGCGATAGGTGAACTCAAAGAAAATTGGCTCGCCGAATGGAAGCCGCTGTTGGAATCTGATGAAGTTCCCATCAACACCTACCGGGTGATCGGCGAGTTGGACAAGACCCTGGACCGGGAAAACAGCATCGTCACCCATGATGCAGGTGCCCCGCGGGACACGATAATGCCGTTTTACACCGCAACGGTGCCTCACAGCTACATAGGTTGGGGCAAATCGACCCACCTCGGATACGGCATTCCGTTGATGATTGGTGCCAAATTGGCAAAACCCGACAAATTCTGCCTCAACTTCATGGGCGACGGGGCGTTCGGGATGTCCGGACTCGACATCGAGACTTCGGTTCGAGCCGGTGCCCCGATCACAACCGTTCTCTTAAACAACCGTGGAATGGCAACCTACCCAGGAGGCTATCCAACGGCTCGCGAACGCTTTGGCGCGACCGAAATGACCGGTGACTACGCCAAGATCGCCGAAGGTTTGGGGGCTGTAGGCATTACCGTGACAGACCCGTCCGACGTGGCGCCATCTCTCATGAAAGCTCGACAGTTGAACGCAGAGGGATCCACCGTGCTGCTGGATATGCACACCAACTTGGAAGGTCGAAGGTCACGCTTCGGTTAACAACCAACTGCACAGCATCCGAAAGACGAGACTCCCAGCGACCACAACCCATCCTTCAAATCCTTCCCCATCCTTCGCATCCTAGTTCTCAGTGAGACGAAACCTGCCCACCATCGATATTGATCGACTGCCCGCTGATCCAGTGCCCCTCCTCAGAGCACAGGAACACGATCGTGCTCGCCACATCGGCACCCGTCCCAGGCCTGCCCATCGGGATATTCGTCTCCAGACGCTCCCACTCTTCCTGACCGCCCGGCGTGTTGTCTCGCTTGTTGTCCCAGCGGGAGGTGTCGATGACGCCGGGGCAGACGGTGTTGACGTTGATGTTGTAGTCGCCGAGTTCTTTGGAGAGGCTGCCGGTGAGGCCTTGGAGGCTCATGTTGGAAACCACGTAGGCGGCGAAGTTGCGTGGATGAATCTTCCCGGCGATTGAGGAAACCATGACGATGCTCCCTCCGTTTCCTTGTCGGATCATCGCCTGCGCCGCCGCTTTGGAGGCGTAGTACGAGCCGTGGACCTTGATGTCGAGGACACGGTGCCAGATGGCGTCGTCTAATTCGACCACCGGGACGCGGTCGCCAGCCATCGCGTATGCGGCGTTGTTGACGAGGATGTCGACGGATCCGAGTTCGGCGACGGTCTGTTCGACAATGTTTCGAGCCTGTGCGGGATCGCCCAAGTCGGCAACGATGGAAAGGGCGCGGCGTCCCATAGCTCGGATCTCGTCTGCGACAGATTCGATGTCTCGCCAACCCATCTCCTTCTCGTCATCGGGGAACGTGTCGGGCGAACGCCCGGTTCCAGTTACCGCAACGTCGGCACCGGCTTGGGCGAGGGCTAGAGCGGTGTCCCGACCGATGCCGCGATAGCGGCCTGCGCCGGTTACGATGGCGACTTTTCCTGAAAGGTCTGGCATGGTGGATTCCTTTTGATGTGACGTGCTGCCGGGCGGTAATCTATACGTTAACCTGCTCCGGACGCTAGCAGATTATGCCGCGCAACACACCGCTCTACACCGGCGAAGGCCGTAGAGGCGGTTGGGGCAATAAGATGTAAGGTGAGCGTTAGGCAGATTCATGTGAACGTGCAGGAGTATGACGTTTAGATGCGGCAAGGATATACAGCGGTAGGTGCGGATGTAGAGATGCAATCGGAATTTGAACGGTTAACTGCTGAGTGGAAGCGGGAGACCGCGCACCTTTCTTCGCCGACGATGATTGCCGAGCATTGGGCGTACAAAGGGGTCGTGAAGATGGGATCGGATGCAATTCCGTGGATTCTTCGAGATTTGCAGGGAGCGCCAGCACTGTGGTTTATGGCGTTGCGCGAAATCACGGGTGAGTTGCCAATTCGTTCGGAGGATCGGGGTAATATCGAAGCGATGCGGGCTGCTTGGCTCGATTGGGGTGTGCGCAACGAATTCATTTGAGTTTCGTTACTTGAGAGGGTCCTTTGACGGCTCAACTCCGGGAACTGTTCCCGTCTCTGTCAGATTTCAGCGTGACTAGTCCTCAAGACGCGCGTTACAACTGCGTCGCTTGGGCCGCGGGTATGGACTCAGGATGGTGGTGGCCGGGATTGGGTTTCGCGTGGCCGTTTGACCAATCTGAGGACGAGAGTTTGTTGACATTTATTACTGCCTTTAACACGCTGGGTTTCGAACGTTGTGAGGACGGTACGTTGGAGGAAGGGTTCGAAAAAATAGCGGTCTACCAGTCAAGAAACGGCCAGGTTTCTCATGTGGCGAGGCAGTTGAGCAGCGGACGCTGGACGAGCAAGATTGGCACCTTGGAAGATATCGAACACTCGGAACCGAGCGAGTTGGAAGGCGAGCGATACGGGTCGGTTACGCAGTTTATGAGGCGAGGATCCAGCGCGGTCGGTTACCAAATGGAACTCGCGTGAATTGTCACGAAACGCCGAACTCGCAAATCATGCTACGCAGCAGGTGGCGCGGCATTTGCGAAGGCCGTAGAGGCAGTTGGGGCAGAAGCAGACGCGGGGTGTGCGGTGGTCGGGTTTGTCGGGATGATGATCGTCGTGATCGTGATCGTGCCCGGAGAGGTTTTCGCGGCCTTCGTTGATAAGGAAGGGAATGAGAATCCAGGACGCTACAGGGTCGGCCCACCACCACGCCAACAAAGCATTCAAAGCGAGCCCGACGAGGATCGTAAGGTCCTGGATATCGCAGAACAACGTCTCCATCGCCTCAGCCCTCAGCGACCATGACTGCATCTGCGTGGCGATGCGCATCTTGGCGACGTAGAGGATGCTCATCACGACGGCGCTGGCGATGACGATTGCGACGCCTGTGATGCTCGGTTCCGGTTGGGGCAGCCAGCCGAGGAGGTTTGCACCGGAGTGCAGGCCAACGTACGCAGCGAGGAGGAAGAAGGTCAGGCCGAGTAGCTTCTGCGCCCTTCGCTCTGCGGCCTCGTCCTCGTGTCCGTCTTCCTCTCGCAGTCGCCAGACCAAGATGCCCCCGGCTAGAAGTTCGACAATGCTGTCGAGGCCAAATGCGAACAGTGCGACGCTACCGGCTTGAGTGCCCGCCCAAATCGCAACTACGGCCTCTACCAAGTTCCAGAACAGACCGAGAATCACGAGAATGAGTGCCGTTCGGCGGAGGGTGTCGAGGTGTTGCGACATGGTTGGCTATGTTACGCGCAAGGTGTTTGCGAGATTAGCAAATATGGCAGCGGTTAGCCATCAGCGACCCGGCGGCGGCTTTCTCAATTCACGGAGAGGGAGTTTTTCATTGGATCCCGTGAGCCGGGATCCAGCCGCGGTTTTGACGCCAGTCAGGAGTGAGGTCGGTGAAGCGGTTGAGTTTTAAGCCGCTTATGTCGATGCACGATTCGCCGTGAAGCACTAGATCGCTGACGACCTTGCCGGTGGCAGGCGCGATGCCGAATCCGTGGGCCGACGCGGTGACTACGATGTAGTTGCTTGGGTTATCTGCGATGTCGATGATGGGCAGGTAGTCCGGTGCCTGTTCGACAATCCCGGCCCAGCTTCGAATTACGGGCGCGTCGGCTACTGCTGGTAGGAGTTCGGCGAGGCGTCTGGCGATGTTCCTGATAAGAGGGGTGTTCGGTTTGCCAGGTTCGGAGGTCAGGTCGACGTCGATCCACTCGTGGGCTCCGCCTCCGAAAAGCAAGTTGCCTCTGGCGGCCTGTCGTCCGTAGAGGCCGTTGCCGACAAGAGCAATGTCGAAGAGCGGTTCTAGGGGAGCGGTGGCGATGATCTCGACGCGAGCGGGAGCGATGGGGACATGAACGCCTGCCATCTCAGCCAACAGCGCGGTCTGGGGTCCGGCGGCGGCGACGAGCACATCAGCGGCGATGCTGCCAGCGGTCGTTTCGACCGACGTAACCTTGTCGTCTTCAACATTTATGCCGGTGACTGCGGTGTTCTGATAGAGCCTGCCGCCGAGGTCTTGGAATGCCCATGCGAATGCCTGCACCGCCCGTTGAGGATTGGCATGACCGCCGTTTGCGAAGAAGAGTCCGCCGAGGGTCCGCCCTGTGATTCCGGGGACGAGGTCCTGAACCTCCGAAGGGTCGAGGGGTTCCACGCTGATGCTATGGCGCAACGCTTCGTCTCGTTCGGAGAAGATGTCGCCCATCTCCTCTTCCGATACGCCGACTTGGACCCTGCCCTGATGAATGAGTTCAGTGGGATAGCCAAGTTCTTCTTCGAGCGTCGCCCACAACCGCACGGATTCGACGGCCAACGGTATCAGCGCCGGTTCGTCGGTGCGCTCGCTGATCATGCCGCCGTTGCGCCCGGATGCCTCGCCGCCCACCATTCCTTTCTCCACTACGATTACATCCTTGCCCGCTTTGGCAAGATAGTAGGCCGAACTCAAGCCCGAAACGCCGCCGCCGATGACGACTATTTCTGCTCTGTCTCCCGTCATGATGTTTCGCTATCCCAGCACCTTGTTATTTGGGCTGAACCACTTGGGCCACTCGTTTCGCACATCTTCCGATTCGTCGTCGGGCCACAGAACATTGAGTGGTAGAGGGCGCAGCGGCGCGCGGTAGGTGCTCAAAGGAACGTCGGCGATGTCGGTATTCGACTCCTCGGCGAGTAGCAATGCGACCTGCTCTCGGCAATTTCTGCCTTGGCAGGTGCCAGTTCCGGCGCGCGTTAGTCGCTTGACCTGGTTCGGGTTGACCGGGTTGTCTTTGAGTTGAGTTTGGAGGCTGCGTCGGCTCATCTGGTCCGATCCCCACTCCAGATAGCGAGGAGGTTCTAAGCCGATGATCTCGGAACGCGTGACCTCCTCGCACTGGCAGACAACAATGTCTTGACCGCCGACGTTGGCTAGGGAGCGAAGCCATCGTTTCCAGAGCGTGTGGACTTCCGTGGGCGACGAGGAGGCATTCGAAAATGCCGAGGTCCCCCTTTGTCCTTCGGACATTTTCCCCGTTGACGGGGGAAACCCTGACGTGATCGCACCTGGGGATTCGGCAGCGGCGATTCCGGCGATACGGCCTTGATTACGCGCGATATTTCGGTCCAGAAACATCGCATCATGGATCCCGGCGGCATCGCCCGCCACGAATACGTTGTCGACGCTAGTCCGCATCCAATCGTCGCGGGACGGCACGTAGCCGCCAAGTTCGGATTTGAAGTTCAGGTCGCAGTTGAGAAGGCTGAGGATTTCGACATTGGGGACGAGGCCGATGGCGAGGCATATGGTGTCGGCTGTGATGACCTTTTCGGTGCCGGCAACAGGTTTGCAATCGTCGTCAATCTCAACGAGCATGACCGATTCGATATCGCCATTGCTTCCGACCGCTTCTTTGACGGTGTGGGAGGAGAAAAGTTCGACTCCCTGGGCATGGATTGTCTTGACTAGAGCATCGTTACCTCGCACCGAGGGCGCAACGTCCACGATGGCGGCAACTTCAATGCCGTTGTCGAGCGCCATTTTTGCGGTGTTGAGGCCGAGATTTCCTGAGCCCAAGACCACCATACGTTTTGCAGCGAGCGCATCATAACGACTCATCAGTGAGTAGGCGCCGTTTGCCCCCATCGCTCCAACGAGGTTACAACCTGCGAAACCGAATGACAAGTCGCGGGAGCCGGCAGCTACGATGAGGCGGTCGTACTTCATCATCCACGACCTCTCGTGGTCGGCCAAACCGATCTGAGGACCGTCTAGAACTCTGCTGTTTTCGGAGTTGCGGAAGGCGCCCCAGACGCAGGTGCCAAGTCGGATGTCGACACCGGCATCTTCAGCCTTGCTTAACCCTTCGTTGGCCGCAACCACCCGTTCCATCATCAAAGCCCTGTCACTGAGTGCGTCCTCAAATCGTTGACCGAAAAACAAAGGAACGTTCAGTCCGGCCATGGCGGCCGGAACGGGGTTTTCGTCGATAAGGGTGACCTGCACACCAACCTTGGCCGCTTCGATGGCGGCGGCCGTCCCAGCAACCCCCGCACCCACTACGACGAGCGGTCTGGCTTCCATGTGCGATCCTTTAAGTTGTCCTCGACTAGTCAATGACCGTTTACATGGTCGGGCAGGGCACTGCTCAAGGCTTTAGTGTAGTTGGCCCCAAAGCCGCAGCAGGTGCCTACGACCTGCGCTCCCATTCCAACCCACTTCGCCGCCTCACGAGTCAACTCATCCGCCGTCTCTTCGTTGGCGACGCTGCTGTCTTGCCAAGTCTCGAGGTAGTCGGTTCTGCCCGCGTCGGGATAGAGGGCAACCGTGCCGGACCACTGGTCGAGGACGACCTGAAGGGCGGCAGTGGTCTCAGATATCCGACTATGGAACACCGTAATTGCGTCGGGATCGAGAGATGCAATCTCGGCGACTCCTTCGGCCAATGTCATGCCGTAGTTGACGGACCGCCAGTTCGAAGTCCACAGCGGCATACCCATACCGCTGCTGTAAGCATGGCGGTCGTCACCGAAACTCATTCTGACCTCCTGAGTCTCAGGTGCCATCGAAGCAGTAAAACCCACCCACACCGGCAAACCCGTCGACTTCGCCGCTTCTGCTGCTATCATCCTCGACTCGTTGTCGGCCCACATGTTCTCCATAATGAAGAAGTCGACGCCGCACTCGGCGAGGATTTGGGCTTGTTCGTCGGCGTACGCTCGAAGCTCCTGCGCTGACAGGCTGGCGCCATAGCCGAATCCCGTCCCGCCCAGAAGCGTTCCGGTTCTCCCGTCGCGCACCGGGATCCGGCACGAGATTGCACCTGCTATGTATACGGATTTGTCGACATCGGCCCGTGTTCTAGCTTCGATCGCCGCGTCGACGGCTCGCACGTTGATCTCGCGCACTAGGTCCGGGTAACCCGAAGCCTCCAGCGCCGGACGCAGCGTGTTGAAAGTATTGGTCGTAATGATGTCTGCGCCCGCCCGGATGTAACGCTCGTGCATCTGTCGCACCGTAGACGGGTGGGTGTAGTTTCCGGGGCCGCACCACGCTGCCGGATGCATGGGCACACCCATCGACTGAAGCTCCGTTCCGATCGCGCCGTCCAAGACGATGACTTCACCACTTTCAATGCGGTGCTTCAAGCTCGCGTAGTTGCCCATTGCTTGATTCTCCCCTGATTTTCAGACGGGGTGCCGACACGAAATTCGTCGGTTGCAATATTATGCATCCTGAAACAGAACAATTTTCAACAAATTATGGGGAATTTCGTAGAAATTTCCACGAAAATTGTCGCCATCGACTACAGACAAGGCTGGGCATTCCTGACGACAATGACAAACCCTCTCCGGACCACGTTTCCCGTTAACCTTGCCTCAGCAGAAAGTAAACTTCCTCCAGTGACCCGCGTCCTCATAGCCGCATTCGACGGACTCCAGCCGTCGCAGATCCGGCCCGACCTCTCGCCGAATCTCGCCGAGTTTGCCGCCGGTGGGGTCACCTTTGCGAGAAACCACCCGGCCTTTCCCACGGTCACCCGCATCAACGTCGCCAGCCTCGTCACGGGCCGCCATCCCGGAGGGCACGGACTGGCCGGCAACACCGTCGTTATGCGCGATTACGATCCGAACAACATTTTGGAAGCGATGGAGCCGCAACTCGCCCGAGTGGCGAAGCAGACCGGAGACGTCCTGCTGGTGCCGACTCTCGCGGACATCCTTCACGATCACGGACACGAGTTCGTGGCCGTCGGTGTAGGCACTTCCGGCAACGCATACGTTCAAAACCCGCGGGCCGAAACGCTGGGCGGGGCCACAATCCACCCGGAATTCTGTCTTCCTAGGAATCTGCATGAGGAAATTGTTGAGCGCTTCGGATCTTGGCCAGACAAGGAGACGCCGAATGTTCCGCAGATGGAGCACGGGGCGCGGGTGTTGACTGAGTACGTGCTGGCGGAACGTAATCCAGCGGTAGCACTGATCTGGTTCTCCGAGCCGGACAGCTCCAACCACAAGGCCGGCGTCGGGTCCGCCCTCTCCAACCGCGCCCTCGCCGCTGCCGACGAGCAGTTCGGACGCATCATAGAGTGGTTCAAACGCAACGGAAACCTGGACGAGACCGACGTCATAGTCGTCTCCGATCACGGCTACGCGACGATCGAAAACGTCGTGGACATCGAGACCGAGTTGCGGGCGGCAGGCTTTCCATCCGGCGGTCAATCAGGCGGCGTATTGGCCGCTCCGAACGGTGGGGCCGCGCTCTTCTACGCGCACGAATCCGATCCCTCAACCGTTGAGCGATTGGCAGCTTGGCTTTCTACCCATCCATGGTGCGGCGCATTACTGACTGCGGAACGCGTCGGCCCGGTGCCCGGCACGCTCCCGGCGCGTGTAGCCAACATCGACGGCCTCCGAAGTCCCGACCTAACCATGTCATTCGCCTGGGACTCCGCCCCCAACGCCGCCGGATTCCCCGGGCACACGGCATCTGCCGGCGGATCCGTGGGCGTCGGCACGCATGGTGGCATGAGCCAACATGAATTACGAAACACCCTGATCGCCCGCGGTCCCAACTGGAAGACATCAACCGTTGTCGACACTCCAACCGGCAACGTCGATATCGCCCCCACGATTCTCCACCTCCTCGGCCTGCCCGGCGGCGACGATATGGACGGCCGTGTCCTACACGAAGCACTCGCCTACGGCATCGATCCGTCAGAAGTCGAGACCCGCACGATCACGCACACCGCCGAACTGGCAGACTACCGACAAGAAGTTAATGTCGCGACAGTGGGGGATTCGGTTTACCTTGATGAAGGCAATCGGGTTCGGGGATAGGACGCGTCGGAATTGGTTATTGAACACTATGTATGCCCCTCCGGTCCTTCCTCTTTGAGTTGGCCGGTCATCGCGATCCAACCGCACAAGATTCCTAGGGGGAGCCACGCTAGTATGCCGACGAAGCTTACGAAGATCCAGTTTGGTTCGCCCCAAAGTCCTCCAAAGAGTGCGTAGATATAGGTTCCTCCGACAGTGTTAGTGGCAGCGTGAGCAAGGCTCGGTGCCCAGATGCTTCCAGTTTTGACGCGTAGCCAGCCGAAGATGATCGAGTGCAATATCAAGGTGATGGTGACGACCAGCATTCCGAGTATCGGTTGGTCCGGGAAATCGTCGTACCTCAGGTGCCTTGAGACGTGGTACCAGCACGACCAGATGATGCCAGTTGCGGCGGCGGCGAGAAGGGGTTGGTGGGGCGAAGGGTTGTTGGCAAATAGTCGGAGCTGGAGGTAACCACGCCAAGCAAACTCCGCACCTAGGGTGCCGAACATACCGATAAACGCGAAGATGGTCAACTGCATCGCTAAGTTGGGCAAGATGTCGACGTTGAAGTTTGGCTCGCTGATTCCCAGAATTGTAGAGATGAGGACGATGAAGACGACGACCAGAAGTGGCAGCAACCATCCGATTAGGTAGTAGCGCCACTGGGTTAGGTTAGGTTTTAGGCCCACGTCTGCAAAGCCTTCGCGGGTAACCCACTTTCTGACGATGAAGGCGGCGATAGCAGGCGAAAAACCTACCGGAATACTGACGATACCAAAGAGCTGCGGGCCAGGGTCCGGTTCGAATACCAGTACGATCTGCCAGGGAAGCCACGCAAGTCCAAACGCGATGACGATGAATGTGAATATGCCCTTCATACCGGTGACCCATGACGGCGGTCGACGCTAGCTGACCGTACTCTGGACGTACCCCGTTGGCAGCGCCACATCCGGCAAACGACGAACCGCAACCTCGTTGATCACCATCGAGAGCTGCTTGTTGGGTTGCCGCGACATGGCACAATCCTACCGTTCCTTGACCCGCCGCGGTCCCTCACCCTAGCCCTCTCCCACCAAGCGGGTGAGGGAATTGTTTGCGTGTGTTGCTATTCTCTGGGTTCCCGCGTCCGGGTGCTGTGCACAACCACCGTCATTCCGGCGAAAGCCGGAATCTAGAGGGGCCGGGCAACGATGTCTAAAGCGAAACGCCAAGTTTAAACCCGCTTTTATTCGCTCTGGGGCATCACGGGTGAGGGTTGTGCACAGCACTCTTTCGCGGTTTATTTTCGCGGGCCGTCGAGAATCGCTCCGGATGCGTGAAAGTTGTCGTTCAACGGCTGGCAATCGCGTCGGGCGTTTCTTTAGAGTTGACGAGTCGTTTCGAATCTTCGACGGGTTCGCTCTTCAGCAACGGGCGGATGTGATCGACATCAGCGCGTAGAGGAACAGCATGGCGAACTCGTCGACTCTCAGGAAATTCATGACCGGGCTGATCGCGCTGGCGGTCTTGGGCGTCGCCGCTCATGCTTATTCCGTGACGCCTTCAGCGGACCGTGTCTCGGCGCAGGACGGCGGGACCGCGACGCCTGCCGCGACCGCCGGAGAACTCGTCGTAGTCCCGGGTGTGGTGCAGAAGGGGCAGACGGTCCTCGCAGTGGGCTTCCACGTTGCGCCGTTCGACCTGGAAGTGGCGATCCGGTACAGCGGGCACTTCACGCCCGAGGGCGAATCGTGCGACAACGCCGGGACGGCCGGCGCCACGCAGGCCGCAGTCGCGCCCACATGGGTCACGCTCAACGCCTGCACGGCCGGCGACGGCTACGTGCGGATGGTCGAGTCCGCCACCGGGAACGTCATCAAGGATGTGAGCGTGACGGTCATCGAACCGGGAGTGACAGGAGAGCAGGCGCGGGTCTCGGTGACGATCAGCGGCCTTGCTTCGACGGAGTTGACGCCGGGCGGTTCGGGAGCCCCATTCTCGGTAAGGGCTACAGGACTGCAAGCCCATAGAGAATACAATTTGCACACCGTCGTGCTAAACAATCTCAGCGTGGCGTTCAACCGAGGGTGCACCACATTCAGAGAAAGCGATTCCATCGTCGGCCAAACTTCGACCACCGAGAGTTACACCGTCTTCGGATGTGTGGCGCCGGGCAACAGAATCTGGTCATGGGTGGAAGATTCGGGCGGTAGACCGCTCGGCTCGACCAATATTCAGGACAACGAGGTGAACGTCAAGGATCCGACGGTGAACTTCAAGGCTTCGTCGTACTCTGCGGAAGAAGGGTTGCGCACCACCGTCACCGTCGAACTCAGCCACAGGAGCAGCTACGTAATCAGTGTGCCGATAACGATAGCTGAGATCACGGACTACGATGTGGAAGGTCTGTCCAGAGGCAGACTGATCTTCAACAATCACAGCACGTCGGAGTCGTTCACCATCAGGCCCAAAGACGACTCGGACTGCGACGACGAGACCGTGGATATCAAGCTCGTCTCTCTGCCCGCAACCGTGATCAAGGGCTCCCGCGACGAGGCGGAGCTAGCCACCGAAGACGACGACGTCTGCGTGAGCTTCGGACCGTCGTCGTACACGGTCGACGAAGGGGACAGCGTGACGGTCGAGGTTGAACTGGACGAAGCTCCGGGGCGTCCCCTGAGCATACCCGTCATCGCGTCCCTAGGACGCGGCGGGACGGTCAGTTTCGGCCGCAGCAGCACGACCGGGAGGTTTAGCTACACCGCGCCTCAGGACGACATGAACTTCGACGACGAGATGGTGCTTCTGAGCTTCGGCACCCTGCCGACCGGAGTGGAGAAAGGTACGCCGTCAACGGCGACGATCAACATTCGAGACGACGACGAGCCGAATGTCCCACCCACCTTCGACGAGGGCGGGCGCACGACCCGATCGGTGGCGGAGAACACGGCGTCGGGTACCGATATCGGCAGTCCAGTCAGTGCCTCGGACGAGAACGACGCCGATACCCTGACCTATTCGCTCTCCGATGCCGACGCCGACGCCGAAGCGTTCACGATTGATGAAGAGACCGGACAGATAAAGACTTCGGCCTCCCTGAACTTCGAGGACAGGAACCGCTACTTGGTCACTGCCAAAGTCGATGACGGCAACGGCGGCACCGACAGCATTCGTGTCACCATAAACGTCACCGACGTCAACGAGAGTCCCGACATCACCGTCCCGGATCTGCCGGATTACGACGAGAACCGCACTGAGGCCGTGGCGACGTTCGTGGCGGTCGATCCCGAGGGGGCGACCATCGAGTGGAAGCTGCCTGACACGAACCACGCGACCGACCGACTCGACTTCAGAATAGACGCGGACGGTGAACTCACCTTCGTGGTCACGCCCGACTTCGAGAGTCCGCACGATTCGAACAGGCGCAACGACTACAAGGTGACGATCAGGGCCAGCGACGGCCGCCTCTCCACGAGCGTGAACGTAACCGTAACCGTCACAAACGTCAACGAGAGACCAGCTGTGGCGCCGCCGGTCATCCCCGACCAGACGATCACCGCCGGCGTTTCCAGGATCATCTCCTTGCAAGGCAGGTTCAGCGACCCTGACCGCAACGACACGTTGAGCTATTCCGCCAGTTCGTCGAATACCGCCGTCGCGACCGCGAGCGTGAACGACCGCGACGCGACGCTGACGCTTGCGGCGCTGTCCACCGGATCGGCGACGATCACCATCACAGCCGCAGACAGATCCGCCGGCCACGCCGACCGAATGACAGCTTCGCAAAACTTCACGGTGACTGTGGAGCCAAACGCCCCCGCCAAGGTGACGGGCCTCACCGGGATGCCCGGCTCGGTTCGCGGGACGATAGACCTCGACTGGGACCCGGCCGATCGCGCGGACGACTATGAAGTGGAGCAACGGAGACAGCGCTTTCCGGCCCTTCCCTTCGAACATTGGGTCTTGCTGAACACATCCGAGGTGACCATCGATACCGCAAATGCCAGTGCCGTCGTCAGAGGGCTTGTTGGCGGCGAAACCTACCGGCACCGGGTTCGAGGTGTTCGAGGCACGGGATCAAGCCGAGTCGAAGGGCCATGGTCTGACGAACTGGACACGACGCTGACGCTTCCCGCAAAGGTGACTGGCCTCACCGGGATGCCCGGCACGAACCACGGAGAGATTGACCTCAGCTGGGCTGCCACGAATGATGTGAAGGAATACCAGCTACGACAGCGCGAGCATCACAATTTCCCTCGCCCCGATAATTGGGACGTGCTGAATCCCGGTGAATTCGTGACTGACGCGGAAGCAACGGTCACCGGGCTGGACCCCGAAAAGACCTACGTTTTTCAGGTCCGCGGCACGAACGTGCACGGAGAGGGCGAATGGTCCGATGCCACTCCACATATCGCTGTGCACGACGAGAGACCCGGCAAACCGATAGGCCTGATGGCGAAAAACATGATTGGTGGCAGGGGCGTTGAACTTGAATGGCAAGCAGTCGCAGGAGCGGCCGGATATGAGGTCGATGTCGACCCCACGGCGAGCTCGCACCAGATCAAAAACAATGGCTCGTCGGTCGAAATCACCGGACTGAGCCCTGAACAAGAATACTCTTTCATGGTCCGAGCCTGGAAAACATACGCGGGTTCACCCTTGCACTCATTATGGTCCGACCCAGTCGATTGGGAGGCGCCCAAACCCACTGGTAGCGGTCACCAGGCGGATCACACGGTCAAGTACGTGATGCCCACCCCCATCGCAAACAGCGTCGTCATGGGTGCAATACCGACGGCGGTAAGTACCTGGAACTCCGAGATGGCGAGGCTGGGCAAAGGACTGGAAATCTGCTCCGACCCAGGCTGCGCCAACCCAGACGGCTTCACCGTGACGGTCAAGACAGTCGACAACAAGAACGACGCCCTCGACAATCCCGAGGACAGCGACGATTTTGACGAGGGATGCGGCCCTAGCCGCGCCTGCGTCAAGTCTCTGCCTAACGGGGACCACAGGGAGAACCTGTACATGATTTTCGAGGACCCGCCTTGGTACGCTGAAAAGCTCTCACCGCATAGTTGGCGCCTCAAACAATATGTTTGGACAAAGGACTTATCCAAGAACGGTCAACCCGTGCCGTGCCTCTCCACTCCGAATACTTGCACCATGATGACTCCACGCTACTATGTGTACGTGAATCGCATTATGCTGCACGAGTTCGGTCATACGCTTGGATTGAGTGACTTCAACCTCGACATGGAGACTGACCTAGATACCCTGCCCAAGGCCGTGATGCATACGGGCATTGTGATAAACGGCGAGGACATAGAGCAGCTGCGTGCGATCTATCTCCTCCACACTCAGCACTAGCCCATGCGAGGACTGAAGATGATACGAACGATGATGCTCATTCCGATGTTCGCAGCCCTGTTGGCGTGCGGCCTCATGACGAGTACCGACAATCCAACGGAAGAATCGGAACGGAATGTTGAAGTTTTTGGCGAAGTGCTAGCCGCACACTACGGAGACACCTCGATCGAACAGAAGATTTTGGACAGCAATCCAATCGTCAAAGCGACGATGACATCGCTCTCATCGGAGGTCATCGAGGACGCCGATGGCAAATATGCAGCGATACTGAAATTCAACCTCGACGTGAGCGAGTACCTGAAGGGCAATGGCCCTTCCAGCATCGTGGCAATTTGGATCGACGGCAGATCTTACGACACGCGCAGCCGAGCTGAAGATGCCATGGCATTGATACTTTCGGAGCGGGATGATCAATGGGACGACCGTGAGGCGGTCATCTTTATGTTTCACGGCGCCAGCGGATTTGGGCCCACCCTCGAACCACAGATTCAACTAGCCGACCATTTCTACTTTGCGTTAGGACATCAGTATTTCAAAGACGATCGCTACAGTCTGCACAGCACGCGGAACAAGATTTGGCTTCCCGCCGCCTCGGGTGCGGGCTCGACCGGCGACGCCCAAGAGTTCCTTTTGGACGTGCCGCCGCCAACCGCGACCGCTCTGACGATCACGCTCGACGATCTCAAGGCTCGGATCGCCGCGGTCGCCGCCGAGCTCGACGAGAGAGACGGATCGGATGCCGTCGCGACATGTGTCAGGGAGAAGTACGAGTTAGAGCGAGTGATCCGTTATTTTAGAGACGTGGATGGTATAGATGCCATTGCCGAGGATCGGAAACCCCAGGACAGCAGTCTCGCATCGGGCCAACCAGCGAACACCCAGATGCACCAAAGGTTGAATGCAGGATTATACCCGGACCAAAAAGCGAAGACGTGGCTCGAAGGCATGGATGCGGACCTGTTCACCGTAGTGCAAGGCGAACCGACCGCTGTCGACTTTGATGGGGACGGGAGCTTCACCGCCGGATCCGACGGCATCGAATTTACCGAGATCTTTGCTACGGCGCGTCCGCTCCCTGTAGGCGAGTACGAGATCGTCCGCAAGGAAGTGTGGGGCCGCTATGTTCTCTGCGACTACGTCCTCAGTCACGACTGGACAATCACCGCCGTCGCCCCCGAAGACACCTTGCACGAGGCGTTCTTCGATCCAGTCACGGACGGCACCGCGGTGGCGGCCGACGACACTAACGGCGTTCTGAAGCCGGCGGCGTTCACAGACGCGGACGGCGCAGCGGCCACCTTGGAACGGATCGAGTGGGAGTCCGGCATGGTCGAGTTCGAGCTCTCTTCGGACGACTCGCTTGCGGGACAAGTGGTCAACTTCATCGAGCTGGACGGCAGCGTGTCGCTCTCCCTGAACGCGGACGATGCGACGGTCGACAGCGCGAACGACACTCTGAGCTGGCCCGTGGCGTCGCAGCCGTGGGAGGACGGCGACAAGCTGATGCTCCGCATCCGCGAGGCGCGGGGCACCTGCTGGAACGGGACGGCGGTGCCGAATCTCAGCGCCAATCCGGGACTGGCGTCGGACTGCACGACGCTGCTCGCGGCCAAAGATGCGCTCAGAGGCACGGCGACGTTGAACTGGAGCGCGGACACCGCGATCACAAGCTGGGACGGCGTGACGGTCAAGGGGACGCCCAGCCGCGTCGTCGAGATCATCCTGACTGACAAGAGCCTCGACGGGACCATCCCGGCTGAGCTGGCGAAACTGACCGGTCTACAGAGCCTCCACCTTTACGAGAACCAACTTACGGGCTCTATTCCCACAGAGTTCGGAAGCCTGACCGCCCTCACGGACCTTCGTCTCTACAGCAACCGGCTGAGCGGTGGGATACCGACGGAACTGGGAAGCCTGACCCGCCTGGTCGTCCTGTATCTCGACGACAATCAGCTGACCGGCGCCATACCGTCGGAACTGGGGAGTCTGTCAAACCTCCGTGACCTCTTCCTCACCGGCAACCGGCTGACCGGCTCGATCCCGACGCAGCTCGGAAGCCTGACCACCCTCCGATTCATGAACCTCGACGGCAACCAGCTGACGGGCGCCATCCCCACCCAGCTGGGCAGCCTGACCAACCTGCAGGACCTCTCCCTCTCCGGCAACCGGCTGACCGACTCGATCCCGACGCAGCTGGGCGATCTCACCAAGCTGCGGGACCTCTTCCTCAACGACAACCAGTTGACGGGCTCCATCCCGGCCCAGATCGGAAAACTGGCCAACTTGGAAACGCTCGACCTCTCCGGCAACGGGCTGACGGGCGCGATCCCGTCCGAACTCGGCAAGCTGTCCAAACTGGAGTCGCTCTACCTCCGAAACAACCAGCTGACCGGCGCCATCCCCGCCCAGCTGGCCACCCTTTCCAACCTGGACACCCTGCGTCTCTTCGGCAACACTCTAACCGGCTGCATCCCCTCCGCCCTCCGCAACGTCGACGACCACGACCTAGCCAGGCTCCGCCTCCAGTACTGCGCAGCACCCTAAACACGCGCCCGGGTGCTGTGCACAACCCTCCCCCTTGATGCCGGTAGGGGCAGGTTTGAAACCTGCCCCTACGTTAACTCCGTAGCCCGGCCCCTCTGGATGGGCGTTCTGCCCGCTGAAGCGCCGGCTTTCGCCGGAATGACGGTAGTTATGCACAGCACCCGCCCGCGCCGCCGACAGTCAGTACCGTCATTGCGAGCCTGGCGAGGGATCGCGGCAAATCTCACTGTGTTTCCGCCGGTGTGAACAGTTCGCATAGGTCTAGAGGGCAGGAGGAGGTAAACTACCCCACGGAAGTGCCCAATTAATGTATTTCGATCCCCGACTATTCGCGTTAACGCAGGGCGTAAGACTCCGCATCGCCTTCGCGGCCGTCCTCGGATTGATCGCCGTCGGTGCCGGAGTCTCACGCCTCGCCGTCTCAGGCGTCATCATCTACCGCGTCCTTACCGGACAGGCCAGCTTTTCAGCATTGGCCATGCCGCTTTTGACGATCGCCGCGCTGATCGTGGTGCGCAGTACCTTCCAATATTGGCAGAACTCCGTAAGTCACCACACGGCAAACGTCGTCAAGATTAAGTTACGGGAAGAGGCGTATGAACATGCGCTGAAACTTGGTCCGGGATATGCGGACCGAAACCGGACCGGCGATCTAGTGCTCACGTTGGTCGAGGGAATCGAACGACTGGAGGTCTTCTTCGGCCAATATCTGTCCCAGATCATCGTCTCCGCTATCGCTCCCATCGCCATCTTCGCGTACATGGTTACGCTCGATCTCTATATTGCGCTCATATTCCTCGGCTTTGCATTGGCCACTCTCGCGGTGCCCGCTGCATTCCACCGCTGGAATCGCAACAACAGCTATCGAAGACGCAGGTCTTACGGCGAATTGGGTTCGGACTTTCTGGACAGCGTGCAAGGGTTAGCGACTCTCAAATCGTTCGGACAGAGTAAGCAACGTGGCAAAGAGTTAGAGCAACGGATTCAGAACCTCTACCGCAGCACCATGGGAGTCGTCGCCGCAAACCAAGCAACGAGCGGGACGTCGATCCTATTCATGGCTACCGGCGCCGCCGTCGCGCTCGCCGTCGGCGCGGTTCGCGTCAGCAACGGAGACATGGACCTCAGGCCATTGCTGATTGTGTTGATGCTCGGCGTTGAGGTGTTCCGGCCGATGCGCGAACTGGTGAACCTCTACCACCAAGGAATGGCGACGCTATCCGCGGCGCAGAGTGTATTTGGGATCCTTGACGAACCCGTCACGATTCTTGAACCCGAAGCTGCGACGGAAACATTAGTCACCGAGATAGAGCCCGACATCACATTCGAAGACGTCACTTTCGGGTACGATGGCGGTTACCGAGCGGCACTGGAAGACGTGTCGTTTGAACTGCGAAAAGGTGAGACGCTCGGCGTCGTCGGTGCTAGCGGCGCGGGCAAATCGACCCTGGTGTGGTTGATGTATCGATTCCACGACCCACAAACGGGCACGATCAAGATCGGTGGCCACGATCTGCGCGATCTACCGCTCAGCACGATCCGCGACAACATTGCGGTCGTTACTCAAGACACCTACCTGTTCCACGGTACGGTCGCCGACAACCTGCGTTTCGGAAAACCGGACGCTACTCCACAAGAGTTAGAGGACGCCGCCCGTGCCGCGAACGCTCACGAGTTTATCTCGCGCCTGCCTCATGGATACGAAACCGTTGTAGGCGAACGCGCCGCACGCCTCTCAGGCGGCCAGCGCCAACGGTTGGCAATTGCTCGAGCGCTACTCAAAGATGCACCAATCCTTCTGCTCGATGAAGCGCTCTCCAGCGTCGATGCCGAAAATGAGGCAGTCATCCAAGACGCTCTCGACAGATTGATGGAAAACCGCACCACCCTCGTCATCGCGCACCGCCTCTCAAGCGTTATCAACGCCGATCGCATCCTCGTGCTTGACGAAGGCAAGGTTGCAGAAATCGGAACCCACATCGAATTGATCGCCGCCGGCGCGACCTACGCCGGTCTCATGCGCCAGCAGACGCAGACAGACCAAGGAAAAACCCTCCCCTTTGATACCCAAGGGGGAATTGAAGGGGGTTTAGATGCGCCGAGCGCACCACCAGCGCATCCACCTCCCGAACTCCCCAACCTGAATACCGGCCACCACCACGCAACAACCTCACGCCCTCCCACGGACGAACAGGAGATAAACATCCGATCTTGGTCCGTCTGGATGCGACTATTGGGCTTGGTGCGGCCAGTCAAATGGCAGTTCCTCATCACCGTTGTTCTCGGGATGCTCAACCACGGCTCGGTGATCATCCTCGGTGCACTCTCCGCGCTACTCGTCGGCGCCGTATTCCGAGACGAACCCTTGAATACATTGGTCATCCTCGTCTGCACACTAGCCCCGCTATCAGCCCTACTCTTCTATCTCGAGTCTTGGCAGGCGCACGATATGGCCTTCAGATTGTTGGCACGCATGAGGATCGACCTCTACGAAAAGCTCGAACCGCTCGCTCCCGCGTATATGGTCCGACGCCGCTCCGGCGATTTCGTCAGCGTCGTCGGAGGCGACGTCGAGACGGTTGAGTACTTCTTCGCTCACGCCGTCTCACCCATGATCGTCGCTATACTCATTCCCGGCGGCCTACTTATCGCCCTCTCCGTCATCGCTTGGCCCATTGCCGCCGTTCTCGCACCCTTCCTCGTCGCGGTCGCAGTCAGTCCATTCTTCGCCAACTCCCGCATCGAACGACTCGGAGACGAGATTCGCGGCCGAATTGGCGATATCCACGCCTACATGGTCGACAGCATCCAAGGGATGCGCGAAATCACCGCCTTCGGACGCGGTGCCGATCGCACCGGTGAGTTGACCCAAAAAGGCTGGGACCATGCCGGGCATCTTGTCCGATTCCAGAAATCGCAAGCCTTCCAAATTGGGTTCATCGAGGCCATGATGGGTCTCGGCGGACTCGCCGTAATGGCGATGGGAGTCTGGTTGGTGCTCGAAGGACAGATCGAGCGAACCCACCTACCCCTCGTCAGCGTGCTCGCGCTCGCCTCTTTCAGCCCAATCACCGAACTCGCCCGCACCATGAAGCAGATGATGGAAACCCTCGCGGCGTCTCGCCGCATTCTGGCCATCCACGACGAAACCGTCCCCGTCCAAGACGGCCCCGGCATCCCCACCATTCCCGCATCCGCCCCCGTTCCCGCTCCCGTCATTCCCGCGGACGCGGGAACCCAGCAACAATCAAACCAAGCCAGCAGAATCAACGACGTCCGTCCTTCCGTCGAGTTCGAGCAGGTGGAATTCGCCTACGCCCGAGGCGACCCCCAAGCCCTCGCCAACGTCTCGTTGGACATCCCGTCTGGCGGCACCGTGGCCATCGTCGGGCGATCTGGTGCCGGCAAAACCACGATCGCATACCTCATGATGCGTTTTTGGGATCCTGATCGCGGCGAAATCGAACTGTCGGGCAACCGAATAAACCAGTTCAAACTTGACGACCTCCGAGGCCGCATGGCGCTAGTCGCACAAGACACCTACCTCTTCAACAACACCATCCGCGAGAACATTCGACTCGGCCGCCAAAACGCTACCGATCAGGATGTTGAGGAGGCCGCAAGTCAGGCCAACGCCGCCGACTTCATCGATTCCTTCCCGGACGGTTACGACACCGAGGTTGGAGAACGCGGCATGCAGCTCTCTGGCGGTCAGCGGCAGAGGATCGCCATCGCCCGCGCCATCCTAAAGAACGCACCACTCCTTATCCTCGACGAGGCCACATCCCACCTCGACGCCATCAGCGAGACCGCCGTCCGAGATGCCCTCGATCGCCTGATGGAAGGCAGAACCACCGTCGTCATCGCGCACCGCCTGTCCACAATACGCAACGCAGACAACATTCTCGTCCTCGACGAAGGCAAAGTCGTCGAGCAAGGAACCCACGATCAACTCCTGTCCCACCGCGGCCTCTACGCCCAACTAGTCAACACCCAAATGGCGTAGGCAACCCCAGACTTTTCCGAGCGACCAAGGGGTACCCCCGTCATACCCGCGCCACCCTACGTCATACCCGCGCACGCGGGTAACCAGAGAAAAGCAAAGCACGCCATCTCCCTCCCCCGTCTTTGAACTATGATGGGCATGATTTGGAAAGATGGGAATGATGGGTTGTTGTGGGAGGGGGTTGTTGCGTTGATGTTGGTCGCGGGAATGACGCGGAGGTTGGCGCGGGAATGACGACATTCACCCACAACCCCCCATCCTTAAAATCCTTCCCCATCCTTCACATCCTAGTTCAAAACACCGCTATTCCTATCTGCTAGACTATTACCGCGCAAGAGCGTAGCAACACGCGACAGCTAGGACCACCCAACGATGCTCGCTACCCCCCCCCCTCCCCGAACAAATGTTCTAATCCAGCAGGGCGGCCCTCACCATCTGAACATGGCGGGAGGGCCGGCATGATGCGGGCCGCCTCTCCCCGCTCCTGGCCGCCGCGCCGACCAAGCTGGTTACTTTTAACAAGCCGGCTATGCTTGCTTATCAGTTTGGCAGTTATGACCATCTGGTTGGGCATGGCGGAAGTGGCCCACGGCCAGTCTTTCACGAACGCTCTTCCGCCCTATGACACCCGCACACCCCAAAAACAAGTAAACATCGTTATTGTAGATGATCCGCTCACGGTTGGGATGCGGAGGACCAAAACAAGCCTCCAGTTCGGCGGAGGAAAACTTGGGGCTTTGGCTTACGCTGGCAGCAGCCCTCATCATGTCCAGATTGGGGTTTTCGCCGACTCCACGACTACCAAGCTTTTGCTCCACTCGCGCGATGCGGCTGGAAACAACAAACAGACATACCTGGTCTACACCTTCATGGATAGAGCAGATCAATGCAGGGTCACCGCTTGGCCCACCGGCGTTGTTACTGATGGCAGAATCCATGGCGGTCGTCCGTGGTTTACCCAAACAGTGCGGACCGCCCAAAATCCCATTTTGGAGGAAACCATACCGTTGCAAGGCAGCTGGGTGACATTAAGCAACCACACTGCCCAGCAGGCAATCGGTAAACATCTGTGCGTCGGACTCAGATTCCACCACGAGGGTGATAGCGCAGGCCAATCCGAATTGAGGGCGTTTAGCTATTTTATGGATGACACCGACCCGACCCTGGCCGGGAACATGATCGGCAACACCCTGACTCTGACCGCAACCGACGCCGACTCCGAGATTTTCCAATAC